>Ga0315541_1000976_pt1 | contig 28176 bp, 20 predicted proteins | sample SalMarSW160190MG_FD_203095 | JGI IMG/M metagenome (GOLD analysis project Ga0315541, IMG submission 203095) | Salt marsh sediment microbial communities from the Plum Island Ecosystem LTER, Massachusetts, United States - Salt Marsh Sediment SW1601-190 ...
GGGGTCCAGCAAGATGACCTCGTCGCCGGGATTGATCAGCACCAGGAAGGCGAGTACCAGCGCCCCGGAAGTGCCGGAAACAATCAGGTAGCCGCGATCACCAAAGACGGCCCCGTGGTACGGGTCGTGCCAGCCGAACTCCTCGCAGCAAGCGGCCGCCACGGCCTCGAGCAGGGCGAGGCTTCCCTGCGTCTGGGTATACTTGTTCTCGCCTCGGCGGATGGCGGCGCAGGCCTCGGCCTTGACCGGCTCGGGCACGTCGAAGTCCGGCTGGCCGATGGAGAGATTGATGGGATCTTTCAGCTTCGCGGCCAGGTCGAAGACCTTGCGAATGCCGGAGGCATCGAGCAATTTCATGCGATCGGCGATGCGGCCTTGTCCGGCCATCTGATCGCCTTCCTTTCGAACGCAACTATATCTTTACCAATTGGTTCTGAAAAGCCCCGCGCCCCCTCCGGTTCGATCTCGGCAGAATTGTGGCAGCGGGCGCCGCCGCAGATGCCGACGACCGCCGCGAGCGCTATCTGGTCCTTTCGGCTTTGGCTTTGGCCTCGGCCTTGGGTTTGGCTTCGGCCTCGCCTTCGGCGGCTTCGGCCTCGGCGGCCTCTGCTTCGGCGGCCGCGGGCTTCTCCTCAGCCTTCTTGGTCTTGGTTCCGGCCCTGCTGTGACGAATCTTCGTCTTGGGCAGTCCCAGAGGCGAGTCGGCTTCCGGGTCGAACTTGCCCTCGTCTACGAGTCGAGCGATGCGCTCCGCGCGTTTGAGCACGCTTCGCGTTTTCGTCAGCCCGCCGTGTATCTTGAGGGTGCGGTCCATTGTCATGTCGCTACTCCTGCATCACTGCTCAGGCGAGTAATAGCAGCCGCGGAAATCCCAGCGCGGGCGTCCCGCCTGGCCGCTGCGCTTGAAGTATTCATTGCCCAGCTTGTCCTCGGCGTTTTTCCGATATGCAACGGCGTCGGGCGAATTCTTGACCGGAAAGCCTCGCAGGTCTCGCACCAGCCACTTGCCCGTCAGCCGGCTTCGATGCACCGTCGCGTAGATCTTTTTTTCCTGGAGGAAGCTCTTGATGTCCTCGGCGTCGGCTCTGACGGGCAGGCCGACCTTGAATATCAGATAGTAATGGCCCTTCGTGCGGGCGGGGCTGACCGGCACCGCGACAGGCGAAACGCGCTGCCCCGGGGGGCCGGGTCGCGGCAGCGGCGGCACGCCGCCGGCTCCGGCGCGCTCGGCCGGGCCCGGCTTGGCAGGGGCGGGCGGGCGACCCGCCGTGGGGGCGGACCACCTGCCAACGAAAAACGTACAGATCAGCAGCAGCAGCGCCGCCAATACCGTCACGGCCGCGCCGACCTGGCTCAGCGATATCCGCAGCCGCCCGCCGACCACGGAGACGGCCGGCTCTTCCGGCAGCGATGGCGCCGTCAATACGGCCTGGGGCGGAGACTCCGATGCAGCCGGTTGAACCGCCTCGGCCTGCCCAAACCAACCGGGCACACCCATAGGCTTGTCGTCCCTGCTCTTGATGCCCTCGCCGGCAAAGATCTCGAACAGGGACTTTGCATTTTTCTTCTTGGCCACCGGTTCGCTCCAAGTCCCAGATAGCTGCCCAAGGCGGCCTCTGGCGCCCGGAGAGCCTGAGCCGCCCCTTTCAGCAGCCTTCCACAACGCAGCTAGATTACCTGCTCCGCCCGAAACTGTCAAGCCGCCGGCAAACCAATCCCGTCGCTGAGACGCTGCCCTTTAATCCTTACCCTCATCCTTGCCCTTGCTCAAGTCAGTCAGTTTCCCCCGCACCGTATCCGCCTCCGTGCGCGACAGGACGAACACGCCGTCCACGTCGCTGCTGGCGGCGTAGTGGTCTTTTGTGCCAACCGGGCCGGCTCGCGAAATCAACAGCCGCGACGACCTGCCGGAGTCCATCTTCACTTCGATGGTCATCGAGGGCTTGGCCAGGCCGAAGCGCCCCAGATCCGGCTTTTCACCGTAGTCGACGAATCGGTCGGCCTTGATCTCGGAGAGTTTTGAGAGGAACTCTTTGACCTCGGAGGCGCTGCGCTTGACCAAGGCGTCACTGGTGTATTGCCATTGCTCGCCCGCTCGGATGAACTCCAGCGTGACCTTCTCCAGGACCATCTTGAAGGAGGCGGCCTTGTCGGCGTCGATCTTGAGGACGGTCCGATCGCGCATCTCGGCGGTGAGCTTCTGGTAGAGATCGCCGCCCAGCTCGCCCACGGCGACGGGGCTGACGTCGCTGCGCCAGACGTAGAATCTCGTCTGCTTGCGCTTGCCCTTGACCGTCTCCTTGGCGGCCAGCAGCGGGCCGAGCCGGTGGGTGGTGAACCGCGGCTGAGTCGTCGGACGAGTCGAGGGCAAGGTCGCGGCCCGGGTGGTCGCGCCCCCAATCGGCCGGGTCGCGGGCGCGGTTGTCGGCGCGGTGGCCGGCTGGGTCGCCGGCATCGGCTTGCGGTACTTCAGCGTGACCGTGATCGGCTTCATCTGGGCAAAGCGGGGGGGCAATTTCTCGCTCAGGGCGATGATCTTGTCGGCCTTCACGGTCTTGAGGGCCCCCAGCATGGCCTCGGCGTTGTCGGCGTCGGCCGGGGCGGCGACCGGGCGGGTCAGCCGGGGCTTTTCCGCCTCGTCCTGCTCAATGGTGAAGCTGTTCCGGTCCGGGATCACCAGATCGACCCGGGTGACGGTCGCTTCGGCGGGCAGTTTGGCGATGGTCTTGGGCCAATATGCCGCCGCCGGGCGCAGCAGCGTGGCGAACTCGGTCGCCTTGACCACGGCCACCGACTTGCCGGCCGCGTCGCGGACCGGCGCCTTCTGGGCGCTGGGGCTGGCCTGGCCCAGCAGCAGCGCGGTCGTCTTGTCACTGCCGCGGTAGTGTAGTACGATCTTGCCGACCGGCGGGGCCAGACCGAAGGCGGCGTAGGTGGCGGGATTGTCGAAGAACTCCCCGGCCTCGAGCGACCGCAGGGTCGAGAGGAGCTTGTCGACGGCGTCGTCGTCGGCCGGTCCGGCGAACGGATTGACCATCCGCCACCAGCTTTCGGGCTGCTCGCGGGCGGCGCGGGCCAGCGTGACCGAGCCACCGGCGGCCAGGGAGACCTCGACCCGCTCGACGGGCCTGTAGCCCATGTCGAGGACGCGCTTGTCGCGGAGAGCCTTAATGCTGTGTTGGAGGTTCTTGAAGACGGATTCGGCGGCCTGGTAGACCGCCGGCCGGTCGGCCAGCTTGAAGAAGACCTTCTCGTCGGTGATGTTCCCGAAGGCGACGGTGATGGTTTCGCCGGCCTCGGCCGTGGTCGTCGGGGCGGCCGCCGTCGTCGTGGTTGCCGGCGGCGGAGGCGGCGCCAACTCAACGGTCACCGCCAGGCGGGGCTGGCCCAGCCCGTAGCCGGCGAGGTCTTCGGCCGTGGGGGCGTCGTTGACAAACTTCTCGGCCGACACCTGCGAGATGTTGCGGAGTAATGACAGCACGTTCTGCTGGTCCGCCCGGGCGTCGATCGGCTCGTGCAGCGACCACTCCCCGCCGAGCTTGATCAGCCGATAGGATCGCTCGCCGCGGACGTGCACGCGAACGGCCTTGCCGGTGTCGAACTCGGCCACGCGGGTCTGCCGGTACTCGTTGGCCGTTTTCCTGAGCGACTCAATCAGGTCGGTGTCGACCACGTACACGTGATCGTCGCCATCCAGTTGGACGTAGGTGCGCTTGCACAGGGGCTCGTTGCGCCCGACCCGGAGCGTGCGCGTGACGTCCTTGTCGTCGGTGAAGGTCACCGTCCGCAGCGGGGCCGACAGGTACGTCAGGTCGTCCTTGGGAAAATCCGGGTCTTCGGGGGCGTACTTGCGCATGTATCGCAGGGTGGCGACGGCCCTTAGGGTGTCGTTGACCTGCCCACCATCGGCCGGGGCATCGACGGGCTCGGCCAGGTGCCACTTGCCGTTTCTGCGCACGAATACGATTCTCGGCGAGCCCGGGCGGACCAGAACCAGCCGCTGGGCCCTGCCCACCTCCGGCGTCAAGAAGCTGCCGGCTTCTTTGACGGCAGTCGGGCGTCGGCTGAACCAATCCGTGTGAAAAAAGACGATGTACCCCAGGCAGACGATCAACGCCACCAGCAAGATCACTGTCGTCTTGACGCTCATCTCCAACCACTCCGTTAGCGCCGACCAACGCGAACGAACGCAACTCCGCGCGGAGTCGCGTCAGCGCCTGCGAATGAACATAACCAGCCCGCCGGCCGTGAGCATCAGCGCCGGCCAGACCAAGCCGAAGACGATTTGCACGAAGGTCATCGTCCTGGGCTCGATCTCGATCGGCTGAACGATGGCGGGTCCGGCGCCGATGTACTCGTCTTTTCCGACGAGGTGGTAGACGCCGTTCACGATCAGGTTGACGTTGCCGGTCGGGGGCGGCTCGGCCGAGGCCCGGTCCGGCCCCTGGGCGCGCCAGATTGGCGCCCGCAGCACGTCGTCGCCGTAGCTTAGGCCCACACCCAGGACCATCACCCGGGCGGTCTTGCCGTCAATGGTCTTGGTGGCCTCCACGACCAGCGGGAACGGCGGAAGGATGTCGGCTTTTTCGGTACTGGGCTCGACGCCGCTGGTTCGCCCGTGCTCGAGGCGATTGAACAGCTCCATGGGGCTGGCGCTGGCCCAGAGAAGGCTCTGCCCGCCCGGCGGGGCGGTGGCGGTGAGGATCTCGGTGACCTTGGCGGCGGTCTTGCTGTGGGGAACCTTCAGCACCGGGCAGGCCGACGCCCAGTAGAACCGCCGCGCCCGCAGCGGCCGGCCGACCGGGTGGGTTGCCGAGAAGCTCGACAGCGGCAGCCGCTCCCAGGCCTGCCGGCTGAGGGAAAACTTGCCCGGCTCCAGCGAATCGCGCCGGCCCAGGACCACCCGCATCTGCGTCTTGACGTCCAGGCCCCACTGGCTGCGAAGGTAGTCCGACCAGTAGTACTTCGGCACGATGACCAGTCGGTACCACTGCTGGGGGGTGAGCGGGTGGATGAAGTGGTACGGTTCGAGCCAGCCGGCCAGGAAGATCGCCGGTGTCCCGTCGGCGGCGAGTTTCTGAATTTGCTTGACGCCGTTGTCGATCAGCGAGCGGTACTCACCGATGGCGTACTCCCGGAACTGCTCCATCCGCGGGTCGGCCGTGGCCTGATCCTTCGGCCGCGTGGCCTCCATGATCGAGATCGGGTCCTGGAGGGGAAGCACCAGCAGCACCTGGTCCAGCTCCGGCTTCGGCGGGCTGCTCTCGTACGCCAGATTCCATTCCTTGACCTTGATGTTGGCTTTGTCAAGCCGCTCGCGGAGGGCCTGGAGCTTCCTGGAGGCAATCGGCCCGACCCCCCACAAGCGCTCGGACTCCAGGTACGTCAGCACCACCTCGGCCAGCGGCTCGGAGGTCATGTTGAGGATCGTGGAGCGGATGGCCATGTCCCCGTGGAAGATTCTGCGCGGCTCCTGCTCGCCGGCGGTGTCATACTCGGCCTCGGCGCGCGGCGCCAGCGGCCAGACATCGTCGAAGCCGACCACGCGCGGGGCCTGGTCGCCGACTTCCACCAAGACGATGTTGTCCTCGCCGATGTTCTGGATCAGCTCCTGGTATCGCTGGAGCTGCTGGTCGGGGGTTTCAGCCGGCTGCGTCGCCGGCTGGGTGGTCGGCTGCGTCGCCAGGCTGCTGGCCGGCTGCGTTGAAGCGGGGCGGGGCTTGGTCTTGCTGAGCCCGTCGGCCTGGGCCAGCAGCTTATCCACGCGTTCGAGCTGCCCTTTCAGGAACGCCTCTCGCTCGGACTGCTGGAAGGTCTTGCGTGTGGCTTCGTCCGAGCCGGTCAGCTCCGCGAGCATCTGCTCGACGGCGGCCTGGGCCTGCTTGGACATGTTCAGCAACTGTGGCAGAGCGGGGCGAAGCTGCTGGGTGATGAAGTTCTTCTGGACCTCGGCCTTGGCGATCATGTTGGCCGTCTGGGCCTGGGCGGCGATGTTGCCGGCCTCGTTGATGATCCGGGTCAGGTAGGCCGCCGAGGTCTGCCAGGACCGGAGGTTCTGGAGCTTCCTGCCGGATTGGGCGTCGAGGTCGCCGAGCGGGCGTGTCGCCATTTCGGCCGATTTCACCGCCGCCAGCGCCGCCTCGGCGACGGTCTTGAGCAACTTGTTGGGGTCTTTCGGCTCGGGCGAGCCGGAGTCGCCGGCGGCCCGGACGGCCTTTTCCAGCTCGGCGGTGACTGCCCTGGTCGAGGCGGTCAGGTCGCTCCGCGCAGCCTCGGCCTTTTCGCCCAACTCGCCCAGCTTGGCCAGATCGCGGTTGATCTCCGCGAGCTTCCTGTGAATTTCGTTCAGTGCCAGGCGAACGCGGCGGACCAGCTTGAGATAGTCCGGCAAGTCGGCGGCGTTCAGCTCCTTGCGGACGTCCCTGGAGGCCTCGTCAAGCTGCACGGTCAGGCCGTTTAGGTCGGTCTCAATGGCCTTGGGCAGCCCCAGCCTGGCCAGGAAGCCGGCCTGCGGGTAGGCTCGCCACTCCCGCACCTCCGACTCGTACCGCGGCGTCTGCTGCCGGATGAGCTCCTGGAAGTTGCTGATCAGCAGCCGATGCTGCCCGGCCGCGGCGTTCAGGCGCCCGCGCAGGCGTCCCACCAGCTCGGCCTTGTCGCGCTCGCTGGTGACGTCGACGGCCCTCAGGTCGGAATTCCACCGGCGCATCTCCTCCAGCAGGTCCATCAGCGCGGGTTTGTACTTCTGCGCCCGGCGGTCGGGCTTGGTGGAGGTGTAGATGCTCGTCAGGCGAATCGGCCGGCGAACCTGGTCGAGAATCCGCTTTGCCGTTTCGCTCAGGCGGTACCGGCCAAGCGTCTCGACGTTCCAGCGCAGGTTGTGCTTTGCGCTGACGACGTTTCCGATGACGTTGACGACCACCAGCAGCGCCGTCGCCACGACGACCGAAACAAGCACGTTGATGCCGGCCGCCCGGCGGGAGGCCCCGATGTCCTGCTCCGGCCGGCCGGACTTGGCTTCCTTCTTTACCGCCATCGCCTGGACTCCAGGACCTTGGTGCTGATGAACAGGAAAAACGCGGTAACCGTCACGAAGAACACGGCCCCGCGCACGTCAAAGATGCCCTTGGCGAAGTCCCCGAAATAACTTATCAGGTTGAACCGGGCCACCGCGGGGGCGTGCTCGGGCGGGACCAGCAGTGCCAACAGGTAAATGCCCGCCGTGGAAACCGACAGGATCGCGATGCCGACCAGCCCCGCCACCAACTGATGCCCCGTCAGCGTGGAGGCGAACAGGCCCACGGAGATGTACGCCGCCCCCAGCAGCACCATGCCCAGATACCCCATCACGGCCACGCCGTAGTCCGGCTGGCCGAAGATCACCACCAGCAGAAAGTACACCAGCGTGGTCGCCAGCAGCGCCAGGTACAGCACCAGCGTCCCCAGGAACTTCCCGGCGATGACCTCGGCGTCCGTGACGGGCGCGGTCATGAGGGTCTCGATGGTGCCGGAGCGGAACTCCTCGGCCACCAGGCGCATGGTCAGAAGCGGCACGACGACCACCAGCCCGTAGGCCAGGACTTCAAACAGCGGCCGCAGGGTGGACTCGGCCCCGCTGCGGAAGACCGGGTCCAGCTCGATCCTGAGAAAGGGGATCTTCATTCCCAACAGGAAGATGAGCCCGACGAAGCCGAGAAACAGCGTTGCGATCACGTACGCCATGGGGCTGAAGAAGTACGCCGATAGTTCCCGCCGAGCCAACGTTAGCACTTTCCTCATCGCAATCGCCTTCCCGCCGGTCATGTGCGCGGCCGGCCGTCGCCGCAAAGCGGCACTACCGCGCGTAATTGTGGGCGCGTTCGAATCGTTATGGCCGACGTCATGAGGCCGCCTCTTCACGCAGGGTCTGCCGGTAAGTGATCTGGACGAAAAAGTCCTCCAGCGATCCCACTTCCCGTCGCAGCTCCCGGAGTTGGTAGCCCTTGGCGGCGGCCAAGGCGGCCACCTCCGATCGCAGATCAGCATTCTCCTTGGCTTTGACGGTCAGCCGTGTCCAGTTGCCGGCCTGGGCGGGCACGGTCTCCAGCACTCCGTCAATGCCGGCCAGGGCCTTGGCCATCTCCTCCGGCTCGGCGCCTTTCAGCTCCACGATCAAGCTGGACGGCCCGGTGACGCGCCGGCGCAGCTCTGCGGGGTTGCCCGTGGCGACGATCCGGCCGCCGGAAATAACGATCAGCTCGCTGCACACTTGCTCGACCTCCGCCAGAATGTGGCTGGAAAGGATGACGGTGCGGTTCTCGCCAAGGTCGCGGATGAGGTTCCGCATTTCGCGGACCTGCCCCGGGTCCAGCCCGATGGTTGGCTCGTCCAGCACTAGCACCGGCGGGTCGTGCAGGAGGCAGTCGGCCAGGCCCACGCGCTGGCGGTAGCCGCGGGAGAGCTGATCGATCCGCCGGCTCATTACGTCTTCCGGCCGGTTGAGCCAACATCGCTCGCCCGCGCGGTCGATGGCGGAACGGCGCTCACGCCGCCCGATGCCGCGCAGGGCCGCCCGGAAATTCAGGTATTCCCGTACGCGCATTTCCGGATACAGGGGAACGTTCTCCGGCATGTAGCCGACGCGCTTGCGAACCGCAACGGACTGGGAGAACACGTCGAGGCCGTCGACCCTCGCCGTCCCGCCGGTGGCGGGCAGGAAACACGTCAGCATGCGCAGCGTGGTCGTCTTGCCGGCCCCGTTGGGCCCCAGGAAGCCGACCACGCTGCCGGCGCTGATGCGGAAGGAAATACTGTCCACCGCCAGCGTCGTGCCGTACCATTTCGTCAGGTTCCTGACCTCAATCATACTGCATCCCACTCTTGTCCTAGTATTGCAACAGGAGAGAGCAACAGCACTTTCCTACGTACCTGGTTCCCGTTCCGTTCGCAACGCATATCGTATAGGCTGGAGGGCGCCGGTTTGTCAAGACCCCCGCCCGCGACCTGCCCGAAGGCGATTTTGCTTGTCGGCGAATGCCGGACTCCATAGCATGATTCCAGGCCGACGGAGTGCCGAGCGTCAGTCTTGGCGACGTCTGGGGTCGTCCGGGCATGGCCTGACGCGGAAGGGTTGGGACTGTCTCGGGCCGCGAATAAGGAGTTGACGAGTGCGGAAAGGTTTGATGCTGTGCGCGGCTTTGGTGGCGACTCTGGCGTGGGATCATGCGGCCGGCGAGGAGAGTGAGAGCTTTGATACGGCTCTGCGCCGGGCGGAGGCGTTCGTCGCCCAGTCGGATCGATACCTGCATCAGTCCAAGCTGCGGCGGGGGATGGAGGGGTACGGCCTGACAGTCGCGTCCGGGACGAAGATCGAGAAGTTCCAGGTTACCGTCGTGAGCGTGCTGCGCAACTATCTGGCGCCCAAGCGCGACGTGGTGCTGTGCAAGTTGGCGGGTCTGGGGTTGGAGAAGACGGGCTTGGTCTCGGGGATGAGCGGCTCGCCGGTGTTCGTGCGCGACCCGGCCGACGGCAAGGACAAGATGATCGGGGCGGTGGCGTACGGGTGGAGGTTCTCGAAGGAACCCATGTGCGCCGTGCAGCCGATCTCGCAGATGCTGGCGCTGGACGGCGTGCCGCTGCCCGGGGCGGACAAAGCCGAGCCCGGCGAGGCCCCGGCACCGGAAGCCGCCGCGGCCGACGACGAGCTCACCCGGGCCGTGCTGAGCCCCGCCAAGGTGGATTTTGCCAGGCTGGCTTTGCCCAGACGTCTTCGCGCCGGCGACGGCGCAGGCGCCGACCCCGGCCGGCTGGTCTGCCTGAGAACGCCGGTGATGATCGCGGGGGCCGGCCCACGGACCATGGCCCTGGCCGTGAAAATGTTCGCCGGCACGGGCATGGTGCCCGTCCGCACGGGCGCGGTCGGCGCCGCCGAGGCCCGCGCCGCCGCCGACGTCAAGCTCCAGCCCGGCATGGCCGTTTCCATCCCGCTGGTGACCGGGGACGCCGACTGGGCCGCCGTCGGCACCACGACCGAGGTCATCGGCGACTATGTGCTGGCCCTTGGGCACGAATTCTACGGCGAGGGCCCGGTGGAGCTACCGATGGGGCCGGCCTACGTGCACACGGTGATCCCCTCGGTCTACTCCAGTTTCAAGCTCGGCTCCACGCTGAAGGTCACCGGGGCCTTGATGCAGGACGAGTACACTGGCGTCGGCGGGCGCATCGGCAAGAAGGCTCGGATGATCCCCATGAGCCTGACGGTGCGATGGCCCCGGTCCGAGCAGAAGTTCCAATACCAGCTCCTCCGGCACCGTTGGCTGACGGCCGTGATGGGGTCGCTCATGACGGCCGATTCGGTCTACGTCGGGCGCGATCTGCCCGACCAGCACACCCTCGATTACACGGTCAAGGTGGAGTTCGAGAAGTTGGGCACCTATCGCGCGGAAAATCGCAGCAGCCAACATGACACCTTGGACGTTCGCAGCGACGTGAGCCGCCCGCTGGCGGCGCTGATGAACACCCCGCTGGGTCGGCCGGTCTTCCCCAAGCGCATCGACGTGACGGTGGTGATTCGAACGAGGCAGGAGACCGCCGCCATCCAGGCCCTGAAGCTGGACCGAAACGTCTACAGGCCCGGCGATACGGTGAAGGGCAAGGCGACCCTTCGGCCGTTTCGGGCCGAGCGAACGACCACGGATATATCCATTCAACTGCCGAAGGACCTGCCCGACGGAAACTACGAGCTGACTGCCTGCGACGGGGAGGCTGCGGCGGTGTCGCTCCGGCAGGAGATGCCACACCGGTTCACGCCACGGACGGTCCCCGAGCTTTTCGCCGCGCTTCAGGAACTCGTCCGTCCGCGGAGGAATTGCCTGTTCGTTCGCCTGCCGCTGCCGGAAGGCGGACTGGCCGTGGGAACCAACGAGCTGGAGCATTTGCCTTCGAGCCTGGCGGGGATTCTGGCCAAGGCTGCTCCCATTGACGCCAAGCCCTACCGTCGCGCCAAAGTGGTTGAGTTCCCCAGCCCGTACGTGCTCAGCGGCTCGGCAAAGGCTGGTTTCAGGGTCGAAAAAGAGCCCGCGCGGCAGCACTGAGACTGCGAGTTCGCCCGCGTGTCAGCGAATTTTCCCGGTTGGCTGCCGGCGGCCGGGTGACGCGGACCCGCTGACATTCGTTGGACCCGCGTCATAGGGAAGGAAGCAATGAAAAGAACGGTCGTCTGGATTGTGTGTTTGTCTCTGGTGGCGCCCGCGGCGCTGGCGGTAAAGCCGGCCACCTGGACCCACCGCACGGAAGCGGACTTCTCCGCGGGGAAGTTGGAAAAGACCGTGGTGACGAGCCTGGCCGAAGTGATGCTGGCTCGGGCATTGGACGTCGTGGTCGCCCCCAGCGACAAGCCCGGCATGGTCTGTGCCATTGCTCTCGACCGGCAGGGCCGGCTGTACGTGGCCGCCTCCCCGCCGGCGAAGGTCTACCGTCTGGAAAAGGACAAGCTGGTGGAGTTTGCCGAGCTGCCGGGGGTGCTGGTGCCGTCGCTGATCTTCGCCAGGGGCAAACTCATCGCCGGCACGGCGGGCAAGGGCGCGGGGGTGTACGAAATCGACGGCAAGGGCAAGGTGAAGGCCCTCTGGACCGATGCGGAGGTCAAGTACGTCTGGTCGGTCGTGCCGGGTCCGCGCGGCTCTTTCTACGCGGCCACCGGGGCCGAGGGCAAGGTCTTCCACGTCCGCCCCGACGGCAAGGCCGACGTCATCTACGACAGTGACGAAAAGAACGTCCTCTCGCTGGTCGGCGACGGCGAGGGGCTGCTGTACGCCGGCACGGGCGAGAACGGTCTTGTCATCCGGATCGACCCGGCCCGACGCGTGGGGCGAGTCCTGTACGACGCGCCGGAGAAGGAAATCTCGGCCCTGCTTGTCGACGGCGACGGCGTGCTGTACGCGGCCACCGCCGATGCCGCCGGGGCCACCGCCACCGGCGAAGTCCCCTCCAAGGAGGTCAAAGGCAAGCCCGACAGCGAGCCAAAGGCCGAGCCTGCCACCCCGGCCGGGAAAGCCGCGCCAGAAACCCGGCCTCGAGCCGGCGCGCCGGGGCCAACGCCGCCGGCGAAGGCCGCTGTCCCCGCCACCGCGCCGGCGCCCGGCAAGCAGCCTTCGAGCACTCAGCCGGCGCCCACGACGGGGCCGGTCGCCCCCGCCGCCAGCGGCGAGGCGCCATCCCCCAAACCCGCGCAGACTGCCAAGGTCGGGGCGTCCAAGCCGGGCGCGCCCTCGCGGCCGTCTCGCCCGCCGGTGCCCGCGGCTGTGGCCGCTGGAAAGGGCAATGCCGTCTATCGCATCGATCGGGACGGCTTCGTCCGGGCGGTGTTCCGGCGCCCGGTGACGATCCTTGCCATGACGATGCACCAGGACAAACTGACCATCGGCACCGGCCACGGCGGGCAGATTTTCACAATCGAGCCGGAAGATGACCGCATCTCCGTCCTCGTCAAGGTCGATCCGAAGGACGTGACGACCCTGGCCGTGGGCGGCAAAGGCGAGCTCTACGTCGGCACGGCCGACAAAGCCGGGATCTTCGCGGTGAAGCCCGAGTTCGCCGGGAAGGGCACCTGCACCTCCAAGGTTCTGGACGGCAAGCAGATCTCGAGGTGGGGCACGCTGAGTGTTCGCGCCGACGTCCCTGCCGACTGCCGCGCCACCATCGCCACCCGCAGCGGCAACGTGGCCAAGCCGGACGAGAAAACCTGGTCGTCCTGGTCGGCGGAAACACCTGTCTCCGGGCAGTGGACCGCAATCGGCTCTCCGGCCGGGAGGTTCCTCCAGTACCGACTGACGCTGTCCAGTGAGGGAAAAGCCACCGCGAGCGTCGACCAGGTGCGACTGGTTCATCAGGGCGACAACCTCGCCCCGGCCGTCCAGGCGGTGCAGGCGATCCCCAACCACAAGCCCGGCAGGCCGGATCGCAGCAAGGCCGGCGATAAGCCGTTGCGGTACCGAATCATCATGGCCAAGGCCGCCGACCCCAATGGCGACGACCTGCAATACGCCGTTCACTTTCGGCGCGACGGCCACAAGCGCTGGATCCAACTGGCCGAAAAGCTCACCGAGCCGCTGTACTCCTGGGACACGCTCGGCGTTGGCGACGGGAGCTACCAGATCCGCGTAACTGTCTCCGACGCCCGCGCCAACCCGCCCGCGACGGCCCTGACGGCGGCGAGAATCTCCCGGCCGGTGATCGTGGACAACTCGCCCCCGCGAGTGGTCGACCTGGCGGTCAAACCCGCCGGCAAGGGCAAGGTGAGTCTGGCCGGCAAGATCGCCGACGCCACCAGCCGAATCCGGACGATCGAGTATTCGGTGGACACCAACGACGAGTGGACCGTCATAACCCCGGACGACGGCATCTGCGATTCGCAGCGGGAATCGTTCTCGGCGACCATCGACCAGGTCGACGCCGGCGCGCATCGCATCGCGGTCCGCGTCGCCGACGAGCTCAGCAACACCGGCTACGCCTCCGTGGAGGTCACCGTCGGCAAATAGCGGAGGCAGTCGACGGGAGAGCAGGCGGCCCCGTCATGCGTGCCGGAATGGTTCGGACGCGGCTGCGTGCGCCTCGGCTCAATCCCGGTGCGATACTGTCGTGCCCAGGGCCTCGCCCCGTGCTGTTGACGGCTCAGCTTCCGCTCGTTAGCATTTTCGTTCCTTTGATTGGAGAAGGGATAGACCGTTGGGCGTGATGCACAAACTGACGTTGATTACGGGCGACGGCGTTGGCCCGGAACTGGCCGAGGCCGCCAGGCGATGTGTCGAAGCATCGCTGCAAGAGACGCCGCAGGCCGGCACCGTCGAATGGGAGCTGTGCGAGGCCGGCACGGACGTGCTGAAAAAGGAGGGCACGCCCATGCCGCCGCGCACCATCGAGAGCGTCCGCCGGACGGAGGCGACACTGAAGGCCCCGATCACCACCCCGATCGGGGCGGGCTTCCGCTCGGTCAACGTGTATCTGCGGCAGCACCTCGACCTGTACGTCTGCCTGCGGCCGTGCAAGACCTACCCGGGCGTCCGCAGCCGATATGAGGGCATCGACCTGGTCGTGGTCCGCGAGAACACCGAGGACCTGTACGCCGGCGTGGAGTTCCAGCGCGGCACGGAAGCGGCCGGGACGATCATCGACGAGATCAACCGGCTCTCCGCCGACAAGAAGATCGTCACCGGCCGGGATACCACCGGCGTGTCCATCAAGCCCATCAGCGTCGAGAACACCGAGCGGATCGTCAGATTTGCCTTTGAGTACGCCCGCGCTAACGGCCGGCGGAAGGTCACGGCCGTCCACAAGGCCAACATCATGAAGTTCTCCGACGGGCTGTTCAAGGAGGTCGCCGAGCAGGTCGCCGCCGACTACGCCGACCTGGAGTACGAAGAGCGGCTGATCGACAACATGTGCATGCAGTTGGTGCAGAAGCCGGAGCTGTACGACGTGCTGGTGCTGCCGAACCTCTACGGTGACATCATCTCCGACCTGTGCGCCGGGCTGGTCGGCGGGCTGGGCGTGGCGCCGGGGGCGAACATCGGCGACAAGAGCGCGGTCTTCGAGGCCACCCACGGATCGGCCCCCAAGTACAAGGGTCTCAACAAGGTTAACCCGACGGCGATGATCCTCTCCGGGGTGCTCATGCTGCGGCACATCGGTGAGCGGGCCGCCGCCGACAGGCTCGAAAGCGCCGTCGCCGCCGTCATCGCCGAAGGAAAGTCCGTCACCTACGACATGAAGCCGCACCGCGACGACCCGACGGCCGTCGGCACCAGCCAAATGGCCGACGCCATCATTGAGAAGATGGGAATGGGGGAGTAGGCAGTAGGCAACGGGCGGCAGGCGCCAGTCGCACGACAAGAGCGGGATAGCATAAGCCTCGCGCCACGGAGTGCGCGGGCTTTTGTTTACGGGGCGGGGCGGTTAGCATCGTCTGCACTCCCATGGACCAGGCGAGAGTTCGGGACATCATGAGCGGGCGGCGGGGGGGGATATCGGCCTCTGCGCTTCGGAGCCTCACCTGGCTGCTTTCGAAGCCGTACGCGTGTCTGATGCGGCTGCGGCGGTGGGTCTATCGCGGAGGGCTGCTGTCGGCCCGCGCGGCGGGCGTGCCGGTCGTTTCCGTGGGCAACATCACGGCCGGCGGGACGGGCAAGACGCCCATGGTCGCATGGGTCGTCGCGCGACTCAAGAAAGCGGGGCGGAGGCCGGCCGTCCTCATTCGCGGTTACAAGGCCGTCGGGGGCCGCTCCGACGAGGCCGAGCTGCTCGAGCGGCTCACGGGGGCGCCGGTCATCGTCAACCCCGACCGGCTGGCCGGGGCGAGGGCGGCCGTGGCCGGCGGGGCGAACTGCCTGGTCGTCGACGACGGCTTTCAGCACCTTCGCCTGCGGCGAGACCTGGACGTCGTCCTGGTCGACGCGACGCGGGCCTTCGGCTACGGCCACTGCCTGCCGCGAGGTCTGCTCCGCGAACCCCTGACGGCTCTGCGCGACGCCGACGCCATCGTCATCACCCGCTCGAACCTGATCGAGCGGGAAGAACTGGCGTCGCTTCGGCTGCGGCTGGAACGGCTGGCCCCGGCGGCCTCGCTGCACCTTGCGGTGCACGCGGCGGTGGCCCTCAGCGGCGCCCCCGGCGAGAAGCTGCCCGTTTCCGAGCTTGCCGGCAGGAAGGTCTGCGCGTTCTGCGGGATCGGCAATCCGGAGGCTTTTTTTGCCACGCTCTCCTCGGCCGGGGCGGAGGTGGCCGAAAGGGTTGCCTTCGACGATCACGTGGCCTACGACCAGGGCGTGCTTGGCCGAATCGCCGGGGCCGCGGCGGCCTGCCGGGCGGAGGTGCTGGTCACGACCGCCAAGGACCGCGTCAAGATTGACGGTGCCTTCCGACTGGCAGTGCCGCTGTGGGCGCTGGAGGTGGAGATGCGGATCGTCGAGGCCGCCGAAGTGCTGGAAGCGAGCATCATGGGCGCCCTGGGGCAGTGAGCGGCTGCCGCGCTCGTGGGGAGGTTGGGCAGGGGGGTGATCTGTACCGTGGCTTGCGCTTCGAAACGGGTAATGAATCAGGCCCCGAGCGGGGCATTGCAACTGCGTGCCGCCACTTATAGAATCGCGCCATGCACCATTTGATGGAAGTGTTGGAGGGATTTGGCTCAGCGAGGATCGCCCTCGTAGGGGACTTCATGCTGGACCGCTACCTGTACGGCGACACCGAGCGGATTTCCCCGGAGGCCCCGGTGCCGGTGTTGAGGGTAGTGGACAAACAGTCGCGTCCAGGCGGGTCCGGCAGCGTTGCGGCCGGAATTATGGCCCTGGGCGGACAGGTAAGTTGTATCGGCGTGACCGGGCAGGACGCCGCCGGGGAGGAGCTGTTGGGGTTTCTCAGCGCGGCCGGGGCGACGACGGCCACGCTGATCCGGCTGCCTGGCCGGCCCACGACGGTGAAGCAGCGGCTGGTCGGACTGGCCCAACACCTGCACCGGCAGCAGATGTTGCGCCTGGATGAAGAGGCCGACGGCCCGCCGCCGCAGACGGTCCTCGCGACCATTCGCGCCTCCCTGCGGTCCGTCCTGACGACGTGCCAGGCGGTGGCCCTGGAAGACTACGACAAGGGCACCCTGAACGACACCACAGCCCCCCAACTGATTGCCGATGCGCGCTCGACCAAGCTGCCGGTGATCGTGGACCCGGCGAGGATTCGCGACTACCGGCGGTATCGCGGGGCAACCGTGATTACCCCCAACCGCTTTGAGGCCCAACTGGCCAGCGGCATTGAGATCACCGACGAGGACTCGCTCGCCCGCTGCGCCGAGCGCCTGCTGCTGTCCGCCGACGCCGAGGCGGTGGTCATCACGCTGGACAGGGAAGGCGCCTATCTCGGCCGGCGCGGGCAGGAGGGCCTGAGGATTCCGACTCGCCAGCGAGCCATCTACGACGTGGCCGGGGCGGGCGATGCCGTTCTGGCGATGCTCTCCGTGGCCATTGCGGAGGGCTGCGAGCTGCCCGAGGCGGTTGCCCTGGCCAACGTGGCCGGCGGGCTGGAGATCGAGCGCTTCGGCGTCGTGGCCATTCGCCGGGAAGAGGTGGTCGACGAGCTGCGGCGCATGATCGGGCTTCGCGGCGGCAAGGTGCTCCCGCGTGACCGGCTGGCCGCGGAGGTCTCCCGACGCCGCGGCCGGGGCGAGGTGGTTGTGTTCACCAACGGATGCTTCGACCTGCTCCACATGGGGCACGTGCGCTACCTCCAGCGGGCGCGCGAGCTGGGCTCCTGCCTGATCGTGGCGATTAATTCCGACGACAGCGTCCGCCGCCTGAAAGGCCCGCCCCGTCCGGTGACCGGGCAGGACGAGAGGGCGGAAATGCTCGGCGCCCTGGAATGCGTCGATTACGTCACCATCTTTGACGAGGACACGCCCGAGCCGCTGTTGGAGCTGCTCCGGCCGGACGTCCTCGCCAAGGGCGGCACAACGCCCGTGATCGTCGGCAGGGAGTTTGTCGAGAGCTATGGCGGAAAGGTGCTGAACGTGGGCCTGATCGAGGGGCTCAGCACCACCGAGATTATCAATCGAATCCTGAACGGCGGCGACGCCGGCTAGCGTCGTCGGCGTCGCGGAGAGGTACTGTGGGCAGGGTCAATCCCAAAGTTGGTCAGATGATCGATCAGGTTCGCGAGGCGATCGCGAAGCTGGATGAGCCCGCGCGGGAGACGATCGACCGGATCGCGCGGTTGCTGATTGCCTCGTTTCGGTCGGGGCGGCGGGTGTACGTTTGCGGCAACGGCGGCTCGGCCGCCGACGCCCAGCACATCGCCGGCGAACTGGCCGGGCGCTTCCGCCGCGAGCGCCGCGCGCTCGCGTGCGTGGCGCTGACGACGGATACCAGCGTGCTGACGGCCGTGGGCAACGACTACGACTTCGAGCAGGTCTTCGCCCGCCAGGTCGAGGCGCTCGGCGGCGAAGGCGACGTCCTGTGGGCGCTTTCCACCAGCGGCAACAGCCCGAACGTCCTGGCGGCGGCCGAAGCCGCCCGGCAGCGCGGCATGCACGTGGTCGCCATGACCGGCGCCGGCGGGGGCAAGCTGGCGGGAATGGCGGAGGTCTGCTTCCGCGCCCCGGCCGAACGGACCGACCTCATCCAGCAGCTTCATCAACTGGCGTACCACGTCGTCTGCGAACTCGTCGACGAAGACTTCGCCGCAGCCGAATAAGAGGGATAAAGATGGGTGAGGAATGTGTCTTTCTCGATCGCGACCGAACCGTCATCGAGGACCCGGGATATCTCACCGATCCGTCGGCGGTGAAGCTGCTGCCGGGCGTGGACGTGGCCCTGCGCAGCCTGGCCGACGCGGGCTTCAAGCTCGTGATCGTAACCAACCAGTCCGGCGTCGCCCGGGGCATGCTCACCGAAGAAGCGCTGGAGCACATCCACTCCGAGCTGCGCCGCCAACTGGCCGAGAAGGGCGTCCACCTGGCGGCGATCTACTACTGCCCGTATCACCCCGAAGGGACCGTGGAGGAATACGCCCGCGACTCAGAGGAGCGCAAGCCCAGGCCAGGAATGCTCTTGCGGGCCGCCCGCGAGCTGAATCTGGACCTGGATCGAAGCTGGATGGTCGGCGATACGCCGGCGGACGTCGAGGCGGGCCAGCGGGCCGGATGTCGGACGATTCGCATCCGCCTCCAGGGCGAGGAAGGCCCCCGGGAGGCCCCGACCGCCCATCGAGACTTGGACTCCGAGCAGGACGAGGCCGTCCAGGCGGACTTCACCGTGCGAAATCTCGTCGACGCCGCCCGCATGATCCTGCGGACCGAGGCCGCCGGCACGATGTCGGCCGCCCCAGGGCTGCGCCTTCCCGTCGGCGGGGTCGCGGATGCGGCGCCGGCCTTCGGCCAGGCCAGCCGGATGCGGCCGGAGGACATGTCCGATTCGGAGGTCCTCCGGGAAATCCTCCAGCACCTTCGCCGGCTCGGGGAAGACTCATCCGAGCGCGGGTTCTCCGTCACCCGTTTGCTGGGCACGATGTTTCAGGTTCTGGCGGTGATCGCCTTTCTGGTTGGACTGGTGTATCTGCCTGGAACGCCTGGTTCGTACGAGCACCAGATTGCGGCGCACCTGGCACTGCTCGTGGCGGGGGTCTTGCAGGCAATGGCGCTGTCGTTCTTCATCCTAGCCCGCCGGCGCTGAGCGCGCGGGCGAACGAATCCTGTCCGCGATGGGCACGGGGTGTGCCGGACTGTGCCGCCCGGAGCCAGCCAACCTGCCGAAAACGCCAGTATCACTGTTGTGGCATGAGTGTTGCTGCGATCAACTGAGTAGAGGTTGACTGGCGAAAGGAATGCACCCATGAGATTCAGATGTCTGATCCTGCTGGCCGCGGCAGCTTGGGCGGCGGTGGCGGCGACGGGGTGTCGCAAGGACGAGCCGGCCACCACCCAACCGGCCGGGAAGGAACAGAAGCAGAGCGCATCTCCGGCCGCCGCGGAGCCGCCCATGCCCACGACGCTTCCGCAGGCCGGCACCGATGCCGTCGATGCCAAACATCTTGCCGAGGCCCGGGCCGACATCAACGAGGGCCTCTCCTGGCTGCTGAAACATCGCAACGCCGACGGCGGGTGGGGGTTTGCGCCGGGCAGGTCGCACCCGGCCCTCACGGCGATGGTGTTGAAGGTGTTGGCTCAGCATCCCGACTACGGCATCGAATCGCCCGCCGTGGTCAAGGGCTTTGCGTCCCTGATGAAATTCCGCCAGCCGGATGGGGGCTTCTACGACCCCGGCGAAGGTAACGCCAATTACATTACCTCGGTGGCGGTGATGGCCTTGGCGGCGGCGAAGGACCCGCGCCAGCGCGAGGCGCTGGACGGCGCGGTCCGATTTCTTCGCGGCCGGCAGATCGTCCCCGGCTCCAAGGACCTCGCCGGGGAGCAGATCGGCGAGAAGCACCCCTACGTCGGCGGGGTCAGCTACGGCAGGCCGGACCAGAACCGCCCCGACCTGAGCAACGTCGGCTTTTGGATGGAGGCCCTGCACGAGGCCGGTGTCAGCGGCGACGACCCGGCCGTGCAGCGGGCGCTGGCGTTCGTCAAGCGGCTTCAGAACCGCACGGAGGGAACGGCCGGTCAGGCCTTCGTCGTCCGCGGGGCGGACGACGGCGGGTTCGTCTACGCCGTCCGCCGGCAGGGCGAGAGCTTTGTGGGCGAGTCCATGGCCGGCAGCGACGACCGCGGGCTGCGCAGCTACGGCTCGATGACCTACACCGGCTTCAAGAGCATGCTGTACGCCAACGTCGCCCGCAACGACCCGCGCGTCCGGGCCGCTTATGACTGGATTCGAAAGTACTGGCGGCTGGACACCAACCCCAACATGCCCGCCGCCCGGTCCAGGCAGGGGCTGTACTACTACTATCACGTCTTCGCCAAGGCCCTTCGGGCGTGGGGGCAGGACGTCATCCCGGCGGGGGGCGAAAAGCACAACTGGCGGCACGAGCTGATCGACGCCCTGCACGAGCAGCAGAAGGCCGACGGCTCCTGGATCAACGCCGCCGACAAGTGGATGGAGAGCAACTCCACGCTGGTGACCTGCTACGCCGTGCTGGCCCTCCAGGAAGCCTTGAAGAAGTGATGTCGGGCTCGACTGAGATTGTGCTGCGGGCGCAAGGCCCGCCCGGGCAATGACACCGAGCGGCGGGGGCTTGGAAAAGTACAAACTGCCCGCGCGCTCGGGTTGTACTTTCAGCTTCAAATCCGCTAATCTCCCCCTTTTCCACGATTCTGCGCGGAGGTAGCGGATGGACATCAAGGCGTTCCGGGGATGGCGTTACCGCAGCAGGGACGGGGACGTAAGTTCTGTTCTCGCCCCCGCGTATGACATCCTCAGTGAGCCTGACAAGGACGCTCTGTTGGCCGCGGACGAGCGGAACATCGTGGGCGTGGATCTTCCTCACCTGCCGCTGACCGTCGTCGGGCCCGACAGCGCGTATGAGGCCGCGGCGGCCCGCCTGAAAGGCTGGATCGACGGCGGCGTGCTCTGCCGCGACGAGCGGCCCTGCCTCTACGCCCACGAACAGGTCTTCGCCTGGGGCGGGCGACGTTTCCGTCGCCGCGCCATGATCGCGGCCGTGCGGCTGGCGGAGTTCGGTGAGGGGGTGTGGCCCCACGAGAAGATATTCCCCGGCGCCAAGGCCGACCGGATGAAGCTGACCGAGAAGACAGGCATGCAGGTCTCGCCGATCTTCGGCTTCTATGAAGGCGCCGAAAGCGCCGCCGACGTCCTCTTCCAGGCGGCCGGGCAGACCCCCGCGGCGTACGGGTGCCTGCGCGGCGTTGATGAAAGGCTTTGGGCGGTCTCCGACCCGGATGTGATCGAGTCAGTCGTTCAGGCGCTCGCCGGAGAGCCGCTGTTCATCGCCGACGGCCACCACCGCTACACCACCGCCCTGGAATACCGCCGGCGGCTGGGCGAAATCGACGGAAGCCATCCCGCCAACTACGTCATGTTCTTGTTGGCGGCAATGGACGACCCGGGCCTGATTGTCCTGCCGGCCCATCGCGTCATCACCGGGCTGAAGGATTTCGACCTGGAGCGATTCGTCGCGTCGGCGGGGAAGGTTGTGGAGTTTCAGCGGGTCAGCTTGACCGCAGAATCCGTTGCCGACGCCGGCGGCTTTCTGCGCCCGTTCGGTCGGCACGCAATGGCGTTCGTCGCGGCCGACAGGCGGGGCGGGGCGCCGACGGCCTACGTGGGGCGCCTGGTGGACGATTCCGTCATGCAGCGGGCGGCGCCGGAGGAGAGCGACACCTGGCGGGGGCTGGACGCCGCCATCCTTCACCGATTGGTGATCGATGAGTGCCTCGATGCGTACAAGACTCACCAGATGGCCATCGAATACGTCGCCGATGGCAGTGCCGTTCTGGAAGAGGTCATTTCCGGCCGGGCCGACTTGGCGGTTTTCCTCCAGCCGACGCCCCTGACGGCCGTCAAGGAAATCGCTCTTTCCGGCGCCACCATGCCCCACAAGAGCACATATTTTTATCCCAAGCCGTCCACGGGCCTGGTACTGTATCCGCTGACATAAGCGCCCATCTGGCAGGAAGGGGGCGAGCAATGCTGATTCCGTTGAAGGTCGACGTGCCCATGAGCCGCAGGCCGTGGGTTAACGTCGCCATCATAGTCGTCACCATCGTGGTGAGCATTTGGGCCTGGGTGGATGAGTCGGTGTTGTGGGCGTTCGCGGAGTCCTCGGCTTCCGTGCTGGTACACGTCGGTCCGTGGCACCTGATAGGCAACATGGTGTTCTTGTGGGTGTTCGGGAACGCCGTCAACTACAAGTTCGGGCACGTTAAGTACCTCAGCCTGTACCTGCTCAGCGCCCTGGCCGGCGACTTTGCCCACTACACGTTCTCGGCCGGTGTCGCCATTGGGGCTTCCGGGGCCATCTTCGGCGTCATGGGGGCGTTTCTTGTTTTCTTCCCTCGCAACGACGTCACCGTCTTCTGGCTCATCTGGATTCGTCCCGGCGTCAGCCGGGTCTCGAGCGGATGGATCATCGCGCTGTGGGTGGTCTGGAACGTATTCGAACTGGCAATTGGCTGGGCGTCTGGGGTTGCGATCTGTGGGCACCTGGGAGGTTTCGTCGCCGGGTTCGCCATTGCCTTGCTGTGCGCGGCCTCCGGGTTGATCAAGCCCACCGAGGACGAGGAGACACTTTTGCAGGTCCTCTCCGGGCGGAGATGAGCGGCGACCACTGGGGGAAAGATTTGCCGGTAAGGCGCTTTGGCCTCTTGCCGCGGGGACGTACCATAACAGGTTCCTGGACTGATGAGCTTGGGCAGATGGCCGGTCGAACGACACATGTCGCAAGTAACATCGCCCGCCTGGGCTGGGAGGTGCTCCAGCTCAGCCCCGCTCCCTCGGCGGTGCTGGAGGACCTGGCCGCCCAGCCGTATCCGGCGATGCTGGAAAGCTCCGCGCTGGACTCGCGCTACGGGCGATACAGCGTGCTCGCCTGCCGACCCGTCGAAGTCGTCGCCCTCCGCGAGGGGCGGCTGGTGGACCGCGCCGGGCGGGAACTGCCCGGGGCGAGCGTCATGGACGCTCTCCGGGCGGCGCTGGGCCGGTTTCGGGCCGAAGGGCCTCTGCCGGTGCCCTACGGGCCGGGCTGGATCGGCTACGTCGGATACGAGTTCGGGCGACACCTGGAACGGCTTCCCGAGCGAGCCGTTCGCGACACGTCTCTGCCGGACCTTCACCTGGCTTTCTACGACTCGGCCGCCGTCTACGATGCCGTTGCCAAGCGGTGGACCCTGACCTGGCTGGATGGGCCGCGGTTCGGCGGCGAAGGTCGCGAGGCCCTGCGGGAGATGATCCTTTCGGCCGGTGGCAGCGACGCCGGGCCGGTTCCGGTCGAACAGGCGTCCGCGGCCGCCCAGGCGGCGGCTCCGGCCCAGAGCAACTTCACCCCCGAGCGATACCGCCAGGCCGTGGCCCGCTGCATCGATTACATCGCCGCCGGCGACATCTTCCAGGTGAACCTCTCTCAGCGGCTGACCATCGCCGAAGCGCCGCCTCCGCTGGCGATCTACCGGGCGCTGGCGCGCCGCAACCCCGCCTGGTACTCGGGCATGCTGCTGGCCGATGACTGGGGCGTGCTGAGCAGCTCGCCGGAGCTGTTTCTGCGCGTCCGCGGCCGGAGCGTTCTGACCCGCCCGATCAAGGGCACGCGCCCGCGGATCGGTCAGCCGGCTGCCGACGCGGCGGCCGCCGCCGAGCTGCTCGCCAGCCACAAGGACAACGCCGAGCTGGCGATGATCATCGACCTGCTGCGAAACGACCTGGGACGCGTCTGCCGGTTCGGGTCGGTGCGGGTGCAGCACCGGCGCGAGCTGGAGACCCACCCCACGGTGTTCCACTTGGTCGGCTCGGTGGTCGGCGAGCTGCGAGAGGGCGTGGGCCCGGCCGAGCTTCTGGCGGCGACGTTCCCGGGCGGCTCCATTACCGGCGCCCCGAAGATCCGGGCGATGGAGATCATCGACGAGCTGGAGGGTCTCGCCCGCGGCCCCTACACTGGCTCCATCGGATACATCGGCGCCGACGGCAACGCCGAGCTGAACATCGTCATTCGCACGGTCGTGTGGGATCGCGGCAGGGCCCACGTGCAGGTCGGCGGCGGCATCGTCGCCGACTCCACCCCCGCCGGCGAATATCAGGAGACCCTCGACAAGGCCCGCGCCCTGCTGGAGGCGATTGCCACGGCAGCGGGCCGGTAACAGCCCTTTCAGAGACGCCGACGCCCACCGGCATAGGTCCCCGGGGGGGCGGCGGCGCAGAAAACTCTCTTGGAGTGCGATCGTGTTGATTCAGGATTACCGCATCAGCCTGTGGAACTATTTCTGGTACTACACCGAGGGCAGCCTGGAAGACCTGATGGACGAGGTCCGCGAGGCGGGCTTTGGCATCGAGCTGTGGAACCGCTGGAAGGAAGATCGCGGCCTGTACGCCCCGAAGTACCGCGACCGGCTGCGGGCCCTGACCGCCGGCATGAAGTGCAGCCTGCACGGCCAGGCCTGCCGCGGCCGCGAGGATCACCTGGAGCAGTTGGCCGCGGCCAAGGCCGTCGCGGCCGACGTCATCGTCGTGCACCTGGGCCATTTCCCCGACGGCGACGGCGGGACGGACCTGGCGATGATGAAGGAAATGGCCCGCCGCTGCCGCGACGCCGGCGTCGTCATGGCGCTGGAAAACGGCCGGCTGGACGGGCTGGCCGAGGCCTTCGACCACGTCGGCGACGATCTGGGCTTCTGCTTCGACACCGGGCACCGCGAAGGCCTCCAGCGCCCGTTCCGGCAGTTCCTCGACGCCTTCGGCGACCGCCTCTGCCACGTCCATCTCCAGGACCCCGAGGAAACGCAGGACCACTGGGAACTCGGCACCGGGACCAATACGGCCGAGGACTGGCGACTCTTGAAGGAACACCTCGAAAAGATCGGCTTCCAGGGAGCGGGTGTCTTTGAGATCCGCCCGAGGCGTCCCGGCGTTGTCGCCGCGAGGAGCGTCGAGTTCTTCGAGGGCGTCTGAGTTGACTGCCGGTCACGCCCCGGCCGGCGGACATTCCTTCTCGAGCAGCTTCGCGTACGCTGCCAGGATTCTCCGGGTGATCGGACCGGGCTTTTCCTCGCCGATGGCGTGCCGCTCCAGCCGGACGACCGGCCGGACGCCGGCGACGGAGGATGTCAGGAGCATTTCCTCGGCCGCCAGGCAGTCCTTGATCGTCAACGGCCGATCGGACGTGCAGGGGACCTTGAGCTTCTGGCACAGCTCGATGACCGCCTCGCGGACGATCCCCGGCAGCACCGGCGTCTTCAGCGGCGGCGTGAGCACCTGTCCTTCTCGGACGAGGAAGACGTTGCAGAAGCAGGCCTCGGCGAGGTTGCCTTCCGGGGTGAACCACAGGGCTTCATCGACCCCGGCCGCGGCCGCTTCCTGCCGGGCCAGCACCCTGCCCAGGTAGCAGCCGGTCTTGAGCCCGACGGCCGGGTCCCCGCCGAACTGACGATAGCGGCTGACCATCACCCCCAGGCCCTTTTCGTACCACCAGGAGGGATTCTCCACGGCCGAGGCGGTAACGATCGTCACGGGCTCGCCCTTGGCATCGCCGCCCGCGACCGGACCGGGCGTGAGCGTAATCCGGATCCGGGCCTCGCGGAGATGATTGGCCGCCAGCAGATCGTCTACGGCCTTGGCAAGCTCCTCCGCGCTGGCCGTGTAGCGGAGCTTGATCGCCTGGGCGTTGGCCAGCAGCCGGCCGGCGTGGCGGTCCAGCCGGAAGGCCCTGCCGTTGTGGGCCAGCAGCGTGGTGAACACACTTGCCCCGTGCAGCAGCCCCGTGTCGAACACGCTGATCCTGGCCTCGGCGGCCGGGACGATCTCACCGTTCACGTACACGTAACTGTCAGGCATATGCTCTGTTCCCACAGTCTGTTACGGCGCCCTGCGCGTGCGGCTGCCTTGGGACCCTCATCGTTTCCTGCTTCGAGCCTGTCGCCGCGGGCCTCTGGCCGCCGCTTTTCCGATGACCTCCGGCGGGAGGGCGACGTTGGCATGGTAGTTCGACCGGTTGCTAAGGTGCCCGGTGTATCGCGGCGGGATCTTGCCCAACGGCTTACCAGCGGCCTTGAAGATCACGAACCGCTCGAAATCCCAGGCGAGAATCTCTTCGCGGCCGTCGCCGTCGACGTCCACCGCGTCGCAGGCCAGGTGGGGGAAGCCCTCCGGGAACATCACCACGCGCCGGCCAAGCCCGTCCAGCATGCCGCCGCTGTGTGGATGCGTCGACAGCAGCATGAAGTCCTGCCCGTCGCCGCGCCATCCCACCGGCGTCAGCGCCGATGCCTGGTGCCACGGCTCGGACTCGTGCAGCTTCCGGCCGCGCCCGTCGAATATGGACAACACGCCTTGACTGGCCCAGAAGGTGATGGTGGCGATCTCCACGCCGGGCAGCTCCGGCAGGAAGTTGCCGATGGACATCTTTTGCAGGTGTCCGGTGCGATGCCGGGCGATGATCTCACCGTCCTGGCCGACGAGGAAGAATCCCTCCTCGCCGGCCACCCACGCGATCTGATAGTCGTCGCGGTCGGGGTGGAAATGCCCCACGCCGATTCCGTCGACGTGGTCGCCGAACCGCTTCTGCCAGAGGACTCGCCCGTCGGCGGAGATCAGCGAGTAGCCGCAGAGCACCTCGTCCCGCCCGTCGCCGTTGATGTCGAACGCCAGCGGGTAGTGCCCGGTGTTGAGCACCACGTGCCAAAGCTCCCGCAGGCTGTCGGCATCGTAAGCCCAGAGGTTGCAGTAGCGGTCCTTGATGAGGATTTCGCCCCGTCGTCCCCGACCGGTCAGGTCGGCCAGATGAATGCTGTCGCCGCAGATCCGGTCGTAGAAATCCTCGACCAGCCAGCCGATGACGGTCGCACCCAGCGTCGATCGCGGCGTCGGCACTTGCCGCTGGAGCTTGCCGGTGGCGGCGTCGCGGATCTGCAACTGCCAGTCGCGGCACATGACCAGCTCCAGCTTGCCGTCGCCGTCGACGTCGGCCACCTGGAAGGGCAGGTCCTGCGTGGGGGCGTCCGCCAGGTCGGTCGGCTTGACCGGCCGGCCGATCTGCCAGAGCACCTCGCCGCTGGAGCGAAAGGCCGTCAGGCAGGAAATCTGCTGGTAGTTGCCCGCATCGGCCCGGGTGGAGGCCTGGGCGATGATGAACTCCAGTTGCCCGTCGCCGTCCACGTCGGCCAGCCGGAGGCTCCGCCCGGCCCCGAAGTCCTCCAGCGAGCAATCGGCGATCGGCGCGGGCTTGGGGTTCTCCTCGCGCAGCCGCGCGAGCTGACGCTGGGCGGCGCTGAGCCTGCGTCTGCGAACGCTGCCTTCCCGGCGCGGGCAGCTCAGCTTCGGCGCTCGGAAGCGGGCGGGACAATACGCCACCAGGCCGACCTTGCCCTCGCCCCGGGGCCCGTCCGCCTCGCCGGTGACGAAGGGCTCCATCTCGGCCTGGAAGAGCGTCTTGCCGTCCACGGCGGCCGTGGCCTGTATCGCCGAAACCGTCACCGAAAGGACGCGGTACTCCTCCATCTGGAAGGGCAGTTCCGCCCGCCCCAGGACGCGCCGGGCGTCGTGCTCGTTTCGCACCATCAGCAGCTCGCCGCTGCCGTCCCAAAGCAGGGCGAAGAACGTCCGGTTGCAGTGGTAATGGAAAACGATCCCGCACGCGGCCTTGCTCGACAGCGGCCGAACCGGCACCGCAAACGTATAGTCCCCCAGCTCCGGATGGTCGTCCAGCACCAGAATGGCCGGGCGCCGCCGCATGTGTTGGCAGGCCTCGAAGGCCAACTCATCGCCGTCCTCGACGACCCGCCAGGCGAAGTCGCCCTGGCCGGTCGACAGCACCGCGTCGCCCCACGCGCCGCCACCCGGGGGAACGGGGTGCGTGTGATACTCGCCGAATGCGCTGCGAAAGGCCGCGATGGGACCCGGCTTGAGATCCTGCCACTTCTCCACAAAGATGACTGTTTCGCCGGCCGCAGGCGCCTTGGTTGTCCGGCGCGAAGACTTCTTGCCCGCCATGTTCACTCCTGTCCGTGTGCAAACCCAGAGACAACGAAATCACGCTTCGCGGCTAATACTGAGT
>Ga0315541_1000977_pt1 | contig 28159 bp, 24 predicted proteins | sample SalMarSW160190MG_FD_203095 | JGI IMG/M metagenome (GOLD analysis project Ga0315541, IMG submission 203095) | Salt marsh sediment microbial communities from the Plum Island Ecosystem LTER, Massachusetts, United States - Salt Marsh Sediment SW1601-190 ...
CGGTAGCGGCAACGTGGTCGCGATCACGCCCACCTGGTCGGTCGTCGCGGGCGGCGGCACCATCAGCGGGTCGGGCTTGTTCACGGCCGGCACCGTGCCCGGGACCTACGCCAACACGGTACAGGCGACCAGCGGCGGCGTGTCCGGGTTCGCGACGGTGACCGTGACCGCGGGCGCTCTGGCGAGCATCACGGTCACGCCGAACCCGGTCAGCCTCGCCGTGGCCACGGGCCAGCAGTTCGCCGCCACCGGCGCGGATGCTTTCGGCAACGTGGTAGCGATCACGCCGACGTGGTCGGTGGTGGCCGGCGGTGGCACGGTCAACGGCTCGGGGATGTTCACGGCGGGGACGGTGCCCGGGACGTTCACCAACACGGTGAAGGCCACCAGCGGCGGCATCTCCGGGTTCGCGACGGTCACCGTGGTCGCCGGCGCGCTGGCGAGCGTCACGGTCACGCCCGATCCCGTCAGCCTCGGCGTCGGTGCCACCCAGCAGTTCACGGCGACCGGCAAGGACGCCTTCGGCAACGTGGTGGCGATCACGCCCACGTGGTCGGTCGTCGCGAGCGGCGGGACGATCAACGGCGGCTCGGGGCTGTTCACGGCGGGGACGGTGCCCGGGACGTTCAACAACACGGTGCAGGCGACGAGCGGGGGCGTCTCCGGGTTCGCGACGGTCACCGTGGTCGCCGGGCCGCTGGCGAGCGTCACGGTCACGCCCGACCCGGCCAACCTCGTCATCGGCGCCACGCAGACGTTCACGGCCGTGGGCCGGGACGCCAGCGGCAACGTGGTGCCGATCACGCCCACCTGGTCGGTGGCTGCCGGTGGCGGCACGATCGACAGCGGCTCGGGGCTGTTCACGGCCGGGACGGTGCCCGGGACGTACGCCAACACGGTGGTGGCCACGAGCGGCGGCGTCTCGGAGTTCGCGACCGTCACCGTCGCCGCCGGGCCGCTGGCCACGATCACGGTGAGTCCCGATCCCGCCAACCTCGGCATCGGCGCCACGCGGACGTTCACGGCCGTCGGCAGGGATGCCAGCGGGAACGTGGTCGCCGTCGCGCCCACCTGGTCGGTCGTCTCCGGTGGCGGGACGATCGACGGCACTTCCGGCGTGTTCACCGCGGGGACGGTGCCCGGGACGTACACCAACACGGTGGTGGCCACGAGCGGCGGCATCACCGGGGCTGCGACGGTCAACCTGGTCGCCGGCACGCTGGCGACGATCACCGTGAGCCCGGACCCCTCCAGCCTCGTCATCGGCGCCACGCAGACGTTCACGGCCGTGGGCCGGGACGCGAGCGGTAACGTCATCCCGATCACGCCCGCCTGGACCACCGTGGCCGGCGGCGGCACCATCGACGGCAGCTCCGGCCTGTTCACGGCGGGGACGGTGCCCGGGACGTTCACCAACACGGTCAGGGCGACCAGCGGCGGCATCGACGGGTTCGCGACGGTCAGCGTGGTCGCCGGTCCGCTGGCGACGATCACCGTGAGCCCGAACCCCGGCAGCCTCGTTGTCGGCGGCACCCGCCAGTTCACGGCGGTAGGTAGGGACGCCAGCGGGAATGAGGTCGCGGTCACGCCCACCTGGTCGGTCGTGGCGAGCGGCGGCACGATCAACGGCAGCTCCGGCCTGTTCACGGCGGGGACGGCGCCCGGGACCTACGCCAACACGGTCCAGGCGACGAGCGGGGGCGTCTCCGGGTCGGCCACGGTCACCGTGGTCGCCGGCGCGCTGGCGAGCATCACGGTTACGCCCAACCCGGTCGGCACGGCCGTCGCCGGCACCCAGACGTTCTCGGCCGTCGGAAGGGACGCCTTCGGGAACGAGGTCGCGATCACGCCCACCTGGTCGGTCGTCGCCGGCGGCGGCACGGTCGATAGCGGCTCCGGCCTGTTCACGGCCGGCACAGTGCCCGGGACGTTCACCAACACGGTGCAGGCGACCAGCGGCGGCGTGTCCGGGCTCGCGACCGTCACCGTGGTCGCCGGGCCGCTGGCGAGCATCACGGTCACACCCGACCCGGCCGACCTCGGCATCGGCGCCGCCCAGCAGTTCACCGCGACGGGCGAGGACGCCTTCGGCAACGTGGTGGCGATCACGCCCACCTGGTCGGTCGTCGCCGGGGGCGGCACCATCAGCGGTTCGGGCCTGTTCACCGCGGGCACGGTGCCCGGGACCTACACCAACACGGTGCAGGCGACGAGCGGGGGCGTCTCCGGGTTCGCGACGGTCGCTATCGTCGCCGGGCCACTGGCCACGATCACGGTGAGCCCCGACCCCGCCAGCCTCGCCGTCGGCGGCACCCAGCAGTTCACGGCGGTGGGCAGGGACGGCAGCGGCAACGTGGTCCCGATCACGCCCACCTGGTCGGTCATCGCCGGCGGCGGCACCGTCAACGGCTCGGGCTTGTTCACGGCGGGGACGGTGCCTGGGACCTACACCAACACGGTACAGGCGACCAGCGGCGCCATCTCCGGGTCCGCCACCGCCGTCGTCACTGCGGGCCCGCTCGCGACCATCACGGTCACGCCGAACCCGGTCAGCCTCGCCGTGGCCACGGGCCAGCAGTTCGCCGCCACCGGCGCGGACGCCTTCGGCAACGTGGTGGCGATCACGCCGACCTGGTCGGTGGTGGCCGGCGGCGGCACGATCAGCGGCGCAGGCCTGTTCACGGCGGGCACGGTGCCCGGCACCTTCGCCAACACGGTACAGGCGACCAGCGGGAGCATCTCCGGGCGCGCCACCGTCACCGTGGTCGCCGGCGCGCTGGCGAGCATCACCGTGACGCCCAACCCCGTCAGCGTCGGCACCGGCGCCACCCAGCAGTTCGCCGCGACCGGCAAGGACGCCTACGGGAACGCCGTGGTGATCACGCCCACTTGGTCGGTCGAGGCCGGTGGCGGCTCGATCGACGGCTCGGGGATGTTCACCGCGGGGGCGATGCCCGGGACCTACACGAACACGGTGAAGGCCACCAGCGGCGGCATCACCGGGTTCGCTACCGTGACCGTGACGGTGAACCTGGGAGCCGCCGCGAGCTTCGCGGTTCTGGGCGGCTCGGCGGTAACCTGCCCCACCGCGAGCACCGTCCATGGAAATGTGGGCACGTCTCCGAGCAGCGCGATCTCCGGCTTCCCCCCGTGCGTCATCCTGGCCCCGGGAGACGGAATCGTGCACCTCAACGATCCAGCCGCGGCCGCGGCCCAGGCCGCCGTCACCGCAGCGAACGGGACGCTCACCGGCATGGCGCAGACGACCAACATGACCGGTCTGCCCCTGGGCGGGATTACCCTGCCGCCCGGCGTCTACGACTTCACGTCGTCGGCTCAGCTCACGGGCACGCTCACCCTGGACGGGCCTGCCGATGGGATCTGGGTCTTCAGGACCGGTACCACGCTGACGACCGCTGCGGGCGCGAAGGTCACCCTGGCCGGCAGCGCCAGCGCCGGGAACGTCTACTGGCAGATCGGCAGCTCCGCGACGCTCGGCGCCACCAACGACTCGTTCCAGGGGACGATCATCGCGGCCGAGAGCATCACGCTGGGATCGGGCACGAAGCTGATCGGCAGAGCGTTGGCGCGAAACGGAGCCGTGACCCTGAACACCAACCTCATCACCCTGCCGTGAGGCAGGCCCACAACCCCGGGGGACCCCATGAAGGACAGCACCAGGAACCGCGCGAAGGGCAAGTTCCACGAGGTGAAGGGGAAGGCCACCGAGAAGGCCGGCAAGCTCACCGGCAATCCCAGCCTGGAAGCCGACGGCCAGGACGAGAAGGTGGCCGGCAAGGTGCAGCAGGGGATCGGCAAGGTCGAGAAGGCCCTCGGCGAGTAGGGTGGGCACCCAGCCATGACCAGGGACCCAAACCCCCGCGGCGGGTGTAGGAACCCGACATGCCAACTCCTGCAGCCGCCGCGCGGAACGCCCGACCCGGGATGGAACCCTGAGCCGGGCGGTCGTCGGCAGAGTCGCCCACCGGGCCGTGGTGGCCCCCCTGCTGCTCTCCGTGTTCGGGTTCGGCTTGCTGGCGCCGGAACCCACCGGCGCGACGGATGCCCCGGATCCGGAGGTGGCGACCGAGGCTCCGGGCCCCGCAGCGGTGGCCGCGGCCGCGGCCGAAGCCCTGTACCGCGAGGTCGGGCTCGCCGGCATTCTCGAGGGCGCGGTGTTCGAGGCCGGGTACGGCCGGATGGAACAGCATGGGCTGCACGCCCGGATGCTGGCCATCGCCGACATGACGCAGCCGAGCACTTCCAGGCGGCTCGTGGTCATCGACCTGGAGGAGAAGAAGGTTGTGCTCCGCACCTGGGTGGCCCACGGTCAGAACTCCGGGGAGCTGATGGCCGAGCGCTTCAGCAACCGGGACGGCTCGCACCAGACCAGCCTGGGACTCTACCGGGTGGGTTCGGAGATCGTCAGCCCGAAGCACGGGCGCGCCCTGCTCCTGCACGGGTTGGACCGGGGCGTGAACGACGGAGCCCTTCGGCGCGAGGTGATCATCCACAGCGCCGACTACGTGAGCGAGGAGTTCATCGCCGCGCACGGCCGCCTGGGGCGCAGCTGGGGATGTCCTGCGGTGCCGCGCCACGACATGGCGCGGGTGATCGAGCTGCTGGCGGACGACGGCCTGCTGTACGTAGCGGGCGCCTGAGCGGCCCGACCGCACGTCGCCGGCTCCGGGCGGTGCGGCCATGATCCGCCGCGCCCCGCCGGCCCGCCTGCTCCCGGTTCTCCTGCTGCCCCTGCTCCCGGGCTGCAACCCGCCACCGCGGGAGCCCACTCTGGCCGAGCAAGCGCTGGCGATCGCCGCGCTCTTCGAAACGGCCCATCCCTACACCGAGCGGACCGTGGACTCCCTGGACCTCGCGAAGTTCTTCGTGAGGTATCCCGGATACCTCGCCGACTCGGCGTCCGTGGTGGACTTCTACGCCAGGCGAGGCATGCAGTTCGCCTGGGTCGTCAGCGATTCGCTCTCCGCCAGCGCCGAGGCCTTCGTGGCGCTGGCCGGAGTCGCCGACACCGGCGATTCCCAGGATGCCGAAGGGAGCCCGAGCCTCGGCGAGCTCTATGAAGAGGGCTTCGCCGAGGAGACGCGCCTGCCCCTGTGCGACAGCTGCGCGGTGGACCTGGAGCTGCGCCTCACCGCCGAGTTCTTCCGCTTCGCCGACCGCAGATACGGAGGCTACCTGAGCCGCGACCTGCGCGGGCTGAACTGGTTCATCCCCCGGGGGAAGAAAGACTACTCCCGGCTGCTGGACTCGCTGGCCGTGGGGGCGATGGATCTCTCGGCCTACGAACCCATCCATCCACAGTACCAGGCGCTCAAGGCCAGCATCCGCCGCAACCGCCAGCTGGCGGATGAACCTTGGCCCGCGCTGGAGCTGCCTGAAGGGGTGAAGAAGCTCGAAGCCGGAGACACCGCTGAGGCGATCGCCTCCCTCCGCCGCCGCCTGCGCCTGCTCGGAGATCTGGAGCGGGACGGAGAGGGCCTCGTCTACGACAGCACGCTGGTGCTGGCCGTGCAACGCTTCCAGAGACGCCACGGGCTGGAGCCCGACGGCATCATCGGCGCGGGATCCCTGCGCGCCGTCAACGTGCCGCTGGCGCAGCGGCTGCGCACCATGCTCATCAACATGGAGCGCCTGCGCTGGGTACCCGAGCAGCAGCCCCCCGACCTGCTCGTGGTGAACATCCCGGAATTCCGCCTGCACGTGTACGAGCAGGGCCGCGAGGTGATGAGCATGGTGGTGGTGGTGGGAACCAGCGCCACGCGCACGGTGATCTTCAGCGACACGCTGTCGAACATCGTCTTCAGCCCCACCTGGACGGTGCCGACCAGCATCACGCGCCGAGAGATCCTGCCCAAGATGGCGAGAGACCCGGGCTACCTCCGCAAGAACAACATGGAGATCGTCGGCGGCACCGCTTCGCTCCCGGTGATACGCCAGAGGCCCGGGGCCAGCAACGCGTTGGGCCGCGTGAAGTTCCTCTTCCCCAACAGCTACAGCATCTACATGCACGACACCCCGTCCCAGGGCGCGTTCGCCCTCGAAAAGAGGGCGTTCAGCCACGGCTGCATCCGTCTCAGCCAACCCCGGGAGCTGGCGGAGTACCTGCTGCGCGACGACCCGGACTGGACCGCGGAGCGCATTCGCCAGGCCATGTACGGCGGGCGCGAGACCACCGTACTGCTCAACAAGAAGCGGCCCGTGAGGATCGGCTACTTCACCGCCTGGGTGGACGGGGAAGGGCAGTTGAACTTTCGCGACGACGTGTACGGGCACGACCAGCGGCTGGCGAGGGAGTTGTTCCTCGCCACGGATTCCGCCGGAGCGATCACCCGCTGAGCGGTCCCTCGTCGGGCGGTGCCGGGTAGCGCGGCCGGCCGCCCTCCCTCAGCTCCCGCCCGGCCTTGCCGCCTTCCGGTAGTCCAGGGGCGGTGCGCGGTCACCCACCAACGGCTTGTAGACGAAGTCCGGGCCCACCCGCTCCCGGTGCTCGGCCTTGGCCGCCACCACCAGCGACGGCGTGGTGAAGAGATCCACCGCGGTCATGGCCAGCGTCTTGGCGGCGACGATGAGCCCCTTGTTCCCGATGCTCATGCCGCCGGCGGCGACGGCCTGCCAGGAGTGGGCGGCGGTGCCGGGTACCCAGGTGGCCGACCGCATCCCCCCGGTGGGCACCACCCAGGAGACGTCGGCCACGTCGGTGGAGCCGCCGCTCCCCTGCTCCACGACCCGGAAGGGGGCGATCTGCGTCGCGATCTCCAGCGGGGGCGCACCCGCCTCCAGCGTCCGCTGGATGGCCTCCGCGAAGGCCCGCTCCTCGGGGGTGTAGCTCACGCCTCCCACCTGCTGGAGGTTCGCGTAGAGCGCCTCCTGGAGAGCGACGTTGGGGAGCAGGTTGTAGATCCCGTGGATGACCTCGTAATCCATCTGCGTGCCGGTGCCCAGGGCGGCGCCTTCGGCGGCCTTCACCACGCGCTCGAAGATCGAGGCCACGTTGGCGGGGTCGGGGTTGCGCGTGTAGTAGAACACCTCGGCGAAGTCGGGGATCACGTTGGGCGCGGCGCCGCCGTACGTGATGACGTAGTGGATGCGCGTCTCCTGGGGGACGTGCTCGCGCATCATGTTGACCATGTGGTTCATGGCCTCCACCGCGTCCAGCGCCGAGCGGCCCCGGTGCGGGGCCGAGGCGGCGTGGGCGCTGACGCCGCGGAAGCGGAACTTGGCGCTCTTGTTGGCGAGGCTGCTGGCGGCGTCGGCGGTGTTGCGGTCCGAAGGGTGCCAGTGGAGGACCACGTCCACGTCATTGAAGAGCCCGGCGCGCACCATGTAGACCTTGCCGGCGCCGCCCTCCTCGGCGGGCGTGCCGTAGAGGCGGATCGTGCCCTTCTGGCCCGAAGCGCTCATCCACTCCTTCACCGCGATGGCCGCGGCGGTGGAGCCGGCGCCGAAGAGGTGGTGGCCGCAGGCGTGGGCGGAGGGCTTCTCCTTGAGGGGAGCGCGCTCGGCCGTGCGGTCCTGGGTGATGCCGGGCAGCGCGTCGAACTCGGCCAGGATCCCGATGACCGGGCCTGCGCCGCTGCTCCAACTGGCCACGAACGCCGTGGGGATGTCGGCGACCCCGGCCTCCACGGTGAAGCCCGCGTCCTTGAGCGTCTGCTGGAGCAGTGCGGAGCTGCGGGTCTCCTGGTACCCCACCTCGGCATAGTCCCAGATGGTCTGGGCCACCTGGCCGAAGCGCGTGGCGTTGGTGTCGAGGAAGCGAGCGACCGTCTCCTTGCCTGTCTGGGCGGAGAGGGGGGACGGCGCCGGCGCGAGCGCAAGGATGGCACACGCAGCCAGGGCGGAGGGAGCGAGGGTGGAGGCGATGCGTCGGTTCATGGTGGGCTCCGGCTCGGGGCGCAGGAGGATCCCGCGGCGCGTGTAGGGCCCGGGATAAAACATAGTGCCCGGGTGCGCGCAGGAAGTCCAGGTCGCCCCGACGGCGGCTCGGGAGCGAGTCGGCCTGCTAGGCCACGGCCCCGTCCTCCCGCGGCCCGCTCCCACTCAGAGCCGCTTGCGCATCACGGTCTCCCCCGCGCCGTCCACGACCTGGTCCGGGAGCTCGCCCACCGCCGTGTACCCGCGTCGCTCGTAGAGGGCCCGGGCGCGCTCGTTGAACGACGACACGCACAGGAAGAACCAGCGCGCCTCTCCGCGCCAGCGGGCCTCGGCGAAGTCCAGGAGCGCGCTCCCCACGCCGCGGCTGCGCACCCCCTCGGCTACGGCGATGGACTTGAGGTACGGCGAGCCGGCCAACCCCTTGTCCTGCAGGATGACGACGCCCAGCCGCTTGCCGTCGCGCAACGCCACGTACACCTCGTACCGGGGATCCCGGCACATGTCCAGGCACGCGGCGAGGGTGGCGCCCAGCCGCATCCAGGGGTCCGACCCGGCCATGAGCGCCGCCGCCCAGTCGCGGTCGGCGCCGGTGGCGTCTCGGATGTCCACGGGGGAAGTGGGCACGGAGCGGCGCCGGAGATCAGCCCGGGCTCACGGCGTCGCCGGCACGCGGACCACGCCGATGCCCCGGGCCGCGTCCCACTCGATAGCGGTGCCGTGCGGGCGCGAACGATCGATCAGGTCCTGGATGATCTTCCGCCCCAGCTCCCGGTCCGCGAGCATGGGGCGGCCCCGCACCGCCGGGGGCAGGCCGAAGCCGAGGGTGATGGGGTGGAGCTCCAGGGAAACCAGCCGCCCGCCGTCCCACGTGGGCATGGCCACCACCGACTCCCAGATCTCCCGGTTCACGGGGAACCCGGTGGTCTCGTTCCGATAGCGGGCGGCGTTGAAGTCGGCCACCCACTTGCCCGGGTCGTCGGCGATCCCGTAGCGCTCGTAGTTGTCGTACGGGAGGCGCAGCAGGGTTTCGTTCTGGAAGATGAAGTCGCCGATGGAGTAGAAGATCGGCCTGCCCTCGTAGATCTCGATCCCGGTGAGGTAGTGGGGCCCGTGGCCCACCACCACGTCCGCCCCCGCTTCGATCATCGCCCGCGCGAATGCCTGGAGATAGTCGCCCTGGGTGTGGGCGTGGATCGCCACCACGACGAGGTCGGCCAGAGACCTGGCGTTGCGCACGACGTCGGCCATGCCCTGCACGTCTCCCGCGTGTGGCTCGGTGCGGGTGCCGGCCCGCTCGCCGGCCTCGACGCGGGTCCCGAACACGCTGAGCGGCTGCCCAGGCGCGGAGACCCGCTGGCCCATCCGGGAGAGCACGGCGCGCAGCTCCTCCAGGTGCTCCGGCAGGACGGTGCGCGTGCTGGTGAAGCGCAGGGGGTTCAGCCCCGGGCGTCCCCGCACGGCGCCCTTGGGCGCGCCGGCTCTGGAGGCGTCGGAGAAGGTGGCGGAGGCGGACACGAGGGCCACCCGGCCGTCGTGGGTCTCCAGGAAGCGCGCCTCCCTCGCCTCGTGCAGGTTCTCGCCGGCCCCGGCGGTGACCAGGCCGGCGGCCTCGGCGTGCCGGCGGGTCAGGCGCATGCCTTCGGCACCGTAGTCCCCCGTGTGGTTGTTCGCCATGGAGACCATGTCGAAGCCGGCCCACGCCAGCTCCCGGGCCATCTTCGGGTCGGCGCGCATGTACGTGCCGCCGCTCTCCGAGGCGGGGGAGGGTTCGTAGTCGTGGAAGAGCATCTCCAGGTTGGCGATGGAGACGTCGGCGCTCCGGACCAGCTCCATGAGCCGCAGGAACTCGGGCTCCTTGAACGGGGAGAGGGCCCGCGTGATGATGGCGTCCCCGGCCAGCGCCATGGTGAGAGTGCCGTTTCCGGAGAGGCTGCCTGAGGGGTCCGCCTGGGCGGCGGCCGGCGCGGGGGTCCAGGGAATCAGGAAGGCGGCGGCCAGGATCGGCCACGGTGTGGGCGAGTCACGTGAGGTCAGCATGGAGCGGCTCCAGCCAGGAAGGAAATGCACAACGAGGTGACTATAGAGGGTCCCCTGCCGGGAGGCCAACCCGTCCCTGGAGTGAAGACAGCGCGGGGCGTGCTCGCATAGATTCCGTGCCTGCGGGGACACCGACGGTCTCCGCCTAGCACGCACGAGGAGAGACATGCTGAAGAAGAGGATCGCGTTCATCGGGCCGGGAGCCATGGCCGAGGCCATGATCGCCGGCCTGCTGAAGCAGAAGCTGGCCAAGCCTTCGTTCATCACCGCCGCAGGCCCCCGCGCGGAGCGGGGCGAGGAGCTTACGCGCAGGTACGGCATCGCCACGACCACGGACAACGCGACGGCGGCGCACGAGGCGGACGTGGTCGTGCTCTCCGTGAAGCCGCAGCGGCTGACCGAGGTGATGAAGGGCCTGAAGGGGATGCGCCCCGACGCACCGGTGATCTCCATCGTCGCCGGGGCGAGCCTCAGGAAGTTGAGCGCGGGCCTCAAGCACAAGTCCGTCATCCGCTCCATGCCCAACACGCCGGGAAGGATCGGCCAGGGGATCACCGTGTGGGCCACGTCCAGGGAGACCACGGAGGAGCAGCGGCTCGTGGCCCGCTCCATTCTGGGCGCGCTGGGCGACGAGGTGTTCGTGGAGGACGAGGGCTACCTGGACATGGCCACGGCGCTCTCGGGCACGGGGCCCGCGTACGTGTTCCTCTTCACCGAGGCGCTCATCGACGCGGGGGTGCACATGGGGTTCCCCCGGCGCATCGCGGAGCGTCTCGTTCTGCAGACCCTCAAGGGCTCGGCGGCGTTCTACGAACAGGCCGGGAACCACCCGGCCACCCTCCGCAACGAGGTGACGTCCCCGGGAGGCACGTCCGCAGAGGCGATCTACTACCTGGAGAGGGCGGGCTTCCGCACGGCCATCTCGCGGGCGGTGTGGGCCGCGTACCAGCGTTCGCTGGAGCTGGGCAAGGAGAAGCCGGGGCACCTCCCGGAGGTGGAGGCGCCGGGCGGAGCCTGACGGACGCCCGTAGATTGCCCCCGTCGCTGCTTCGAACCCCGGCCAGCACGGGAGCCCCAGAATGCGCCGCACCTCATCCTCCGCCTCCGTCCTCGTCCTCGCCGCCCTCCTCGGCTCCGTCCTGTCGCCGGAGTCCGGACTCGCCCAGCGCGCCGATCCCCTGGCGACGCCCCTGCCGCCCGAGGCGCTGCGGCTCCTCGCCAACGAGGTGAGCGGGCAGATGGCCTTCGACAACCTGGTGAAGCTCATGGGCGCGCCGTGGGCCCGGACCCCCCAGGAGCTCACCGGGGAGAGCCGCTTCTACGAGGCGGAGGAGATCCTTCGCATGGCCCGGGCCTACGGCATCGAGACCGTGCGCCTGGACCGCTATCCAGCTCCGGGGACCTTCGACTACCCCTTGGAGGGGGAGCTGTGGGTGAACGGGCGGCGCATGGCGCGTATCCCGGCCGACCCGGCGCTTGTGGCCACGGGATCGCGCACCGGCGAGGTGGCGGGGAAGCTGGTGTTCGTGCCCGAGACGCCGGAGGCGGAGGTGGAGCGGCTGCGCTCCGAGCTCGCCGCGTCGCCGGAGCGCTACCGCGGGGCGGTGGCCCTCATGTGGTCCCACCCCCGGGGCGCCGTCTTCGAGGCGCTGGACGGCGCCGGGGTGAAGGCCGTCCTCAGCTTCAACGCGCGGGAGCGCTACCTGGACCCGGACCAGGTGGTGTACTCGGGCGGAGGGTACGCCCAGGGGGAGCGCCTGCGCCTGGGACTCACGGTCTCGTGGCGCCAGTGGTCCGAGCTCCTGGAGGACGTGCAGCGGGGACAGGAGCTCCAGGTCCGCGCCAGGGCCGTGGTCCAGAGCTACCCCAACCGCTTCGAGACCGTGTACGCGTGGATCCCGGGGACCGAGCCCGAGCTTCCCGGCGTGGTGTTCACCGCGCACCTCTTCGAGGGATACACGAAGCGCGGGACCAACGACAACATGGGCGGCCCGGCGGTGCAACTCGAGATCCTGCGCGCGCTGCACCAGCTCATCGCCACCGGCCAGCTCCCCCGCCCCCGCCGCACCCTCCACTTCATCTGGCCCAACGAGATCAGCGGCACCTACGAGTTCGTCCGGAGGGGTCCCGCGCTCCTCGGGAAGCTGGCCATCAACATCAACATGGACATGGTGACCGAGGGGCTCAGGCGGAACAACTCGGTCTTCACCATGAGCGAGACCCCCGCCCACCTGGCCTCCTTCTACGACGGGCTGGCAGCCTCGGTGCTGGACTACGTCTGGCGCACCAACGACATCGTCTACCTCCCCGATTCCCCCCGCGGCCGTCCCGGGGGCCAGTACTTTCCCGATCCCATGTGGGAGAAGAACGGCTCGCTCGACGCCTTCCGCTTCTTCATCCACGAGGCGACGGGGGGGAGCGACCACATCGTGTTCAACAACGCCTCGGTGGGCGTGCCGGGGATCGAGTTCTTCACCTGGCCCGACCAGTGGTACCACGCGGACAAGGACATCCCGGAGAACACCGATCCCACGCAGATGAAGCGGGTGGCGTTCATCGGGGCCACCACCGCATGGGCGAGCGCGGCGCTCACCGACGAGATGCTCCCGCGCCTCCTGGACGCCGTGTCGGACTACGGCCACCGGCGCGTGTCGGAGCGGGGGATTCCCAGGGCCCTGGAGATCCTGGACGAGGCCGCCACCCGACCGGCCGCCACCGCATCCGGCGTCTCCGGCAGGGAGCGGGACGCGGCCATGCTCCGGGCGTGGTCGGTCCTGTCCGCCTCGCTGGAGCGGGAGATGGACGCGCTGCGGTCCGTGGACGCCATCCACACCGGGAGCGCCGGCGCCCGCGCGGTGGTGGAGGCTCGCGAGGCGGAGTGGGAGGTATACGCCGAGGGCCTGGGGCGCTGGCTGGTGGCGGCTGCCGAGGCCCGCGGCCTGAACGGCGCGCGGCTCCCCTCCGCTTCGGGGCGTGAAGCGCGCGGCAGGGGCGCGGTCCCCCGCTTGGCCCCGGGCATCCGCGGGGTGGAGACCGCCCTGGCGAGGTTCGCGCCCTACACGCGGTGGGTGGAGGCACACCCCGGGGCGGTGGAGACCCTCGCCCTGAGTCGCAACCAGGCCACCCAGATCCTCAACTTCGTCAACGGCAAGCGCTCGGTGGCGGAGATTCTCGGGTGGGTGCGGGGGATGACTGCGGAGCCCACTACGGTCGATCAGGTCACGGGCTACCTGCGCATCCTCCAGGAGGTGGGCTGGATCGAGATGTGACGCGGGAGCGAGGCTGAGGGGCGACCCTTCGCGGCGTCAGCCTCCTGCCGCGAACGAGAAGTGCATCTGCGTGATCACCCAGGCGCCGTCGCGCCGCTCGGCGACGCCGGTCCAGCGCGTGTCCTTCCATCCGATGGGCCGGCCGTCCCACTCGCCCAGGTCATCCAGGATGGCCGACCACCAGGCCACGTCGCCGGAGCGGGAGAACGTCACGCGCAGGTCGCGCACGTCGAGGTAGGTCGCCTTGAAGCGCGGGTCCATCCAGAAGTCGAAGTTCCGCGCGAAGGCGTCCCAGCCCGCCACCGACGTCGAGTCGGGGTTGAACATGAACAGCTCCGGGTCGTGGGCGATGATGCGCTCCAGGAGCGGTCGGTCCTTGGTGAGGGCCCAGCCGATGGAGGCGCGGATGGTCTCCTCGACGGCGGCCCGGTCGTCGGGGCCGGGGCCGGATGACTTCTCCTGGGCGAGGGCGGGCGTTGCCGCCAGGGAGAGGAGCAGAATGACCACAGACCGAAGCGCACCCGTCACGAACCTCCCGTCAGTCGTCGGATCCACTCCCGGGCGGGCCCCATGTCCGGGTCCCGCTGGAGGCACTCCTGGTAGTACCGGACAGCGGCGGCGGTATCGCCCATGACCCGGTGGAGGTTGGCGAGGCCCCAGGGCGCGTTCAGCGAGGAGGGGTAGAGCGCCGCCAGGTGACGGAACGTCTCCAGGGCCGCCGCGTGGTCGCCGCGCTCCATCATGGCGTTGGCCGCCAGTGTGAGGACCAGGTCCGGGGGGTCGAGGGTGAAGCCCAGCCCGCGCGAGATGCGGTCGTAGTGGGCCCGGATCTCCGCCAGGCTCCCCGCTTCTCCGGGGGAGGGAAACGGGTAGTCGCGGAAGAGGTCGAGGAGGGCCTCGCGGGTCTGCAGAGGAGACAGGAAGAAGTCCCACGCCGGGTCCACGTCGATGCGCCAGCGGAACCCCTCCGCCACCCCTGCCGCCAACCCCGCTCTGAGGGTCTCCAGGGGCTGCGGGTCCCGGAGCCCACCCCCGGTGTCGTGACTCACGGCGAAGTAGATCCCCCGGGCCTGCGCCGACTTCGCGAAGGCAGGCAACTCCCGGCACAGCGATCGCTGGGGGCCGTCGACCACGCAGGGGTCGTTCAGGGCGAACGCCTGGAACGTCCCGGGCGCCTCCAGGAGGGTGTAGAGGCCGAAGACCGCCGCCGTCTGCGGGCCCACGAAGACGCGGAAGGGCTTGGTCCGGTATTCGGCGTCCACGAAGGGGATCAGCTCCTCCTGCACGAACCGGAGGAAGCGATCCGCCCGCCCCTCCTCGCCCAACGCCCGCTCCCGGGGCCAGGGCAGGAGGTCACGGTACCTCTGCGTGTTGGGGACGCCCACCAGGATCGCCGGGGGCATGCGGTCCATGGTGAGGTGGTACAGGTCGTTCACGAGCTGTGCGAAGTACCCCTCCACCCAGTCCGAGTAGAAGACGTAGACCACCGGGAAGGCCAGGCTGCCGGAAGCGTAGTCCCTGGGGAGGTGGACCTGAAGCAACCGATCCTCCCCCAGAACCGAGGAGCGCAGGACGCGGTAGCTACCCAGGGTGATGGGATCGCCGTCGGCCTGGGCGAGCGCGGCCCCCGGCAGGGCGGCGGCGAGGGCGAGCGCCGCCACGGAGAGGCATACCGCCAGCGAGGTGCGCCGGTTCATGCGCGACTCCGGGGATGATGGGTGCGGGGACGGACGTCCCCGGTGTGCCCATGTCGCTACGGGATCACGTACGGTCTTCGACGCAACGTGTTTCAGGGCGCGCCGTCGTCGTCTTGAGTCACCCGTGCGCGGTGTCCCCCGGCGGCCGCACCATGGGCACGAACCTGACCGGGAGCGACTCCTCCTCCACCAGCCCTCCCGGCGTCTTCCGCAGCACCCGCAGCGTCTGCTCCCAGGTGCCCACCGGCACCACCATCACCCCGCCCACGGCGAGCTGGGCGACGAGCGCCGGGGGGATCTCGGGGGGCGCCGCTGTCACCACGATGGCGTCGAAGGGGGCGCGCTCGGGCCACCCCTTCCAGCCGTCCCCGGCCAGCACCCGCACGTTCTCGCGTCCGATGCGCTCCAGGGCGACGCGGGCGCGCTCGGCCAGCTCGGGGATGATCTCGATGGTGTAGACCTCGGCCGCCAGCCCCGAGAGCACCGCCGCGCCGTAGCCCGATCCGGCGCCGACCTCCAGGACGCGCTCCGACGGCCGGATGTCGGCGGCCTCGGCCATGAACGCCACGATGTACGGCTGCGAGATGGTCTGCCCGTGGGAGATGGGGAGCGCACCATCACCGTAGGCCAACGTCGGCGACACCTCGGGCACGAACAGATGCCGCGGCACCTCCCGCATCACGCGCAGCACGGTGGTGTCCCGCACGCCCCGGGCCTCGATCTGCGTGCGGACCATCTCCCGCCTGAGTACCGCCAGGGCAGAGTCAGCGGAGATCAGCGTGTCGGGTGTGGCCCCCGACGCTCCGCCGGGGGACCCGCCCCAGGCATCGCCGGACTGGCCGTTTCGCGCGCAGGAGGCCAGGACGGCCAGGATCAGGACTGCCGGGAGTGTGCGCAACGTCGTGGTCCTCGGGAGGCGGGGTCCATTTCCCTCCCAACGGTGCGTTCTACCCCGGAGCGGCGCCTGTGCGCCACCCCGGCGCCGTTCAGCCCAGGTCGGGCGCGCCACGCATTCTCGGCAGCTGGGCCAGGCGCCGCAGGTTCTCCCGTGCCGGCTCGTAGTCGGGAGCCAATAGGAGCGCGACCCGCCAGTGCCGCTGCGCCTCCGACCGCTCTCCGCGGATGTCCGCGATCACGCCGAAGAGGTTGAGCGCCTCGGGGCGACGGTCGTCCTCATCCACGGCTTCCTCCAGGCGCAGGAGAGCCGAAGGAAAGTCCCTGCCCCGGATGTGCTGCTTCGCCTGCTCCACCAGCGAAATGTACCGCGCCGGGTCTCCGCTCCTGCGGACCTTCGAACCGTTGCCGCCTGCCGCCGCCGTCAGGGCCTGTTCGACGACAGGGTCCGCGCCGCGCTCACCGGTCAGCAGGACGACGCGCGGGCCCTCGGAGCCGCTGACGTCATCTGGGCCGAGGGCCCCCAATGAACGACGCCCGGCAGGCGAGAGATCCATCACCACCAGGTCCAGAGAGGGATCGGTCGCCCAGTCCGTGGCCGGCTCACACGGGCCCTCGACGACGACGGAGAACCCCGTCGCCCTTAGAGCCTGGACCAGCTCGGACCGCCGGGGAGAGGGGGAGGCCACGACCAGCGCGTGCTTCGGTTCTCCCTGTGCTGCTCGCTGGACGCCCTCGCGGATGACCAGGGCTCGCGGCGTGTCCGACATGGGTCCACCTCCTTGCTACGCTCGGTGCTTCGGCAAGGAAGATGGATTTCGGGCCGCGAAGGAGGCACAAAGACGACCCGGAGCCGCGTTAGAGAGACGCTAAGAGAGCCCCTCGACGTCCTCGGCCGGCAGGCGCAGGGAGAAGATGCTCCCGCCTCCGGGGCGCGGGCGGAAGTCCACGCTCCCTCCCTGGAGGCGGGCGGCCTCACGGGCGATGGTGAGCCCGAGGCCCGTGCCCGCGCCCCTGCTGGCCGAGCCCCGATAGAACGCCTCGAAGACACGGCCGCTGTCTTCTCCGGCGATGCCCGGCCCCCGATCCATCACCTCGAAGACGAGGTCGTCGGCGCGGCGTGAGACCACGACGTCGATCCCGATTCCGCCCGGGGTATGGCGCAGCGCGTTCTCGACCAGGTTCACCAGGGAGCAGAGAGCCTGGACGAAGTCGAAACGTCCCACCGGGATCTCCCCACCGCTGGGCATGGTGACGCGGATGTCGGAGCCGCCGGGGAGGCCGCGCACCCTCTCAAGGGCGGCTCCCACCAGGTCCTCGGCCGCGAAGAGCTGGGGGTCGAGCTGCGCCCGGCCTCCGCGGATGCGTGACAGGTCCAGGAGGTCGGTGACGTAGCGGCTCAGGCGCTCGGCCTCCTCCTCGATCACCGCGGCGGACTCCACGCCCTCGGCGCGGATCTCCGCCGCCGTGGCCCGGATGGAGGTCAGAGGTGTGCGCAGGTCGTGGGAGACCGTCGCCAGCAGCTCGTCCTTGAGCCGTGTGGCCTCCCTCAGAGCAGCCAGCTGCCCGGCTTCCCGTGACAGCCGCTCGATCTCCGTGGCGCGCCGCTCCGCGAGGGCGGCCGCCCTCTGCTCCCGGTGCAGGAGCTCGGCGGCGACCGCCGCGGTGATCAGAAAGGCCACGAGGATCCACCACTCCATGGGGTCGGCGATGGCGAGCCGGTAGAGCGGATGGAGGAGGAAGAAGTCGAATGCCAGGAAGGACGCCACCGCCACGACCAGGCCGACCACCCGTCCCTCCCGGGCGCTCGCGCCGAGAACCACGAGCAGGTACGCGAGAGCCATGTGCGCCTGGTCGAGCCGCTCGCGGTAGGTCCAGAGGGCGACGGTCATCACCGCGCCGATGAGCATCCACCCCGCCAGGCCCGCGGCCAGGCGGTAATAGCGGCCCGGAGACGACGGCGTCATCCCACCTCCAGGCGGTATCCGACGCCGGGCTCGGTGATGATGATCCGGGGTCGCACCGGGTCGGGCTCCAGCTTGCGGCGCAGGCTCGCCACGTACACGCGCAGGTACTGCTGTGGGTCGCCCCCCGAGGCGGCCCAGGCGGCCGTGAAGAGTTGCCGGTGGGTGAGGGTCCGGCCGGCGTTCTTCAGGAACGCGCGCAGGAGGGCCCACTCCGTGGGGGTGAGGTGAACGCCTTGTCCCTCGCGGCGCACCGTGCGCGCCCCCGGGTCGATGATCAGGTTCGCCACCCTGACCACGCCGTCGTCGCCGGGCACCTCCGACAGGGCCGCGCGCCTCACTTGCGCGCGCGCTCGCGCGACGAGCTCGGCGGGGCTGAAGGGCTTGGTCACGTAGTCGTCGGCGCCCTCGTCCAGGAGCCGGACCTTCTCGGCCTCCGAGTGCATCGCGGAGAGCACGATGATGGGCACCGTGGTCCACTTCCGGAGCTCGGCGCACACCCACTGGCCGGGCTTGTCGGGGAGAGCCAGGTCGAGGACCACCAGGTCCGGCCGGTGTGCGGCGGCCAGGTCCACGGCTTCCACGGCCGTGCCGGCCTCGACGACGCGCTCGAACTCCCGCGCCAGGGCGTTCTTCAGAGCTCGCCGGATGTGCGGCTCGTCGTCCACGACCAGCACCGTGCCCAGCATGTTGCTGCCTCCTGGGGGCGGACGGACCTGATCAAAGCTAGGGGCGCTCATCATAACTGCCTACGCCCGGTCGGGCGCGGACCCGGGGAACGGGGGCGACGCGCGGGCAACGCTCTCCTTCAGATCCATGAGGATCGCACCCACGGCGACGAAGATGGCGTAGAACTCCAGGCGCCCCAGGAGCATCCCGAGGGATTCCGCCCAGAGCACGCCGCCTGGGGCGTCGGCGGAGGTGACGCCGATGGAGAGCCCGACCGTTCCGAGCGCGCTGGCGAACTCGAAGAGGCTCTCCTTCAGGCCGAAGCCGTGGGATGCGAGCACGCCGGTCCCGATGGCCAGCGCCGCTACATATAGGCATACGAACACGGCGGCCGACGCGACCTCCTGGGCGCCGAGGAAGCGCGGCGTCCCGCTGGTGCGTAGGTAGAACTCGTTGGCGGCGTGGCGCGGGCCGAGCCGGCGCTTGAGATCGAACACCAGGAACCGGTACAGCAGGTACACCCGGTGCTGCTTGAGGCCGCCGGCGGTGGAGTTGGTCCCCCCGCCCACGATCATGAGCAGGATGAGCGTCCACCATCCGATGGCGGGCCATGGGCCGTATCCCACCGTGGAGAAGCCCGTCGTCGTGAGCGCCGTCACGGTCTCGAAGAGGGCCACCCGGGCCATCTTCGGCGCCTCGAAGGGCAAGCCCGCGCCGACTCTGAGCAGGAGCACCGCGAACGCGGTTCCCCCGAGCATCGCGAACAGGCGCACTTCTCCGCTCCTCGTGAGCGCGCGCCACTCGCCGCGCAGGACCCGATAGGCCGTGACGAAGCTGAAGCTCCCGAGGAACATCAGCGGGATGATCGCGAGCTCGACACCAAACGAATTCCAATATCCGATGGACGCGTCGCGGGTGGAGAACCCGCCGGTGGAAACCGCCGTGAACGAGTGGTTGACAGCGTCGAACCACCCCATCCCCACAGCCCTGAGGAGGAGCGTCCCGAGGACGGCGTATGCGACGTAGATTCGGACCACAAGGTTGGCCGAGCGGCTCACCAGCGGAACGAGCTGCTCGCCGCGGCCCTCCGCTCGGCTCAGCCCCACGCCGGGCGGGCCGAGCAGCGCGCTCAGCATCAGGATGGCGAGCCCGGCGCCACCGGCCAGTTGGAGCGCGCTCCGAAGGAGGAGAATCGTCGGCCTTGCGGACTCCACCTGAATCACCGAGAGACCCGTGGTCGTCCAGCCGCTGGTGGCCTCGAAGGCAGCCTCGGTGACGTCGAGCCCCCCCACCCACATGAACGGGACCGACGCGAAGGACACGGCGAGGACCCACGACAGGAGCACCACCACGGAAGCGTCCGCCAGACCGAGGGCGCCACGGCCCGAGGCGGGTGTCAGCCGCCTCAGCCCGACTCCCAGGCCGACTAGCGCCAAGCCAGGGAGCAGGAACGCCGGCACGGCGCTCCACTCCCTGGGAAAGGCCGGCGCGGCGAGGGCAGGGGAGGCGATGACCGCCCCGGTGATGACGCCGACGGTTCCGGTGTGGGAGAGGATCTCGGCGTAGCGCACGAGCGTCCCCCGTGCAATGCGGGGGTTCATCGTGCCGCGCTGCCCAGCAGCAGTTCGAGGAACGCATCGTGGTCCTCCGCTGCCGTGATGACGACGAGCCGGTCCCCATCTTCCAGGCGGGTCTCCCCCTTCGGCACGAAGGTCCGTCCATTCCTCAGAACGGCGGCGACGAGGCCCTGGGAAGCCCCGAGGTCCGCGAGGCACCTGCCGCACCCAGGCGACGATGACCCCAGCTCGACCTCGCTCACAAGGGTCTGCCCGTCCCCGAAGACCTCGTGGCCCCTGAGCTGGTCGAACACCGTCTCCCGGACGAGGATGCCGGCGAGGAGTTCGGGCACCGACACGGCCACATCGACGCCGAGGCGTACGAAGGCCTCCCGGTTCTCGGGGTCGTTCACGAGCGCGATGGTCCGTCGCACCGAGAACACCCTGCGCGCGACCTGGCAGGCGACGAGGTTCCGGTGGTCGTCGGCGGTGAAGGCCACCAGGGCGTCGGCCTGGAGGGCGCCGGCGTCGTCGAGCACCTCGGGGCGGGCACCGTCGCCGACCACGACGGGCACCGACTCGAGCGCCCTGGAGAGCCGGCGCGCCTCGTCGGGAGCGTCCACCACGAGGGTGACGCGCGTACCGTTCGTCCCGAACCGGCGCGCCAGGAAATACGCGGGGCGCCCGGATCCCACGAGCAGGATCCTCACGGCCGGCCCTCCATGGCCGGCTCCATGCCGTGCAGGAAGGCCTGGACGGCGAGCGACACGGGGGAGATGGCGCCGATCCCCAGATCTCCGTACGTCCCTTCCCACTCGGGGAGGAAGACCCGGGCCATCACCCTCTTCACCCCGAAGATCTCCCGCGCCACCTGCGCCACCATGAGGTTGAGGGTGTCCGAATCCGTGGCCGCGAAGACGACGTCGGTCTCGGACAGCCCTGCTTGTCGCAGGACGCCCATCTCGGCTGCGTCTCCGGTGATCGTGAACCCGCTGTACTCGCTCGAGAGGGCGCCGAAGGCTTCCTCGTCCCGATCCACCACTACGACCTCGGCGCCCCGGCCGCTGAGGAGGCTCCCGGCGAGGGAACCGACCCGTCCGCATCCGATGATGACGACGCGCATGCCCGGCTGGCCGGCCCGTGCGGGCACTACCGGCCTGAATGGCTCCATGTCCCTTCCTGCTTCTGCGAGAGGGTACTTCCCAACGATCAACGCTCGTCAGGGGACCGCTAAGAACGCACAAAGGGCGTGGTGGGCCCCGTGAGGAATCCGTTAACGGGGGAGGTTTGTCGGACCCACCCTCCTTGTTGCCCAGGCCCCGAATGCCGATCCTTGGGCCGGACCACCCGAACCGGCCGTGCCCCATGCCCGATCCGAAGAAGCGCCTCATCGTCGTCGGCGACCGCGTGCTCATCCAGCCCGAGGAGGGCGAGGACAGGACCAAGGTCGGCCTGTACCTTCCCGCCTCGGCGGTGGACAATCAGGCTGTGCAGGGGGGGAAGGTCTTGGCCACGGGCCCGGGAACCGCGGTGTCGGCGCCCACCGAGATCGACGAGGAGCCGTGGAAGACGGGCCACTCGGAGCCGCCCTACGTCCCGGTGCAGGCCCGGGTGGGCGACTACGCCATCTTCTTCCGCAAGGCCGCGGTGGAAATCACGTTCGAGGGAAGCAGGTACCTGGTGGTGCCCCAGGCGGCCATCCTCACGCTGGTGCGCGAGGAGGACGAGAACGACCCCGGACTCCTCCCCTTCGGGTGACCCCACGCCGACGCCCCAAGCCGCCCCGTGAGCGGGCGGTGAGCCTGGACCGGTACCGGTCCATCATCCCCGACTGGCCGGCTTTCGTCGCAGCCTCGGAACGGCCCGAGCCCCAGGTGTTCCGCGTGCGCACGGGGCGCATCTCCCTCGAGGCGCTCCGCGAGCGGCTGGAGGCGCAGGGGTACAGGCTCCGGGACATGGAGGGCCAGCCCGACTTCTTCCTCGTGGAGGACGGCCCGCGCCCCGTCTCGTTCGGCCTGGAGCACTGGCTGGGGCTCCTCTACGTCCAGCAGGCGTCCACCGGGGTGGCCGCGCCCGCTCTGGCGCCCCGCCCGGGGGAGCAGATCCTGGACCTGTGCGCCGCGCCGGGAGGGAAGACCACCCACGCCGCCGACCTCATGCACGACCGGGGCTCCCTGGTGGCCGTGGACGTCAGCGGCGCCAGGATCCGGGGCCTCCTGGGCAACACCTACCGCCTGGGCCACACCAACGTCCTCGTCGTCGAGGCCGACGGCCGGGATCTCCCCGAGGAGGCGTGCTTCGACCGCGTCCTGGTGGACGCGCCCTGCTCCGGGGAAGGGACGCTCCGCCGCCGCAGGGGGCACCCGCCCAACCAGTCGCGCCGCTTCCTCGGGTACGTGGCCAAGATGCAGGACGCGCTCCTGCGCAAGGCGATCCGGGTCAGCCGGCCGGGGGGCACGATCCTGTACGTGACGTGCACCTTCGCCCCCGAGGAGAACGAGGCGGTGGTGAGCCGGGTCCTCGCGGACGCGCCGGTGGAGCTGGAGCCGCTGGATCTTCCGGTGCCGCACGCGCCGGGACTCACATCCTTCGAGGGGAAGCCGTTCGATCCGCGCCTGGAGGGCGCGGCCCGGATCTACCCCCACCACCTCGACTCCGGTGGCCTTTTCCTGGCTCGCCTGCGGAAGCTGGACGACGGCCTGTCGCCCTCCGAGGCCGCTTGGGGGCCGGTGCCCACGGTGTTCCCCGGCGATCCCATGGACGCCGCCGAGGCGGAGCGCCTGGTTGGGCTGGGCCTGGAGTCGGTGCTCGGGCGCTTCGGCGTGGACCCTGCTCGGCTGGAGGGGATGGGCTGGATGGCCCGGGGTGGGCGCCTCTGGCTCCACGGCGCCCCCGCGTGGCCGCTGGCAGGGTGGCGTCCGGGGGCGTGGCGCGTGGTGTCCCTGGGGCTCCGCGCCATGGAATTCGACACGCAGGGGCGTGCCCGTCCCACCAACGACCTGATGCAGTGGCTCGGGCCCTCGGTGGGCGAGGGCGGCGTGGACCTGTCCGACGCGGAGCTGGCCGAGCTGTGCGAGGGGCGGCCGGTGCCCCGGCAGGAGCGGTTGGGCGGCCTCCTGGCGCTCCGCTGGCGCGGGGTGGTGGTGGGGCGGGGCGTCACCACCCGGGACGGGATCCGGAGCGAGATCTCCAAGGCCATGGCCTCCGACCTGAAGGGGATCGTGGAAGGTCGGGGCCCGGTGAGCAGGCCTCCCTCGGACGAGTGACCTCGAGCTTGGGAATGCTGCCCCCGACGCTATCATTCCTGCATGGAAGATCCGGTGACGGCCTCCGCCATGTTCAAGGTGTGCGGCTCCTGCAGGCGCGCCTGGCCCACGTGGGAGTCCTTCGTGACGGACCCGGAGGTGCGCCTTCTCGGCCTGCAGTCCCGGGCGTCGCTCCCCGAGGCCACCGTGCTGATCTTCGAGCACTGGTGCGGCAGCTCGGTATCCATCCTCACGAGCCGGCTCCGCTACCTGGTCCCGCATCATCCCGGCGCGAAGTGGCCATGCCTGCGCGGCACCGACCAGTGCCCGGGGCACTGCGAGGACTTCAGCGACCACGGCCGCTGCGTCGAGCCGTGCCGTCTTGCCCTGGACCGCGAGATCCTGGCCATCGCCGTCGCGCTGCAGGCGACGCGGAAGTACGGGCGCCGTCCCTCCATGGAGGTCCCGCCGCCGGCGCTGTGAGGCTAGAGCCCGCGGCTCCCGCTCCTACCGTCCTGCACCGGAGGGCACGCGGATGCGGATCCAGAGCCCGTCGGCCCAGATGACCATGGTGCGTGTACCTTGCGCATCCGACGACACCATCACCGGCTCGCCCCGCACTTCCACCTCCACGCCGGCCAGGGTTCCCGAGTAGCGCACGGGGAGATCGCCCGGCGGCTCAGGTAGATCCGGGGGCGCCGGGGGCGCCGGGGGCGCCGCGAGGAGCGTGGCGCCCCTCGGCTCCCGCTCCTCGGGCACCACGGTTACCGTCTCCTCCGTGCCGTTGCGCTTGGCCACCGTGACCTGCACGCCCACGCCGGGCTTGATGGCCGTGAACGCCCGCCCGCCCGCGTCGGTGGCGATGGCGGCGCCGTCGATGGCCAGGATGCGGTCCCCGATCTGGACCCCGGCCCGGTCGGCGGCTCCTCCCGCATCCACCGCGGTCACCTCCGGGGGCCGGGAGAAGAACCACACCTCCCCACCTGACATCGAGTCGGCCCGCGTGCCGCACTCCGAGCAGGTGAACCCGATGCCCAGGCGGGGGCGGGGAGGCATGGCTCGGACGAGCCCCTGCGGCGGCAAGGGTGGCCTCGCGACCGGTCCGACCCGACGCGGCGCCTCCGCCGGCGCGGGCGCGGGAGACAGCCCGCTGGTGCGGATCCTGGGCGTCACGACCCGGGACGGGACGGCGGGCGGCGCGGGCACCGAGGGGGGTGGAGGCGGCACCGGCGCGTCCCAGGCGTTGCCGCAGGCCGCCATGGTGTGCACGACGGCGTCGGCCAGGCGGCCCCCCCTGCGGTAGCGGACCTTCACGTCGGCATCGGGAGGAAGGTTGGCGATGTACGCGCCTCCCTCGGCGGTGGTGATGAGGAGCCCGTCCAGGGCCACGATGACGTCCCCCTCCTGCAGGATCCCGTCGGCGGGGCCGCCCGCCAGGACCCCGGTGATCCAGGGCTCCACGCTGAAGGACCAGGCCATCTCCTCCCGGTTCTCGTCCAGGGTGAGCGTGCAGTCGCCACGGCAGTCCCAGCCGGTGAGGCCAAGGCTCCCCACCATCCTGCCCGTGCACGCCTGGACGCGCTCGCCCGTCGCGGTACCGGCGGGTGTCTTCTGACACGCCGCCCGGGCCGGAACCAGCAGCGCCGCGGCGCCGATGGCGGCCACCCTCGCCCAGCGGGTCGTCATCCTCGTCGTCGTCCTCATCGCCCCTCCCCCTTTGCTAGAACCACACCATGTTCCTGGCCGGCTCGCCGCCCAGCTCCCGCGTCCTGCGCTCCTCCAGGATCTGGAGGATCCTGAGCACATCCGCGTCGCCGGGCGCCATGCGCGCCAGCTCGAAGGCGGCGCCGTAGAGCGCCCCCAGCGCCGCGTCGCGGCCCTGCTCGATCCCGTGGGCCGCATGGGAGGGGGCGAGCCCTTTCCCGGCCTGCTCGCGCGTCGCGGCGCCCCTCAGCTCGCCCAGCGCCGCCAGGGCCGACACGTAGGCCGACCCGGCCTCCTGGATGCGGAGCGCCAGGCCGGCGGCGTCCTGCTCCCGCACGGCGAGGAAGGCCTCGGCCATGGTCCGGGTGCCCATGTGGTGCCCCAGCGCGACGCCGGCGCCGAAGAGGACGAGGGAGGCGGCGATGGAGACCGGGACCATCCAGGCGCGGAGCCGGCCCGAGCGGGGCGGCGCCTCCTGCGCCGGCCACGGCCCGGCCTTCCCCGCCTGCCCGGCGCCGCTCCGCAGCGTGCCGTCCTGCCTCAGCGCCCGGACGATGCGCTCCTCCAGGAGGTCCGGGGGGACTGCCTCGGTGGGGAGACGGGCGAAAGCCGTCTTTTCCTCCGGTGTGAGCTCGACCTCGTCGTCCATGGCACCGTCCTCTCTCGTCCCGTCGCTCGTGTCGCTCATGTCATGCCATCTCCAGATTCACGGCCAGCAGCTTGCGCATGGCCCTCCTGGCCCGGTGGAGCTGGCTCTTGGAGGTGCCGTGGGCGATGCCGAGGCGCGCCCCGATCTCCTCGTGGGTGAGCCCCTCCACGTCGTGGAGCACCAACACCGTCCTGAAGCCCGGAGGCAGAAGCTCCAGGGCGCGCTCCAGGTCGATGCGCCCTGCCGCGTCCTCCACCGCCACCGTCGCCTCCCACTCACCCTCCACTTCGGTGATCCTCCGGCCCTTGCGCCGCGCCAGTTCGCGGAACCGGTTGAGGGCGATCCCCGTCACCCAGGTCCGGAACGCCGACCCCCAGTGGAAGCCCGCCAGCCCGTGGGCCGCCCGGAGCCACGTCTCCTGCATGAGGTCCTCCGCCTCGGTGGCGTCTCCACCCACCAGCCGGAGGAGGAACCGGTAGACCGCCGGGGCGTGGCGGCGGTAGAGGGCCCGGAAGGCCGCCTCGTCGCCGTGCGCCACCACGCGGTGGGCCAGCTCCCTGTCGCTGGTCTGATCTTCCATGGCTTCCCGAGCGCCGGGGGTGACCGAGCCGATGGGGGATCTCCTTCTTCTTCCCCTCGCCCAATATGTGGCCGGGCTCGGCCGGAGGGTTGCATCGTGCGTCGGAGGGGCATCGGGAAGGCCGGCGCTCCAGGCTCCACCGCACGGCACGCCACGGCACGCTGCGGCGTTCCGAGCCACCTTCCGCGGTCCGGATTCCCGAACCGTGCGCGCGCCCCTATGCTCCATGGCGCTCCGCTCCCACCACTCCCTTCCCTTCCACGAGAGGCGATGGGCCCTCCGGCCATCCGCTGTCGCGCGCTCACGAAGCGCTACAAGGACGTCCTCGCCGTGGACGCCCTGGACCTCGACGTGCGCGCCGGCGAGTGCTTCGGTCTCCTGGGGCCCAACGGTGCCGGCAAGACCACCACGGTGGAGATGATCGAGGGGCTGGTGAGCCCCGACGCCGGCGAGGTCGAGGTGCTGGGGCTCCGATGGGACCGCGACGAGCGGGCGCTCCGCCAGCGCATGGGCGTGGCGCTCCAGGAGACCCGCCTCGCCGACCGGCTCAAGGTGATGGAGGTCATCCGCCTCTTCCGCTCCTTCCACGCCGAGGGGCACGACCCGGAGGAGATCCTGGACGTGGTCGCGCTCCGGGAGAAGAAGGACGCGTGGGTGGAGAAGCTCTCCGGGGGGCAGCGCCAGCGCCTGGCCATCGCGTGCGCGCTGGTGGGGAACCCCGACCTCCTCTTCCTGGACGAGCCCACCACCGGGCTCGACCCCCAGTCGCGCCGCCAGCTCTGGGATGTCATCGAGGCGTTCAGGTCCCGGGGCGGGACGGTGGTGCTCACCACCCACTACATGGACGAGGCGGAGCGTCTCTGCGACCGCATCGCCGTCATGGACCACGGGCGCGTCATCGCCCTGGGCTCGCCCCGGGAGCTCATCGCGTCGCTGGGCGCCGACCACGTGGTGGAGTTCGCCCTGGCCGACGGGGCGGAGCCCCCGGCCGAGGCGGTCCTGGCAGCGCTCCCGGGCGTGGTCTCCGCGCGCCGCGACGGCCCCCGCTGGAGCCTCACGGTGGCCGAGCCCCACCGCTCGCTCCCGGCGCTCATGACCGAGCTGGAGCGGAGGGGCGCCGAGATGACGGAGCTGCTCACGCACCACGCGACGCTGGAGGACCTCTTTCTGAGCCTCACCGGCCGGCACCTGAGGGACTCGTGAGCGCGTACCTCCGTCCCCTCCTCCAGCTCACCCTCGCCCGGCTCCGCGAGCAGTTCCGCCAGCCGGAGGTCGTGTTCTGGGTGTTCGCGTTCCCCATCCTGCTGGCCATGGCGCTGGGGCTGGCGTTCAGGAACCGGCCGCCGGATGTGATCCGCGTGGCCGTGGAGGCGGGCGCCGGCGCCGACTCCCTGGCGGCCAGCCTGGAGGGGGCGCCGGGGTTCGAGGTCTCGGTGCTCCCCGCCGGGGAGGCCTCCGAGCGGCTGCGCACGGGGCGGGTGGCGGTCGTGCTCGCGGCGGGGGACTCCCTCACGTACCGCTATGATCCGGGGCGGTCCGAGAGCAGGCTGGCGCGCCTCGCCACCGACGACGCGCTCCAGCGCGCCCTGGGGCGCCACGACGTCCGTCCGTCGGCGGACCGGGCCGTCACCGAGCGGGGCGCTCGGTACATCGACTTCCTCATCCCCGGGCTCCTGGGGCTCAACCTCATGGGCACGGGGATGTGGGGGATGGGCTACGCCGTGGTGGACGCGCGGCGGCGCAAGCTCATGAAGCGCCTGGTGGCGTCGCCCATGCGCCGGAGCCAGTACCTGCTCTCGTTCGTCGCGGCGAGGCTGGTGCTCCTGGGCCCGGAGGTGGCGCTCCTGGTCGGCTTCGGCGCCCTGGTCTTCGACGTCCCGGTCCGCGGGTCGCTGGCGAGCCTGGCGCTGGCCAGCCTGGTGGGGGCCATGTGCTTCGCGGGCATCGGGCTCCTCACCGCGTGCCGGGCCCAGACCGTGGAGACGGTGTCGGGTCTGAT
>Ga0315541_1000978_pt1 | contig 28155 bp, 24 predicted proteins | sample SalMarSW160190MG_FD_203095 | JGI IMG/M metagenome (GOLD analysis project Ga0315541, IMG submission 203095) | Salt marsh sediment microbial communities from the Plum Island Ecosystem LTER, Massachusetts, United States - Salt Marsh Sediment SW1601-190 ...
GGTCGGCAGCGGATTCAACACTATGGGCTCGGTCAACATCGGCATGCACGTCTACAGCGACGACATCACCATCCGCGACCTGACGCTGACGCAGATGTGGCATCACGCCGTTCAGATCCACGGCGAGTTTAACGTGGACGGCACGACCATCGGCAACGTCAAGACCCTAAACATCGGAACCCAGCACATCAAGGGCTCCACCAACTTCGGCAATCCCAGCGCCATCTCTGACAACGGCGTCATCGAATACTGCCACATGGAGAACACCCAGCCGCGATCCCACGGCGACGAGTACACCGCCGGCATCGACATTCTGGGCGCCAACAACTGGCACATCCACGACAACTTCATCAGGAACATTTACGGCGACGCCGGCGCCGGCGGGGCAGCGATCTTCGTCTGGCAGGGGGTGAAGGACTGCGTCACCGAGAACAACGTGATCGTCGGCAGCGGGAAGGGCATCAGCTATGGCATCCCCGGCGGCGGGGGCCACGCCTGGATGCCGGGCCTCGACATCGACGGCGGCATCATCCGCAACAACTTCGTCCTCCGCGGAACCCACTTCGATAACATCGCCTTGGAGGTGAGCAACGCCAACGACCTGAAGGTCTACAACAACACCGTTTACAGCAGCGACGCCTCCTACTTCCGGGCGGTCCACATCTACGGAGCCAACACCACCGGCGTGGACTCGCGCTACAACATCATCCGCGGAAAGATCTTCCGGAACGGGGCCGACTGGAGTGAGACGGGCAACATCGTGGACACTACGGGGGCAACGGTGCTGCCGGGGTGGTTCGTGGACGTCGCCGACGCCGACTTGCATCTGACCGCCCTGGCCGCGGGCGCGATCGACGAGGCCCTGACGCTGGGGGAGGTCCCGGCGGACATAGACGGGGACGCCCGCCCGTTCGGTCCCTTTCCCGACGTCGGCGCCGACGAGTACGTGCCCGAGCCATGCTCGGCGGGGCTGCTGGTGTTGGGGGTGTGCGCGCTGGTGAAGCGACGCCGGCCGAGGTAGCCGGGGCGCCAATGCCCGCTGGGCGTGACTCGTCCTGCCCAGCCAAGCTACTTCGCAGGGCAGGACAGGTTAGCCACGCTCGCGGTGCTGCACGTGGGCATCCGGCCGCTCCTGCCTCGCCACGAGCGGCGACAATGGCAGGGCCGGTACGTGGGGCGATTGGCCGGCTGCCAGTCGTTCGGAGAGCAGTTGCGGTATCTGGCCTGCCAATGGGGGCTGCCTCAAGCCGCCCAGGTGGTTGTTGGCGACGGCTCGCCCTGGATCTGGAATCAGGCCGGGCTGCACTCCTCCCGGGGCAGGCAGATTCTGGATTGGTACCACGCCAGCGAGCACATCTGGTCTTCTGCCAATGAGTTGTACGGCGAGGGCAAGCCCGCCGCGGCGGCCTGGGCCAAGCGGATCCTGAAGGTCTTGTACGCCCACGGCGGCCGGCTGAAAGGCCTGGGGATGCGCCGGACGCCTGCCGGCGCCGAAGCCATCCTCGCCCTGCGCGTATGCCGGTTCAATGGCCAATGGCGGGAACTGTGGAAGTCCAAGCCCTTAGCCGCCTGAAAGTACCTACAAACGAGGGATGCACCCTTTGGCTGGCGGGGTTCGAAATTCCGCCGGCGTGCGGTATAGTAGCGGCACCAATGGCCAAGCTGACCGAATATCTCGAGCCGGAGACGCTGAAGCAGTTGGCCTCGGCGTTCTCGCAGGCAGCGGGCAGGGCCGTGCGCATCCTCTCGGCGGATGGAGAGATCCTCGCCGGGTCCGCCGAGCCCGCGCCCCGGGCGCAGGAGCGCCGGGCCAAGGCGCCGCCGGTGCCGCCGTCGGTCAGGATCATGCTTGGCGGCGAGCAAATCGGCGCCATTGTGCTGGGCGGGCGCGCGGCCGGGGCAGAGGACGTTCGCATGTTGGGGCTGATGCGGGACGTGGTGGCCCGTCTCTGCCAGCAGGGGCGGCAACTGCGGCACCGCATCGAGGAGCTGGCCGCGATGTACCGCCTGACCGAGGTCTTCACCGGGCGGATGGACCTGCCGGAGGTCCACCAGCTCGCGGCCGAGACCATGCTCAAGGTCACCGGCGCCGATGCCTGCTCCATCCGCGTGCTGAACGAGGACCGGACGGAACTGTTGACGATGGCGGTGGCGGGCCTGAGCCCGCGGTACATGTCCAAGGGTCCGATCCTGCTGACCGACAGCAAGATCGACCGGCAGGTGCTGGAGACCGGCCAGAGCGTCTACGTCGCCGACCAGCGGAGCGATCCGCGGGTGCTGTACCCGGCCGAAGCACGCCGCGAGGGCATCGTTTCGGCCCTGTGCGCCCCCATGAGCTACCGCGACCGGGTGGAGGGCATCATCCGCGTCTACACCAAGCGCCCGCACGAGTTCGACTGGTTCGAGACGTCGCTGATTCGGGGCGTGGGCGCCCAGGCGGCGGCGGCCATCGTCAACGCCCGCCTGTATAACGAGCGGCTGGCGGCGGAGAACATGCGGCGGCAGCTTCGTCTGGCCGGCGAGGTGCAAAGGCGGATGATCCCGACCGGGCCGCCAAAGCTGGACGGGCTGGAGATCGCCGCCATCTACGAGCCCTGCTTCGAGCTGGGCGGGGACTTCTACGACTTCATCGAGCTGCCCCATGGCAACCTGGGCGTGGCCGTCGCCGACGTGGTCGGCAAGGGCGTGCGGGCGTCGCTGCTGATGGCCTCGGTGCGGTCGGCGCTGCGGGCGTTCGCCGACCGGTTCTACGAGCTTTCCAGGGTGCTTTCGGCGGTGAACGTTCACATGTACCAGCAGAGCCAGCCGGGCGACTTCCTGACGCTGTTCTACGGCGTCATCGACGTGCCCAACCGCCGGCTGACGTACGTCAGCGCCGGTCACGAGCCGGCGCTGCTCCTCCGCGGCGGGCGAGCCCGCCCCCTGGTCGGATCCACCGGCGGCGTGATCGGCATGGACCCGGACATGCGCTTCGAGCACGCCGTGGAGCCGCTGCAAAGCGGCGACGCGCTGGTGATCTGCACCGACGGGCTGCCGGAGGCGGTGAACTTTCACGATGAGCGCTTTGGCGTTGAGCGCGTGCGCGAAGCGGCCCTGACGGCGTGGGGCCGCGGCGATTCGGCCGAGGCCATGGGCAAGCACCTGCTCTGGGAGATGCGCCGATTTGCGGGTCTGCAAACCCAGTGCGATGACTTGACATTGGTGACTATAAAGGTTCAATAAGTGCCGTCAGAGACCGTGCCGGTCGAGGGGCGCGGGCGGCCGGCACGGATGGGACGTCACTCCGCGTTCGGAGCTTATTGGCGCTGCCGTAGATTGCGAAATCATACCTATGAGTCACTTTTGCCTTCTGGCCGAGCCGGCCGCTTATACCGTCAGCGACATCGATCTCCTCACCGATGCGGCTGCGCGCGAGTACTGGCTGAAACTGTTCGCCGATCACTTCGCGCAGGTCCTGGAATCGGCCAAGCAGGCCTACGGGCGGAGCTTCGCCCGCCCGCTGCGAGCCGCCGAAGCCCAGTTCGCCGAGGCGATCGCCGCCTTGCGGGCCGACCCGCGGCCCGCCTCCGGGCGGCTGGGCGTGGTGGAGCTGTGCCACCTGCGGGAGAAGGCCCTGCGCGACAACGGGCTGGGCGATCCCTTCCGCCCGGTCAAGCAGCGCGAGAACCGCCGGGCGATGGAGCTGTATCCGGCGGTGATCCGCAAGGTTTCCGCCCTGCCCGCCGAGCAGCGCTGGGCGCGGCTGATTCGCGGGGCCTTCGCCGGCAACGTCTTCGACCTGGGCAGCGCCGCCACCATGGGCTACGCCCAGGAGCAGGTGGACTTCGAGAAGGTCATCGACCAGATGAAGCCGCGCCCGTGGCTGATCGACGACTTCGATTCACTGGCCGACGTGCTGCCGATCGGCGGGGGCGAGCCGGCCCCGTGGGCCAGGGCGGTGGTGTTCGTGGACAACGCCGGGGTCGACTTCATCCTCGGGGTGATGCCGCTGGTGCGGGAGCTGGCGGCCCACGGGACGCAGATCGTGCTGGCGGCCAACGAGCTGCCCAGCCTCAACGACGTTACCGCCGACGAGACGGTTAAGATCATCGACCAGCTCTCCTCGGCCGACGAGGAGCTGGCCACGTATGTCTCGGGTGCTCTCTTCGAGGTCGTCTCCACCGGCAACGGCATTCCGCTGATCGATTTGTCGGATGTCTCCGACGAGCTGAACGGGGCGGCGGCCGAGGCCGACCTGGTCGTGCTGGAGGGCATGGGCCGCAGCGTGGAAAGTAACCTGAACACGCAGTTCGCCGTCGATTCCATCCAGCTATGCTTGCTGAAGGACCCCTCCGTCGCCGCCCGCGTCAAGGGCGAGGTGTTCGACTGCGTGTGCATGTACCGCCCGGTCGACCAGGAGCCGGAAGCCGACGACGCCGACGAGGCCGAAGCCGAGCAGTAGCCCGGCTCGTCGAGGTCGAGAAAGCCCCTTTCCGCCGCCGTCGGGGACTATGCCCCGCCGAAGTCCCTTGCGGCCGTGACGTACGCCTCGAAGTTTTCGATGGACACTTCCGGCTCCAGCACGTGGGTGGGCCCGAGGATGAGCCGGCCGCCCCGCCCGCAGGTGTCGATCCGCTCGGCCACGACGCGGCGAACCTCCTCGGGCGTGCCGAACGGCATCGTCGACTGCGTGCCGACGGTGCCGTGCATGTTCAGCCGGGGGTACTTCGCCCGCAGCCCGGCCGGGTCCATGCACTCCGGCTGGATGGGGTTCAGGATGGTCACCCCCGCCGCCAGCAGATCGCCGATGATGACCGCGATGTTCCCGTCGGAGTGGTACCAGATGTGCAGGTCCGGCTTGATCCGGCGGGCGGCCGCCCACACCTTCGCCCAGCGCGAGAGCATGAAGCTCCGCCACGTCTGCACCGAGAACATCATGGCCTTCTGGTTGGCCACGTCGTCGCCGCAGTTGATGTAGTCGACGCCGGCCGCCGCCGCCGCCGTCGCCCGCACCATGTTCCGCGCCATCAACTTGTCCAGCAGGCACTCCGCCCAGGCCGGCCGCTCCACCATGTCGATGAGGAACTGCTCGTATCCGCGGATCTGCCAGGCGGTCTCGTACATGTGCCCGATGGAGCCGACGGCCGCCCTGCCCGCCTGGTGGGCCCGGGCGACCTTCTCGGCCATGTGGTCTCTCGGCCAGTCGGCCTCGGAATCGACCGGGTAGGCCTCGAGCTGTTTCAGCGAGGTGGCGTGCCGCAGCGGGCTGTGGTAGCCCCAGAAGTGATAGAAGCCGGCGGGGATCATGGCCACGCCGTCGCCGTCGATGGTGGTGCCTTCCGGCAGGTCATCGCCGGCGTAGTAGACGCGGAAGTCGGGCCTCTGATATCCCTCCGGCGGGCGCGGGCCGACGCCGACCGGGCGGAACAGCCCGTAGTGGCCGGACAAGTCCTTCGTGCCGGCGTGCTCGATCACCCGGCGCTCCAGGTCGGGGGTGAAACCGGCCGTGTACAGGATGCCCTCCGGCCGCTCGCCGGCGAGAGTGGCTCGAAAACGTTCCAGCTCCGTCATGTTTTCCAAAACCTCCTCCGGCCGGGGCGGGTCAGAGGCCGCCCGGGAAGCGCCCGGTTGCCGGGTACCGCCGGATGGCCCGGCCCAGTTGCCTCATCAACTCCGCCCCGAAGCGCTCCGCCTGGTACAGCCTGGCCAGCAGGGCGTCGTCCCCGCGCCCGAGCCGCTTTTTCTTGGCGTCGTTGGCGTAGCGGGTGCGGTCCCACTCGGCGGCGACCGCCCGCACGACGGCGCGAAGCTCGCCCTGCATCTTCCGCAGGGCCGAGGCCGCCTCCTGCAAAACGCCGGCGACCTGGGCCCGCGGGCGGCCGGCGTCGTGGGCGCGCTTGGCCCGACGGTACAGGGCAAAGGCCGCGGCCAGGTCGACCGACCGGCGGCAGCACAGCCCCGCCACCGTCCCGGCCAGGACGAGGGCGGCGAACTCGCGCGGGCGCCGGTGGGGCTTTCTGCCAAACGCCCGCAGCGTCCGGGTGCATTCGTCGATCCGCTGCCCGCGCCGGCGGAAATCGTCGCGCTCGGCCAGCTTCAGGGCGTCGTACATGCCGGCGGACGAGTCGAACAGACACGCCAGCAGCTCCGCCCGCCCGATCATCAGCGCGTGCAGCTCCCTGATCGCCCCGGCGGCCTTGGCGTCCGTCAGTCCGAAGAACTCCCTGGCGAACCGGCGCATGAAGGCCGCCCTGTCGATGGCGGCGCGGGCATCGAGCATCGAGCCGGTGTAGGCCACGGCCGGCAGGTAGGCGTCGCGCAGTCCGCGCCAGATCGTCCACCAGGTGTTGACCACGCCGAGCACGCCGGCGCCTTGGCCGCGCCCGGTCCGGCCCAGCCGCGACAGGAACGACGTCATCGCGTCCATGTTGGCGAAGTTCGCCTCGTTGGGCATGATCACGTCGCCGGAGTGGCACATCGCCGGGCAGCCGATCACGCGGAAGCCGGCGGCGAGGCTGCGGCGGATCGGCTCGCGCCGGACCTGGCGGTAGTGCCAGTGGGCCATGATGATGTCCCGCGGCAGCACCTTCAGCATGGCCGGGTCCTTCTCCACGTGATCGGCCCAGAGGATCATCTCCTTGCCGGCCGAGCGGACGATCGAGTGGATCGCCCGGGCGTGCCGGGCGTAGACCCACCATTTCGGCCGGCCGCGCCCGCGGCGGCGGCAGCGCCGGCAGCCGCCCAGGTTTACTTCGTCCATCCCCGCGTGGAAGTACCGGCCGGGAAACAGCTCGGCCACCTCGCGGATGATCTCCTCCAGCAGCGGCAGCGTCCGCCGGTGAGAGGGGCAGATGGCGTTGAAGGCCAGCGCGTCGCCGTCGGCCAGCTCGGCGTATTCCGGCAAGCGGGTGAGGTAGCGCGTGTGGCCGAGGGCCTCGACCTCCGGCACCACCTCGATGCCCAGCTCGGCGGCCCGGGCGATCAGCCGCCGCATCTCGGCCTTGGAGAAGGCGTGCGGGCCGGCGACCTCCGGATGGCTGGAGAGCTTGAGCATGAAGCCCTCGTCGTCGGCGAAGTGCCACCACAGCGTGTTCAGGCCCCACTCGGCCATCCGCTCCAGCAGCTCGAAGTAGAACTCGTGCCGCTCGATCAGCCTGGCCGGGTCGGCCATCACGCCGCGAATCTGCCACGGCCGGCCGGACTTGCCTCGCTTCATCGCCTCGCTCCGTTCGTTGACTGACTTGCCCAGCCGAACGATACCGCCATCGTCCGGCGCCGGCAACGGGGCGGAGGGCTTTTCCCGCCGCCGGGCGGCGAGTTGACCGCGGGCGGCCGGCCACGTAACCTCTGGCCAGGCTTACCGGCGTTTCGGTGGTGGCGGGAAAGGAGACTCGACGGTGCCGCGCGACTTCACGCTGGAGCAGTTGCACGAATGGTGCCGCGTTCCGGTCGATGAACTGGCCGGGCATCCCGGCCTGAAGGTTCCCCTCCGGCTCGTGGCCGACTCGGCCGAGATGGGCGAGCTGATGGCCCGCGAGCTGATCGACGAGGTGGCCGGCCGCAACGGGCGGGGTGAACCCACGCGGGCGATCGTCCCCTGCGGGCCGATGGCCTGGTACGAGCCGTTCCGCCGCATCGTCAACGCCGAGGGCGTCAGCCTGAAGCGCCTGCACGTGTATCACATGGACGAATGCCTCAACTGGCAGGGCAGGCTGCTGCCGGCCGGGCATCCGTACAACTTCCGCTCGACGATGGAGCGGGTCTTCTACGGCGACGTCAAGGCGGAGCTGGCCGTGCCGGAGGCCCAGCGGCACTTCCTGACGCCGGACAACGTCGAGGAGCTCGCGGCCGAGATCGCCCGCGTCGGCGTCGACGTCACCCTCGGCGGCTGGGGCCAGGACGGGCACATCGCCTACAACCAGGCCCGGCGCGAGCCGTACAGCGGCCTCGGCGTCGAGGAGCTGGCCGGCTCCACCGCTCGCGTGCAGTACAACAACCTCGACACCATCATCGCCCTGGCCCAGCGCAGCTTCGGGGCGGCGTATCAGTTCGTCCCGCCGATGTCGGTGACGCTGGGGCTGAGAGAGTGCCTGGCGGCGCCGAAGGTGCGGCTGTTTTCCGACACGGGGGCGTGGAAGCAGACGGCCCTGCGGGTGGCCCTGTTCGGGCCGGTGACGACGGAGTACCCGATCACGCTGCTCCAGCGGCACGGCGACGCGGTGCTGACGGCCACGCGCGAGACGGCGTCGCACCCGATCGCCGAGCATCCCGAGTGGGAACTGTTTTGACGGGCGTGCACATGACCGGCAGGTATCGGTATCTCGTCGGGGTGGGGGGGATCGGCTCGGGGATGTTCTTTTCCCTTCGCGGCGATCACACCCTCGGGCGGAACGAAAGCCGCGCCGGCGCGATCGTGCGCCGCCGCGATTTCTGCAAGCTGCACATCGTCGCCCATTACGTCGCCGTGCTGGGCGGCGCCGGCCGCGGGGGCTTGTCGGTGCTGCCGGTGGGAAAGGTCGGCGACGACGCTGCCGGGGAGGCCATGATCGAGCACATGCGGCGGGCGGGGATGGACACGCGATTCGTCGCGACCGAGGCGGGCGCCTCGACGCTCTTCAGCGTCTGCCTTATCTACCCCGACGGCGACGGCGGCAACATCACCACCGACGACAGCGCCTCGGCGCGGGTGGCGCCGGCCGACGTCGACGCCGCCCTGGCCAGGCTGCCGGAGGCCGACGGCGGGGCCGCGATTGCCCTGGCCGTGCCCGAGGTGCCGCTGGCCGCCCGCCGGCGATTGCTGGAGGCGGGCAGGCGGCGCGGCTGGCTGTGCGCGGCCGCGGTGACGACGGCGGAGGTTCCCGAAGCCCTGGCGGGGGGCATGTTCGCCGCGGCCGACCTGCTGAGCGTGAATCGTGAGGAGGCCGCCGCCCTGGCCGGGCTGGACGCCGCCGGCGAAGTGGAAGCGATCGTCCGCGCCGCCGGCGAGAGGCTGGCGGCGGCCAACCCCGGCATTCGGCTGTGCGTGACGGCCGGGGGGGCCGGGGCCTACGGTTGGGCCGGCGGGAAGGTCGAGCACGTCCCGGCGCCGGCGGTGCAGGCGGTCAACACGGCCGGCGCGGGCGACGCCACGCTGGCGGGTTTGATCGTCGCGACCGCGGCCGGGCTGCCGTTCATTCGCCCGCGGCGACGGCGGCGCGAGAGCCTCGCCGACGCCCCGCTGGAAACGGCCACCGACTTCGCCGCCCTGCTGGCGGGGCTGGCCGTTCGCTCCGAGGACACCATCAACTTCGACGCCGACGCCGAGGCGATCGCCAGGCTCGCGGCCGAGCTGGGCTGCGATATCTCCGCGCTTGGGGCGGCGCTGAGCTGGCGAGGAGGCGAAGAGCATGGCTGAGAAGATCCGCATCATCGACGCCCACACCCACGTCGCCGCCGAGAAGGCGGGCTTGGCCGTGGAGATCATGGACCGCGCCGGCATCGACGCCGCCGTCGTCTGCGAATGGTACGACGGCTTCGACGAGACGCTGGAGCGGCACCTCCGGGAGTTCGGGCGCTACGAGGGGCGGTTCTTCGTCTTCGGCAACATTGATTTCTCGATCTTGGACGCGGCCGACTTCGCCGATCGCGCCGTCGAGCAACTACGCCGCGGCGTGCGCGCGGGCATGCGCGGATTGAAGGTCTACAAGGACCTGGGCCTGAGCTATCGCGACGGCTCGGGCCGGCTGCTGCGCGTCGACGACGCCCGGCTGGACGCGGTCTGGGCGGCGGCGGGGGAGCTGGGCATTCCGGTGCTGCTCCACACGGCCGACCCGCGGGCGTTCTGGCAGCCCATCGACCAGCACAATCCCTGGGGGGCGGTTCTGCGCGACCAGCCGGATTGGTCGTACTACCGCAAGGGCCTGCCGAGCCGGGCCGAGCTGCTGGCCGAACGCGACGCCGTCGTCCGCCGCCACCGCGACACGCAGTTCATCGCCCCCCACCTGGGCAGCCTCGAAGACGATTTCGACGCGCTGGCCGAGTCGCTGGAGGCCCTGCCCAACCTGCACGTGGACGTCTCCGCCAGGATATTCCACATGGGCGCCACGCCGCGCCGCCGCCGCGCCGCCAGGCAATTGTGCCTCGACTTCGCCGACCGGATCCTCTTCGGCACCGACACCATTCTCTTATCCGAGCAGGTCGCCTCCGACATCCAGCCGCAGACGTTCTACACGCCCGGGCGGCTGCCGAAGGAATACGCCGCGGCCGGCGACGTCCTCTCGGCCACCTCCGTGTGGTTTTACGAGTTTCACCGGGCGTTCCTCCAGACGGACCGGCGGCAGAGCCCGATTCCCTTCCTGTGCTTTGACCCGGCGGCGGCCGTCACGGGGCTGGACCTGCCCGCCGAAGTGCTCCACAAGATCTACCACGCCAACGTGGAGAGGCTGCTGGCCGGCTAGGGCGGGCGGGAAGGCTACTGGCGCAGTTGGAACCCCTCTTCGCTGATATCGACGGTGATGCCGCCGGGCTCCGGCAGGCCCGCCAGCTCGGCCGGCTGGGTGGAGGCCATCGCCCAGGCCGTCTCGAACGATACGTCGCAGTGCCGCGCGACGTTCAGCACCGCCCGGTCCAGCGTCAGCGCCGAGCCGGCGAGGTAGGGCGTGCCCGCTAGCCGCACCGCCCCGTCCGTGTCGAGCTGGCGGCTCCGCCTGCCGACGCCGTGGCGCCCGGGGGGCATGTCCGCCGCCGCCACCGCGTCGGTGACCAGCACGCTCCGTTGCGGCTGCTTGGCCCGAAGAAAGTTCTTCAGCGTCGGGAACGGGATGTGGTGACCGTCGGCGATGAAGCCGGCCGCGAGCCGGTCGTCGGCCAGTTGGCGCTGAACGTAGTTGTCCAGGCGGGGCAGCATCGCGTGCGAGCCGTTGCCCAGGTGCGTGCACACCCTCGCCCCGGCCCGGACGGCGCTGTCGATAATCTCCGGCGGCGCCTCGTGGTGGCCCAGGCCCACGACCATCCCGGCCGCGGTCGCCTTCTCGATCAGCTCCAGCGCCCCCGGCAGCTCCGGCGCCAGCGTCAGCAGGCGGACCATGCCCTCGGCCGCCGCCTGGAACCTCTCCAGCAGGTCCGGCTCGTCCGCGGGGGTGACGGTATACTCCGCCGGGTGGGCGCCGCGCGGGCCGTCATTGGGGCTGATGAGCGGGCCCTCCACGTGGAAGCCGGCGATGATGGATGCCGCCAACTCATCTTCCCTTCGTAGCTCCACCAGCCGCGAAAGCCGGGCGACCATGCGCGAGACCGCGTCCGTCGTCAACGTCGCCAGGATCGTCACCACCCCGCGACGCCGCATCGCCTCGCACGCCCGTCGCAACCCCTCGCCCGTGATCTGCTCCAGCGGGCTGTTGAAGTCGAAGCCGAAATAGCCATTAACCTGAAGGTCCACGAGTCCCGGCCCGGCGGCGCCGATCAGCCGCCCGGCCTGATCTTTGGTAATCGAAACGTTCTGCTGGTTCATCCCCGCAAACATGATGGCGCCGGCCGCGGCTGTCAAGGGACAACGGGAAATATCAGCCACATCTTCGGCCCCCCGGCCACGCTGCTGCTCCGGGTCTGCGCGGGCGCGCATCATCCGTAGGGGTCCTCGCCCGCGGGTCGGCTCCGGTGGCCGCGGGCGAGGCCCGGGCGATCCCGCCCAAGCGGTTCCGCTCTCCCGGGGGGTATGTGTGTAAGATGTTGTTGTTACGAGGCTTGTGCCGATAGTTGCGGCCAACATCGCCACCGCGCCGGCAACGGCGGTTGGCATGAGGGCTATAGTCAAGCTTTCAATGGATGGCTGGCAACTCTAGTTTCGGGCAGGGCATAGGGCGATCACCCTATTCCTTGGCGAAAATCATGCCATAGATCCTTTCGATAACTGCCTTTCCCGCGGCCGCGTGCAGCGCCTGCGGGGGGGCTGCCCCGGCCGCCGGCGGGTGCCGGAGCGGTGCCAACCCGTCTACAACCGCTTCGCTCCGGGGGCGACGATTTTCGGTGGATTTTGCCGAGAGCAGCCTTGACAGAATCAGGGGAATGGGGTATATTGACGCTTAGTGAGGGTTGCCGAGGAGACGTTACCCTTCCAACGGTAGCCAACCAAGTGTTGTCTGGAACGTGAGGGTACATTAGTTCTGGCTGAGCAGAAAGAGCTCAAGGAGAAAGGAGATTACTATGGGGAGGACTCTTGCAAGCTTGCTAGTGTTGGGTTTGGCTGCAACGGCTTTCGCCGCTCCGACGATGGAGGTGGCGAACATCGCCGATCTGGGCGGCGGGTTGTACGGCGTCGACGTGTGGGTACACGGCAACGACGGCCTTGACCTCTCGTTCTTCGCCGACATGACCTTCGTCGGCGAGCAGGCAGACCCTATCTGCCTGCCCGGTGAGATCCAGCAGTCGAAGGCATTCGGCGTGGTGGTCGTGGACGATGACGTAAACGCCCTACTCTACCACAACACGGTAGGAAGCGGGTACGACATGGCGCTCGACTCGTACTTCTTCGAGCCGTTCCCGGGCAACAAAGTCGACCCCGGGATCGTGGAGGCGCCGAATTCCTACCACATCGAGGCGGGCACCGGCACGTCGGAGTATTTCCAGGACGTCCAGCTGGTGTACCTGTGCACCACGGGCGACATATCCTACGACGGCTACATTTCCCGCCAGGGTCTGAATTACGACATGGCCGGAACGTGGTGCATTCCCGAGCCCGCGACGCTTGGTCTGATCGTGATCGGCGGTGTTGCGTTGATCCGCCGCCGCAGACGGTAATTGCCAGGGCGTCAGTAGACACCCAACGACAGACAGTTAGCTGACAACAGACCCCGTCCGGTCGAACGGCCAGGCGGGGTCTGTCTTTGCGCAGGGGGCCCCCGTTCGCCACGCCCGCCTGCCTTCCGGCCCCCTGCCTTGGTAGGCAGGTGGCCAGGGAGGTAGGCAGGGAGGTGGGCACGTCCACTGTTCAAAGATTGCTGCCGTCCGTTTGGAAGAGCTATACGAACGGCCGTTGCGTTTCTTCAGTGAGTTCTCCCTATTTGTGTAATTCGTGTAATTCGTGGACTCCTCGTGTAACTCGTGGATTCCCGGCGGCGGGGGTGGGCTTGACAGGCTGCCGGCGGGCATTCAGAATCGCGCCCGGATGACGCGCGTGTATTTCATTGTGGGCTGCACGGCCGGCGGCAAGAGCGCTTTGGGGGGGTCTCTGGCCCGGCGGCTGGGGGGGCAGATCGTCAGCGTGGACTCGATGAAGGTGTACCGGCGGATGGACATCGGCACGGCCAAGCCTTCGCCGGCGGCGCGGGCGGAGGTCCGGCACCACTGCATCGACATCGTCGAGCCGAGCGAGCCCTTCAGCGTCGCCCGGTACGTCGAGCACGCCGACCGGGCCATCGCCGAGATCGCCGCCGCCGGCCAAGTGGTGCTGGCCGTCGGGGGCAGCCCGCTGTACGTCAAGGCCCTCTCGGAGGGTCTCTTCGACGGTCCCGGGGCCGATCCGGAGCTTCGCCGGCGGCTGAAGGAGCGAGCGGCCGCGGAGGGGCTGGCGGCGCTGCACGCCGAGCTGGCGCGGGTGGATCCGGCCACGGCCGGGCGGGTGCACCCCAACGACGAAAAGCGGATCATCCGAGCCCTGGAGGTGCAGCTTCTGACGGGTGAGCCCATCAGCCGGCTCCAGCGGCAGTGGGATTCGCCCACGCCTCGATACGACGGCGTGTTCATCGGCGTCCGCCGGCCGGTGGATCAGACCAACCGCCGCATCAACGCCCGCGTCAAGCGCATGATCGAGCTGGGCCTGCCGGAGGAGGTCGCCGCCCTGCTGGCCGAGCCCGCCGGCCTGGCCGATCAGGCCGCCCAGGCCCTGGGCTACGCCGAGATGATCCGCCACCTCCGCGGACAGTGCAGCCTCGCCGAGGCCGTCGAGCGGACGAAGATCAATACCCGGAAGTTCGCCAAGCACCAGCGGACGTGGTTTCGGCAGATGCGGCAGATCCACTGGCTCGACGCCGCCGACGCCGACTCGCTTGCCGAGGCGGCGATGAAGTTCATCGAGCAGGCCTGAGGTGCTCCCGGGACGGCCGGCCGTTCGACCGGCGCCTTGGCGGGCCTGTTTCTGCGGCCCGCGAGCGGTTAAGATGGTGATCCAATGAGCGTGGAGTTCACGGTCGTCAGCCTTGGGGCGATGTCGTCCAACCCGTTCTGGTCGGAGGCGCCGGGTCTGCGCACCCCGCACGCCACCACGACGCTGGTCAGAGACGAGGACCGGCTGATCCTGGTGGACCCCTCGCTTCCGGCCGCGGCCTTGGTGAACCGGCTGTTCGAGCGGACGGGCCTGCGGTCGGAAGAGATCACCGACGTGTTCTGCACGACGCTCCGCCCGACGCACCGGCGCAGCATCGAGGCGTTCGGCCAGGCCCGGTGGACCTGCGGCGAGCAGGAGCTGCTGGCTTATCGGCAGACACTGGACACGCTGGCCGAATCGGCCGAGCGCCGCGGGGCCCAGCTCGAGCGGGCCGTCCGCAGCGACCTGGAGCTGCTGGAGCGCTTCACGGCGGCGCCGGACAAGCTCACCCGATCGGTTCATCTGTTCCCGCTGCCGGGGGCGTCGGTGGGCTCGGCCGGGCTGCTGCTGGCGGCGCCGAGCCGGACCGTCCTGGTGGCCGGCGACGCGGCCATTACGTCCGAGTACGTGCTGGCCGGGCGCGTGTGGTCGGGCTCCGCCGATGCCGTCGCGGCCATGCAGAGCCTGACCGAAATCATCGAAATCGCCGACGTGATCGTTTGCGGACACGACAACTACATGCTGTCTCCCACGCGGTGGATGGCCTGATGGGAAATGACAAGGGGCGGCCGCGCAAGCGGCAGCCGAGCTGATATGCTGGCAATGACGTTTGGGGAGTTTCTCGCCGATCAGGTCTGGCAGCTCGTCCTGTTGTGCGGGCTGCTGGCGGCGGCGGCGTTCTTCAGCGGGGCCGAGACGGCGCTGTTCAGCCTCTCCCGCGGGGAGCTGTTCGCCCTGGGGCAGGACCCGCGCAAGATGGCGCGGATGGTGCCGCTGCTGATGCGCCGCCCCGGCAACGTGCTGACGACGGTGCTGCTGGGCACCAACGTCTTCCGCATCCTGTATTTCGTGGTCTCCTCGTTGCTGGTGATGCGTGCCGGCGCCGTGCTGCCCAACGGGCGGCTGTGGGCGTCGGTGCTGGCGGTGGGCACGCTGCTGGCCACGATCATCGCCAGCGAGGTCATCCCCAAGACGGTGGCGTACGTCTGGGCCCGGCGCCTGGCCCCGCCGGCGGCGCCGGCGCTGGCGATCCTGGGGCGGGCGTTCGAGCCGGTGCGGCGGCTGCTGATGGCAGTGGTGGTGGTGCCGCTGACGCGGCTGCTGGCCCCGGCCAGGGCCCGCTCGGCGGATCTGTCCGCCGAGGAGCTGGCCGCCCTGCTGGCGCTTTCCCAGAAGCGCGGCCTGATCGGGCAGGACGAGACGGAGCTGCTCCAGGAAGTGCTGGAGCTGACCGACCTGCGCGCCAGCGACATCATGGTTCCCCGCGTGGACGTGGTCGCCTACGACGTGGACGCACCGCCCGAGGGCGTGCTGGAGATCATCCGGGAGAAGGGGACCACCAAGATTCCCGTCTACGAGGGCGACCTCGACCACGTCGTGGGCGTCGTCCACGCCAAGCGGCTGCTGGTCAACCCGGGCAAGCCGCTTCGCGAGATCGTCTCGCCGGTCCGGTTCGTGCCGGAGTCGGCCCCGCTGGAGCGGGCGCTGCTGCAATTCCGTGCGACCCGCAGCCAGGTGGGCATCGTCGTGGACGAGTACGGCGGCACGGCCGGACTGATCACGCTGGAGGACATCCTGGAGGAGATTGTCGGCGACATCGCCGACGCCCGCGAGGCCAAGCGCGCCCCGCCCGTGCGCAAGGTGGGTCCGGCCGAGTGGTTGGTCGACGCGAACCTGCCGATCCATGAGTGGTCCGATGCGTTCCCCATCGACCTGGTGGCCGCCGGCTTCACCACGGTGGGCGGACTGGTGATCTCGATTCTCGGCCACATTCCCCAGGTCGGGGAGACCGCCGCCTATCGCAACCTCACCTTCACCGTCGAGGCCATGCAGCACCGGCGGGTCGCCCTGCTGCGCGTCCGGTTGCAGGGGGGGCAAGCATGATCGCCGCCCTGAACATGGCCGCGGCCGCCGGCTGGGCGATGCTGCTGTCGGGCATGACGCTTTCGTTCCTGTACAGCGGACTGGAGACCGGCACCTACGCCGTTAACAAGATTCGCCTGGACCTGCGGGCCGAGTCCGGCAGCCGGCGGGCGTCGCGACTGCGGCGGCTCCAGCGGCACGCGGACCGGTCGCTGATCGCGATCCTGGTCGGCAACAACCTGGCCAACTACCTTGCCTCGGCGGGGATGGTGCTGGTGCTGACCACCCGCCGCTGGCCGCGACCGGACTGGTACGCCGTCGCCATTCTCACGCCGCTGATCTTCATCTTCTGCGAGCTGCTGCCGAAGTATCTCTTCCACCGGCACGGGGAGACGCTGACGTACGTGTTTTCGCAGTTCCTGGGCTTCTCGCAGCGGCTGTTCACCGCCGTCGGCGTGGTCGGCCTGATCCGGGCGTCGGTGTGGGCGGTGATGCGGCTGGCGGGCCGGCGGCCGGGGCCGCAGGACAGCCCGCTGGCCCGCGGCCGGCACATCGGCAGCATCCTGGACGAGGGCCGGGCCAGCGGCGCACTGAGCCACACGCAGTCCATCATCGCCCAGCGCGTGGTCAACATCCGCCGCGTCCGCCTGCGCGACGTCATGGTCCCGCTGGCGCGGGCGGTGGTGGTTTCCGAGGCGACCACGCCCGATGAGCTTCGGGAGCTGCTGCGGGCCAGCGGCCATCCGCGTGTGGGCGTGTACGCCGGGCGCCGGGAGAACATCGTCGGCGTGCTGAACATCTACGACGTCCTGCTGGATCAGAGCGGCTCGCCGCCGTCCGCCCACGTCCGGCCGCCGCTGGTGCTCCCCGAGCACCTGGGCGTCATCGAGGTGATGTTCGAGCTGCAGCGCCGGCGCGAGGCCATGTGCTTCGTCGTCTCCGCCGAGGGGCAGTGCCTCGGCGTTGCCAGCGTGAAGGACCTGGTCGAGGAGATCGTCGGGGAGCTGGAGGAATGGTAGCCGCGGGCGGGCCTGCGATCGCACTCACGGGGCGGGGGCGTCCACCGCCCGGATCAGCGCTCTGCACACCGCCGCCTGAAGGCCGCGGGCATCGTGGCGTTTTCCGCGCGTCCGCCCGTTGATGAGGATGCTGAAGGCCAGGGCGGGCTTCCCGTCCCGGTCGAGGACGTAACCGCTCAGGGCGCTGACCCCGGTCAGGGAGCCGGTCTTTCCCAGGATGCGCCCGCGGCAGATCGGCCCGGCCAGCCGCCGTTGGAGCGACCCGTCCACGCCGGCGATGGCCAGCGATTCGACGAATGCCTTCTTCCCGGCCATGGCCCCCAGCAGCGACGTAATGGCGGCGGGGCTGACGCGGTTCTTGCCGGAGAGGCCCGAGCCGTCGGCGACGTGGAACTGCCCGGCGGGCAGGCCGTAGTCGGCTTGCAGCACCGCCGCGGCGGCCTTGGCCGCTTTCTCCCAGGTCGCCGGCGCGCCGGGCTCGACCGCGCTGCGCAGGAACAGGCACTCGGCCGTGAGGTTGTGGCTGTGCTTGTTCGCCCGCCGCAGCACCGCCGGAAGCGGGGTGGTCTCCGTGGCGATGACGCGCAGGCCGTCGGCCCGCCACGGCCCGGCCGGGTCCGGCGAAACCACGATCTTTCCCTGGAACGCGATCCCGGCCCGGACCAGCCTGTCCATCAGCACGCAGCCGAAGAGCATCGGCGGGTCCGGGGCGGCCACGGGCAGGGGATCGGGCGTGGCCCGGCTGACCGTGCCCGTCAGCGTTATGCCGTCGCCGCTCTTGTCGAAGCGGCATCGCCACAGGTGCCGCCCGCCCAAGCTCACCCGGCTGCGAACGCGGAGGAACCGGCTGACCGGGGCCACGACCGGGCGGACCTTCTCGCCTTCGACTGCAAAGCCGACGTCGAAGCAGTTGTCGTTGAAATTCACGGCCGCCGCCGGCGCCGCGTACCAGCGCTGCCGCTGGCGGACCGGCCAGTCGGGGTGGAAATACGGCCCCTGGAAGATGCCGGCGCGGATGAGGAGGTCGCCTTCGATCCGGCGGACGCCCGCCCGCTTGAGCGCCTCGGCCCAACGGTCGAAGGCGGCGTAGATGGTTTCCTTGTGGGCCTCGGCCAGGCGAGCGTCGCCGGTGGTCGGGTCGCCGTCGCCGATGACGAGCAGGTCCCTGCCGGCCGTCGCCAGCTTCGTGCGGAAGTGGAAGTCCGGTCCCAGGCGCTTCAGGGCCACGGCCGAGGTGAGGATCTTCTGGTTGCTGGCCGGGATGAACCGATCGGTGGGGCGGATTCGGCAGAGCGGCTCTCCGTCGGCCAGGCGCACGGCGTGCAGGCCGACGTCGGCACCGGTATCCGCGCGGTAGTCGGCGACGAGCTGCTCGATGGACGCCTTCGCCGGCGGCTGGGGCGGCTCGGCCCCGGCTGCCGCAAGGGCGAAAGCGAACAGCCACACCGGCCGGATCAGTGTCGCGCTGAGCTTGCCGGCGTTCATCAGGACGATTCATCCGGTCCGTCGCCGAAGCACGTCCCCACGGCCCGGGCCGCCAGCATGAGCGGGTCGTCGTGGGGCACGGTGCGGACCTTGTCGGCGGCCGATTCGATCGGGAACGAGCCGATCCTGCCGTCCTTGATGACCGACATTTCGCCGAACCTGCCCTCCATGACGAGCTCCACCGCGCGGTGGGCCAGCACCGTCGCCAGGATCCGGTCGAAGGGGGTGGGGGTGCCGCCGCGCTGGACGTGCCCCAGGACCATGTGGCGGCTCTCCAGGGCGGTCCGTTCCTCGATCTCGCCGGCGACGTACCTGGCCAGGCCCCCCAGCCGGATCGGGTCGGGCGAGTTTTCGACCACGTGGTCGACGATCATCTCGCCCCCGGCCGGGTAGGCCCCCTCGCCGGCGGCGATAATGGTGAAGCGCTTGCCCACTCTGGATCGCTGGAGGCATTTGGCGGCGACCACGCCCATGTCAAAGGGGATCTCGGGGATGAGGATGACGTCGGCCCCGGAGGCCAAGCCCGCGCGCAGGGTCAGCCAGCCGGCGTAGCGGCCCATCAGCTCCACCACCATCACCCGGTGGTGGCTGGAGGCGGTGGTGTGAATCTTGTCCAGGGCCTCGGCGGCGGTGGTCACGGCCGTGTCGTGCCCGAAGGTGATGTCCGTGCCCACCAGGTCGTTGTCGATGGTCTTGGGCACGCCGACGACGTTGACCCCGTGGCGGATGAGATGGGCCGCGCCCGCCATGGTGCCGTCGCCGCCGATGATGATCAGCGCGTCCAGCTTCCACTGGCGGATGTGGGCGATCACCTCGTCGGTGACGTCGCGCTGGATCCACTTGCCGTCCTCGCGAATGGCGAACTGGCGCGGATTGGCCTTGTTGCACGCTCCCAGGATGGTCCCCCCGATGGTGAGAATGCCGGAGGCCTCGGCCACGTCCATCACGTGCATGCGGTTCTCGATCAGGCCCAGGTAGCCGTCCTCGATGCCGACGACTTCCAGCCCGTGTTGCCAGATGCCGGTCTTGACCACGGCCCGGATGACGGCGTTGAGGCCGGGGCAGTCGCCCCCGCCGGTAAGCAGCCCGATGCGGCGAATCTTTGTCATTTTCATCACCGTCTTCCGTTCACAAGAGGCGCCGCCCGCTGCCGCCGGGGTGCCCGCCGGGCGCGAAGGTCGCCCCGCCGGCGGGAAAAACGTCGAGATTTCTTCGGCGGCTTTTCAAGGCGGTCCGTATCCTCTTTTTGCGCCCGATCTTGCGGCGCCCGGCCGGGGGGCGGCGGCGGCGTCTGTCAAGAAAGGCTTCGCCTAGCTCTAGCCGGGACGCGCCCGATCCGATATAATCTACGGTGTCTTGGGGCAGCGGCAAGGAAGGCGCTAACAATGAGCGAGCGTCCCTCGGCAGATCGAAGGCAGTTCGTTCGGTATCCGCTTGCGGCAACGGTGCAATTCTATCATTGCGCGTCCGGGCGGGAGTTCCCGGCCCGGAGCGTCGACATGTCCCGGGGGGGCATCCTGGTGTACGTTCCGGCGGGCACGCCGGTGGCTTCGGGGCAACCGATCCAGTTGAAGCTGGACGTGCACGGCCGGCCGGAGTTCGGCCGACTGAGCGATTCCCCGCTCGACGGAACCGTGGTTCGCGTGGATCGGGCGAAGATGCTGTCCGACGGGCACCTCCCGGTGGGGATTCGCTTCGGGCAGCCGATGACGTAGCCGCGCCGCGCCGCCGCGGGTGCCGGCCGCCAGGGCCGTATCCTGGGTTGGCTCGACGGTTGCTTTTCACCAGGGGGGATACTCCACGTGGACAAGGCACAGGCCCGACGCCGGCGCGGTCGGTCCGGCCAGGCCGCGGTCGCGGCTCTGGAGGATCTCGTCGATCCGATCCGGCCGCCACCTCCCGCGGCCGATCTCAATCAGCGTGCCCACGATGTTGCGCACCATCTTGTACAGGAAGCCGTCGCCGGTGACGGCCACGTGCAGCTCCTCGTCGGGCTCGCTCACCTGGCAGCCGGTGATGGTGCGGACGCTGTTCTTACGGCGCTCGGCGGCGAAGGCGAAGCCGCGGAAGTCGTGTTCGCCCAGCAGCCGCGCCCCGGCCGCCGCCATGCGCCCGGCGTCCAGCTCCGGCCAGAAATGGTACACGTGGCTGGCCTGCATGACGGACTTGAGCGGCCGGCGGCAGATGCGATAGCGATACGTCTTGGCGACGGCCGAGCCGGAGGCGTGGAAGGCCGGCGGGGCCTCTTCGGCCGAGACCGCCGCGATGTCCGCCGGCAGGGCCGAGTTCAGCGCCCGCCGAAAGTTGAGCGTGGGGATGCTCAGGTTGGACGTGTGCAGGTTCGCCACCTGCCCGGTGGCGTGGACGCCGGCGTCGGTGCGGCCCGCCCCGGCGATGTTCACCGGGTGGCCGAGGATGCGCCCGGCCGCCGCCTCCATGCACCCCTGCACCGTCAGCACGCCGTCGGCCTGCCGCTGCCAGCCGTGGTAGCGCGTGCCGTCATAGGCGACGACCAGCTTGATGTTCCGCGCTTGCGAAGATGACCGCTGCGGCGAATCGCTCATGCGGGAATCATCGCCCCTGACCGGCTCGCGGTCAAGCCGCCCCGACCCGCCGGGGGAGGTGTCCACGCCTGCCCAGGCGAGATGGGCGCGTCCAGTGTTGGAGGATTGCCGCGCGCCGCTCAGGGCACGGGCCAGCCCGAGCCGCTGGAGGAACTCGGCTTCTCCCCCGGGTCCTCGATGACGACCCCTTCGACCTTAACGTCGTCGAAGCCGGCGTCGTGACGCAAGGTTTGCAGCCCCACGCTCAGCTTGAAATCGGCAACGCCTCGCCTGAGGTACTGAAGCTTGTGTTTGCACAAGAGCTTCCCGTTGACCGTCCAGGTGACGGTCCTGGCCCCGTCCCAGGTGATCTCCACCCGGTAGACCCTGTTGGGCACAATCTTGACCCGGGCGTCGGACCACACCGTCGAGCCGTAGTCGCACAGCCGCGAGCAGGTGTTGTGCAACGCCCCCAGCTCGAACTCGATGTAGCTTCGCAACGACCGCGAGGAGATGTCGCGAATGAAGATCAGCAGCCCCGCCAGGGTCCGCTGCCCGCTGACCCGGAACGACAGCGACAGCGGCTTGTCGGGGCGGAAGCGCAGCCGGTTCTCGAGGCGGGCGCGGCTTTGGTTGGGGCAGGTGGCCACCAGGATGTGCTTGTTCCGGACCCGACTCACCTGCCAGCGGCCCTCCGTTTCCGTCCAGTCGCCGCGCTGCTTCGGGTCGGAGAAGTCGTACGAGAACCGCACCACGCCGTCTTGCAGGACCTCGATCTTCGCGTCCAGGGAGCCGTAGTTCGCCTTGAGCCTGCGGATGAGGCGGTGGGCGGGGCTATCCTCGGCCAGTCGCTCCACCTGGAGCAGCAGCAGCCGGGCCTTGGTCGCCGGCAGCCCTTGCGGATTGGTCGCCAGGAACGCCCGGCAGAGGTTCATCCCGGCCGTGGCGATGCTGACCCGCGCCGCCCTGTTGGCCGCCTTCTTGGCGGCCGCCGCTAGCGATTCCACCACCTGGTTGCAGGCCGCCGGCGGAGGCAATCGGTGTGGCTTTGCGGAAAAGGCCACGGCCGCCTTGACGGGAGCCTCGTAGGCGTGCCCGCTGCCGGCGAGGTAGGAATGGGCCTTCGCCAGGTCGCCGTCGTCGAGCAGATAGATCAGGGCGAGCTTCTGCCTGGCGACCTTGACGTCGTCGTCGTCGTTGGCTTGCGTTGCTCGTCGGAGCTGGGCCTCGGCGAGGCGGATGCGGTTCAGCCGCAGCCGGTAGGCCTTCAGCTCCTGCATGGCGGCGTCGGCCTCTGCCTCGGTCGCCGGAAGCCCGAGCGCCTTGGCCCGGCCGCGGGCGGCTATCAGAATTCCGTAAGCCCGGTCGAGGTCCTGCTCGCGCATCATCGCCCTGGCCAGGCCGATTTCGTCCTGTGTGAGCGCCTCGGCCAGCGGGGAAAGCGTCTCCTTGCTCGCCCCGGCCTTGCGGGCGACTTCGTGGCACTGCCGGGCGATGTTCAGCCGCAACTGCCATTTCCAGGTGGGCTTCAGCGGGCGGAGCCGGTCCGCCAGCGCCAGCGCCTGCCGCGCCAGCTTGGCCGCTTCGGTCGTTCCGACGGGCGTGCCCAGCTTGACCGCCTGCATCGCCAGAAGGTGACGCAGCAGGGCGGGGCTGGCCGAATCGGCGGCGGCCACCAGCAGCTCCCGCGTCAGCGTGACGTTGTCGCTCGTGTCCGACGTGACCAGCGCCTGCTCGATCCGCCGGCCGTAGAGGTCCCGGACGAGCTTGGCTTCGGCGGCGGGCTGGGTGGCGGGCGCGGCCGCGGTGGCCGCGACGATGAACCACGGCAGCCCTGCAACGAACAGGCGCGTCATCTCTTCCTCCCGCTTCCGCGATCGTCGCCGGCCGGCCACAGCCGGAACCCGTCCCCTCTATGATATACAACTCGCGCCGCCGGCGTTAGCTCCGCTGGTTCTGGCAAATCCGGGCAATGTATGCCGGGCGGGGGCCGCCCCCGGGCTTCAGCCGGCAAGGGCCTCGGCGATCTGGATGGCGTTCAGCGCGGCTCCCTTGCGGAGCTGATCCCCGCTGACGAACATTTCGATTCCGCGCCCGTCCGGCCGGGAAATGTCCTGCCGGATCCGCCCGACCAGGATCTCGTCCCGCCCGCTGGCGTCCAGCGGCATGGGGAAGTAGCTCCGCTCGCGGTCGTCGACGATCTTGACGCCGGCCGCCGAGGTGAGGATCTGGCGGACCTGCTCGGCGGTGATGGGCTCGGCAAACTCCAGGTTGATCGCCTCGCTGTGGGCGCGGAGCACCGGCACGCGCACGCAGGTGGCGGTGATCAGCATCTCCGGGCTGTGGAAGATCTTCCGCGTCTCGCGGACCATCTTGGTCTCTTCCAGGTTGTAGCCGTCCGGGCCGACGTCGCTGTTGTGGCTGAAGACGTTGAAGGCGGCGACGTGCGGCAGCACCTTGGGCTGGAAGGACTCTCCGGCCAGCATCGCCCGGCTGCCCTCTTCCAGTTCGGCCATGGCCTGGGCCCCGGCGCCGCTGGCGGCCTGATACGTGCTGACCACGATGCGGCGGACGGGGTTGACCCGGTGCAGCGGCCAGACCGGCACGTTCATGATGATCGTCGAGCAGTTGGGGTTGGCGATGATTCCCTTGTGCGACGGGATGTCCCCGGCGTTGATCTCCGGGATCACCAGCGGCACCTCCGGGTCCATGCGGAAGGCGGAGGTGTTGTCGACGACGACAGCCCCGGCCGAGGCGGCGATCGGGGCGAACTTCTTGGAGATCGGCCCGCCGGCCGACGCCAGCACCAGCTCGATCCCGTCAAAGCTCTTCTCGGAAACTTCCTCGACGACGAGTTCGTCGCCGCGGAATTTCAGCTTCCTGCCGGCCGATCGGCTCGAGGCCAGCAGCTTCAGGCTCACCAGCGGAAAGTCCCGCTGGGCCAGGATCTGCAAGAACTCGCTGCCGACCGCCCCGGTGGCGCCCAAGATGGCAGTACGAAAGCTCACGGTCTCACGTGCCCTGACACATAATGGTTCTTCGCTTGAGGGCCCGGCCGGCACCGGTCGGGCAACCCGATAGCGTACCAGAAATCCCGGTCCGGACCAACCGCTTTCCGCGCCCGGCGGGGCCGGGGAAAATCGCTGCTCTTACTTCATTTGGGGGGGCAAACGGCACGATGTTATTGTATGATCCTAGGTTCACAATTAGGCGCCGGCCGCGAGTGGTTAGCCGGCGCGGTCTTACAGATACAGGGAGCAGATCAGATGTACCGTCCTGAAATCAGAGTCGTCGACTGCACCATCCGCGATGGCGGGTTGACCAACGATTCGTACTTCACGCTGGAGACCGTGCGCGCGGTGTACGCCGCGGCCTGCGCCGCCGGCGTCGATTACGTGGAGCTGGGCTACCGCAACAGCAAGGAAATGTTCTCGCCGGAGAAGTTCGGGCCGTGGCGGTTCTGCGACGAGGACCAACTCCGCCGGGCCGTCGACGGCATCGACCCGCGCCAGACGAAGCTCTCCATCATGCAGGACGCCCACAAGGCCGTGGCCGAGGACATCCTGCCCTGCGAGGAGTCCGTGGTCGACCTGATCCGCGTGGCCACCTACGTCAAGGACGTGGACAAGGCCATCCACCTGGCCAACAACGCCACCGACAAGGGCTACGAGTGCACCATCAACGTCATGGCCATCTCCCACGAGGGATCGCCCTTCCTGGACGAGGCCCTCCAGCAGATGGAGGAGGAGACCTCCGTCCAGGCCGTCTACGTCGTGGACAGCTTCGGGGCGCTGTACAGCGAGGAGGTCCATTTCCTCATCGAGAAGTATAAGATGTACCTGAAGACCAAGGAGATCGGCGGGCACTTCCACAACAACCAGCAATTGGCCTTCGCCAACACCATCGAGGCCATTATCCGCGGCGCCAATTACGTCGACGGCACGCTGTACGGGCTGGGCAGGGCGGCCGGCAACTGCCCGCTGGAGCTGCTGCTGGGGTTCCTGAAGAATCCAAAGTTCGACCTCAAGCCGGTGCTGGAGGCGATCGCCAACACGATCCTCCCGCTGCGCAAGGAGATCGAGTGGGGCTATCACATTCCCTACATGCTCACCGGCACCCTGGACCAGCACCCCCGGGAGGCGATGGCGTTGATGAAGACCGCGGAAAAGAAGGAGTTCGTGAAGTTCTACGAGCATCTCATCGAAGACCCCGGGGAGTAGCCCGGCCGCGCAGTTGCCGCGGGTCGGACGGGCGCCGGAGGGCGTCAGAACGACCCGTTTAACCTTCCGACGCAGTTAATTTTACATGCCAGCGGTTTTCCGGGAAAGCGGATCGGCGGGTCGTGCCGATGAATGTATTTGGATCAGTCCCGTCGCGGCCTTTCCCGCCGAGCGTTGCCTTCGGCGTAAAGCAGTCTCTGCCATGGATGGCTATCTGCGTGCGGAAATCTCGGTCTCCGCGATCCAACACAACGTCAAGGTGATTCGCAACCTGCTGGGGCCGGGGGTGAAGCTCTCTCCGGTGGTCAAGGCCAACGCCTACGGCCACGGCGTACGGGAGGTCCTGGGGGTCATCGGCGCGGGCGCGGACATGCTCTCCGTCGCCATCTGCTCGGAGGCGGCAGAGCTTCGGGAGCTGGGCTGGCAGCGGCCGGTGCTGATGTTCACGACGGCGGCGGCCTCCGACGCCGAGAACCTGGCCGAACTCATCGCCGCCGACGTCGCCCTGACCGTCACCGGCCCGGACGAGCTGGACCTGCTGGCCGAGGCGGCGAACAAGGCCCACCGCCCGGCCGAGGTGCACGTCAAGATCGACACCGGCATGAGCCGCGGGGGAATCCTGCCGGAGCAGGCCCCCGCCCTCATCGAAGCCATCCGAGCCGCCGAGCACGTCAGGCTCACCGGCATGTACACCCACTTCGCGGTCGCCGAGGACAGGGACAAGTCTTTTACAAGAAGCCAGTTGCAGCGATTTATCTCGACCGTGCAGGCGTGCGGCGGGCGGGCCGGCCTGACCCTGCACGCGGCCAATTCGGCCGCCCTGATCGACCTGCCGGAGACGCGTCTGGACATGGTGCGTCCGGGAATGGCCCTGTACGGCTATCAGCCCTCGGAGACCCTCACCAACGTGCTGCCGCTGCGGCCCTCGATGCGCGTGACCGCGCCCATCGTGCTGGTCAAGGACGTTCCGGCCGGGGCTCGCACCGGCTACGGGCTGACGTATGAGTTCGCCCAGCCCGCCCGCCTGGCCCTGGTGCCGATCGGATACGCCGACGGCTACTTCCGCTCCTTCTCCAACGTGGCCTCCATGCGGGTGGCCGGCGTGGACTGCCCCGTTCGCGGCCGGGTCAGCATGGATCAGACTATCATCGAGGTCACGGGCGTGCCGGGGGTGAAGGTCAAGCAGACGGTGGAGATCGTCAGCCCCGATCCGGACGCCCCCCACAGCGTGGCCAACCTGGCCCGCCTGGCGGGCACAGTGCCGTATGAGATAATCACCCGGCTGGGCGATCGCATCGCCCGCGTCATCGCGGATTGACCGGACCGCCGGCCCCCGGCGACTGCACCCGTGGCCCCTTCCGCACTGCCCGCCGCCGGCGGAGCGGGCCTCCGTCCGCGGAAGGCCCGGAGCGGGTTCACTCAACCCTGACGACGTTTTCGGCCTTGGGTCCCTTGGGGCCGTCGACCAGCTCGAATTCGACTTGATCCCCTTCGTTGAGGGACCGGTAGCCGTCGGCGCTGATCGCGGAGTAGTGGACAAAGATGTCCTTGTCCGCCCCGTCGCAACAGATGAAGCCGAATCCCTTTGCGCTGCTGAACCACTTAACCTTGCCCGTGGGCATGACAGAGACCTCCGCCGCGACGGAAGCGTTGTGGACAGGAGGAAGACCGCCCGTTTCGCCGCGGCAACTCCCGACACAGACCGTCATGAAATGACATGACTGACACGGCCAAAGACCCGCAGTAAGAAAGATGTGACTGGCTTATACTCTACGCCAAACTCGCCTGCCGGCAAGCTTTTTGCGCGGGATTTTCCGGGCATGCTTTTGGCGTCGGCTGCGGCGGCGGGGCCCGCGGGGGCGCTATTTGAACCCGTCCACGCCGCCGACGGTGTATTTCTGGATGGCGGTTTCCAGATCGACGTCGTTGATGTTGGCCAGCGTGCACAGCCAGGCGAGGACGTCGGCAAATTCCTCTTTCATGTTGGCCTTCTGGCCGGCGGCCAGGGCGCTGGATAGCTCGCCCACCTCCTCCACCAGCCACATGAAGGTTCCCGGCGTGCCGCGCTCGCTGTCGCGCTGGTAGTAGCGCTTGCGAATGAAGTCCTGGAATTCTCTGATTCTCATGTCGCACCCATGCTAAGCGGACCGCAACAATGTTTGAACAGTGGCCTCGGCCGCGGTTTCCACGCCTCCCAACGAATGGGAACACGAATGACACGCCTGCCCGCCATCCCTGCCCGCCCCGCGGCGCAGACGCATCTTTGCCTCTTCACACTGTGCCTGCCCACCTCCCTGCCCACCTCCGGAAGGCAGGCGGGCGGAAGGCAGGCGGGCAAACATTCCCGTCACCAGCCTAGGAGCCCACGTCCGCAGGCGGATATTAGACCGCCGCCGGGCTGGGGGTGCAAGCTTCCGGGCTTTGGGACCGGCGGTCGCCGCCGGGGGGAGCGGATCATCCCCGGCCGGCGGGGGCGTTCTCGCCGACGGACGGTGGCGAATCGGCGGGCTGGCCGAGGCCTTTTTCCTCGGCCTCGATCATTTCGAGGATCTCGCGGGCGGGCCCGCCGGGGTCGATTTCCAGCGACTTCCGTGCGGCCGAGCGGGCGTCGGAGAGCCTCTCGGCCGACTTGCCGGCCTTGCCCGCGCGGTAGTACACCACCGCCATTTGGGCCCACGAGTCGGCGTTTTTCGGCTCCAGCAGGCAGGCGCTCCGCATCGCCAGCACGGCCCGGTCATGGTTCTTTCCGCGCAGGTACAGCCCGGCCA
>Ga0315541_1000983_pt1 | contig 28081 bp, 29 predicted proteins | sample SalMarSW160190MG_FD_203095 | JGI IMG/M metagenome (GOLD analysis project Ga0315541, IMG submission 203095) | Salt marsh sediment microbial communities from the Plum Island Ecosystem LTER, Massachusetts, United States - Salt Marsh Sediment SW1601-190 ...
CACTGATGAGCTGCATCACGGAGAGCTGACTGACGGACTTACCGCAGCCGCTCTCGCCCACCAGTCCCACAATTTCCTGCTCGTCAATGTAGTAGGAAATGCCGTCGACGGCCTTGACCAGGCCGCTCTCGGTCTTGAATTGAGTTACCAGATTGTTGACTCTTAATAGTTCTGTCATTGTGTATATAGTATATATTTAAGATTTTATAGTAAGCCCCTCAACCTCGGGTCGAGGGCATCTCTCAGACCATCGCCCACCATATTGAAGGCGAAGACGACCAGCATGATGGCGATGCCAGGAGCCAAGGCAAGCACCGGATTGGTGAGGAGATACCGATAGCCGTCAGTGACCATGGCGCCCCAGGCAGCCCCAGGCGGCTCTATGCCAACACCGAGATAGCTGAGGGCGGCTTCAATCATGATAGCTGCCCCCATATTCATAGTTATCAGTACGATTATTGGCGGAAAACAGTTAGCCAAGATGTGGCGCAGCATGATACGCAGGTTGCTGGCTCCCATAGCCTTTTCCGCCAAAATGTAATCGTTTTCCTTGACACCGAGCACAATACCGCACATTACCCTGGCATATGTAACCGATAGGCCGATACCAACAGCGATCATAACGTTCTGGAGTCCACCCCCGAGTAGTACGGCGAGCACCAAGGACAGCAGTATCAATGGGAAGGCCATAAGTGTGTCTACAAACCGCATGATAAGCATATTCACGATACCGCTAAAATACCCGGCAACTAACCCCATGGTTATGCCGATTGAGGCGGCAAGGCCAGTGGCTAGCAAGCCAACGAGCAGCGCGGTCTGTGAGCCGTAGATGATGCGGGTTAAGGAGTCTCTGCCCAGGGAGTCAGTGCCCAGGATATGCTCCCAACTGGGATTAAGTAAGGCGTTAGGCAGGTCTGTTTTATAGGGGTGGTAGGGGGTTAGCAGGGGGGCAAAAATAGCGGCTACTACGGTCATCATAATTATAATAAGACCGAACATAGACACCCATCGCTTCAAGAACACCCTGAGTATCATAATCTGCAGACCTTTCAATTATACCGTATTTTGGGGTCAATCCATCCGTAGGAAATATCGACCAAAAGGTTTGTCAGCACTACTGCTACAGCCACTATTAATACACCGGCTTGAACAAGTTGGTAATCCTGACCAAAGACGGAGCTCACCATCAACCGGCCCACACCGGGAATATTGAATACGACCTCAAGGACCACCATACCGCCAATGATACGGCTAAACTGTATACCCATCACGGTAATAACCGGGATAAGGCCATTTTTCAGAATGTGTCTCATTATCACGACTCGCTCTCGCAAACCCTTGGACCAGGCAGTTCGGATATAGTCCTGGCGGGTGACCTCAAGCATGCTTGAACGAGCTTGCCGCGACACGAAAGCCATACTCCAAGCGCTCAGAATAAAGACCGGCATGACCAACTGTCTGGTGCTCAACCAGAAGTCATCAAATGGGGAGGTATAGCCTTGGGTTGGAAGCCACCCGAGCTTAAGGCTAAATACATAAATCATCAATATACCCAGCCAAAAATGGGGGGTGCATATCCCTATATTGGACAGCGACGTCACTACGGTATCCAGCACCCCGTTCCGCCTTATTGCCGCCAGTAGTCCGGCCAATGTGCCGAGAACACTGCTTATCGCAAAGGAGAGCAAACCTAAATGCAGGGTTACCGGTATGCGCTCAGCCATGAGAGCAGTCACTGATTCATTGTACTCAACTGAGTGCCCGAGGTCACCACGGAAGATACCGGACACCCAGTCGATATACTGCATCGCCGGCGACTTGTCCAACCCAAACTTATGCCTAAGATTGGCCTCCAATTCCGGGCTGAGCTGATCTATGTCATGCTGTATGATGTAAATCGTAAGGGGGTCCCCGGGTAAAAGACGCATCACAAAAAACACAAGCAAGGTAACGAGGATGAGAACAATTACTAACTGTATTATCCGGCGAATGATATATGTAGTCATACCCCTACTTTAGCCAGTATTATTAATAATATGATACCGCTACAACTAAAATGCCAAAGTCCACCTTTTCTTAAAGTGAACCCATACTGTTTGTCCGTCTGGGTGCTTGCAGCACTGGCATCGGCTGCCTTCGACCGCAAGCACCCAGAAGAGGGTTTTCTATAAATCCAGCGTTACACTACTTGCTTTTCCAGGCACACTCTGGATCCCACTGCATTGTCTGGTTAAGTTCATACATACTAGTATCGTGAACATTTGGTTGTAAAACAACACCCCAGAGCTCGTAATAGACCGGGAGAAACGTGGCGTCATCAAATAAGAGCTGTGTCAGTTGTTGAGTCAACGCTAACTGGTCCTCATACGTGATTGAATCCATTAACTTTAGTAGAGTTTCCTCACATCCGGCCGGTCTGGCCATGCTGAAGTGGTCGTGACGCGCTTCTGAAAGGATAAAAGCATAGAGATTAGGTGAAAACGGATACCCTCCATTATACCCGAACATCAGACCGTCCGTCCACCCGCTTTTTCTTCGCCACTCAGCATACCTGCCCGGTTCGAGGAACTCAAGTCGGGCATTAATGCCTACGTCAGCAAAATTTGCCTGTATAGCGGTCATAATGTCCCGCTTCGAGAACTGCGTGGAAGCATAGATCGTAGTATCGAACCCATCAGGGTATCCGGCCTCAGCCAGGAGCTGCTTCGCCTTTTCCGGGTTATACGAGCGCTCTAGGCCAGGGATATTCCCCAGGTAGCCAGGGGGACTGAATTGAGTACGGGGACCAATAAATCCATACCCTAGAGTACTCGTAATAGCCTCGCGGTCTATGGCGTAATCTAATGCTTCACGCACCCTTTTATCAAGGTAGATGGAGTCAGGATTCTTGGTATCAGGGTCTAATGAGATTATCGCCCCGACAGCAGACTTACCTACATACCCCTCCTCTATCAGGTCATGCATCTCTTTGAAGGAGCGCACCCGAAATATATCAGCCTCTCCTTTCATGAAAGAGGCTGCGGCTGTCATCGGGTCCGCAATGAAAATAAACTCTAATCCATCAAGATAGGGCTTACCCTCTTGCCAATAGTTATCGAACCTTTCAAATTTTACATAGGTGTCTCGCTTCCACTCGACAAATTTGAATGGCCCGGTTCCCACCGGATTGAACTTGCATGCATCTTCACCCTTTGCGAGCTGTGTTGCCGATGCTATCATACAAAACTCCGACATGCGGGCAAAGAGAACGCAGGAAATGTAGTCGGTATTCAGCCGAACGGTGTAGTCATCGACAACATCTATTGAGGTTGCCCCTACTAGATCGCCAGGGCGTAGATTCAGGATCAGGTCAATGTTGGATTTGACCGCCTCGGCGTTGAAATCCGTACCATCATGGAACTTAACGCCCTTCCTCAGATTAAACAAGACAAACTTCCCATCCGGGTCTATTTCCCAGTCCGTGGCCAGCCATGGCACGGGCTGAGCATTCTCATCAAAGTGGACCAGGCCCTCGATGCACGGCCAAGCAATGGTCATTTCCCCGGAATGGAATATTGGAGTATAGCCGAATTGGTCTGGCGCCTGTTTGTCGATAATTTTGAGGACGCCGCCATACTGTGGCTGTCCGGACGGCGTTGGCGCCGGGGTTGGTGCCGGCGTTGGTGCAGGGGTTGGTGCCGGCGTTGGTGCAGGGGTTGGTGCGGGTTCTGCACAGCCACCAAGAATCAAACTACCCACTAAGATGAGGAGCAAAACAACTGCCCACAACCTGTTCATTATTGTACCTCCATATGATATTTACAACTCTTTACTGAACTGGATAATTCTTACTCCATAGGCATACCTCCTCATAAACCAAGATTTCCCTTGAAGACAAAATCTCAGTGTGTCCCAAATAAAATGGCGCCTTGTTTTTGGAGGATATCCTGTACTTCTGAGACATCGTCCTCCAATTGCCGCGGCGTTATACCCTTCTTGGCACAGACAGCCGCCGCCGCGCCAGCAGCTTGCCCCGTTACCATGGTCGTTACGATGAACCTCTTAATAGTAGACTCATCGGTGCAGATTGGCTTACCGGCTACCAGCATGCCTTCGACGTCCAGTGGCACCAGGCTCCGGTATGGAATGTCCGTCGAGCCTCCATCCTTGGCGAAAATGGCTTTCGGGTCCAGCATTGTAGAATGTTTCATGTGCTGGCCTCCCGCCTGGTACTCGTCCTTACCGATGACGTCTTTGAATTTCCTGGCGGCGGCGATGTCCTCTTCCGTCATCTTGTAGTCGCACATGATACGCCTGGTCTCGCGAACCCGCAACTCAGGGGTGACCCTGGTGATGTAGGAATTCTCGAAGCCGGGGATGTTATTCCTGATGAACTTCCACGCCATTACTGCCTGCCTTCTCGATTCTACCTCGCCATAGGTCAGGTCCTTGGCGCTGGTGCCGTCGCAGTTGGGTACGTGGGCCGAGTGCTGGAAGTGGGCCTGTATCACACCGCCCTCTCTGGGCGTGAAGAAGCAGCCTATCGTACCGAACTCGTGCATCTCGCCATTCTTAACACCCTTGTCGGTGATGGTAAACCAGCCGTCAGGGATATTACCTAATTCCTCGATTTTCTCAATGGCCTTAATCTGCTTCCACATCTCATCGTCAGACATTTTCAGATATGGGTGAGTCCTGAAGGAAAACTCTTTCGGGTTTTCCTTGATGTACTTGAGAACTATGTCCCAGTCCACACCATCCACGGTGAAGGCAATGGAAGGTCTCATAAGCTGTTCCAGCGCACGTTTTTCGTATGGTACGCCGGCCATCACGGACAGGTCACCCTCGCCGGTGCAGTCGATAATTACTTTGCCCAGGATTACCTGCCGGCCGGAAGTGTTCTCGACGATAACACCCCTGATGGTATTGCCTTCTTTTACGACATCGACACACAGGGAATGCAGCAGGAGGTTGACGTTGTTCTCCGTCATCATCTCGAACATGAGAAGGCCCCACCAGTCAGGGTCAACATACGAGAAGGTGTACCCTGCTCGCCATTCGGGTTTGAGGTGTGGCAGGGCATGCCCCTCCTTAAGCAGCCTGTTATGGGTTTCCTCTACTATACCTCCAATAACCTGCTCACCGCGGGGATTGAACATGTGGGCATAAGCAAATCCCGGAGGACCTTGAACATTCATTTGACCGCCCAGGGCACCGAGGCGCTCTATCAGGAGCGTGTTAGCTCCAGCTCTGGCTGATGCTATGGCTGCGGATACTCCTTCCGTGCCACCTCCAACAACCACAACATCGTAAGTACCAAACAGTTCCATTGTGCCTCCTTATTATTTTGTATATTACTTGGTTCCGTATAGTATGGCTCCTTGTTTGACCAGGATTTCCTGGAGTTCTGAGATGTCATCCTCCAGCTTTCGTGGTGTTATACCTTTCTTAGCGCAGACAGCGGCAGCGACACCGGCCGCTTGCCCATACACCATGTTGTCCGGTAGGAGGTCTCTTTTGAAGTCTTCCGTAGTCGACATTAATTTACCGGTGATCAGCATGTTTTCAACGTTCTTCGGAACCAGGCTCCGGTACGGGATGTCGTATGACCCCCCATCCTTAGGAGTCCACCTTTTTCTATTGGGGTCGATATTCATTGATTCACCGGGGTGCGCTGCAGAGTGGAAGGGGCCCCCGGTTTGCGTGGGCATCGCGCCCTTGCCGATGACGTCTTTGAATTTCCTCGACTCAGCGACATCTTCGCTTGTCATCTGGTAGTCGCCGATCATGTGTCTCCCCTCTCGGGTTCTCATGTAGCTGGTTAGTCTTGCAAAGTACGCGTTCTCGAAGCCCGGCAGATACTTCTTGGCGGCTTTCAGGGCGATGACTACCTGTCTCCTGGTCTCCACCTCACCCGCGGACAGCTCCCTCACGTCGGTGGCGTCGCAATCGGGCACTTGAGCCGAGTGCTGGAATATAGGCTGTATATGCCCGCCTTCTCTGGGTGTGAAGAAGAATCCCAGATCAACACCGTATGGGGGGAGTTCGCCGTTATCCAGAGCCTCACGCGTGAACTTGTGGAAAGTAAGAGTTCCCAGTGTTCCCGCCTTAACCAAGTCAATGATGGACTTGCAGTTTTTGAGTTGTTCTGAGATTCTTTCCCTGATTGCTTCTTCATGAGGCGTTGGTTTTAGACCAAATGAATTATCAGCCATGAACTCTTTTAGATTCTCTTTCACATACGCGGTGACCTTGTCCCAGTCCACGCCGTCCATATGGAAGGTGATCGATGGCGGATCAATTTCCTCCTTGGTCCTGTCAACCTTCGTGAACGGCACGCCTGCTCTTATGGCTATGTCTCCCTCACCAGTGGCCTCGATAATCACCTTGCCCATGACGGCCATCCGGCCGGACGTGTTCTCAACGACGACGCCTTTTACGTTGTCGCCCTCTTTCAGAACGTCTACCGCCAGGGAATGCAGCAGGAGGTTGACGTTGTTCTCCGTCATCATCTCGAAAATCATCAGGCCCCACCAGTCCGGATCAACAAACGCGTAGCTATTAAAAAAATCTCGATCCTCGGGTTTGGGGTAGGGTAGAGCATGCCCCTCTTTCTCCAACCTGTGATGCGTCTCCTCTAAAATGCCGGCGACAATCTGCTCACCGTGGTCATTCCAGAGGTGAGAGAAAGCCCATCCTGGAGGGCCTGAAACATTCATCATACCGCCCAAGGCACCGAAACGCTCTATCAAGATAGTATTAGCGCCAGCCCGGGCTGAGGCGATAGCTGCAGATACGCCAGATATTCCGCCACCGACAACCACCACATCATATTCACCAAATAATTCCATTTTTATAACTACCTCCTGTACTGTAGTAGTCCAGTTTTCCCAAAATCTTAGTCTACAGTATATCACCTCCCTTCAGTATATAGGAAAGATGCCACTTGCCCGATTGCGGTCAGGGCTACCCACACGGGGCACCAGCACTCTGGGTTCACGGGCAAGAGTATCCCGGCTAATGTCCAGTTTTTCCCTTAACTGCCTAACATACATAATTGCATTATTACTAACCTTTCTCGAAATGATATCAATATTTTTGGGGGGAGGGTCATGGTGGGGACGCTCGGTGTTGTAGAAGCGAAAGTAGTTGCCGAGACCGATCCTAGCCTCTCTTCCACCCTGATATGCTTTCAGATACACCCCTTCGTACTTCATTTTCCGCCACAGCCGCTCGATGAACAGGTTGTCGTTATAGCTCCCTTTCCCATCCATGCTGATACTGATGCCGTGCTGCTGCAGGAACCTGGTGAAGGCCTCCCCTGTGAACTGGGTGCATCTGACCGGTTGTGTTTAAAAGTTGTTCTGCAGCGATATCGTATCAATTGCATTTTATAAACGTTATTAACGGAATTATTACATATTGACATGATTAAATGTAATATGTAACCAATAATACGCTCTAAATGAAACAAATTATCACGGAGCATCCAGAAGGTAATTTTATACCGCCATTCGCCTTTTGTCAAGTAGGAGCCGGTCTTTTTAAAACACTCCAGATCATTCAGGGCAGGTTATCTCTCGTCTCTCGTCATTTCCTCTAATAGATTTCAGCTTGCTTACTATTTGAAGGATCAAGCTTTAATCTCTCTCGTCAGATAGCGGATAAGCATTGATGAAGAAGCCATGGGGCTGACATTGCTTAGATGATGTCATAGTGTAAGTACATAACCAGAGTGTTGTGGGGAATGACGGATCAATCTCTCCATACGGATAACACTATCTGCGGAGTAAATGATCACATTCTTAATTGATGATTTTTCTTTGGTTACCTTTCAAAAGACAGCATGTCCTGCCTTGTAGGTATTATTAACAAAAAATGTTTCGATATCTCTAACGCCTTCAATATGAGCAAGCTCTAACCTGATGAAGTTAGTCAGGTCTTCTTCATCAGGGAAATGGACCATAATGAATATATCAAAGCGTCCAAATGTAGTAAGAACAAGATATACGTACGGATTGTCAATAATTTTCGTACATATATCATCTAGTTTCTTAGGTTCAACATCAAGCGTGATCATGGCGCTTACCGTATGACCCATTTTCTTCATGTCTGCTATTGCTATAAATTTAATAATGTTCTTGTTAAGCAGCCGCTCAATTCTTCTCGATACAGTAGCCGTGCTTATCCCTAACTTCTCCGCCAGGTCGGCATACGTGATACGTGCATTGTCTCTCAGTTCTTCTACTATCTTTAGGTCAATTCCCGTAAGCATTTTTTACCTCTTTCCCCCACCGCCATTATTTGGTCTAACTATTAATTCAATATTTTCATCATGATAGCTTCTGGAACAGGTGGCCGGTATCTCAGAGAACCAGGTGTTCTTACCTGATTGTAATCCTTTTGCCATTGCTCAATCAAGATCTTAGCTTAGGTCACTTTTCATCTTAATGTTACATGCAATAAGATATCGTGACATCATGCTGAGAAGTTTCATTACAGCGAAAAGTCTATACCAAAGCTGCTACACCGCCTTAAAAAGGCAGGGTTGATAATAAACATGACAAGAGGTTCCTGGGAGCTAACTGAGGAGGGCTACAGAAAGTTAAGATACTACGGTAAAAGATAGGAGTTTCAGGCTTAGCCCCGCTAGGCCATGGTATATACGCAATTAAATGCGTACAAAAGTTATAAAAGCGAATAAGCTCCAAGAAGGCGTTTTCAGGCACTAGCCCCGCTAGTCCACGTAAGTGCCTAATTAAATGGGCAAAAAGCACCAGCCCCGCCAGACCCCAAAATTACTGAAGGGTCTGGGTTTTAACCCCGGAGGGCTGCCGGAGACATGATAATTACCAGCTCCGAGACAAAAAACAAGAAGTACAAGCAGCGACAGAAACGGAGTAATGGCCTATACCCGCTCAACTATCTCGAAGCTGATTGGGCCAATACCCCGAAGCTGACCATCTCTGCTAGGGCCATATGCCTGCCCCCGAGCAATGGTGCCATTAAGTGGCAAGAGCAGGCAATTCGCCAGCTTAAGCCTCGAATTCACCTCAACAACAAGAGGAAGCACGATTTGACGGTTTAGAAACCTTTTAACCCGCATTTCAATGAGTCATGTGGTGTGGAATGAGATTATGTAGCATGGAGAAGATTATGCCCTGGTCGCCCTCAACATGTTTAAAAAAGTATTTAAACCGGCCAGAAATCGGGACAGCAAGAAACATATGAGAAGTCATACAGGAGTTCGCTTGAAAGATTTCTAATGTCAATTCTGGATATTATTCTTGACCTTAATTAGACTCTAAATATGATGCCCCTTTCGCAGCTTAGCAAGGGGCTTTACTAAGACTAAGCGAAGGTAACCTATAGTATCAATTGCATCCACTCCCCCTCTCCAAGCAGGAAGATTGAATAAGGCCTTTGATAGGTTTGATTGGAGAGGTGGAAAAATAGGAAGAGGGGCTGACGCCCCTCTTAAACGCCCCGCTTGAATAGAGCTTGCTTCGTCGCTGCGCTCCTCGCAATGACAACCGAAACCTGATGGAGCTATTTATAAGGAGATTTCCCTGGGTGTGACGCGGCATTTTTCGGCGGTGATGATGGCCTCAATATCGGCGACGGCGCGGTCGAGTTCACCCTGCCGGTTAAAGACCAGGTAGTCGAACAGGGGCAGCTTCTCCATCTCTTCCCCGGCGGTTTTCAGGCGCAGTTCCAGGTCGGAAGGCGTTTCCGTGCGGCGCTGCTTGAGTCTCTGCGCGAGGTCCTCCATCGACGGCGTCGCCAGGAAGACAAGCACGGCCTGCGGGAGAATCTTCTTGATGGTGGCCGCCCCCTGAACGTCAACCTTGATGACGACGTCCTTCCCGTTTTTCAGGGCCTGCCTGACCGGCTCTGCGGGTACGCCGTACCGGTTGCCGTAGACGCTGGCCCATTCCAGCAGTTGATTGCCATCAATCATTTCTTGGAATTCAGTACCTGATACGAAGTGGTAGTGTACGCCGTCATTCTCATTGGGGCGGCGGGTCCTGGTGGTGAGGGTTACGATGAATTCGAGAGGGCTACCGGACCGTCTGAGTCCGTTTAATACAGCGTCCTTGCCGACCCCGGAAAGGCCGGAGAGGACGAGGAGTAAAGGTTTTGCCGGCGGGCTAAGCGGGGGATGGTTCTCACGGCTCATCGAGGATTTCACTCTGCTCTTGTTTTAACAGCGGGCCCGCCTGCCTTGTCTGAAGTCGGCTGGCAATGGTCTCCGGAGCGAGAGCCGCGAGTACAATATGGCCGCTATCAGTAAAGATAACGGCCTTGGTTCTCCTCCCGCTGGTCATGTCAATTACTTTCCCGTTATTTTTACCATCGTGGATGATGCGTTTGGTGGGGGCCGAATTCGGGGAGGCCATAGCGATAGCCCGGCTCATTGCCAATATATTGCCAAACCCAATGTGAACCAGCTCTATGCTCATATTACCACCTCGTACTTTATTCGCAGGACTAATATCTGCATTCCGGTCAAAGCCAGAAATCGCCTTCACATTTGGATTGGCCGGGTTCAGCGAGGCCGTTATTGCCGCCCGGTACTTACGAAGATGCTATAATACAGTATAAAAACGTACAGGAGCGCACTGCCTCGTTGGAAAACCCTCCAACAACCTAGCACTTGTCTCCGAGGTTGTCAAGGGTGTTTTACGCTCGCCGGCCACTGGATTTCTCCATCTTATATATAAAATTTTTACGTACTTTATATGAAAATTTAAGATTTGGCCCTTTTCTTACGGCGGATATTGTGCTAGAATATGATGTAGCTATAGCACAGGTCATTAACAATTGCACAGTACCAGGCTTGAAATTTGCCTCTTGGTGGTTAGAGCGAGGTGGCACCACCCGTTCCCATCCCGAACACGGAAGTGAAACGCCCCAGCGCAGACGATACTGAGGGGGTAACCCTTTGTGGAAAATATGCCACTGCCAGGAGGCTTAAATTTATAGCACCTCTCCATTAATTATCTACGAGATTGCTCCGCTTCACCCGCAATGACATTGGGGGGCAATCAAGTAAAAACAATACAAGTATCCCTGCTTGCTTTACAATTTGCTTTATTATAATATTAAAAATAGAGGGGTTCTCTGCAAAATAAAGTAGTATTGGGAAGGGGATATGGCCAGCAGGTTTGAGAAATTCTCAGAAAGAGCCCGCCGCGTTCTCACGATAGCTCAGGAAGAGGCACGCAACCTTAACCATAGCTACATCGGCACCGAGCATATATTGCTGGGGCTGGTACGCGAGGAAGAGGGGGTAGCCGCCAGGGTTCTTACCAACCTGGGCATCGGCCTGGGCAAGGTACGCTCGGCGGTTGAGTTCATCATCGGGCGCGGTGAGAAACCGGGCAGCGGCGAGACTGGCCTTACTCCCAGAGCCAAGAAAGTCATCGAGCTAGCCATAGACGAGGCGCGCCAGATGGGCCATAACTACATCGGCACCGAGCACCTGCTGCTGGGCCTGCTGCGCGAGGGAGAAGGCGTGGCCTCCAGCGTGCTGGACAGCTTCGGTATCACCCTCGAACGGGCTCGCGCCGAAACTCAGCATATTCTGACTCAGGGAACACCCAAGGCCAGGCTCACCCGCAGCACCAGTCGCACACCGGCGCTGGACCAGCTGGGCATCGACCTTACCGCAGCCGCCCGCGCCAGTAAGCTCGACCCCGTTATCGGACGGCACAAGGAAATCGAGCGGCTCATCCAGATACTGAGTCGGCGCACCAAGAACAACCCCGCTCTCATCGGTGAACCGGGCGTAGGCAAGACGGCCATCGTCGAAGGGCTGGCCCACCGCATCGTTTCCGGCGACGTGCCCGAGACTTTGGAGGACAAGCGCCTGATTGCGCTGGATATGGGGTCGCTGGTAGCCGGGACAAAATACCGGGGCGAGTTCGAGGAGCGGCTGAAGAAGATTATCGACGAGATAAAGACCGCAGCCAACTGCGTGATATTTATCGACGAGTTTCATACCATGGTGGGCGCCGGTGCCGCCGAGGGAGCCGTTGACGCCGCCAATATCCTTAAGCCCTCACTGGGGCGCGGCGAGTTGCAGTGCATCGGCGCGACAACCCTTGACGACTTCCGCAAATACGTGGAGCGGGACGCCGCCCTGGAACGCCGCTTCCAGCCGGTGCTGGTAGAGGAGCCCTCGGCAGACGAGACGCTGGAGATATTGCGCGGCATTAAGGAACGCTACGAAGAGCATCACCGCCTGAAGATAAGTGATGAGGCGCTGGGTGCCGCGGCCAACCTGGCCACACGTTATATACCCGACCGCTTTCTGCCGGATAAGGCCATCGACCTGGTTGACGAGGCTGCGTCGAGGGTGCGTATCCGGCACAGGACCATGCCCGTCACCCTCAAGCAGGCCAAGGAACAGGGCGATAACATACGCAAGGATAAAGAGGACGCCCTGGCGACGCAGGAGTACGATTTAGCGGCACAGCTGCGCGAGCAGGAAGTGCAAATCGGCGAGAAGATAAAGCAGCTGGAAGAGGAATGGCGCAGCGAGCAGGAGCAGGAGGATGTGGTGGTCAAGAAGGAAGACATCGCCGAGGTGGTCAGCATGTGGACCGGTGTTCCGGTGGTACAGATTGCCGACGACGAAACGAGTCGCCTGCTCAATATGGAAGAAGTTATGCATAAGCGCATCATCGGCCAGGATGAGGCTATCAATACCATCGCCAAGGCAATACGACGGGCCCGTGCCGGTCTCAAAGACCCCAGGCACCCGATAGGCAATTTCATCTTTCTCGGGCCGACGGGAGTCGGCAAGACCGAGCTGGCCAGGACCCTGGCCGAGTTCATGTTCGGCAACGAGGATACGCTGATACGGCTCGACATGTCCGAGTTCATGGAGAAATTCGCCGTATCCCGTCTGGTGGGGGCACCGCCGGGGTATGTCGGCTATGACGAAGGCGGACAGCTTACCGAAGCGGTGAGACGCAAGTCATACAGCTGCATACTGCTAGACGAGATTGAAAAGGCCCACCCCGACGTCTTTAACCTGCTCCTCCAGATATTCGATGACGGCCACCTGACCGATGCCAAAGGGAGACGGGTAGACTTCCGCAACAGCGTGATTATCATGACCAGCAATATCGGCGCCGAGCTTATCAAGAAAGGCACGACTCTCGGCTTCGCTTCGCGCAGCGACGAGGCCAAGACGCGGGAGCAGTCCTACGACAGGATGAAGGAGAACCTGCTTAACGAGCTGAAGAAGTCCTTCCGTCCCGAGTTTCTGAACCGCGTCGACGGCACGGTTGTGTTCCACTCCCTGACCAAGGAGCAGATACGGGCGATTGTCGATTTAATGCTGACGGCGGTAAGTCAGCAGTTAAACGAGAAGGAAATCAAGCTGGAAGTAACCGACGCGGCCAAGGACTTTCTGGGCGAAAAGGGCTACGATGAGGTCTATGGGGCACGGCCGCTGCGCCGGGTCATTCAGACCATGGTTGAAGATAACCTTTCCGAAGCCGTACTACGTGAGGAATTCAAGGTGTTTGACAGGATTTTTGAGACAGAGGCAACTATCAAAAATTCGGCTGTAATCGACGATACCCTTAAAGCTGTTAGAGAAATCTCCGTTAACCAAGCGGCTGAGAATGCGGAAGATGACACAAGAGTAACTCCTGAAATTCTCATGGCCGAGCGAGCCGGAGACATGCTCAAGATATTTTCGACAAAGAGCATTAAATTTAAGATGGAAAATATAATCAAAGAGCAGCTTAAGGAAGCGGCCAGGGACAAGCCGGAAAGCAAAAGAAAAGATACCAATGAGTTTAAAGTCCTGGAAAATTCTTACATCTCTTACGTCGTAGTCGAAGTGAAAGATGATGAGATTGTCATAGAATCGAAAGACAATTTCTCGCTTCCGAATATAGCTGTCGGCGCCGCTAAATAATCCGACGTGACTTGTTAAACCGACTCTAGTATAATAGGGCGGTGAGTTCAGAGAGTTGAGCCCACCACCCTTTTTAAATTACAGGGGGACAATCAGAAAGGAGCTTGAGGATTTGGCAAAAGAGACGGTAGAAGTTCCTATTACCGGCAAAATTATCAGTGTTGATGTTAAGGTTGGCGATGCCGTCAAAGAGGGCGACGTCATCTGCACGCTGGAGTCCATGAAAATGGAAAACCCGATACTGGCACCGGTGGACGGCACCATCACCGAGATACAGGTTACCGTCGACCAGGTAGTCAAGCCCGGCGAGGCGATTGCCGTTATTGAGTATTAAGGAACCGGCGGCGGATATCCGCCGCTTTTAATAAAATATTTAATCAATATATAGAGTGCGCTTAGGTTATTATGGAATTTCATCCCTGGATATTCGCTTTGATAGCCTACGGGGTGGCTGCCGTTATCGCCGTGTGCGTGGCCTTCATCATCAAGGTCATCGCGCTTATCGTCCAGAGAAAAAAGGGTGCCGCGGATGAAGGCGCCAAGCCGGAGAGTTGAGGGCAGTAATAACCGATGTTCTTTTTAGAGCTCTTTCAGGGTATCTACACCTTCTTCATCACCGAGCCGTCGATTATCTTCGGCAGGCTGCTGCTCGTAGCCCTCGGGCTGGTCTTCATCTACCTTGCCTATAAGAAAGTCCTGGAAGCCCTGATAATGTTGCCTCTGGGGATAGGGATGGTAGCCGTCAACGGCGGCCTGATGGTCCTGGAGGCGAGCCAGGTGGGCGGCCTGATAATGACGGAGACGGGGCCCGTCGGCAATCTCTTCGTCAACCCGCTGGCCGGAAACCTTGAAGAGCTGATGTATTTTCTGCAGGTGGACTTCCTGCAACCTGTCTACACCTTCATGTTCAGCAACGGGTTAATCGCCTGTCTCGTTTTCATGGGCATCGGGGCGATAACCGATATCGATATCCTGCTGGCCAGGCCGGGCATGAGCCTCTTCCTGGCGATATTTGCCGAGCTCGGCACGATAGTGACGCTGCCCATCGCCATGGCGATGGGTCTGCTGCCCAACGAGGCGGCGTCCATCGCGCTGGTGGGCGGGGCCGACGGCCCGATGGTGCTCTACGGCTCGCTGATGATGGCGAAAGACCTTTTCGTGCCGATAACCGTCGTGGCTTACGTTTACCTGGGCATAATTTACGCGGGCTACCCGTTCCTGGTGAGAATAATACCGCGGAGAATGCGGGAGACGGAGATGGACTGGCGCACGATACCCAAAGTGTCCGGCGGAGCCAAGTTCACTTTCTGCATCGCCACGCTTACCCTGCTGTGCTTCCTCTTCCCGGTGGCGGCGCCGCTGTTCGCCTCTTTCTTCCTGGGACTTTCCATCAAGGAAGCGGGCATCACAAGATTCGTGGAGTTCCTCTCCGGTCCGCTCCTTTACGGTTCGACGCTTTTTCTGGGTTTCACGCTGGGCGCGCTGCTGGGAGTCGATATCATCCTGAATTCCAAGATACTGCTGCTGCTGGCACTGGGGGTAATTGCCCTGCTGCTTTCCGGTCTGGGGGGAATCGCCGGTGGATTGATATTCCGCAAGATATCCAAGGAGCCCTTCAATCCTTTACTGGGCATCGCCGCCGTATCCTGCATACCAACAACGGCCAAGGTGGCGCAGAAGTGCGCCATGGCGGTGAACAAGAAGGCCATGATACTACCGTTCGCGATGGGGCCGTGCGTGGCGGGGGTGATTACCACGGCCATTATCACCGGCATCTACATCAGCGGATGGAGGTTCCTGGGGGGATAGAGTAGATGTTACTGTCTTTTTTCTCTTTATAAAATACTTGTTAAGTCATTTTTATTAATCAAATTTTATTTCCTTCTAATACACACAGTATAAATTCCATGGTATTGTCAACGTATTTTCTTGGTTTTCCAGATACTTTTTCATACAAGGCATTGATTAAATCAATACTTTTATCAGTTATAAACTCCCAATTAATAATGTAGTGATTAATTCTCCCTGATTTCATTGGAACAAAATATTTTTTTACTAAACCACTATCTAATATATATTTACAAGATTTTACTAATGCTTTCTCTGCAGTATGGTGCAACACGGCACTATACAGCTCAAGCTCCTTCTGCAATTCAAATGCGTCTATAAGAGGTTTACCGAAATACAAAGATCTTCCCTCTTCAATTTCAGCAGTCATTTCTCCATATGCTATGGAGCCTTTCATAGCAATCCCATTCTTCATCGCATCAGATAAAATACTCGCTACATTAACAACCATTAAAAGTGCTGATTGATTAGAATTATTGCTCGAAAAAAGGATAATAGAATCAGAAAACGATATAGGGAAAATTGTAGAGTATGAAGTTGTTGTATTTTTTGTTTTAACTCTTTCTTCTCCTATAATCGCGTTTGCTTCTTTTCTTATCGATTCAATGGTTGGACGTAAGCACTCAAACATTTCCTTTATTTTCTCATGACTTTCTCTGAAGACAATATCTTTAAAACCCATGATATCTAGAAAAGCAACATACCGTTCACATGTGTTTTCCCAGCCAACAGCTTTTTCTGCCATACCAATAAACCTCCCTTCTTACCCACTTATGCCAATTATATAATTATGTATACTTATCAACAAGTGACTTAAGAGAGGCTAGCGCCCCTCTCGCTGGCTACTCCCCACGAGATTCTTCGCTTCGCTCAGAATGACAGCGGTTGATTTTCTGCGGGCTAAGCCGCAGATGATACAGGGCGGCCTGGGTGGGAAAAGATAACTCACGAGGGGCGGGGCGGAAAACATTTAACCTTCTCTCTTGCCTAATTACCCCAAATCCTGTAAAGTCATTTTGTGAGCAAATCCGATAAATCGTCCGCGAAAGTCGTTTTCGTCTGCCAGGAGTGCGGCAGGGAGAGCCCGAAATGGCTGGGGCGCTGCCCCGACTGCCAGCAGTGGAACACCTTCGTGGAGATGACAGTCAAGACATCCGCGGCAACATCACGTCCAGTTAATCCCCTTTCCCCACCCCAGGAGCTTTCGCAGGTGGTCATCGAGTCTGCCGACCGCTCACCGCTGCCACTGGCCGAGTTCAACCGGGTGCTCGGCGGGGGTCTGGTGGCTGGCTCGCTGGTGCTCATCAGCGGCGACCCCGGCATCGGGAAGTCGACGCTTTTGCTACAGGCATCAGCATCCATGGCCCACAAGCAGAGCCGGGTGGTCTACGTCACCGGCGAGGAAACGGTGCACCAGATTAAACTCCGGGCGGAGCGATTGAACCTGGGGGGCGAGGGGCTCTTCATCATGGCCGAGACCGACCTCGAAGCGGTGCTGGACCAGACGGAGCAGGTGGGGCCGGGGCTGGTGGTTATCGACTCCATCCAGACCGTCTACTTCGCGGGAATGGAGTCGGCGGCGGGCAGCATCGGGCAGGTGCGCGAGTGCACCATGAGGCTGATGCAGTGGGCCAAGCTGCGGGGGGTGCCGGTCTTTATCACCGGTCACGTCACCAAGGAAGGAGCCATTGCCGGCCCGCGCGTGCTGGAGCACATCGTCGATGTCGTCCTGTACCTGGAAGGCGAGCCTTTCAGCGCCTACCGGCTGCTGCGCTGCGTGAAGAATAGATACGGCTCCACCAACGAGGTGGGCGTCTTCGAGATGAAGGAGCAGGGCATGATTGAGGTGGAAAACCCGTCGCGGGCTTTCCTTTCCCAGCGGGGGGCGGAGGCGATTGGCTCGGCGGTGGTACCCACGATAGAGGGCAGCCGGCCTTTGCTGGTAGAGATACAGGCGCTGACGACTACCACCAGCTTCGGAATGCCGCGGCGCACCGCCAACGGCGTGGATTTCAACCGGCTGCTGCTGGTGACGGCGGTGCTGACGAAGCGGGCGGGCTTGAAGCTGGGGAACCAGGATATCATGGTCAACGTGACCGGCGGGCTGCGGGTGGGCGAGCCGGCGGCGGACCTGGGCATGGCGCTGGCGATTGCCTCCAGCTTCCGCGACATGGAGGTAGCCCCGCAGACGGCGGCGGTGGGTGAGGTGGGGTTAAGCGGGGAGCTGAGAGCGGCATCACAACTGGAACGCCGATTGAACGAAGCGGCGCGGCTGGGATTTACAAAATGCATAGTACCTAAAGTGGGGGCCAAGAGCACGCCCGCTAAAGATATTCAAATAATACCGGTAGGGAGTCTGAGGGAGGCGATAGCGGTAGGATTGGTGGGGAGGAAATGACAACCGTATGTTTACAAAAGGATAAAAAAATAGCATAATTTAATTAGATAGTTAATTTAGGGATAAGATATGGAGATGTAAAATGCGTGAAAAGGTAGAAATTAAGGCTATATATGACAAAGATTTGGAACTAATACTTACTAATCTGGGAATTTTGGATAAGCTTATTGCTGGAGAAATAAAATGCGCAGTTTGTGGTACTACCATAGACTTAGATAATTTGGGTTCTATATTCCCAAGTGGAGATGAAGTCAGCGTATCATGTGATAATGAAAAATGTATAAGAATTGTAACAAAAGAAGGGGTACACACTTCAAGTGGATGAAGTTCTGAATTGGCTGGCTAAGTATGGTGTATGGGGATTACTGCCAATAGCAGTAATCCTTTTTGCTATATTCTACGAGAAACTTGAAAAACCAATTGCAAAAATTTATGAACTTTTTTATTGGATTGGTAATAGTTGGCGAAGGCGAGCCATAAAGACAGAAATACAAAGCAAGATAAACTCATTTAGCCGCGCTGTGAACAAAGAAGTCCCAGATATTATGCCCTACAATATGAAACTAAAATTCGTAACTGAAATAGACCGTGCGGAGTTAATACGAGATAAAAAAATAGTATTGGTTAGAATTCATGATAGGCGACATGATGACAAGAATTTTGTACACGCGACACTAGCTTTTTGTCCTACGGGGGTATTGCCAGCCTCAAGAATATATTTAGATAATTACCTTAGCGATGCAGTAGACTTTACGATAACTAGGAAGTTCTTGTGTTCAATAAGACACCAAAGCGCACTTAATTATTTACATAAGGAGATAATAGAACCTGCGATCAAGGAGAAACCAGACTTAGATAATATATGCCGTATACTCGACCGACTTGATGAGCAAGGTCTTTTCACAAAAGTAGTATTACGCGAGCTTAGAGACTTTGGAGGTAAGGTAGGGACAAGGTACCCTATGGATTCTCATAAAATTGAGACGCGGCAATTTGTGGGATACATGGATACTATTGCAGCCAGGGCACCACATGAAGAAGTAAATACAGAATTTCAAGGTAATCATATATCTATGGGATTTGTGTTCATTGGTACGTCACCAAAAATATCAGAAGAAGGTGCAACAACATATTTACGCGCATTAAGATGGAAAAAAGGTAAGGGAGTTGAGAAGGCTTATATTGCTGCTAGGGATTGGGCTATAGATATTGCTGAGAGGACTGCATATTTAGCAGAGAAAAGAAACCTGGCAAAAATATTAAAACGTACAACATACTATGCTACTGATTCTTCTGGCCAACGAAGAAAGCATATCATAGTAGAAATGCAACTAATTATTACCCCGTATGCACCACCTGAACAAGGTGTTCTATTAGAGGACTGAAAGAATGTCCTTTCTTATGAGCTTTTAATGACAAATTGTATGTTTTGATTTACACTTTGGAGGTTTATGTCTAATAACCAAAAAGTAGCGGCAATCATCGTGGCGGCGGGGGAGGGGAAAAGGATGGGGGGCGTCGATAAGGTCTTCGCCCCGCTGGGTGGCGAGCCTGTTCTGCTGCGGGCGACGCGTCCCTTCCAGGAATGCCCGCTCGTCGACCAGATAGTGGTGGTGATAAGCGGCGACAAAGAAAATAAATGCCGCACACTGGTCACCGGCCCGGAATGGTCGAAGGTGAGCGACATCTGCCTCGGGGGGAAACGCCGGCAGGACTCGGTGGCCGCCGGACTGAAACAGCTCAACGACTTCGACTGGGTCATTATCCATGACGGCGCCCGCCCGCTGGTGACGGTGGACTTAATCGAGCGGGGGCTGGAGGCGGCTAAAGAAACTGGCGCGGCTGCGGCGGCGGTGCCGGTGACGGACACTATCAAGGTCGTGGGGCCGGGCGAGATAGTGCGCCAGACGCCGCCACGTCAAAATCTGCGGTCGGTACAGACGCCACAGGTCTTCCGCTTCGATGTCATCCAGATAGCCCACCAGCAGGACGCCAGCAACGTTACGGACGATGCCTCACTGGTGGAGCGGCTGGGACATAAAGTTAAACTCTACACGGGCTCTTATGATAATATTAAAGTGACCACGCCCGACGACCTGGCCCTGGCAGAAATTTTGTTAAAGAAATATGAAAAATAATATTCGTATCGGTACAGGCTACGACGTACATCCCCTGGCACCGGGGCGGAAACTGGTGCTGGGAGGGGTACACGTACACTACGATGAAGGCCTGGAGGGCTGGAGCGATGCCGACGTGCTGACACACGCTGTCTGCGATGCCCTGCTAGGGGCGGCGGCGCTGGGGGATATCGGCGTAAACTTCCCGTCCGGTGACCCCCGGTATGAAGATATATCCAGCCTGGTCTTACTCGAAAAAGTGAAGAAAAAGCTGGCGGACGGCGGCTGGCGGGTGGTCAATATCGATGCCACCGTGGTGGCCGAGAGCCCGAAACTCAGTGAATACCTCGATGAGATGCGCGGGCAACTCAGCCAGGCGATGGGTATAGACCAAGGGCAGGTAAGCGTGAAGGCCAGTAGCAACAACGGGCTGGGATACATCGGGCGGGGGGAAGGTATCGCGGCATATGCCGTAGCTCTGATAGAAGGCGGTAAAGATGAAGGTATTTAACACTCTCTCCGGTAAAAAGGAGGAATTCCAGCCCCAGGGCGACGTGGTGACGATGTACGTCTGCGGCGTTACCCCCTATGACGATGCCCACCTGGGTCATGCCATGAGCTACATCATCTTTGATGTCATCAGGCGTTACCTCAAATACCGCGGCTACAAGGTCAGGTTCGTGCAGAATGTTACCGACATTGACGATAAGATTATAGAACGGGCTAATCAGCGTGGCATTTCCACGCATGAACTGGTAAAACAATACACCGAAAGCTTTGATAAAGATATGGAAGACTTGAACATTATCAAGGCGGAAACGGATAAATACCCCAAAGCCACAGATGAAATCCCTAAAATGATTGAGGTGATACAGGGCTTGATAGCTAAGGGCTATGCCTACCCGGCACGGGGCAGTGTTTATTTCCGGGTGAGAAACGTGCCCGACTACGGCAAGCTATCGAAACGCAGTCTGGACTCCATGAGGTCCGGGACAACCTGTGAAATCGGGGAGGAGAAGGAAGACCCCATGGACTTTGTCCTGTGGAAGGCGTCCAAGCCGGGCGAACCGGACTGGCCCAGCCCCTGGGGCAAGGGAAGGCCGGGGTGGCATATAGAGTGCAGTGCCATGTCGCTGAAATACCTGGGACAGACGATAGACATCCACGGCGGCGGGCAGGACCTGGTCTTTCCCCACCACGAAAACGAGATTGCCCAGTCCGAGAACTTTACCGGCATCAAGCCGTTTGCCAAATACTGGCTGCACAACGGCCTGGTGCAACTGGGCACCGACAAGATGAGCAAGTCGCTGGGCAACCTGATAACGATACGGGAAGCCCTGCAAAAGTATGGCGCCGACGCCATACGGATTTTCATTTTAAGCTCGTACTACCGCAGCCCGCTGACCTACACCGAAGAGGCGCTGGAGGCGGCGGAGCGGGGGGCCGAAAGGTTGCGGCATGTAATGGCTATAAATGATACAAGTAAGTCATCCAGAGAAGCACTTAATGCCGAACCTTACCAAAAAAGGTTCATCGAAGCTATGGATGACGACTTCAATACCGCTCAGGCTATCGCTACCCTCTTCGATTTAGCCAGAGCCATTAATCAAGCCAGCGATACAGGTACCAAGTTCGCAAAGGCTCAAAGCCTTCTTAAGAAACTTGCCTTTAGTGTTCTTGGCTTAAAGCTCGAAGTGCTTGATTTTCTCAGAGAACCAGACACAGAAACCAAACTACGCGTCAATCAACTTATTGAGGAACGGTCTAGGCTACGTAAAGAAAAGAAGTGGCAACAGGCAGATGAAATACGGGCCGAGTTAGCCAAGCAAGGCATAATCTTAGAGGATACCTCTAAAGGGACAATAGCAGTCTGGAAGCGAAATAGATAATGTGACGTAAAGGGGGCGTAAAAGAGGGGCTTCGCCCCTCTTGCAAAAATTCCCCCTCCCTTTCCAAGGGAGGGGGATACAGGGGGAGGGTTGTAACAAATCCCCTGACCGGAGGCGCACCATGTGGCAGAATATCGCCTTTATTTTAATGGGACTGGGAGTACTGGCTTTAATCGGCTGGGCCGTCCAGGGATTCTTTATGGACGGCGACATCCCCCTGCTCGTCAGGATAGCCGTGGGGGCTATCGGGGTGGGGGTGCTGATTCTTCTCGGTGTCGCCATCAAGGACCGGCTGGGCAAGAAAGATGAATTCAAGGGGGTAGAGAGATGATTATCACAACCACCGAGCAGGTAGAGGGCAAGAAAGTCAAAAGGACCATCGGTATGGTCAAGGGCAGCACCATCAGGGCCAGGCACCTGGGCAAGGACATCATGGCTGCCTTCAGGGGTATGGCCGGCGGCGAGATTACCGAATACACCAAGATGATGGCCGAAGCCAGGGAAGAGGCCATCAAGAGGATGATTGAGGACGCCGAAAAGCAGGGGGCCAGCGCCATAATCTGCCTCCGCTTCAGCACATCAATGATAATGCAGAATGCCGCTGAGGTGCTCGCCTACGGCACCGGCGTGGTCCTGGAGTAAAGGAAGCGCTAACAGTAAACGGACATTACGCAAAAGAAGGCACAGCCCATGCCATGCCTTCCCTGTTCAATACAATATATAGTTCGATATAGCAGTTAGCCACGGCCAGGCATACACCACCCAGCCTACCGTAAGCTATCGAACGTAACAGACGTACTGACGGATAACTTGCTGCACAGGAGTTACGAAAATGATAATGATACCGGTTACATCAACAGGATGGGTGGAGCGCTACAGAGATATTAGCCCTTGCCGATACGAAATACCTTGGTGCCACAGGCGGGGCAAACACCCTTTGTCGCCGGGCGCCCATTCTTCAGGGTAACCGATTGGGGATTTTTAATCTCTACCTTCTTCCTACACTTCATGCAATATGCCTGCATCTCCGCACCTCCTTAATTATCCTGCCAAGCAGCGTAGCAAACCTGCTCGTATTTGTCAATAGCGGCAAGCCTGAAAATGGCACTATTTCTTAAGGAGCACCCCTAATTCTTACCTCATCGCCTACTCCGGTGCCGAGAAAGGCGCTGGCGTTACCATCTTTCAGCGAAATTTCCAGGTGGCCGCTGCTGCCAATCAAGGCCAACAGACCCTCAGCCATGCCGTAGGTGCGACTCAGCCCGCAGACTGTCTCGTTACCCACCTCAATTGTAACTGAGCCGGCCTCCGTGGGAAGGTCGCTGCTTTTCAGGCTGGTAATCAGGTTGCCGAAATTATCAACGTGCAGGATATTACCTACCAGCGTGCCGCCCGGCGTGCGGTGGGGGCGGGACAACGGCAACATGGTAAGTGACTTTACGGGCTCGCCGAAAGCGGACGGGGGTGTGCCCAGAGAAAGGTGGGCGGCCACCGGAGCGAAGATGTCTCTTCCGTGGAAGGTGGGACTGACCGGCGACCGCCAGAATCGCGATTCGGTAATGGCGAAAGCTTCCGCCCCATCCAGTTGCCGAAGGTTCGTACCGGTTTGTTTTCCCCCATACTTCTGAATAACATAGCTCAGGACGCCGTTGTCCGGCGCCACGAAGTCGGCTTCGGGCGTCCTCAGAATGACAGCTCGCCGGTCGGTGCCGACGCCGGGGTCGACCACCACCAGATGGATAGTGCGTCGGGGAAAGAATTCGCAGGCCGTACTCAGGACAAAAGCAGCCTGGGAGACGTTCTGGGGTTTAATGGAGTGGCAGATATCGACCAGTTTTGCCCCGGGGTTGATACCCAGCACCACCCCCTTCATGGCAGCGACATAGGCATCGGCCAGACCAAAATCGGTGGTAAAGGTTATTACGGCATCCATGGCTCCTACCGAAAATCAGATACTTACCCGGAGCGACACTATGGAGAGGATGAGAAAAATAACCACCAGGGCGATGGTAAGCTGGAAGAGCGTTTTTTCCACGCCGCGCTTGGTGCGGTATACTGTGTCCGCTTGGCCGAAGATACCCCCCAGACCACCACCCCGAACCTGAAGCATGGCGACCATTATCAGGGCTACGGCGACGACTATCTGAGCTATATATAAATAAGTTGCCATTTTTATTCTCCAGTTGCCGGATTTCAGGCTTCAGCTCGAAGAGTCTTCGACAAGCTTCTGCTTCAGCACTTCACTGACAAGTTGCGGATTGGCACGACCTTTCGTTGCCTTCATTACCTGGCCGACCAGGAACTTGAGGGCCGTCTCTTTCCCGGCTTTAAAGTCGGCGACAGGCTGTACATTAGAGTTTATCACCTCGGCGACTATTTTCTCAAGCTCTTGAGTGTCACTAATCTGGCTGAGGCCGCTTTCTTTAATAATTTCATCGGCGGTCTTGCCTGTCTGGAACATATCCTCAAGCACTGTTTTGGCCGTGGCCGTATTAATCGCGCCATGTGAACTCAGGATGAGTCCGGAAAGCATCTGCGGACTTACCTTTTCTTTGAATTCGTCAATATCAATATTGCCGGCATTGATAATGCGGCTGACTTCGCCGAGGAGCCAGTTGCCCACTTCTTTTGGTGACACATCTTTGCTGACCTTTACGCCCTCTTCAAAGTAGTCGGCCATGGCTTTGGAGCCGGTGAGCAGGCTGGCATCATAGATAGGCAGGGCGTATTCGGCCATAAACCTGTCGCGCCGGGCTTCGGGCAGCTCGGGCAGCTTTTTCCTGACGTCTTCCACCCAGTCGCGCCCGATGACCAGCGGTGGGAGGTCCGGCTCCGGGAAGTAACGGTAGTCGTGTGCGTACTCCTTGCTGCGCTGGGAGACGGTCTTGCCCTTTTCCTCCACCCAGCCCCGCGTTTCCTGAACGAGTTTCGTGCCCTCGGCGACCGCCTTCCTCTGGCGCCGGGCTTCGTACTCCATGGCCAGGTAAACTGCCTTGAAGCTGTTCATATTCTTAACTTCCACCTTGGCGGTGAACTCGCTGCTGCCTTCGGGGAGGAGGCTGATATTGGCATCACAGCGAAAGCTGCCCTCCTCCATGTTGCAGGTGGAGACTCCCAGGTATTGCAGGATACTGCGCAGCTTGATGAGGTACTGCCGCGCTTCCTCAGGCGAACGCAGGTCCGGCTCGCCGACAACTTCCATCAGGGGACAGCCGGAGCGGTTGACGTCTACCAGGCTGTAGTCTTCCCCTTCCGGAGAGGTGCGATGCAGCAGCTTGGCGACGTCTTCCTCGAGGTGGACGCGGGTGATGCCTATTTTCTTCCTTTCACCGTCGACTTCGATGATGAGCCAGCCCTTCTGGCCGATGGGGGCGTCGTACTGGGAAATCTGGTAGCCCTTCATAAGGTCGGGATAGGGGTAATTCTTGCGGTCGAACTTGGTGTATTCGGAGATAGGGCAGTTGAGGGCGAGGGCCGTCATCATGGTAAATTCCACCGCCTGCTTGTTGATGACGGGCAGAACGCCGGGCATACCGAGGCAGACCGGGCAGACATGGGTATTGGGCGGCGCGCTGGAATAATCGGTGCCGCAGCCGCAGTACATCTTGCTCTTGGTCAGGAGCTGGGCGTGAACCTCCAGCCCGATAATAGTCTCGTAATTCATAGCTAATCCGTTAAAAAGACAACATATCCAGTATAGCAACAATGCATGTGCCTGACAAGGAAAATATCTGATTTTATTACTTGTTATGTATATTAGTTGCAGATTAGGGGATTAAACGCTTGACAAAGTTGCAGATATATATTATAATATGCATATATATTGTAGATTAGTATGGAGTTGATGTATCATGACAATTAATCAGCAACAAAATAGCGACTACGCAATTGGTACTAACTATACGCCTATCTTCACTAATTCGCAAGATATTAAAATACATCTTAGTAACATTGATAGGGACAAGTGGGCTTTTGAGCGCCTGTTGTTGGACCCGCGATATGAATCGTGGCTGAAACGGCGTGCTATACAGCGTAGTTTGCATCACACTACGAAAATCGAAGGAAATACGCTGCGTGAAGACCAAGTTGACGACATTCTTCAAGGTGAGAAGGTGCAGGCGGATACGAAAGAGATTAAGGAGATTGAGAACTGTTACAAAGCATACCGATTCATCGATAGCATCTCTGATGATACCAGTATTCCAATTGATGAGCACGCTATACGTCATATAAATGCCTTAATTCTGGGTGATGATGATCCTATGCTGACACCAGGCCAATACAGAAAAGGTGAGAACTATGTTAGGCATTACATGACCGGGAAGTGCGTCTATACACCGCCAAATCAGGGAGATGTGCCAGTGCTAATGCGCGAGTTTAGTATATGGTTAAGGGGAGAGCATGAAGAAATCAATCCTGTTTTACTGGCGGGAATAGCCCATTTAAGGCTTGTGGAGATACACCCGTTCTGGGATGGTAACGGTAGAACCGCCCGTGCCCTGACCACATTGATTCTACAAAGGTCAGGTTATGGGTTTAACAAACTGCTTTCTCTTGAGAGATTTTTCAGTCTGGACTTACCTAATTACTTTAATACGATTAACGAAGTTGTAGGCGATCGCTTTGAACGAGGGCGCGATGTGACTGCATGGCTTGAGTATTTTGCACAAGCTCTAAACGTCGAAATTAGTCTTGTTTCCGATAATCTAGTTGATTTCAGGAGAGTAATGGATAACTGGCGGAAAAAATTCGTACAGGAATATGGCATTAAGGGGCGCCAGGTGGATGCACTGGCGTTCGCTTTTTTACATGATGGAATCAGACCAAGGGACTATATGCAACATACGGGAACCTCGCACGAGACAGCCAGGCGGGATTTGCAAAGACTTGCGGATATTGGTCTCCTGCAACCCAAAGGGCGGGGTAGAGCACGGAGATATTTGTATGTTTCTCTCACAACGAGTCAATAGATATAATGCCGCGTGGTAAGTAGAAATGGACATATGCTATAATTTTTGTGCTTGGGGCCGTAGTTCAGTTGGGAGAACGCCTGCTTTGCACGCAGGAGGTAGGGGGTTCGAATCCCCCCGGCTCCACCAGGGGTTATAAGTGGGACTTGGCGCTTCACCCTATCATCGCTTTGCCGCAGGAGCAATAAAGGATACCACTCAGCAGATAAAAGCCTAGTGCAGTCTCTTCGCGGGTATCCGTCTTCTTGCCTTCTTTCGATAAGTAGCAATTATCTCATGACGACCTAATACTCCAAGCAAGCGTCTACCACCTTCCCTGCTGACGACAGGTATGCGAGCCTCCGCTTCGTCCACGGCATCTAGCAGTCTGTCCAGGGTCTGGTCTGGGTAAGCAACCAATGGGTGCTTGGTGGCGATATCACCTGCGGTAAGCTTATTTTTTACTGATGTTGCTCCTAATTGGCGCTCTAATTCAGTCTGGGTTACCACACCATCCAGGAAACCCTCTTTGTTCACCACCGGGAATCCGTGATGACCTGTCTTTTGAAACAGCTTGACAAGCTCATCCACCTTCATTGTGGCTGGCACTGTCGGGAAACCCCGTGACATTGCTTCCTTTACGGTGACGTTCCGCATGACATCCGCCATTTCTTCCTGCTCAATATCCACTCCGCGACGCAGCAGCTTAAGTGTATAGATTGTTCCGTGTTTGAGGGCCCGGCTTATGACTGTGCTAATAACTACCGCTGCCATAAGGGGAAGAATAATAGCATAGTTACCGGTCATTTCATAGATGATAAGTATCGCAGTAAAGGGAGCTGATAGACGTCAACTATTTTTGCCGGTAAACGACAATTATTTTTGCCGGTTCACCTCCTTTTCGTTTTGCTCTGCCGCGCCGGTGCGGTAACTGGGCACGTTAAACTCCAGGATAACCGAGT
>Ga0315541_1000988_pt1 | contig 27989 bp, 13 predicted proteins | sample SalMarSW160190MG_FD_203095 | JGI IMG/M metagenome (GOLD analysis project Ga0315541, IMG submission 203095) | Salt marsh sediment microbial communities from the Plum Island Ecosystem LTER, Massachusetts, United States - Salt Marsh Sediment SW1601-190 ...
GAGCTACGCTAAGGCAGTAAAAGTTAAAAAAGATTGATTGTTTTTTTTGGGGGAAAAGAAATGAGGAAGTTGGTTGTGATTTGTGCATTGGCTTGTTTTGGTTTTAATGAAGTTGCAAGCGCGGTTAGTCCTGTCAGGCAGAGCGGACTAAATAGAGGAAGTTTTGCCAGCGTAACTGTTACGCCAGGTGAGATCGATCTTGGAATGATGCCGTTTCCGGGTTTAGACACGTCCAGAATGCCGGCCAAGTTGGAAGCGCACATTGTCGCCAACTGTCCCCACTATGTCGCGGTATCGTTTGGGGGTTTCACGCGTACGCGTGATGGCGACAGTATACCAGCAGAGAACATATCGATAGCAATAAATGGAGTGAATGTTCCAGTTAATGGCCGTCGTGTACCGATAGCAAACTCGTTTAAGCCAACACCCAAAGAGGGTGTTGACATACCCGTAGATATTGAGTTCGAATTGAAGCGAGGCGTTAAGTATCCGGCTGGTAAATATAAAGGAACGCTTGCATTTCTTGTGGCAACGAGACCATAAGAGGATGGTGATGAGGAGTAGCAGACTTACCGTTAAATTTTTGTGCTGACTTGTACAAAACTACTCAGTGACAAAAAGGAAGGTATTGTGAGACAAGCAGCCCCATAGAGGACGTGGGAGAAAGGAGGTAGTTGATGCAATTGAGAAGGCTCGCAAGCATTTTTAAGCTTGCGGGACCTGCCCTGAGGATTAGGCCCAGTCTTCGGGCATTATAACGATTGTTGATCACTGAATAGGGAATGAAGATCGCAGGTCGAAATCGGACATGTCAGGGGCCCCGACTCAAGTGGGTAAGGCGGGCAGTCCACAGGAGTCGGCGAAGTAGGTTAAGCCCGCAAGTGTGTGTGTGGCTCAGGCTTGTGCGTGCCTGGCCAGAAAAATTGGGTTAGCTCCGCAGATTAATATCGACTGTTGCGGGGCACAAGTTGAGAAAGGGTGACGAAAATGTTAAAGAAGAGCATTCTTGGTGTTGTCCTGTTGGCGTTAGTGGCTATGCCAGCTTATGCAGGACATATTAAGGCCACTGGTTGGCCATGTGAGTTCAAATTCCTGGATATTTGCGAAATTCCCATAACTATGAATATTGGACTGTATGTGGAAATCCTGGACCAGGATAAGCTGAAAATCGAATTGGATCAAGATGATCTTGATACTTATTCGGGATGCTGCACAATCCAGATTAAGAGCAACTTTGACCTGATTCTCGGCTGCTATGTGAAGGACAACGATGCGAGCAAGGCGATGGGTGGCAAATTCTCCTGTGAGATTAAACCGGATCCGTTTGTTCCCAAGACGCTTTGCGTGGGTGTAGAAGAGAGAGAAGTCTGTGTGATTTACGACGAGGTCAGTATCGTACATCTCGATTTTGGCAAGGGCATCGAGGTTGGTACGGCTGTCGTTCAGGTAAAGCCAGGATTTGATTGCACATGGGAAGATCCATAATAGTCGCTTAGTGTAGCAATGGAGGGCAGTTATGAAGTTGTGTAGCGGAGCAGACATTTGTTTTGTGACAACTTTTAATAACTGTCGAAAATTGCAATTGCAGGATAACATAGGGAGGAATGGATGATAAGTCCGTTCCTCCCTATAGTTTTAGGACTGGATGAGATAATTACTTAGCCGCATTAGCACAGCAAAATTGAAGAATCATCAATCATCATATTGTGAATAAGTTTGGAATGTACGTGGCATACGTCGGTTGGCGGAGGATAGCAGAGAAGCGGATTTGTTATTTGGTTCGCAAAAACCTGAGATATCCGCCGATATTGCTGTTAGCTGGATAGTGGACCCTCAGAGGTTAGAGAAGGGATATCATTCTGCGCTAAGTGAGGAATTTATTTTGCATTGGGCAGATGCTTCGCCTTTCGGCCTGGCAAGACAGTGATGGCGTTGAGTTGCTCAGCAAGTTCAGTATAACACTACCTCAAATGCGTGTTGTAAAGCAGAAGTTAGGTCTGCGATTCTCCGATGCTTTGAGGTGCCGTTGGTGGTTGGAAGGACGGCATTGTTTTTAATTGCCGTAAGTTCTGGTAATACAAGCAACTTAGGTAATATGTTCTTGACATTTATGTTAAATTATGATAACGTAGGTAAATTCACCTGAGAAACTGGGCGGATGAGTGTGGCAGCTCCTTAATATGTAACATTGACCGCGAAGGGTCGCTTTGGGAATTTGAGAATTTGGAACAAGTACAGATGTCAAATTGCCGAAAAGGTAGTGGACCACTGGATTGGCAGAAAGATAGCGTTAATAGCCACGGACAAGAGGCGATAGAATTGATTTCAGGTATTGAGCCGCAAATGGGCCTGGAAAGAAGTCTCTATATAGATCAATTATGGGGGGATGTATAAGGGGCTGATCGGGATTGTAGTATGCGTATTTCGATACTATATGTTGGATAGCTAAGATTTTGAGGGGTTAGGAATGAGAGATAGATATGGTAGAATGGATTCTCGGTCGGTCGGGAATCATATCCACGAGATGTGTACAGAATCTTACAATCATGTTTGTTTGCTTATCGGAACTATTATAGTAACGTTTTTGTTTTCTGGTCCGGTTTTTGGGCAGTTCATTGTTCAACCTATGAGGATGGATTTGACCGCACAACCGAGCCAGTGGATCCGAACGAGTATTGAGATTCAAAACCGGAGCAGTGATGTGGCGGGAGTAGTGGAGATGAGCATGGTGGAGTTGAGCCAATGGGAGGATGGCTCATGGCGGACAATCGAACAAGATTCCGGGTACGATATATCCAAATTGTCTTCGTGCAGCCAATGGATAGAATTAGAGACGGAGACTGTTGAGGTTGGTCCCATGCAGATCGTTCCTGTGAAGGTGAACATACGAGTACCGCCCGGAACACGAGGATTCTATGCCGCGGGTATCATTGCAGGTGTGCGGCCACCCCGAGGAGAAGCGAATGTTGCCGTGCTTGTGCAGTTTCTGGTGCCGGTTACTATTCAGATACAAAATCGACCTGTGCGGCATCAGGTTGAGTTTAAAGATATAAACATGGGGCTGCAGGAGGCGATCGGAGACATTCCGTCGACGACTATATTGACTATGGGTATAGAGAATAATGGGGGTACATACTCTCGCTTAGATGGTTTTGTGAGGGTGAGAGCTTTTCTTAAGGAGCACTGGCGAGAGATTACGGTGGCGCAGTTCAGGCCAGTAAACATAATTCCGGGGTCGGTATTGAAATTAACAGAAGATATAGGCAGGGTGCTACCCCCGGGTAAGTACAAGTTGTCTGGAGCATTATATGTGGATGGACGACGCGTCAAGACTATTGATAAAGATATAGAGTTCGCAGGTGACCCGAGTGTAACGAAGGTTGCGACTGACGCATTACTTGAGATAGAGCCGACCGAGCTTATTATAACGACCGTGCCAGGTGCTACGCGAATGACGGCTCTGACAGTGTATAACCCTTCCGATGAGGCGGTCAACGTCACGGCAGCTCTATCAACGCCGGCTTCACATAGGGGTGTTACTTATGGTGAGCTGAGGGGAGAGGATTTGAGTTGTGTTGATTGGCTGGAAATAGTTCCTCAGAATTTTACGATGGGCATTCTGGGACATCAGAGCATAAGGATAACGGCAAAAATGCCGAATCCAGCACCTGTTCATCCCTCCTACTATGCGTTACTGGTCCTACATGCCACATATCCGGATGGTCAGAACGCTGGTGTGGTAAGAGCTCCCATTTGTGTGGTTAACAATAGTGTCGATGCAAAAGCCTCGGCGTATCCGATGATGCTCAACTTGGCATCAGTAGCACCGTCTAAGTATCTTGTAGTGACTAGGTACGGCAATTTTGGAGAAATCTACTACTCTCCGAGGTGTCGTGCTCTGGTGACGACTGCTGCTGGGGCGCCGATGGCACGGGCTACGCTTAGCAGCCACAAAGGCGGCTTGATGTTGCCACTTGAAGTGAGGGATTTCTCTGGCGTGATTGATTTTGCGCCTTTTCCTGAAGGTACATATCGTCTTGCGGCGTCTCTGGAATATGCGCCTGATGAGACGCAGTTACAACAATTGCCAATTCGGGTTTCTATTAAGGACAAACAACGGGTTGTTGAAATCATCAGGACGGAGGAATATGAGCAAGCACTCGGAGTAAGGTGGTGATAGCGGGAGAGGAGTTTTCGCTAAAGAAAGATGCTGGGATGCCGATACAAGGTTAGAAAGCCGCAGAATCGCAAGAATAGCGGTCTGAAGGCCACAGAAAGGGACGTTGCTATATGGCACGGAAAGATATCGGTAGAGTTTTATCGGGCGGTGCGGTAATCCTGTGTATAGTTTTATTCTGCACAGAAGATCCTAGGGTCCAAGCTGCCTTTGAGGCAAAGCCGATAACTTATTCTATCAGTGGTTCGGTGGGATTAAGCGATGTGACGATGGTAGGGTTGGGGTTGCCGGGTGGTCCGGTTATTTCTGACGAGAATGGCTTCTACAGTGCCACTGTTGAACACGGCTGGAGCGGTACGGTTACACCCAAAAAGGAAGGCTGGAACTTTGAGCCAGTCCGCAGAACATACACCAAGGTCACCAGCAATCAGGCAGCCCAAGACTACACTGCGACGCTGCAGAATTTTACGATTTCGGGTACGACGGGGATAGAAGGCGCGGGCGCGATCATGCAGGGTCTGCCGGGTGATCCGGTTGCAAATGCAGCAGGTGTATACCAGGCCACCGTCGACTACGGATGGAGCGGCACGGTCACACCAGTGAAGCAAGGTTATGCGTTTAAGCCGAGCAGCCAAACATATACTCAAGTCAAGAACAACCGAACGAATCAGAACTACGTTGCGAGCGTTTTGACCTTTACCATTTCCGGTTCAGCGGGTACGGATGGCGTTGTGATGAAAGGTCTGCCAGGTAATCCTGTCACGAATGGTACTGGCACCTATAACGCCGTCATTACATACAGTTGGACAGGAACGGTTAAGCCGGAGAAAGAGGGATATACGTTCGATCCACCTGAAAGGCCATATAATAACGTTTCTGGTGCTCAGACGAATCAGAGCTACATCGCTACCCCTCTGAAGTATGTTATATCTGGTACAGCCAGCATGGCAGGAGTAGTGATGAAGGGTTTGCCAAACGACCCTGTTACGGACGCCAGCGGCAACTACAGTGTCGTTGTTAATCACGGCTGGACCGGTACGGTCAGGCCAATGGTGAACGGTTATACCTTCGATCCGCCCAGTAAGACCTATCCCAAAGTCACGGGGGATCAGCTCGATCAGAACTACAGTGCAGAGTTGATTAGGTTGACAATAGCGGGTACGACCGGAATAGGGCAGGTGGTGATGCAAGGTCTGCCTGGAGAGCCGATCAGCAATGAAGCAGGTATTTACTCGGCCACAGTCGATTATGGCTGGAGCGGTACTGTTACGCCCCAAAAAGAAGGTTATACCTTCATACCACTCAACAAAGAATATGGCACTGTTACCAAAGACCAAACAAATGAGAATTTCACTGGGGCACGGATTACCTTTGCAATTTCGGGTACGACCGACATAAGCAGTGTGATATTGGAAGGTCTGCCACAGAGGGTTCTTACTGGCCCGGGTGGGACCTATAGCACTACGGTGGACTATGGTTGGAGCGGTACTGTTACACCAAAGAAGGAAGGCTACACCTTCGATCCGCCGAGCAAATTATATCAGGACGTCGCCAGTGTTTTGCCCAATGAGAGCTACACGGCGCAGATTTTGAAGCGAACTGTCTCGGGTAGAATAACCTCTGACAAAGGACCTGTTCAGGATGTAATTGTGGTGGCGGATGGAGGTGGAGGTTCGGTTGCGACTGATGCTAACGGTGAGTATGAATTAAAAATCGATTATGGTTGGCGCGGCACGGTTACTCCGGGCAGGGAAGGTTATACTTTCACGCCATCCAATAGAAGATACGATCCCGTTAAGCAAGACCAGCCAAATCAGGGATACACCGCACACGTGGTTATGTTCACAATCTCAGGTACAATCGCTACGGGCGGGACAGGCATACAAGGTGTGTTAATAACTGCAACCCCTGGTGGCCAGTCTGTTACTACTGACGCTGAAGGCAAATACAATATAAAGGTACCTTACGGTTGGACCGGTGAGATTTCGCCGACAAAGGAAGGCTTCGCATTTGATCCGGCCAGCGAGAGTTATACAAATGTTATGCAGAACTACAAGGATGGGCTTCCCGTAGCTCCTAGGACGCTCCCTAAGCCGACTACACCAATCACTCCGCAGCCGACTATTGAGCCAACCGACATTGAGCCGATCGTTCCTGGTCCGATAGTACCGCGGCAACCGATTACACCGACGCGGCCTGTGGTGGATGAGAGCGAGCGCGAGAAGATGCGTCTTGAAGAGCAGATACGGACATTGCAGCAGCGTTATAACCAGCTTTCAGGAGAGGCTTCGGTGGCAGAGCCGGTGGTCCCAGGAGCTACGGAACTACTTGTACCAACGATTCCCGATGAGGGGCTTGTTACAAAGGTTCCCGGAGAGCCGCTTGTTCCGAGAATACCTGAGCAAGAGAAGAGCCATCTTATTAGAGCCGTCTTTGTAGGTGTTGACCTGCGTGAGGCTCTGAAGGAGATTTCGCATCAATCCGGGATTAACATTTACGCTGATGATACGGTTCGTGATACAACGGTCACTTGCCAGCTCAGGGATGTGACGCTTGAGTATGCATTGCGACAGGTGCTCAGGGGCACGGGTTACGCTGTCAAAAAGATCCCACATTCATATTTGGTATACTCACCTATCAGCAACGTGTTTGTCGATACGGATATGACTGAGGCGATTCAGACGATCGCATCGCAGGCTGATGTCTCAATAATTGTCGAAGAGAGTGTAACCGGATTAGTAACATGTGATTTGAAATCTGTTCCGCTGGAGACCGCACTGGAGATGATCTTAGCCGGGACACCATACGGTGTAATAAAGACAGCGGATTATTACCTAGTTGCTTCGGGCGACATTGAGGCACCGTCGTTTTCCGCAGTCAGTGAGACGCGGCGTGTGAAACTGAACTATGTTCCGGCTAACGTAGCGATGACACTTTTATCTACAGCGTTTCGAAACTACGTTCACGCTGATACGGAAACACACACTATAGTTATTACGGCAGCACCTCATTTAGCCAGACGTATCGTTGCGGACCTTAAGCAGATTGATCAGCGTCCACGTCACGTGATGCTGGATGCGCGTATTGTTGTGATGGAACGTGGTGATTTGTTGAATCTTGGTGTGGAATGGAGCTGGCCACACATTACGGCAGGGACTTTCGGTTCCGAATTTCACGGAGGTGGTGCAGAAGATGAACAATTTAATGGTATGTGGCCATGGGGCGTTCAAATTGGTTACGCACCCGATCAAGCATTCACCAACGCGTTGGACTTGACACTTAATCTTCTTTCGGAGAATGGACAAGCAGAGATAATGTCGAACCCGCAAGTTTTGGCTCTGGACGGCCGGCAAGCGCAAATCCAGGTCATGACCGAGGAGTGGTACATGATGACCGCGCCGGAAGCAGGCGGTTTGTACTATTCGCGTGCAGAGCTTCAGTCGATTACATCCGGCACGACACTAACTATCACACCGCGCATCGGTGATAACAATGACATAACACTGGATATGTCTGTGGAAGTCAGTAACAGCATACCAAGCGGTAGAGGCAGTGACCTTCCCGTCGTGACACGACGGACAGCTACGAATACCGTTCGCGTCCAAGATGGTGGGACAGTTGCTCTGGCAGGTCTGACGGAGAACAAGGAGAGTCAAAAGTACAAGGAAGTTCCGGGTCTTGGCAAGCTGCCTATTGTGGGAGCGTTGTTCCGTAACATGGATCATGACCAATCGACTCAAGAAGTTGCTGTGTTTGTAACGGCCCGGCTGGTGCGCGAGAGGGGGGAGATAGACAAGCAGTTGGCACGACCATCAGCGCCACCATCGTATGAAGCTCCGATTGCACCAACTGCACCGACAGGACCAGGACCGGCAGGGGATGAATTCAGGTCGACCTTGCGGGAAAGCTTGACGCGTATAAGGAGGTGATAGAGACGTATTGCTGGCAGGAGAACGAGAGGTCAGATGTTGTGATGTGTTGCAAAGCAGGATATTTTAGAAAAGTCATTTTGGTACTTTTTCTGGTTTTTCTTGTCGTTAGTGTCGTAGGCTGCGCGTACATCGGTTGGCCGAAGGTCAGTTGGCGACGGCCTGAGCAGACGGGGCTTAATCGGTTTGAGGTTGTACCGATTAGCAATCGGGATGTGGCTGATCTTGATTCGGACGATATCGTGCAGATTATGCGACGAGCCGGATTTTCAGATGAGCAGGTTCTTGCACTCGGGACAGATCTGCGGAATGCGATTTTGCTGATGGGAGCTGCTCAAATCAGAAAAGAAAAAATCGAGGCTATTTTTGCAGTTCGAGGCGATTACATTTTCATAACGACTCGTCTGAGAGGCAACTTCATCTATAATCCCAAGAGTAATGAGTTCGGAATGACACCTGCTGCTCCTACTTCAACGGCTGATTCGCAGCGATTGAACGGATTGTATTAGCGTTTCGTAGGCGCGGTCGGTCAGTTCTATAAACCATCGCTATCTAACCAGACGAGATCTGGCCCGCATTTCAAAGCATCATTGTTTACCGTAGGATTAACCTATACGGGTGTATTTCTATTTACATGCTTTTATTTAGGTTTATGGCCCGTGTTTATTGGACCAGACTGATTCTGCTCGTGCCCTTAGGAGCGAGGGCAGTGGTCATCCTAAAATAACGCTAACAAAGTTGATTACAAAAAAGTTGGCGTGTAAAACAACCCTTTAAATTCTTCACCGAGTTTTATTTTGTATAAGAAAGGCTCTGTTGAAAAGGTCGGTTGTCATTTCGACTGAAGGCTCGCCAGAGGCGGGGCGAAGCGGAGAAATCTGGTTTCGCAGGTTAATCTCGCCTATAATAACGGCGTGTCTGAGAGGAAGACCTATTACGTTTACATAATGACCAACAAATCACATACTCTATATGTAGGGTTCAACAGCAATATCCGCAGAAGAGTCTGGCAGCACAGGAACGATTGATCGAAGGCTTTACCCATTGCTATAAGATCGACATGCTGGTTTATGTTGAGTCGTTCGGCGATGTTTTTAGTGCGATCGCGAGAGAAAAGCAGATTAAACGCTGGAGGCGAGATAAGAAATTGCAATTGGTTGCTCAGAGCAATCCTGATTGGCGTGACCTTGGTGACGGCTTATAGGATTAGAATCACTCACAAAGCAGATGTCTCGACTACGCTCGACATGACACAACAAAACCATTTCTAAAAATTAATGGCGCTTTAAGGATTTGCGGGTTGCTGCTTTTGAGTCTTGGCAGGCTGTTTGTCTTGGTTAGAAACTTATCCGTAGCATATGTCACAACTCCCATGACGAGCGCAAAAATTCATTATGATTGGTATAAGGCGGGGTTTTTGTATCATAATATACTTCGCAAAGGAGGTAGCACGATTTGATCTGGCTTGGGTGCGAGTGGAGTCGTACTACACTGGGGGACATTAAGCCGATACATCATACTGACATAAGTAATGTTAAATAGTGTAATTATGATTACCCAGTGCGTTGAGGGCTCTGTCGCTGCAGCCTCAAGTTTGAGAGAGTAAGTGCTGTACTAACAGGAGCAGCCGTTCGTGCTGGGGCTAATCGTTTATGGGGCTTGCAAAACCTGTGGAAACAGATATAAATTGTGCTGGTATGGCTAAAGAAGCTAAGAAACAAATCGAGCAATTACGACGTGAGATTCGAAGGCACGATTACCTATACTACGTGGTTAATCAGCCAGAGATCAGCGATCGACAGTATGATAAGCTCTTTGCCCAGCTCGAGGCGTTAGAGCAGGCACATCCTGAATTGTTGACTCCGGACTCACCTACTCAGCGTGTCTCCGGGCAGCCGCTCAAAGGTTTTACTACTGTGCGGCACGCGGTGGCGATGTTGAGTATGGATAACACGTATAGCGCGGATGAATTGCGGGCGTTTGATGAGCGCGTTCGTAAGCAACTGGGCAGTGAAGACTATGATTATGTTGTGGAGCTTAAGATTGATGGGCTTGCGATAAGCCTTCGTTATGAGGAAGGTAAGCTTGTCACGGCTGCTACTCGGGGCGATGGTGAGGTGGGAGATGATGTTACTGCCAACGTGCGCACGATCAAGGCTATTCCGCTTGTATTATTAGGTGATAGCAAAATTCCTGCTGTACTTGAGGTTCGTGGGGAAGTCTATATGCCGACAAGCTCCTTTCTCGCGCTAAACAGGCTTCGCGCAGAAGCCGGTGAGCCGGTTTTTGCCAATCCAAGAAACGCCGCAGCGGGTTCTTTGAAGCTGCTCGATGCGAGGATAACTGCAACACGGAATCTCTCATTCTTTGCATACGCTACGGGGGAGTTATCTGAGCCTTTAGGCAAAGATCATTACGAGACACTAAAGAGGTTCAAGGAGTTTGGATTACCGGTTAATCCCCATATCCGGAGAGCCAAGGATGTTGACGAGGTGATTAAGATTTGTCTAAGCTGGAGCGATAAGAGGCTTAGTTTGGGTTACCTGATTGACGGAATGGTGATAAAGGTTAATCGCCTTGAGCAGCGCGACATACTTGGTGCGACGGGCAGAGCACCACGATGGTGTATATCTTATAAATTTGCTGCAGAACAAGCAGAAACGATCGTAGAGTCGATTGATGTGCAGGTTGGCAAGAGTGGGATACTTACGCCCGTTGCGAATCTGGGAGCTGTTCAGCTTTCCGGGACGACGGTGAAGCGGGCGAGTCTGCATAATTTTGATGAAATGAACCGGCTCGATGTTCGTGTCGGTGACACGGTCGTGATCGAAAAGGCCGGCGAGATTATACCGCAGGTAATAGAGGTTAAACGAGAGCTGAGACCTGCCGGTGCTGTAGCTTTTAGGATTCCCAAGAAGTGTCCAAACTGCGGCTCTGCGGTAGCCAGAGATAAAGAAGGCGTTTATGTTCGATGTACAAATCCGGATTGCCTGGGACAGTTAAAGGAGCGTCTGAAATATTTTGCCGGACGCGGGCAGATGGATATCGAACATCTCGGGACTTCTTTGATTGATCAACTGGTTGACAATGGACTTGTTAATGACTTTGCAGATATATATGAACTTGAGAGGTCTCAACTTGCTGGTTTGGAGCGGATGGCCCAGAAAAGTGCTAACAATGTTATCAAGGCGATTGAAGAGAGCAGGACCAGGCTTTTATGGCGACTGATAGCTGGTTTGGGTATCCGGCACATTGGAGGGCAATCAGCGCAGATTTTAACGGTGCATTTTGGGTCGCTGGAAGAACTTATGAACGCAGATTTATCGAATCTGGAATCGATCGACCAAATCGGGCCGATTATGGCGAAGAGCGTTTTCGAATATTTTCGAGATCCAAAGAACAGGGCGGTAGTCAAAAAGCTCTTGGCGGCAGGTGTGAAGCCGAGGTCGCCTGAGAAAGCACGACGTTCCGAAAAATTGGCAGGCAAGACGGTTGTTGTGACGGGTACCCTTGAAAACCTCACGCGCCAGCAAGTCGAGCAGGCAATCAAACAGGCTGGCGGAAAGCCATCGAGTAGCGTAAGTAAGAAGACCGATTTCGTGCTGGCAGGTGAACAGCCGGGTAGTAAGCTCGATAAGGCTATAAAGCTGGGTGTTAAGGTAATAAATGAGAAGCAATTTTTAGAGCTATTGGAAGGCCGATAATGCGACCTTGCTTGATCTGTCTTGGGAGAGGAGTGTTGCCAGGTCGGCCCATAAAAACGTTCAAGGTAGTGTTGATGGTGCTTTTGACAAAGGAGGTGTAGATTGAGCGCTGAGGATGAGAGGTACATGCAGATGGCCCTGAAACTGGCCAAGCGGGGCGTTGGCGGTGTGGAGCCAAATCCTATCGTTGGCTGTGTTATCGTAAAGAGAGAGCGAGTTATTGGCCAGGGTTGGCACAAGGAGTTTGGCGGGCCACACGCGGAGATAATGGCTTTAGAGGACTGTAAAAAGCTCAAGGTAAGTCCACGTGATGGAACGATGTATGTCACGCTTGAGCCGTGCTGTCACGAGGCTAAGACAGGGCCTTGCACTGAGGCGATCATTGACGCCGGCCTGCGGAAAGCTGTCGTCGCGACAATCGACCCATCAGCGTATGCAAGTGGCAAAGGCATCGACCTTCTGCGCGAGGCTGGAATTGAAGTGCAAACTGGCGTCTGTGAACGTGAAGCAAAGTTTCTGAACGCACCGTTTATCAAATTTGCCACAACAGGTAAGTGCTGGGTGGTATTGAAATGGGCGCAGAGTCTTGATGGTAAGCTTGCATACGCCGAAAAGACTGATCAGGATCAGTGGATATCGAACGAGCAAAGCAGGAAGGATGCGCATAAGCTGCGGCGGCGAGCGCAGGCAATACTCGTGGGTATAAATACTGTAATCGCGGATAATCCGCTGCTTATGCCGAGACCGAGCAAGGGTAAAAAACCGATTCGAATTGTATTGGACAATTCTCTTAGAATCCCTATAAAGTGCAAGCTCATGAGGACAACAAAAAAAGGCCGAGTGATTGTCTGCACGAGCGAGAGCGCAATCCGGGCTAATCCGAAGGTCGCGGAAAGAATAAAAAAGAAAGGCGTAGAGGTGCTCGTCTATCCGGATGTAGAAGGGCGGTCGAATTTGCATTTTCTGCTCGACGAGATCAGCAGGCGTGATGTTCAGCAGTTGCTTGTTGAGGGTGGTCCGAGCGTTCTGGCTTCGTTTTTGGTGGAACAGCTTGCTGATGAAGTGTGTGTTTACATTGCGCCTAAAATATTTGGCTCAGGTGGCAGTGCTGAGATATCGCAGTCATTAGCTGAACTGGCTGCTGTTGTTGGATTGGAGCATGTTGATATTAAGCGAATTGGAGACGATGTTCGCCTGACCGGCCTGACGAGAAAGGCACTTAGCGAAGTTTCTGTTGTTGAATAGGCATGTTGTTATAGTCTATTTCGGGCTTTCCACGTTGTCTATGGCATATTATGCAGGTTAGAAGTTTTACAGCCAGACAGTGTACATTGTGGCTATAAATCGGTCGTTTTGTCATTGTTTGTCGCCTACATTCTTTGAAAAAGAACTGATGATAGGGTGGGTGTTGTTAATATCGTTTAATTAAGTCTGGACCGTCCATTTTATTACTTCGACAGAGCGCAAGGTAGCGAGTGAGGTGAAAATTGTGGCGAATTTTGTACCTAAAAGGCATTTGTAAACGGGTATAATTTTCTTGACTTGTGGAGTGGTTTTTATTAAAATGTTATAGTTGCGAGTGCAGACGGAGATCAGTTGGTCTCAAGCGCAAACCGCGGTAATGTGCATCGGGGCACAACGCAACAAGGAGACGGGCCTACAATCAATTTAGTCCAATTCAAATAGCCTGTGTCTCCTTTTTTTATGCGCTCATCTATACCACTGCAATTCCATAGCGAATGATATGCTTATGGAGGTGAGGTGATCTTTCAAAGCGCTGTGGATCGGGTAAAATTCTTGGCCTGTGTGTTATTTTTTTCTTTACCTTGTTCTCATAATTACTTGATTTTTGGGCTTAAGGTAATGAAAGTCAGCAGTTCTTCGGTGATAAAGGAGAACCTATCACCGGATTTGCTTGACTTTTGTCAATGAAAACGATAAACTTATTATCGTAAACTGGATTGGGGGGTTCTATCCAGATGGGGGTAGTGACGAATCTTTTCCTCCCAAAAACATTTATAGCACATTTTTTGAGGAGAAGTTGTATGAAGAGATTGTTTTTGGTGTTTGGGATTTGTTGTCTATTTTGGTCGCCGGCTTTTTCATCGCCTACGGGTACAGTGACAATGAAGTATTTGGGCCATAGTGCTGCACCTTACAAGACTGTTTCTTTCTATGCTGATTCAGACGGCAGTTACCCACCTTATGAAGTATCCTACGATAACAATGTCATCGCTGGTTATTACAAGCATGATATAAGCACGGCAACTGGTGCAGGAGTATATGTACCTGACCCACTCATGGGTTTCTGTATCGATCTAACACAGAACCCTGCGGCAAACTACGCGACGTTTGATGTTGTGTCGCTTACTGAAGCACCTGACCCCACTTTTATAGGCTCTACTATTACTATAACCAAGGCGGATCTACTGAGAGAGCTGTGGGGCAGGCATTATGATGTGTCTATGACAAATCAACAAGCTGCGGAGTTTCAGCTTGCTGTATGGGAATTGGTTTTTGAAACATCGGGAGTATATGACATATCGATCGGCAGCGTTAAGAGCAACCATTATAACGGTGGGACCAATACGTTGTTGAGCAGCCTTGATGGGACTGGCCCAATGGCTAACCTGGTTGCTCTGAGTCATCCTGATTACCAAGATATGCTTGCGCAAGTGCCCTGTCCAGGTGCTGTTATGCTTTGCAGTTTTGGCATGGTTATGGTTAGCTGGCTTCGTGTACGGCGCAGAATATAGATTGTTCGCTTAGGATCAGAGTCGAGATCAAAAGGGCTGTGAATTTTAATTCGCAGCCTTTTTTTATGGCGACAGTTGCAGCTTTTGAACTTTTATTGCGGTCAGCAGATTAGGCAATCTGGCCGAAGTGAAGAGTAAGCACAAATGGTACGAAAACAACTGGGGCCCCTGCTTTCGATTAGCGTGAGCCCCAATTGGTACAGTGACTTAAACTATACGTGTCAGCCTTAAAAAGGCTTGCGATTTTGGCTACAATCGACCACGCAGTTACTCACCAGCCTATTCTTCGGTTGTAGCGTTCGGTTCGTTAGGCTCCGGAGGCGTTGGCAGGTACAACCTGATGTCATCAAAGTAGAGCCTGCCTGTTCCACCTTGTCCACCATTCTGACTTCCAACACCAATGGTTATATCCTGGACCGTAGAAAGAGTCACACCAGCATCGCTAAGAACGCTGAGCGGAATATCCCACTGCTGCCAGGTGTACTGCAGCACCGCATTGGGATTATCCGGATGCTCAACGGTCTTTTCGACGCCGCCACCTCGCACAACCACATACAACGGCTGCGCCTCATTGACAGGCATATCTGCGCCAATAGCTTCTACCTGCCAATCGTCACCTGGGACCGTGCCGGTAGTTGTTACATTGTCGAAGACAGCAGTACCCATTGCATTAATGTTGTGACTGGTATATGCCAAGCCAATATAGACATTCTGTGACATCACGATATTCTGCGGATTGGGGGATGCATCATCGCCGGTGTTCTCATCATCCGGCTGTTGAATCCAGTTGATACCATTTTCAGAGTAATAGCCGGTAAAGTTGTTGCCCTGACGTACCACCTTCACCCATAAGGGCAGAGTAATGGCGTTTACATCGCTACTTGCCTGGTAAGAGGTCTCAGCAATAATCTGACGGTTCTGGAATGACCTGCGACCGTCGGGAGTTACGAGCATAAACCCATGTGTGCTGTAGTCGTCAAGCATCTCGCGAATCATCACGCCGGCCTTGGCCCATTCGTTTGTATTCTCTACGCTTACTACTCGGGCTGTGATGGAGCCGTTACCTGAAAGCCTCTTATAGGCATAACGGAACTGATCGGAAAGACCCCAGACGTCCGCACCACTGGCGCTCATCATGTACGTACCGGCTGGGTCCTCTACGAAGGCTTGAGGATAGCCTCTAAAGAATAACGTCAGTGTCTGGATACCTTTTCTGGTCCAATCCTGTAGACTATCAAAGGTTCGTACAGCTTCTGAATATGCTATGCCGCCGGTGTTGTTGTAGAAGAACGGCATGGATTGGAACCCGCTGTTAACAATAGTTCGCTCGGCAAAAGGTGCTGAGCCATAGCCTACTTGCGAGCCGTTATCTGGGACGCCCCATCCATCTATCCACGTATCGAATATTCTGTCTGGCTGATAGTCGTTATAGTCCTCAAAGTCGTCCACGATTAGATAGTCGGTAACTGTAAAGCTCCAGATTCTGCCTCTGCTGATAGTTGCGTCGGCGTTGATCTCGTCGATCCGCCAGTAGTAAACCTGGTTAGGTTCTACACCTTCGATTGGTATGTAGCTGTTAGCATCCTGCTGGCCTCGATATATGTTTGTGGTATCGGACGCATCGGCGGCATCTACAGCAGCATAATCAGTGCTGAAATACACGTCGTGTTTAACAGCCTCATCTCCAGGCGACCATCTAAGGGGCAACGCCTTTTCTACATCCGTTATTGCTTGATTAGATGGCCTCGGGTTCCAGGCAATTAGCGGGCCACCTCGCATAACCTTTGAAATCTCATTTTGCGTCTTTGCATAATTATAGATGCGGAAGTCATCTAAAGAACCAATTAAATACGGATTAGGCGGGACCCAATCATCCGATCTACCAAGCCAATTGTAAATGGTATTGCCGATATCTGAAGGCAATGCCTGCGTCGAACCCCCTGCAACGACGACACCATTAATGTAAAGCTCCATGGCATGGGTTGCTCCGTTGATCGTTATAGCTATATGGTGCCATCCACTTGGAAGTGCATTGGGGGCATCGACCCCTGACTCGCCACCAGAACCGGTCGTAGTAATTGCAAAATACGGTACCCCGCTACCATTATTAGGCGTCAGGAACATATAGACAGTTGCATCATTGTAACCGAAATTGAAGATTCGCTGGAACGTTTCACCGGTACCTGGGAAAGTCACCCATATAGCAAAGGTCGCACTATTCAGCGAAGCTATAGTCGAACCGATAGGTAACTCCACATAATTATCAATATAGTCAAAATCTATTGCACCACCATCATATCCGGATACAGATTCTGCATCTCCATAGACGGTACCATGCTGGTTCAGGCCGGACCAGTCAATTGCCTTGCCCGGGCCTTCATCAAACTTCCACCAGCCGACAAGAGTAGGATCAGTAATAGGTATGGTTGGTATCGTCCTGAAGTGCCAGATATCACCCGTAACAGTAATAGAGCCAGGCTGGATCTCGTCGATTCGCCAGTAGTAATCCATGTTATTGACAAGACCTGTCACGGAGAAGCTTTCGAACTCTACATCTTGTGTGTGCGTTATTATAGTCTGAAGCGATAGAGAATCCGGGCTTGTGCCAAAATAAACCTGGCTTTGAATTGAATTATATCCGGTATTCCAGCTAAGATTAGGGTCGGGATCGATGAATACACCAATTTCATTGTCGTATGGGGCGGGATCCCAAGCCTTGCTCGGCTCAGTCGTAAAGCTCCAGATATCACCTTTGTCTATCGTAGTTCCATCAGCCCTGACTTCATCGATACGCTAGTAATAGGTTGTATTAGGAGCAAGAGCAGCAAGAGCAAAACTATTGGCATCCTGGCGTCCTTTATATATCTGAGGTGTAGAGACAGTAGCATTGATTACATCATCAGAATTGATGCCGAAATATACATCGTGATTTTCTGCATATAATCCAGGCACCCAACTAAGGTCTGCATCCTGCGGAACGGCGATCGCCTTATCAGCAGGATTTGGAATAGAGGCTTTTATAGGAGGTGCACCAACAAGCTCAACAAAAAATACACGGTCACCAGGAGCCACAGTTAGTACGTTGCTACCCACACCATTACCACCACTCCTATAAGCTGTGCCTTCGGGATAGGGATTCCCCGGAGGGTCTGGAGAGTCGTCTTTGATACCCAATACTTCAAAGAACATATTTGAATTGCCGGACATGCTGACAATGTCAAAGCCGTATGTTTTGTTTGCTGCAACAGGAATCGGTGTATCCAGAACAAAGTGAATCCATGTGCCCGTGCCGTTAGCAGAGCTTGTTACTCCCGCAGGCAAAACATTGGCCTCATTACGTGTTACCGTGTAGGTTTCACTGCCCAGCACGAAACTCGTCGTGCCGGAGGCTGCAGGGTCTGTTATGCGGATTCCAAACCTGCTGTTAAGCGGCATTGAATACCACGTACCATTATTGTTTGTACCACTAGCCGTATTCTCGGTATATCCTACATGCTGGATCCAAACACCGGTCAGCATATATACAGGCTTACTGCTACCTGTCATGAATGTCTGTCCATGAGCAGCACGGTCGAGTGCCAAATAAGTCCATTCGTCGTTGAGCCAGCTATCGTACGGAGTCGTCCCGACGTTATTTGCGTCTCTGGTTGCACCGACGAAGTTGTATATATCGTATGTACCCGGCGTCGGAGCTGTGGTGTGGAAGGTCACCGCCGCTGCCTGAACGGTTGCCGACAGGCTCAATGCCATAATAAAAGAAACCAAAAATATCAGTTTTCTACACATAATAGTCCTCCTTCAAATGAAAAAATTGTATCATTCCGACTACACATCGGAATAGTTCATTAAAAACCAATTGACACTGTCTCTCTGAAATTAAAGATTGGTCGTTAACTTATTCGCATGTTATCTACCCCTCTCCTGTTTCCAACACTAATGCAGGTTCCACAAAAACACACCAATCACACGTATAGGAACGCTGATAAGCCCCTTGTCGATCGACATCTCCTCCATCCGTTGTTACAAGTGTCAAAAAATGGTCCGAGGGGTTCAATCTTATCGACACATTGTTCAAAACATTCTTCTGTGTGACATTCCGATGGCTTTCACGAACCTGCCCATCGATTAGTACCCAAAAATCCCCGTTGCAGCCGACATACCAGCCGTAAGGGATTTCTACACGGCAATTAGTGTCATTGAAATCATTTAAGTACAGCGCACCACCTACCTTGCCATCAACCACCCACCATGTGTCGCCGATGACTGTGCCATTATTGTCGCCGCTGGCTGAATCGACTGCTATGTCGCCGAGTGCTTCATCGAATTTCCACCAGCCGACGAGATTTGGGTCTTGAGCGTTGGCTGCGTTTGTCAGAACCAAACTCAGCACTAAAATAAAATAGATCAAACAATTCATCTTTCTATACATAGTATTTTTCTTTCAAAAGGACCTAAGATAAACGTGTTTTGTTATTGACGTGCGATTAGAGATATACGAGAAACTAAACATCCATCTTAGGTAACTTTGAACAAACTAAGAAGAATCATTGATTCCCTCTCAAAAAATGTGCAATTAGTCAATATCACTGAAATAGAATTGAACTGTACTCTTTTCCAACAAAGCCTCAAAACAAACGGTAGAGATAAATGCCAGAGACAAACTGGCGAGGTGACGTCTTGGTTCTATGTTCCTTCTATATAGTGGAAAAAAACCATACATTATCATACGAGCATTCTATATTATAAAACCGAATAAAAGCTTTCACTTTAATAATGAACCCGCCTGAGATTCTTGCATTGACAGCGGGATAGGAATATCCGTTGTCTCACTTAGCATGTCAGGTACAAAAATAACCGGGGCCCATGCTCTCAATCGGCGTGAGCCCCGGATTGTTGCAATTTCTATTAGCTAACTAAGCAGATACTACACAGCCTCATGGCTGTGTCTGCATCTTTTCTTACAGCCATCGGTTTACCATGCTGCTAAGTCTAAACCACATAAGTTACTGCTCATGTTATGGCGTAGCATTCGGATCGGGCTCCGGCGCCGGATACAACCTGATGTCATCAAAGTAAACCTTACCTGTTCCATCTTGTGGGTTTGTCTGGCTTCCAATGCCAATATATAGTTTCTCGACATCATTAAGATTCACACCGGCATCGGTGAGGACGCTTAGTGGAATATCCCACTGCTGCCATTCGGTAGCTAGCACTGCATTAGGATTATCCGGATGCTCAATTACCTTAACAGTATGGCCAGTATCTTCGACAGTCAAATACAATGGTTGGGCATCGTTTGCGCCCGTTTCAGTCCCAATAGTTGCGACTTGCCAGTCACCGGTGACGTTGCCGGCAGTTTTGACGTCAGAAAATACAGAAGTTCCAATCAAGTTGATATTGTGGCTGGTATGCGCCAGGCCGATGTAGACGTCCGTCGGCATTGCAATGATCTGCGGGTTGGGAGACGTATCATCGGCGCTTTCTGTGGGCTGCTGCCGTATCCAGTTGGTACCGTCTGTGGAGTAGTAACCGCTGAACTGATGGACCTGACGTACAATCTTTACCCAAACTGGCGTGGTAACATTGTTTGCATCGCTACTTGCTGTGAAAGAATCACCACCAATAATCGGCCGATTCTGGAAGGCGCTACGGCCAGCCGGTGTAACACACATAAAGGCGTGCACACTGTAGTCATCCAGTGACTCACGAATCATAACACCAGCCTTGGCCCACTCGTTTGTATTCTCTACGTCGACTACACGAGCAATGATGGAGCCATTACCTGAGAGCCTCTTGTAGGCGTAACGGAACTGATCGTTCAATTCCCAGACATCCAAACCGCTTGCGGACATGGTGTACGTACCGGCCGGATTCTCCGCAAAGTCCTGCGCATAGCCTTTGAAGAACAGCGTCAGTGTCTCGGCGTTTTCTCTGGTCCAATCATTAAGCGGAGCATCAAAAGAACGCCAGGCCTCCGAATATGCAACTCCACCGGTATTGTCATAGAAGAACGGCATGGCTTGAAGTCCGCTATTAACGATTTCTTGCTCGGTAAAAGGTGCTGAGCCGTAACCTACTTGTGAGCCGTTGTCAGCAATTCCCCATCCATCTATCCACGTATCAAAAATCCGCTCGGGCTGTACGTCGATATAGTCCTCAAACCAATCCAGAATGATGTAATCGGCAGTCGTAAAGCTCCACATATGGCCTGTGTTGATTGCTCCAGTAACACTATATTCGTCGATTCGCCAGTAATAAGTCTTGTTCCATTCGAGAGGAGCTTCGGTGGGGACATACGAGGTGTCATCAAGATCCTGCTGGCCGCGATAGATATCCAGAGTGTGTATATTAGCATTAGCTACATCGTTGTAATCACTGCCAAAGTACACATGGTGGTTGACAGCTCCATCTCCCGCATTCCACCGAAGGATAGGTGTGTGGATAACTCCTATGGCGCCATTGGGTGGGTTTGCACTTACAGCCTTTGTTGGCAAGTAGAACATAATTCTGGGTATAACCTCTCTTGGTATTGATGGGCTTTCCCAGCTTAAACGTGCCACTGCACGGTGGCCAGCGTCAAAGTACTCCACCATGATAGTTGCCTCCCCAGCGGGTAGGTAGATGCTTGCCTTTCTTTCCCAGGGCTCGACTCCAGTCCAGTGATCGATAAGCATCTGTCCATTTACCCACAATCGGATGCCATCTGATAAAAAGATATTAGTGATAAATGTGTAGGTCTCGGTATATGGCACTTCTAATTCAGCGGTCCACCTGATAGAGAAGTTGTCTTCGCTGATCAGTTCATGGGGAGATGCTAGACCCCAGTCAAAGTTAATTGTATCGTCTGTACGAGTTAGCACCGGTTGGCCCGATAGATTCACATTGTCGTAGTACTCAGCCTTTATACCCGCACCGGCACCGAGAGCGGTGAAGCTCCAGACATCGCCTGTCCAAAGACCGTCGGTATGCTGGTCATTTACCTCATCGATTCGCCAGTAATAAGTGGTATTGGCTTGCAAGGGTCCAGGTTCAAAGGTTGTAGTTGTAAGAGGCTGATTGCCTTTGAATTCATCCGAAGAGGTATCTGCATTAGTAACGGCGGTTTCATCAGTACCGAAGTAGACGTCATGAGTTTGTGCATACATCCCCGGTTGCCAGGAAAGGTCTGCGTCTAATTCTATATAACGACCACCGTCAGCAGGGTCGGGGCTGTGCGCTGTTAAGGGCGCACTCGTGAAACTCCAGACGTCACCTTGTTGCACTGTCGTGTCTGGCATGATGACGTCGATTCGCCAATAGTAAGCGGTTCCTGGCTCGATATTGGCAACCATATACTCAGTTTCGGTTTGATTTTGAATGAATTCATCTGTACCCGGGGTCGGATTGGTGCCGAAGTACACATCGTATGATACGGCGTTTTTGGCTTCTATCCATTGCAATAGGCCACTGGTAACACCTATGGTGTTATGACGTGGGATAGGATTGCTGGCTTTCAGACCGGCGGCGAGCACCACTGTCCCAAAAACACTCGGATTGCTCCAGGCCTGATTGCCTTCACTAAACCAAGCGATTTGGCTTTCACGGTTACCACCAAAATCACCATCATTGATCATTACTTCAAAGCCCATTAAGTCACCAAGTGTAGGTTTTCCTTCTAAGTACAGAGATTCCCATGGGAATTTTATCTCGAGGGTATATCCATCATCGGTTTCCATTATAATAAATTCCACGCCGGCTACGCCTCTGTCGCCATGATGATATTCCTGAAACTCAGGAACATCAGGATTCCAGGCAGCACGATACTGGTATTCATCACCAGCAGGCGCATACCGATTTGGCTTATCGTTGTCGGCATCGAAGTAAACCTCTACACTATCATCCTGCCAGGACTCTCCAGAATCGTTCTCCAAGTCTTCGTCGTTGACATCAACGAATACATACAGATAATCTAAATCCCACAGAGCCCACCAACTACCGGAGCAATCAACATCCGAATCAGGGAAGCTCTCTGCGCTGAGCAATAGTATCTCGTGTTCCTCTGAGGCCGACCATACATCTTCCCTGACGCCGTCGATAAGCGGCAACGGAGTTCCCACTGGTGGAATCTCAGCGTCTTGAGCTAAGGCGTAACCCACCAGAGCCAATACAAAAATAAAAGAAGTTAAATAAATCAATTTTCGATACATAATAGTTCTCCTAAAAAAAGGCCAAAATTTTGGTAACTATTCCAACAATAGTGAAACTTTTCAAATCACCAAATTCATTCGTTTCTTCAGTCAACCATAACTATTTCTATAAAAAGCCGACAACAAAATTTCGGGACGGTTATAAATTTTCTGTGCTTTGGCCTCATGCCACTTTAGGTTAAGGCGACGCTCGGTAAAGCCTAATGTCATCAATGTATAGCGTACCTTCTGCCTCTTGAGGGGCTGCCTTATCTCCAATGCCGATCGTCATCTTCTCAACCGAGGAAAGATTCACGCCTGCATCACTTAAAACACTAAGCGGGATATCCCATTGCTGCCAGTCCTTTGCCAGTACCGCATCGGGATTGTCCGGGTGCTCAACAACCTTTTCTATGCCGCCACCTTCTACGGCTATATACAACGGCGCAGGATCGTTTTCAGGCATCTCCGCCCCAATGGCCTTAACCTCCCAGTCGTCGCCAGTGACGTTGCCGGTTGTTGTTACATCAGAGAAAACAGAGATACCTATCGCATCGGAGTTGTGGCTTGTATGTGCCAAGCCGATAAAGACATCCTGACCCATCACGATAGTCTGCGGGTTGGGAGACGCATCATCGCCGGTATTCTCATCGTCCGGCTGCTTTGTCCAGTTAGTGTCATTTTCAGATTTGTAATAAGCAGTGATGGTATTGCCCTGACGTACCAACTTCACCCACAAGGGCAGCGTAATTGCTCCAGTGTCACTATTTGCCGAGAAAGAATCGCTGGCAGCAATCGGACGGTTCTGAAAAGCCCTGCGACCTTCCACCGTAACGCACATAAATCCGTGCACGCTGAAGGACTCCAGTGTCTCGCGGATCATTACGCCAGCCTTAGCCCAACCATTGGTATTCTCTACGTGTATTACACGGGCGGTGATAGAACCGTCGTCCGAGAGTACCTTATAGGCATAACGAAACTCGTCGGATATATCCCAGATATCGGCGCCACTGGCACTCATCGTATATGTATCGGCTGGTTCCTCTACAAAGGCCTGAGGGTAACCTCTGAAGAACAGCGTCAGTGTCTGGGCGTTTTCCCTGGTCCAATCGTTAAGCGGAGCATCAAAAGTACGCCAGGCCTCCGAATATGCAACGCCACCGGTGTTGTCATAGAAGAACGGCATGGATTGAAGACCGCTATGGACGATACTTCTCTCAGCAAAAGGTGCCGTTCCATAACCTACTTGCGAGCCATTTTCGTTAATTTGCCATCCGTCCACCCAAGTATCAAATATCCTGTCCGGCTTAGTGTCATTGTAGTCCTCAAAATCATCCACAGCAAAATAGTTACCAACTGTAAAGGTCCAGACAGCACCTTTCCAGAGGGCTCCATCAACCTCGATCTCGTCAACCCGCCAGTAGTAGGTTGTGTTGAATGGCAGAGGATATCCGAGCAGGTCTGTGATATCAATATCGTTAGCATCGTAGGCCCGGTTCTCATCATAAAACAGCAAGCCGGAGTGATCTGCTCTGTTGGCGTCGTTTACCTGGTCATAATCGGCGCCGAAATACACGTCATGTGTGGCGGCACCTTCCCCATGCGTCCAGACGAGATGAGTCTTCCTCGATACATCTGGCACATTATCGCCCGGCATTGGGTCAGAGGCAACTTTCGAGTTGTACAAACGCGCATTGTCGAAGTAGTAACGACCTCTGGCCTCTGCCGTTGTACAGATACTTAACGTCAGTTCATTAGGCTCGGCAGGAAGCGGACTGAAATCGATAGCAGTATAGTCCCATTTAAACGTCCTCGTATCCAAGCTACCATCAGAACGAATAATCGTATCACTCGTAGGTGCCAATTGTAACCCTTGAATCTCGTCGCCATCGATAACAATGCTCTCGATATCTCCTGAGAACTCGGAAGTGTCCCATGTCACGTCCAATGAGAAGCGGTTGTTAGCTAAAAGTTGGCCAGTAAAACCGGTCTCGTTAATCGGGATTCGCACAGCATTATACCAATCTTGCGGAGCGTCTACCGAGAGGCTGTAGTTGTTCAATGTGGCCCCAGTAGTACTGTAGCCTAACACCATATTGGCGTCATTGGGATCTGAGGCAACCCATCCATCCATCTGTTGTTCCCAGTCGCCTATAACAGTGGTTTTTGCGCCCAGAAGATAAGTCGTAAAATGCCAGACCTGGCCTTTCACGGGGGTGCCACCAACAACATCATCGATCCGCCAGTAATAAGTCGTACCATTAGTAGTTCCGCTTAAAGAATAGTTATTAGGATCCTGGTTCTCACTGTAAAACAGTAAGCCAGGTTGGTCTACTCTGTTGGCGTTGTCTACATCTTCAAAAGTGGTGCCGACATATACATCGAATTTATAAGTTGGTGATCCTTCATTCCACATAAGTGTGGGGTCAAGCCCCAAACCCCACGCACCGTTTCGCGGTTTCTCGTTACGGCTGGTCAGTAGCCGTATATTGTCAATGTACCAGATCCCGTCGCCGGTGTAACCACCGGTATTGGTAGCGATTACAATCTGTATCGACGTAGCGTTAGGGGACAGCACGTCAGGTTGATTTTTATATCTAGTGTAGTCCCATGTAGCTGTTATCGTATCGTTAGCGTCGGGGTCATTACTGTCCCAATCACCGGCGTTGCCCAAGCCTACTAAGTTATAGTTTCTGTTGTCTTGGAGACGCATGTCGAGGTTGCACCAATGGTTTGCAGCAGGGTCTCCACGAGTCCACTCGTTAGCTAACCGCGTGATGTCCATCGCGATGACATTGTTAGCTCTGAAGTCATCGGCATTAACGCCGGTATTTATCAAGAACCAACTAAATGTTCCACCATCTTCAGGGTTCACGGTCGGCTGCACAGCCCTGAGACTATAACTGTCTAATGTAACTCCGGTCGTGCCGTAACTAAAAGTAGGATGTCCTGGAGGACCCCAGGTGCATTCCGTCCATCCGTTCATTTGCTGCTCAAAGTTGCCTATTACAACTTCAGCGTAACTGGTGGATATCAGACTTAGCATCAAAACAGAAAGGATTAGGAAACATGATTTCTTATACATAACATACTCCTTCAAAATGAGTTAATTAATAAAGTTGTAAGCGTTCACGCAGAAAAATATAGCGTTTTTGCGTCATTGCGAGGCCTTTAGGCCGAAGCAATCTCGACCTTTTGGCGGTATTAGACTGCTTCGCTTCGCTCGCAGTGACAAAAATGCGTTTTACCGTGAAAGCTTATGAAATAATAATTCTCGGGATTTGTGCGTACCTCCTTCCCGTAAAGCTTAGTCAAGTGCTTCAAGTTGTAACTGATATGAAAGATATGTTCTGAAACAGTGAGCACCTTCTACTCGCTTCGTTAGCTTGAACATAACTTTCTTGCCTTATTGGCAAGAATCATATAAATATCGAGCCTCCTGAAGCTAAAATTCGCCAAACATCTCCAATGTCATTTATACCATATTGACTATGCTAACTTCAAGACAAATCCTGCATAAAATCCGATATTATGTGAGTTTTTTGGACAGTGAGCCACGTTTTTACAGCCTTTTGAAGCGGCTCCGTGCATAGACTCCATTGTGTTGAAGATTATGGTGCGATTTTCGTATACGGCACGTGGAGGATTCTGTCATTGTCAGGCTGGTCATAGCTGCATCGGTTGACCGGTCCAGTTGTTATGGTGTCTCTCAGCAGTCCCGTTTGATGGGTGGAATTTGAGGATTTTTTGCTTAACTGGATAGTAAGCTTTTGCCAAGTGTTCAAAGTAGACTATCTGTTGGTGGGAATGTGATAAAAAAAACTTCGGTTAGGATTTTTCATTAACCAATTTCTTTCGCCGTAGGATGTGGTAGTAGTGCTGGGCAAAGCGGTGGGCCTCATCCCGGACGTATTGCAGTAGTTTCAAGACAGGCGAATGAGCGTGCAGCTTGAGGGGTTTTGTGCTTGACTGTAGATAGATTTCCTCCTCTCTTTTCGCGATAGCGGCGATCTTTATAATATTTGGTGCGTTCATATCCCTTAATGCCTTTTCAGCAGCGTGGAGATGACCTTTTCCTCCGTCGATCAGAACCAGATCGGGCCAGAGCTCTTCGCCGCGCAGGGCGTATTTGTATCGGCGTTTGACGACCTCAGCGATCATCGCGTAATCGTCGATGCGTTTTACTGTTTTTATTTTGAATCTGCGATATCCATTTTTGAAAGGTCTTCCATCGATGAACTTGACCAGTGAGCCGACCGCCTCAGAGCCAGCAATGTTGGCGACGTCGATGCCCTCAATAATTCTGACAGGCTCAGGTGACTGCAACAATTCCCGCAGTTTGACAAGGGCCTCGGATGGATCGGCAGCGAAGACCTCCGGCTGGACGTCTTCTTCGGGAATGCCTCTGCGGTCGAGCCTTTCTATCAGGCGGATACGGTCGCGGAACATGGCAGCCTTTTCGTACTCGAAGGTCTTGGCGGCTTCGGCCATACGTTTTTTTAACTGTCGTAGTATCGTGGAACGTTTTGACCGCAAGAACTTGATTAGGTCGGTGATGATCTTTTTATATTCGAGCCTGTCGATTTTGTCTGCACATGGGGCGGTGCATTGTTTTATGCTGTATAAAAGACAGGGGCGAAAGAATCTGCGCTTGTTGTCGTCCTTTTTGATGTCTAAGTTGCAGGTGCGGAATTTGAATATCTTTTGCAGCACTACAAGAACAGCTCGCAGTTCTTTTGCGCTGGCAAACGGGCCGAAGAGTCTGCTGCCTTTCGGGCGGGGTTTGCGGGTAATGTAAACGCATGGGAAGTCGTCGGAGGTGGTGATCTCCAGATAAGGGAAGGTCTTGTCGTCAACGAGGTCGGTATTATATGGCGGGCGGATGTCCTTTATCAGGCGGGCTTCTTTTAGCATTGCATCGACTTCGGTTTCAGTTTCCAGGTAATCCACAGTTTTGACTTTGGTTAGCATTTCAGAGATTTTCGGGCCACGTGCGGTGGCAATTTCACCGCCCGGCTGAAAATAGCTTGCTGCGCGTGAGCGCAGATTCTTGGCTTTTCCGATGTAAAGGACCTTATCGCCGGGACCCTTCATAAAATATAGCCCGGGTCCTGTCGGAAATGTCTTTATTTTCCGACGGATCTGCTTGAACTGGTCTTTTTGGTTTTTAGCGGCCATTAAAGCGTCTCAAGGTGGTACATATTCATAATACATTTGGCATGTGTTTATTTTACTTTGACTTTATATTTGGTGAAAGC
>Ga0315541_1000990_pt1 | contig 27956 bp, 25 predicted proteins | sample SalMarSW160190MG_FD_203095 | JGI IMG/M metagenome (GOLD analysis project Ga0315541, IMG submission 203095) | Salt marsh sediment microbial communities from the Plum Island Ecosystem LTER, Massachusetts, United States - Salt Marsh Sediment SW1601-190 ...
TGGAGGTCCTTCGCCTTGGTGTATCCCGCTCCTTCCACCAGACTGCCGTAGTACTCCGGGTTCCAGGGGGTGAAGAACGTCTGGGCGTACTCGAACCCGCCGACGAGGATGCCGCCCTCGTAGTTCGACGAGGGATTCCACGGCCCGATGACGCGCCGGCAGCCCCGCTCCTTCAGCCACGCCTCCGCGGCCTGGAAGAGGGCGCCAGCGACATCCTGCTGGTTCACGCACTCGAAGTACCCGAAGATCCCCGGGTCCTCCCCCGCTTCCTTGAGCCAGCCATTGTGGATGGCGGCGATCCGCCCCAGGGGTCGCCCGCCCTCCTCGGCGAGGAACAGCGCCCGCTCGGCGTTCCGGAAGAAGGGGTTGGTACCAGGGTCCAGGTTCGAGCTCACGCTTACGCGCAGCGCGGGAATCCACTGCGGGTAGGCCGCCGTATCGAGGATCTTCCAGGGCGCGCCCACGAAGCGGCGCAGCCCCTGGGCCCCCTCGAGGGCGTGGATCTGCATAGGTGGGACTCCTCGTTCCGGAGCTTGGATTCGGGGCGGGTCGCCCCACAAGATAGGGGCTCCGGAAAGCTCCGGGGGTTGAGCTGCTTTTTATCCGGGTATAATTTGCCTCCACCCTGACCAGGAGCGCATCCGTGGACGAGCAGCCCCGACCCAGCTTCACCGTGTTCGCCGGCCCCCGGCGCTTGGCCACGGCCTCCATGGCCGAGGTGGCCGTCGCCGCCAAGCGCGCTCTGGAGAACGGTATCCAAGACCCACTCTTGGTCTTCGACGATACCACCGGGAGGGTCGTAGACGTGGACCTCCGGGGCACCGACGACGACGTCCGGCTCCGGGCCGAGGCCCAGGAGCGGGCACGCGCCGCCCCCGGTGCCCCGGACCCGGCGCCCTCCTCGGCACAGCGGGCGCGCGGCCGGCCCAAGCTCGGCGTGGTGGCGAGGGAGGTGACCCTCCTCCCCCGTCACTGGGCGTGGCTCGCGGCTCAGCGCGGTGGTGCGTCCGCCACCCTTCGCCGCCTGGTGGACGAGGCCCGCAAGAGCGGCGACCGCCGGGATCAGGTCCGGAGCGCCCAGGATGCGGCGTATCGGTTCATGCTGGCCATGGGCGGCGACCTGCCGGGCTACGAGGAGGCGACCCGGGCGCTCTTCGCGGGGAACGCCGAGCGCTTCGACGCCGAGTTGCGGCCCTGGCCCGCCGATCTGCGCGAGCACGCGCGCCAGTTGGCGGCGGACGCGCTCGGCACCAGCCGAGGAGAATGAGGGCCGACCCGCCGCTCGCGGCGGGCCGGCCCCTGGAAGCGCCCTCAGCGTGCCCTCAGCGGCACACCCTTCTCAGTACAGCAGATACGGCCTCCTCATCTCCACGAACCGCGCCGTGTCCTGCTCCCACTCGGCCAACAGCTCCCGCACCGTACCGGCGTCGATGGCAGCCCGTGTTCTGTCGGTGCCGCTCAGCCGGTCCAGGGAGAAGCTGGCAGCCTGGCCGCCACCGGCGGGACGCCCGCGGAACGAGAAGTCGTCGGGGTGCATCCTCTTCGCCATCTCCATGAAGAGGAGCGACGCTGCGATGGGCCGGTACACCTCCCGGTCCGTGATCACGAAGCGCACGCCGTGGGCCAGCTCGCCGGGGTACTTGCGCGCGTCCTCGGCGAAGGTGTAGTCCAACGCCTCGAAGCGGATCCCGGGCAAGACCAGCGCGTTCATGGAGTCGGCGATGGCCGCCGCGTTCAGCCAGGGTGCGCCGATGTACTCGAAGGGCTTCTCGGTGCCGCGCCCCTCGGAGAGGCTGGTGCCCTCGAAGAGCACCGTGCCGGGGTAGTTGTACACGCCTTCCAGCGTGGGAAGGTTGGGCGAGGGCGTCTTCCACGGCAGGTCGGTCTCGTCGATCCACAGGTCCCGCGTCCACCCCTCCATGGGGACGACGGTGAGATCGCAGCCGATGCCGAACATGTCGTTGAACATCCTGGCCAGCTCGCCCACAGTCATGCCGTGGCGCGACGCGATGGGGTAGAACCCCACGAAGCTGGTGTACGCCGTGTCGAGGATGCTCCCCTCCACGATGGTCCCGGTGACGGGCGTGGGCCGGTCGAGGACGACGAAGGGGATCTTCTTCGCCGCCGCCGTCATCATGCCGTACGCCATGGTCGAGGGGTACGTGTACTGCCGCACGCCCACGTCCTGGACATCGAACACCAGGGCGTCCACGCCCTCCATCATCTCGTCTGTGGGCTGGTACGTCTCGCCGTGGAGCGAGAATATGGGGAGCCCGGTGACCGAGTCGGTGGTGTTCTCCAGCGAACCCATCTGCTCCCCGCGGATCCCGTGCTCGGGCGCGAAGAGCGCCACCAGCTTCATGTCGGTCCGCTCGAACAGGATGTCGATGGTCGCCTTCCCTTCGCGGTCGGTGCCGCTGTGGTTGGTGATGAGCCCCACGTTCCTGCCCACGAGCACCGAGGGGAGGCTGTCGTGGAGCCGGTCCGTGCCCAGTCGGACATGCACCTTCGCCGGCGCCTCCTCGGGGGGCGGCGGCTCGCTGCACGAGACGAAGGACCCTGCCACCACGGCGGTGAGCGACAGGGCCATGATGGTGGGCCTGCTTGGGACGGACATGGGATCGAGCCTCCTTGGCTTGGGCATCGGATGCGCGAACGAGCGTCGCGTGTGCGTCACTCCTTCTTGTTCCAGAGGAACCGGCTGAAGAAGTCGTCGGTGGCGCCGAAGGTCTCGATCCACCGGGAGAATACCAGGAAGTCGTGCACCTCGTCGGGGTAGACGGTGAGCTCGAAGTAGACGTCGTTGGCACGGAGCGCCTGCACGAGTCCCACCGTCTGCGAGAAGTCCACGTTGCGGTCGTCGTCACCCTGGATGAGGAGGACCGGAGAGGTCCACTTGTCCACCTCAGAGGCGGACGACGAGGAATACGTCACTACGTTCGGATCCAGCGCGTCGCCCCAGAAGTGCACGCCCGCGATGTCCACGCCGGCGGCGAAGACGTCGGAGTTCCGGGCCAGCCCCTGCGCCGTCAGAATGCCACCGTAGGACAGCCCCCAGAGCCCCACGCGCTTCGGATCGACGTCGGGGCGTCCCTGGAGGTAGAGCCCGGCCGCCAGGATATCACGGTATTCGCTGTTTCCGCGCCGGCCGATGTCCGGGATGTTGCGGAACGCCTTCCCGTAGCCGATGCCGCTCCGGTAGTTCACCGACAGGACCACGTAGCCCTTGTTGGCCAAGTACTGGTTTACCGCGTAGGCCATGTGGTAGAAGTGCATGTAGTGGTAGCCCAGGAGCATCTGCCGGCGCGAGCCGCCGTGGATGAAGATGAGCGCCGGGCGCCGCTCGCCGGGCTTCAGGTCCGGCGGCAGGAAGATCTGGTTGTGGAACTCGAACCCGTCCGCCGCCTTGAGCGTGACGTTCTCCGGGACGACGTGCTTCGCCTTGGGGAACCGCTGGGGAAGCGGGACAACGGCGCGCCCCTCACCGCCGTTCGCCGGAACCAGGGCCACGGACTGCGGGAGCGAGGGTCCCGCCAGGAGCACCGCCACCTGCCGGTCCGAAGCGAGCGACGCCGGATACGTTTCCAGCATGGCGCCCTTCGTGAGTTGTTGGGGGCTCCCGCCGCGGGTGGCCACCTTGAAGAGGTCGCGGCGGTGGATGTCCCCTATGTTGCCTGCGAAGTACAGGGTGCGCCCGTCCTTGGAGAGGGCGACGTGCTCCACGAAGCCCTCGCCGGGCGTGAGGTCGATGGGGAGCCCCTCGTGGCCCGACGCCGGGACCGAGTAGTAGTGGCCCCAGTTCCCGGGCTCGGAGGCGAACACCAGCGACTGGTCGCCCCACATGAGGTTCGTCACGCGGCTGAACGCCGAGTCGTGGGGCACGTTGTGCCACACCTCGCGCCCCTTCCCCGTCTCCACGTCGGCGATCCAGAGGGCGAGGTTGTAGCCGCCGGCGAAGCGCGCCTCCTGAAGACCCCGGGGGATGACGCTGTCGGGGACGTTGGGAGGACGCCGGGCCGTGGTTCCGAAGGGGAGGCCGGGGCGGCGCACGAACGCCACCTGCTTCCCGTCGGGGGACCAGGCGGGCAGATCGTCGCGGTCCACGCCGGGAGCCAGGTAGCTCACCTTCGGGATCTCCACGTCGTAGATGCCGATGTAGGAGTGGTCTTCCCGGGTGCTCACGAAGGCGATCCTCTTCCCGTCGGGCGACCAGACCGGGTTGCTGTTCACTCCGAAGGCGCGGAACAGGGGCTCGGTGGGATCACCGGCCTGCACGCCCGGGTTCACGGCGGCGCGCCAGATCTGGCCGTCCTTCACGAAGAGCACCCAGCGACCGTCGGGAGAGAGGACCGGGCTGCTCCCCTCCGCCACGCGCCAGGGCTCGCCGCCGGAGGAGCCCATGGCCCAGATGGCACGCTCCGACCCCTGCGGCTCGGACGACGGGTTGGCGATCCACCCCTCGCGGTTGGGGGTGTGGCCCCGCACGAAGACGATGACCTCGCCGTCGTCGGAGACACGGACATCGGTGAGGTCGTGCCCCAGGTCGTCCATCCAGTCCGTGAGGCGGACCGGGGCGAAGTCGGGGCCCACCGCCGTCCAGACGTTGCGCCGGCCCCGCTCGAAGGCGATCCAGGCGATGCGGTCCACGGAGCGGGCCGAAGCCATGGCCACGGGGAACTGGGGACTGAGAACGTCCTCGATGGTGAAGCCCTGGGCCGACAGGGCCGGCGCGCTCCCCGGCAGGGCGGAGGCCAGGAGGACGGAAGAGGCGAGAAGGGCTGGGACCAGCCCGCGCCCGAACGACCGCGAGGTGGACAAGGGGGATCCTCCTTCAGGTGTGTGGAAGGAGTCTAGCGCGGCCTGGGAAGCGGGGCCATCCGGCGGCGGGCCCCGTTGGCGCCGAGGGTCCGAGGCCGCGGGGGGCTTCAGTCCCTGGGCGCCACCAGCGCCCGGTACCGAGGGTGGTCGCGGAGCGTCTCCCACTCCGGGTCCCGCTGGTGGTAGTACCCCAAGGCCATACCCTCCTCGAAGGCCTGCTCCAGCAGGGTCACCGCGCCGTCCCGGTCGCCCAGGGCGGCGGCGATGGCCGCCCGCCACCGGGTGTCGGCGCCGTTCATGTAGGGCCTCGTGAGCGCCTCGAACCACCGGCTCACCTCCATGGCCTCCTCACGGCGGCCCAGGTGGGCCAGCGTCACGCCCCGGTGGCCCCGGTAATCCAGGCTCTCGGGGGATTCCGCGACGAGGGCGGCGAAGAGCGTGTCGGCGTCGGACCACCGTTCGGCGTAGTAGAACGCCCGGCCCCGCTGGTAGCGCAGCTCCCCGGCGGGGCGGGCCGTGAACCAGGCCAGCACCCGGTCCATGACCGCCTCGTACTTCTCCCGATACCCGTGGATCCTGAGCTCCAGGGCCACGAATGCCGGCTGCAGGCCGGGGCTGTTCCCCGGCGGTACCGGCATGCCCTCGAGGACCTCCAGGACCGAGTCCGCCTCGGCCATCCGCCCGAGAGCGACGAGGGCGACGGTCTCCCAGTAGGTCAGCGCGGCGTGGTCCGGGAACCGCTCGAGTCCCCGGCGGGCGATGTCCAGCTGCTCCTCGTGCCGGCCCAGCATGTGATACGTCTGGGCCAGGAACGTCCACCACGGCGTCCATACACGTGTGCAGGGTGTGTCCAGGTCCCAGGCGAGAAAGCGCTCCAGGGCGTCGGCGTGGCGGTTCGCCTGGGTCGCGGTCCAGGCCGCCTGGTAGCCCCAGTGTCCCGGTTGGAGGCGGAACAACCGCTCCACCGCCCGGGTCGCCTCCGCCCTGTCGCCGTGGATGTTCCCGTGCATCCACTCGGCGAGCAAACGCTCCGACAGGGTCAGCCGGTCCCGGAGGGGCTCGAGGGCGGTGAGGAGCGAGTCGGCTTCCCGATTTCTGCCCAGGTTGGACTGGGCGATGATGACCGTGAGCGCCAGAGCCGCGAAGTCCGGCGCCGCCTCCAGCGCCGGTCGGGCTCTCTCGATGGCTTCCGGATACCTCCGCCGGCAGAACAGATCCTGCACCGCCAGGAGGGACCGCAAGGCCTCGAGGTCGGGCGGGTTCGACCACCTCCCGAGTCCCGGGTTGACGTCGGGGCTCAGCGTGGCCGTGGTGACGGCGGCGACGCGCTCGGCCAGGAGGGCCAGCACGGCCTCCAGCGAGTCCACGGGCCCCGCCACCGGGTCGATGGCACGCAGCAAGTCCCCGGAGACGGCGTCCGTCAACTCCGCGTCGAAGCGTACCCGGCCCGCCGACACCGTGTAGCTCCCCGCCACCGCGTACCTGGCCCCTGTCCTGCGGGCGAGCTCGTCCACCGGCATCCCCGCCGATAGATCCACCTCCCGGACCCGGTCCCGGACCGCGCTGGCCGGCACCACCGCCACGACCATGGCCCGGTCCAGGGCGCGGGTCACGACTTCCGCGGCCATGAACCCCCAGTCCGCCGCCGCCGGGTCCCCGGTCCGGTCCTCCGGCGGCACCACCACCAGCCGGACGGGGGCGTCTTCCAACGCACCGGCTCCGGGCCCCTCCTCTTTCGGTGCGAACGCCCCCCTGAGCACCAGCGCACCCACCACGACCACCAGCACCAACCCACCCACCGTCACCGCCCAACTCCGGACGCCCCGCTTTCGCCGCCCTCTCACGCCCATCACCGGCACGGCCTGCGTGGGGGTCACGCCGCCGCTCGGCGTCACCAGCGCATCCAGGTGGGGGAGCAGGTCCTCGGCCCGCTGCCAACGGTCCGCCGGCTTCTTCTCCAGACAGCGCATGACCAGGCTCGCCAGCGACGCCGGCACCGTCGGCCTCAACTCGGCGATGGGCTCCGGCGTCACGGCCACGTGGGCCGCCATGGCCGCCTGCGGGCTCCGCCCCGCGAAGGGTGGCCTCCCCGTCAGCAGCTCGTACGCCAGCGCCCCCAACGCGTACAGGTCGGCCCGGTGGTCGAGGTGCGTGTCCGCCACCGCCTACTCCGGCGCCATATAGGCGGGCGTGCCCAGCGCGATCCCCGTGGCCGTGGCCTCGTCCGACGGCGCGGCGGCGCTGACCGCCTTGGCCACCCCGAAGTCCGTCACCAGCGCGTGCCGCCCCGACAGCATCACGTTCCCCGGCTTGATGTCCCGGTGCACCACGCCTCGCTGGTGCGCATAGGCCAGCGCGTCGGTGACGTCTCGCACGATCCGAACCGCTTCCGCGACGGGCAGCTCCACCTCCCGGTCCAGCTTCGCCCGCAGCGATTCGCCCTCCACGTACGGCATCACGTAGTACAGGAAGCCCCCCGCCTCGCCCGAGTCGTACAGGGGCAGGATGTGCGGGTGCTGGAGCTGCGCCGCGATCCGGATCTCCCGCAGGAACCGCTCGGGGCCCAGCGCCGCCGCCAGCTCCTCCCGGAGCACCTTGAGGGTGACCTTGCGCTGGTGCCGGAGGTCGTCGGCCAGGAACACCGTCGCCATCCCACCGGCGCCGATCTCCTCGAGGATGGCGTAGCGGTCCGCCAGCGCCGCCCTCAGACGATGGAGCAGGTCGGCCATGATGGGACCTCCCCGGGGAAGGGGGGCTCCGAGACCGGCACCCCCTCCCACCTGCGGGAGGGAGGTCTCGGTGGGGGGATACATCCCCTGGTCAGAATGGGGACGCGGCGGGGGACCGACAAGGACTGTGCGCGCCTTACACGGAACGGCACCGACGCCGGGTACACGAACCTGGCCCGAAGGATTCTGCGCCATCAACTTGGGGCGGAGATCACCCTGAGGCGTGATGAGGCACTGCTGCTCGGCCGGGGCCGGATCGCCTTCGGCCACAGCCTGGCCGAATCCGAGGCGGATGCCGTGGACTTCTCGGTGGGCGACTGAGTCCACGAAAGCGAGCGCCATGCGCCACCGCGTGGCGACGCGCCAGGAATCGCCCGCGTTGCGCTCCCGGCCGCGGCTGGCCCACGTTGTAGCCGCTCGCAACAGGAGGAACACCATGCGTCGCGCCTTCGTCTCCCTCGCCGCCTGCGCCCTGGCGGCGTGCACCCCACCCGCCTCCGACGCCCCCGCCGCCGCGGACATCTCCGCGATCTTCGACGGCACCGCCGGCCGTTGGGTGGACCTGACCCACCCGTTCAACGCCTCCACCATCTACTGGCCCACGGACACCACGGGCTTCCAGCACGAGCAGATCGCCTACGGGATCACGGAAGGCGGTTGGTTCTACGCGAACTACCGATACGCCGCGGCCGAGCACGGCGGCACCCACATGGACGCCCCCATCCACTTCGCGGAGGGGGGGCTTGCCATGGACCAGGTCCCGCTCGACGCCGTCATCGGCCCCGCGGCGGTCGTGGACGTGTCCGATCACGCACACGCCGACTACCTGGTCACCGTCGAGGATCTCACCGGATGGGAGGCCGCACACGGAACGCTCCCGGAAGGAGGCATCCTGATCCTCCGCACCGGTTGGGGCGAGCGCTACCATGACCGCATCTCCCTCCTCGGGACGTCGCTGACCGGGCCCGAGGCGGTCGCCGAGTTGCACTTCCCCGGACTGTCGCAGGAGGCCGCCGAGTGGCTCGTGGCCAACCGGGGGATTACCGCCGTGGGTCTCGACACGCCGAGCATCGACTACGGACAGTCGAAGGACTTCCGAGCCCACGTCGTCCTCTTCGCCGACGGCATCGTCGTCTTCGAGAACGTTGCGGACCTGCACCTGCTGCCCCCGACGGGAGCGTTCGTGGTGGCCCTCCCCATGAAGATAGAAGGAGGCAGCGGCGCGCCGCTCCGGATCGTGGCGTTCGTGCCCAACGGACTACCGGGCTGATCCGGAAAGCGGGTGGCGGGGCGGCGGGCCCACCTGCATGAACCACCCCGTGTGCTCGCGCACGACGTCGCCGTACTCGCGCATGAAGCTCATCTCGTCCTCGGGGAGGGGGCCCGACCGAGCGGGTCGCCCGCGATGTGCCCCAGTCCGGTTGCCGGGTGGGCCGGACCGGGGGTCGGAAGAGACGCTTCGCGGGGGTCGCCATGGCGGAGCGTGCATCGACGCACGGAGCGCCGCCATAGGCTGATCGGCCGTGGCGGCACGAGGTGCCCCGTCTGCTGAGAACACCTATCCGACCAGCCCCAGGGTGTGGCGAGGCACCCCGGGGGTCCGGGTGGCGATGGGGGCCAGCGGGGGGTAGATCCTCAAGAAGGTCCTGGCCCAGGCCATGAGGCCGGCGGTGGGGGGGCTCGCCGGGGCCTGGGCGTTGTCCCGGTTCATGGAGAGCCTCCTTTTCGAGGTGGGAGCCACGGATCCCGCCACCTACGCCGCCGTGGCGGGGATCCTCCTGGCGGCGGCCCTGGTCTCGGCCTGGTTCCCGGCCCGGCGGGCCATGAAGGTGGATCCGGTCATCGCGTTCAGGGTGGAGTAGATAGGGGGGGCGGGCATTCCCGGATGAGGCGCTCGACGCCTGCGCGGTCGTCGCCCTGGATGCGGACGGCAGCATCGATGCTTAACCCGGCGGCCAAGATGGTATCGAAGAAGACCCAAGATGGTGTCCGCCGGCTCTGCGAAGCTCACCCACCGGATCCCTGCCCGACCCGCCTCCGGCGGGTGCCCGGCGTGCCGCGCGGCGCCTCACCGCGGCATCGTGTCCCGCGCCATCGCCCGGAGCTGCTCCACCGCGCGCTGCAGGCTGCGGATCGCGTCCTCCAGCGTGCCCTGCAGCGCCCGGAGCACCTCGCCCGACGCGGGGGCCCGCTGCTGCTGTTCGACCTCTGCGACGACCGCCTCGACCGCGGGGACCACCGAGGGCAGCTCGCCCACCAGCGCCGCGACCGACGCGTTCAGCGTGGGGTGCATGACCACCTGGCTGGCGTCGGCCAGGATGATGCGCCGCAGCTCCGGGAACTCGAGCGTCTCTGGCTTGAGGAAGACCGGCTCGGCGTAGAGCAGCGCGTCGCCGAGCGGGATGACGAGCAGGATGCCCCGCATGACCTCCGAGCCCACCTGTCCCCAGAGCGTAAACTGCTCGGAGATGATCGCGTCGTTATCGATGCGTGCCTCCACCTGGCTCGGACCGTCCACGTGGCGCCCCGACGGGAAGCGGAACAGCTCGAGCTCGCCGTAGCGCTCGCCGTCGCTCCGGGCGGCCATCCATCCGACCAGGTTGTGGCGGTTCTGCGGGGTGAACGGCTGGATCAGGAGGAACTCCTCGCGCTCCTCGCCCGGGAGCCGCGCGACGATGTAGTAGGGCCGGAGCAGCTGCGCGCGGCCGAACGACGTCTGCACCGGCACGGACCACTGGTCTTCCTTGTTGTAGAAGACCACCGGGTCCTCCATGTGGTACTGCAGGAGCATCTGCGTCTGGATCGTGAACTGATCCAGCGGGGCCCGCACGTGCTCGCGCAGCGCCTCGGGCATCTCCTCGGCCGCCTTGAAGAGGCCCGGGAACGTGCGCTGGTAGGCCTGGATCAGCGGATCGTCGGGCTCGAAGACGTAGAAGTCGATCGTGCCGTCGTAGGCGTCCACGACCGCCTTCACGCTGTTGCGGATGTAGTTGAAGCGGCCGGTCGACGGCGTCGAGTACGGGTAGCGGTCCGTGACCGTGTAGGCGTCCTGGATCCAGGAGATGCGCCCGTCAGCCACCACGGCGTACGCCTCGGAGTCGCGCAGCAGGAAGGGCGCGACCGTCGCGAAGCGGAGCGGCACCGTGCGCCGGTACTGGATGCGGCTCTCCGGCTCGATCTCCGCCGAGATCAGGAGGTTGATGTCGCGGAACTTCCAGGCATAGAGCAGGCGCCGGAACACCGACGACAGCGCGACGCCGCCCTGCCCCTCGTAGCGCGTGTAGGCCGGGCCTTCCGTGCCCGGGTAGTTGAACTCCTGCATTCCGCTACGCACGACGACGTAGCTCAGGCTCTTCAGCCCGTAGTAGACCTCGGGCCGCTCCAGCGGCACCGGGCCGCGGGGCGGCACGTCGCTGACCACGAAGGCCGGCCGGCCGGCCGCGTCCACCTCGGTGACCGGGCTCATCGCCACGCCGTAGCCGTGCGTGAACTGCAGATGCCGGTTCACCCAGCGCTGCGCCTCCTGCGGCAGCTTCTCGGCCGACAGCTCGCGCGTGGCCAGCATGACCTGGCGCAGCTCGCCATCGATCCGGTACCGGTCCGTGTGCACGGCCAGGAAGTCGTAGTACAGGCGGAAGAACTGGATCTGGTTGTAGCTCTGCAGCAGGGGCTGCTCGTCCCAGAGGCGCACGTTCTGCAGCGTGCCCTGGTTCGCGGCCACCATCCCATGGTCGATGGCGCCGAGCGCCGGGTGGCTGCGCGACGCCACGCGGTCGAGCCCGAACGCCTGGCGCGTGTAGCGGATGTTGTTGGCCAGGTAGTCGCGCTCGCGGGCGAGCTCGCTCGGCTCGACAGTGAGGCGCTGGACCGCCGCGGGCGCGAAACCCCCGACGAGCAGCGCGGCCACGAACCACCCCACGACCGGCCCGACCAGCATGCGCTTGCGCATCGAGCGGAAGCCGCCGAAGGCCAGGAGGCCGGCGGTGACGAGGGCGAGCGCCGCGAGTACGGCGCGGCCCGGCAGCGTGACGTGGCTGTCCGTGTAGCCCACCCCGTAGACCGCGCCCGTCGGGGAGTACAGCAGCTCGTAGCGGCCCAGCCACTCGCCGACGGCCAACATGACGAACACGGCCGCGCCCAGCAGCGCGAGCTGGACGCGCGCGGACCGCATGAAGTTGAAGCGGTCGATGCGCACCCCACTCGTGATGTAGTAGAATCCGAACACGATCACGGCGACCGTGACCAGGGCCGACATCAGCCAGACGCGCGCGAGCTGCAGCACGGGGAGCGTGAAGACGAAGAAGCCGAAGTCGCGCCCGAAGATCGGGTCCACCTCGCCGAACGGGACGCGGTTCAGGAAGAGCAGCACCTTCTCCCACTGCGTCGCCGGATGGCTGGCGAGCAGGAGCGCCGCGACCACCGCGATCACGACCGCGGCGCGTCCGAGCAGCCTGCGCAGGAGCCCGTAGTCCGCCGGGGACAGCCCCTGCGGCAGCGCCGGTATGCCGCCCGTCGCGCGCCACGCCCAGGCGAGGTTCGGCAGCACGAGCGCGAGGAACGCCACGAGCGCCCCGACCCAGAGCACCACCCGGGTGAGGGTGGTCTTCACGAGCACGGCCTCGTGGCCGACGCTGCGGAACCAGAGCCAGTCCGTGTAGAAGGCCTGCGCCCAGCTCAGCGCCATCCAGAGCAGCACGACCACCAGGGCCCAGAGGCCCAGGCGCACGACCCGGTCGATCCTGTCCAGGTCGAGGCTCTGCAGGGTGAAGGGCTGTCTCTGGCCGTGAGGGGGAACGCCGGGGCCGCCGATCTCCGCCATGTCGAATCCGCCTGTGGACGCGCGTGGAATCTCAGTCCTGGAAGGTACTGAGAAGGGCGCCGCGGGGCGAAACCGCGGCGGCTCCAGGGGCGCGCGCGGTCAGCTCGACCTGCGCGAGAAGAGCGGGTGCGCGTACCCAGCCACGAAGGCAGATGAGGTCTCCGGAGCCGCCTTGACTCTGTCAGGATATGGGGGCCTCGCCGAACCCACGTACATCGTGCAGAACTGGGTGTCGCGCAGTGCCGAGTGGCGGGCGCCCGCGGAGGATGCGTGAGTCGGGGGCGAGGGTGAGGGCTTGGAGAGGGCGGGGATGGCGGAGGGGGTCCGCCCCCCCCACCTGTCTCGCCTGCGCGCGGTCCACCCCAGGGCGATCTCCTCCTCGGCCAGACGCCGTCGCACCTCCACCCCAGGGGAAGAACTGCGTAAGACTTCGTGTCCCTTTACACCACGGAAAGGATGGGCCACCGCGTCATGGCCCGCTACGCGGAGACGAAGGAGCTCTCCACCACCAGGCCACCCAGCTCCCGCCGTGCCGCCAGATCCACCGCCACGGCTCACCCCAGGGACCGCCCGTGGACCACGATGCGTCCCGGCTCGAGACCCCGGGCGTCCACGAGGTACTCCAGCGCAGCATCCGCCGCGGCATACGCGCCCTGCTCCGAAGGACGCCCCGACGACAGGCCGTACCCAGGATAGTCGAAGGTCAGAACCGACACGCCCTGGGCCACATACGCCTCCTGGAAGGGGCGGAGGTTCCCCAGATCCTCGGTGTTCCCGTGAGCGAAGAGCACCGTGATGACGGCGTCCGCCGCCGGGCGACGCGCCGGAGTCGGCGGCGCCCCACAGCGTCCTCACGGGCCTCCACCGCCACCCTCCCTCCGAGCGGTGTCCTCACCGACCCCGAAGTCCACCTCATGATCGCCCATCATGACGGCCTCGGGGTTGGGGTGTCGCTGGGGGCTCTTCCAGAGTGTCTTCATCGTTCGGCCTCGCCGCCGTCTCCGTACACGAACCGCTCCAGCTCACCGTGGACCCGCTCCACCGTCTCCGCCGAGGGCGCTTCCGACACACGGGATACCAGCCACGCCGCCGACCCGTTGAGCAGGAGGGCCCAGATCCCGCCGTGCATACCCAGCGGGTGGGGCGCCACGACGAGGGTGACGTACAGGGTCCCCATGCCGACGATCATTCCCGTGAGCACACCGGCGCGGGTCAGGGTCCGCCGTCCGGGGAAGCAGACGCCGAGGATCCCCGGCATGAGCTGCAGGGCGCCGGACCCCGAGAGCGTCACCAGCACCACGAGGAAGTCGAAGGTGCGCACGGACAGGCCGTAGCCCACCCCGAGGAGGGCAAGCACGATGCCCCGCCCCACCCATACGTAGTGGGCCTGGGTGCGGTCCGGGACCACGTACCGCTGGTACACGTCCCGGGTCAGCACCGTCATATTGGCGTGGAGGATGGAGTCCAGCGTGGACATGGCCGCGGCGGCAGCCCCGGCAAGGATGACCCCCGTGAGCCACGGTGAAGCGAAGCGGAAGAGCAGCTCGGGGAAGATCTGGTCCGGCACCTCGATGTCCGGGAGCACCAGCGCGCCCCCCAACCCCACCAGCGCCGCCGGAATGTACAGGGTCATGAGGTAGATGGGCGTCGTGGCGCCCAGGAGCTTCAGCGTCTTCGCGTCCACGGCGGTGTAGTAGCGGATCATCATGTGGGGTTGGAAGACGATGCCGAAGGAGAGCGTCACCGTCATGCCGATCCACATGCCCGGCGTGAAGAAGCCCCGGGGCCCCGGGAGCGTAAGGAGGTCCGGCCGCTCCTCCGACACAGCCCGCCACAGCTCGAGGGGACCCCCGAAGAGCTCCTGGGCCAGAACCAGGGCGCCCACCCACACCGCCACGTACATCCAGATGCCCTGCAGCACGTCGGTCCAGTACACCGCCCGGAGGCCGCCGGCCATGAGATACGTCGCCGCCACCACGAGCAGGATCAGCGTGCCCACCTCGAAGGAGATCCGCCCGCCGGACGCCACGTTGATGATGTAGCCCAGGCCCTGGGCCTGAACCTGGATGTAGAGGATGGTGAAGAGGACGGAGACGACCGCCACGGCCACCCTCACGGCCTCGGACTCGTAGAAGTCCGCCAACATGTCCGCAGGGGTGATGTAGCCGAAGGCTTTTCCCAGAGCCCAGATCCGCGTTCCCAGCACGTACGTGATGGCCCCCACCAGGAGCGTCCAGGTGCCTGCGGCCCAGAAGCCGACGCCGTGGGTGTAGAAGAAGCCCCCGGATCCCAGGAACGCGAAGGCCGAGTGGAAGGTGGCGACCACCGTGAGATAGAGGACGATGAAGCCCGCCTTCCGCCCGTACAGGAGGAAGTCCTCGAGGTCCACCTCCATCCTGCGGTTGGCTACCGCACCGAGGACGATGGTGAAGGCCAGGTAGATGAAGATGAGGGTGGTGGCGACGACCCAGGTCTCCATCAGTGCCTCCTCCTCATACGCCCCGCCGCAGGGCCCAGAGCAGAATGCCGATGAGGGCGCAGTAGACGAGGAAGAGGGCGGCGTACAGGAATGGAAACCCTGCCACCCACGGTTCCACCTGGTTGAAGAGCGTGTGGGTTACGGGAGGCATGCACAGTGCGAAGACGAGGAGGAAGGCCACGGTGGCGATCCACCCGTCGCGCGTGCGGGGCAGGTAGTGGGATCGATACTGGGGTCGATGGCTCATGAGGCGCGAACATGGGCGTGGCGTCCCGTTGACGAAACCCCCTCTCCGGGGCGGTTCAGCACGGCGGCACCCACATGGACGCTCCGATCCACTTCGCGGAAGGCGGGCTTGCCATGGACCAGGTCCCGCTCGACGCGGTGATCGGTCCGGCTACGGTTGTGGACGTGTCCGATCACGCCCACGCCGACGCCATCGTCGCCTTCGAGAACGTGGCAGACCTCCACCTGCTCCCTCGGACGGGCGGGTGGCGGGGCGGCGGGCCCACCTACATGAACCACCCCGCGTGCTCCCGCACGACGTCGCCGTACTCGCGCATGAAGCTCATCTCGTCGTCGGGGAGGGGGCCGGAGCGGGCGGCGGCCAGGTTCTCCACGAGCTCCTTCTCGGAGCGGGGCGCCGTGACGCAGACGTCCACGTGGGGGTTGGTGAGCACGAAGCGGTACGCCTGACCGGCCGTGGGGATCGGCCTGTCTTTCGGCCAGTGGCGGGAGCGCCGGATCAGGTAGGTCCACCGAGTGGCGGTGTAGCTCACAAGCCCCACGCCGTGGGCCGCCAGGTGGGGGAAGACGTCCGTCTCCGCGCCCCGGTGCGCCGCGTTGTAGCGGATCATGAGGCAGTCCAGCGTCCCCGCCGCCGCGAGCTGGGCGGTAGGCGGCGCAGGACGCGGATCATGTGGGTATCGAGGCCGAAGCAGAAGCAGTAATTGACGCCCTCGTCCAGCGCTCGCTCGACGGTGCGCTCGGAGCACCTTGCGCCGCCCCGGCTCCGGTTGTCAACGGCGGCTATCGCATGAGGTGGCCGGCAACCTATACTGGCGGCCCAGATGCGGATCCCCTGGACCGAGGAACCTTCCAGCAAGGAGCCCCAATGAGCGACATCCCGTCCCATCCGCCCCGGAACGCCGGGGAGCCGAGCTTCGTCAAGGCCATTTCCCGGATGGACGCCACCGCCCTGGTGGTGGGATCCATGATCGGGTCCGGGATCTTCATCGTGTCCGCGGACATCAGCCGCCAGGTCCAATCCCCGGTGCTCCTGCTCCTGGTGTGGACCTGCTCCGGCCTCCTCACTCTCCTGGGCGCGCTGACCTACGGCGAACTGGCGGCCATGTACCCCAAGGCCGGCGGCCAGTACGTGTACCTGCGCGAAGGGATCTCCCCGCTCTTCGGATACCTCTACGGGTGGACGGTGTTCACCGTCATCCAGACGGGGACCATCGCCGCCGTGGCGGTGGCGTTCGCCCGCTTCACCGCAGTCCTCTTCCCCTCGCTCTCCCCCGACGTCTTCCTCGGCTTCACGCTCACCCTCCCCAGTGGGCCCATCGAGGTTGGGGTGTCGCCGCAGCGCATCCTGGCCATCGCCTCCGTCCTCCTGCTCACCTGGGTGAACGCCCAGGGCGTGCGCACGGCCGCCCTCATCCAGACCACCCTGACCGTGATCAAGGCGTTGGCACTCGCCGCCCTCGTGCTCCTCGGCATCTCCATCGGCAGGAACCCGGAGGCTTGGGCCGTCAACTTCGGGGGCGGATTCCTCCCGGCCGGCGGGCTCACCCTCGCCACGTTCTCCATCGTGGGCGCCGCCATGGTGGGCTCGCTCTTCTCCATGGACGCATGGAACAACGTGGGCTTCGCCTCGGGGGAGATGAAGAACCCGGCGAAGGACCTACCCTTCGCCATGGCCATGGGCGTGCTCATCGTGACCGTCCTCTACGTGGCTGCCAACGTGGCGTACTTGAGCGTCCTCCCGCTCGAGGAGATCGCCAACGCGCCCCAGGACCGGGTGGGCACGGCAGCCCTGCAGGCCATGTTCGGTGCGCCGGGGCTCGTGCTCATGGGCGTGGCCATCATGATCTCGACCTTCGGGTGCAACAACGGCCTCATCCTGGCCGGGGCCCGGGTCTACTACGCCATGGCCAAGGACGACCTGTTCTTCAAGTCCGCCGGACGCCTCCACCCGGTTCACCGCACTCCGGCCACCGCGCTCTGGGTCCAGGCCCTGTGGACGTCCATCCTGTGCCTGTCCGGGACGTACTCGCAGCTCCTGGACTACGTCATCATGGCCGCGGTGCTCTTTTACATGCTGACGGTGGTGGGCCTCTTCCTGCTCCGCCGGAAGCGGCCGGACATGGAGCGGCCGGTGCGCGCGCCGGGATACCCCTGGCTCCCAGGCCTCTACGTGGCGCTCACGGGGATCTTCTGCGTCAACATCCTGCTGACCAGACCCCAGTACACATGGCCCGGGCTGATCATCGTGGCCCTGGGCGTGCCGGTGTACTACGCGTGGCGCGCCATGGTCGGTCACTCACCGTGGTGAGATAGCCTCTCCGCGGGAGACGCAACCCCTCCCGGACGCGGTCACCAGGCCACCCTCGCCCGCCCCGGAGCGCGAGTACAAGCCAGTCCAGCGTTTACCCATATTCCGGGACCGCGACAACCCCCGCAGGGATTGCTGGATGCACGTCGGAATCTGGGGATGGGTGGCCTTCAACGGCTTCATCCTGGCCATGCTGGCCGTTGACCTGGGCGTGTTCAATCGGGAGGCTCACGTCATCCGGGCGAAGGAGGCCCTGATCTGGACCGCCGTCTGGATCCTCCTGGCGCTCCTCTTCGGTGCCTGGATCTACCTGCGCGCCGGTCCCCAGAGCGGCGTCGAGTACCTGACGGGCTACCTCGCCGAGAAGGTGCTGTCCATGGACAACATCTTCGTCATGGTGATGATCTTCGGGTTCTTCGGTGTCTCCCAGGTGGAGCAGCACCGGGTGCTGTTCTGGGGGATCCTGGGGGCCCTGGTGCTGCGTGGCGCCTTCATCGGCGCGGGCGCCATCGTGCTGGAGCGCTGGCACTGGGTGCTCTATGTGTTCGGCGCCCTGCTGGTCATCACCGGGGTGCGCGCGGCCTTCCGGAGGGACGAGGTCCCGGACCTGGAACGGAACCCGGTGGTGCGCGTCGCCCGCCGCGTCCTGAGGATCACCGACGGGTATCGCGGCCACCACTTCTGGGTGCGGGAGAACGGTCGGCTCTATGCCACCCCCCTTCTCGTGGTCCTGGTCACCATCGAGGCCACCGACGTCCTCTTCGCCATGGACTCGATCCCGGCCGTGTTTGCCATCACCCAGGACCCGTTCCTGGTCTACACGTCCAACATCTTCGCCATCCTCGGGCTACGTTCGTTGTATTTCGTGCTCGCGGACTTCGTGTACCGCTTCGTGTACCTGAAGTACGGCCTGTCCGCGATCCTCGTGTTCATCGGGGCCAAGCTGCTGTTGGCGCCTGTCGTCGAGCTGCCGCCGCTCACCTCCCTCGCCATGATCCTGGCGTCGGTGACGCTGGCCATCGTGTTGTCCATCAGGAAGACGCGACGGGATCCGCACGAGAGGACCGCCCCCAGCCGCCCCGGGTGAGCCCGGCGTCGGCAAAGGTGTCGCAGCGGTCCACGTCGCCCGACTCCAACACCTGGTGACGCCGGTTGGCGTGGTGCGCCCACATGCCTGCGTAGCAGTCGGCCTGGAGCTCCATGTGGGCTGTACCTGGCCCCGGCCGCCGAGAAGATCTCCGTCCACACGTCCCCGGTCATCCCCAGCACCGAGCTGAAGAATCGACAGACTCGTCGTAGGGAAGCCCGGCGGGCTCGGCGGTCGATGGAGCCTGCCCTCCGGCGCCCCCCAGCAGCTGCATGACGTGCCGCGGGTCGCCGCCCAGGAGCATCACGACGACGATGATGATGAGCCCCGCGCCGCCGCCGATCTTGGTCTCACCACTCACGCGCTGGCCACGACGGTCCTCGACGTTGCTGCTCTGCCGGCTCTGTCGCCAACGCATGGGGATTCCCTCGATTCAGAAATCGCTGCGGTTCCTGGGAAACCGCACCGACGCTACGTTCCCATAACGGTCCTTCCCACCGCAGCAGGAGTCAACCATGTCCGTCGCCAAGCACATCGAGATCACGGCCGAGTCACCCGAGAGCTTCGAAGCCGCAGTCGAGGCCGGTATCACCAAGACCGCCGAAACCGTGAAAGGAATCCGTTCCGCTTGGGTGAAGGACCACAAGGTCGTCGTAAAGGACGGCAAGGTGACCTCCTATCGCGTGAACCTGAAGATCACGTTCATCGTGGACTAAGCGTCATCTCGGGCCCGTACGCGCGACAGCGCGGGCGCTGATCCGCTCGCGGATCCACCACACCGGAATGCCCGCGAGGATCAGCAGCGCGCCCAGCCCGGTCGCCACGGGTGACTCGATCAAGGCGTTGCCGAGCATGTACAGGCTCGCGAGCAGAAAAAGGAAGGGCGTCACCGGATAGCCCCACGTCCGGTACGTGCGCGGGGTGTCGGGTTGGCGCTTCCGCAGGATGAAGACCGCCCACACGCCGAGCGCGTAGAACGGCCAGATCCCGAGGACGAATGCGTCCGCGAGCTGCTCGAACGTCTGGAACGACACGTAGACGATCCCGAGGAAGGCGCAGAGCACGATCGCGACGTGGGGCGTTCCGTACCGCGGATGCACCGCCGCGACGCGCCGGAAGAAGAGGCCGTCGTCCGCCATGGCCCAGAAGATCCGGGGCCCCGTGATCGTGGACCCGTTCAGGGCTCCGAACGCGGACAGCATCACCATGCCCGCGACCGCGGCCTGGCCGGCCCGACCCATGACGCGCTCGGCCGCATCCGCGGCGACGAGCTTAGACGCGGCGATCTCCGACAGGCTCAGCGCGAAGTAGTATCCGGCGATGACCGCGAGGTACGTGACCACCACCAGGGCGGTGCCCAGGAGGAGCGCCCGGGGAAGCGCCCGCCCCGGGTCGCGTACCTCTCCCGCCACGAACGTCAGGTCCGCCCAGCCGTCGTACGCCCACATCACCCCCACCAGGGCCAGGCCGAAGCCGCCCCAGGTGGTGGGCGCCCACTCCAGCGGCCCGCCCATCGCCCCACGTGAGGGGTCCGCGAGGATCAGCGCCGCCACGGTGAGCCCGACGAGCGCGAGGACCTTCCCCGCGGTCGTGACGTTCTGGATGACCGCGGCCCAGCCCACGGACCGGTAGTTGGCCGCCGCGAGCAGCGCGATGAGCGCGGCCGCCAGCACGCGCTCGCCGGTGTCGCTGAGCGGCACGAAAGTGCCCGTGTACGCGGCGAAGATGATCGCGAGCGCCCCCAGCGCGGCGGGGCGGATCACGAGGAGCTGGGTCCACCCGAAGAGGAACGCCGGAACCGGCCCGAACGCCTCCCGCACGTAGACGTAGATGCCCCCGGAGCGCGGGTGCATCGCGGCGAGCTCCGCGATCGTGAGCGCGCCGCAGATGGCGATGATCGCGCCGAGGACCCAGAGCACAGCGCTGGCGCCCAGGGTGCCGACCTGCGCCACCACGGTGCTCGGCACGCGGAAGATCCCGCTCCCGATGGTCGAGCCGACGAGCACCGCCGCGGCGCTGAACGTGCCGAGCCGGCGCTCCAACTCACGATGACCGCCCCCCGCCACCGCCGGCGATCCCACCTCAGCGGACACCCTTGGCCGAACCCTCCCCGCGCGGGTCGGCAGCGCCGGTGAAGCGCACGGGCACCCCGCTCGCGCCGTACTCGATGGTGAGACCGTGGGCGTTGCCGAAGGCACTCGACACCCGGACATTGTGGCCCAGCGCCGCCAGGGAGTCGCGCACCGCCTCGGGGACCGCCGCCTCGATCCCGAGCCGATCCGGCTCCAGGAAGCTCACGCGGGGCGCGGCGATGGCCTCGGCGATGGGCATGCCGAAGTCCACGAGGTTCAGCAGCACCTGTGGGACCGTCTGGCCGATGGTGTGACCGCCGGGCGTGCCCAGCGCCGCCCACGGGCGACCGTCGCGGAAGACGATGACCGGCACGTCGCCGGAGAGCTTCCGCCGACCGGCATGCGCGTCCATGGGATTCCCCTTGGGCTCGAAGGTCGAGTAGGCGAGGGAGTTGTTCAGCCAGATTCCGGTGCCCTCGGGCATGATGCGGCTCCCGAAGAGGTTGCCCAGCGTCTGGGTCGCCGACACCACGTTTCCCCACCGGTCGGCCACCACGAAGTGCGTGGTGTGGCGGGCATCGGTCTCTCCAGCGCCCGTGGGCGATCCATCGGAGGCGACCGCCGGGTACGCGAAGGTCGAGGCGCGTGCCGTGTCGATGGCAGCCACCTGATCTCGCCAGTACCGCTCCGAGAGCAACGTGTCCACCGGAGGCGGGCTCACGTCGGGGTCCCCGGCCCAGCGGAGGCGCACCCAGAAGCCGTGCTTGGTGACCTCCGCGAAACGGTGGAGATACCGGACGGAGTTGTGCCCGAGCGACGCGACGTCGAAGAGCCCCATCATGCCTACGCGCACCAGCGCGTCGAACGCATTGGCCGGCGGCGACGCGGTGACGATGCGCACACCACGGTGCTCGATGGCGATAGGCGCCCACCACTCGGCTTCGTTGTCGCGGAGGTCCTCCAGGCTCAGGAACCCGCCGGCCTGGTGCATGGCGGCGTCGACGGCCTCCCCGACGGAGCCTCCATGCACCACCGCCGCTCCCCCTGCGGCGACGGCGCCCAGGGAGGCGGCCAGGTCGCGTTGGACGAGGGTGTCGCCCACCCCGAGGGGCTCACCGTCCCGGCCGTAGATCGCCCGCGCGTGCTCCGGGAAGTCGGGGTAGGCCCGCTCCAGCGCCGAAGCCAGTGCGGGCGAGATCGGGAAGCCGTCCTCGGCGTAGGAGAGGGCCGAGGTGAACAGCTCCGGCCACTCCAGGGTGCCGTACTCCCGCCACATCGCTTCCCATGCGTTGGCATTCCCGGGGGTGGACACGGCTTTGGCGCCCACCCGGTTCTCTTCGAAGCCCGGCGTCGGAGCCCGGAAAGCGTCGGAGTCGACCGCCCTGGGAATGCGCCCGGACGGGTTCAGGAACCGCGTCTGCCCCGACTCGGCGTCGTAGATCAGGATCGTGCCGTACCCACCCAGGCCCGACATCATGGGCTCGACCACGTTCAGGGCGGCCGCGACCGCCACGGCGGCATCGAACGCGTTGCCTCCTTGCTCGAGGACGCGCACGCCGGCATGCGTGGCCAGGGGGTGGGCCGAGGCCACCATGCCGTAGCGCCCTTCGTCGGAGACCTGGGGAGGCTCGTCCGACCGGGTGCCCGAGGGCTCCGCACAGGCGGCGAGCCACGTCAGAGCGGCAATCAGGAGCCATGAGCCACGAGGAAGCGACACGGTCATGAGGACTCTCCGCAGGCGGACCCGGTTGAGGGCAGGCGCGAGAGCCCGCCCGAACGTGTAGGATCAGGCGCTCAGGCTCGTTCCGCCATGCCCGGCACCGCCGAGACGTCGCAACGAAAGGGATCGGGCTCAGAAGCTGAGCCCTTCCGGGAGCGGGTCGGTGACCTCGAGCACGAACTGGTGCATCCCGGTGACCCAGGCACTCCCCCGAACCTCCGGCAGCACGCCTTCGAACGGCCCCACGCGGGCCGGTTCCAGAGCCCGTCCGACGAAGCGCGTACCCAGGAAGCTCTCGTTGACGTAAGGCTCGCCGGCGCCGAGCCGCCCTTCCGCGAAGAGATAGGCGACCTTGGCCGCCGTCCCGGCGCCGCACGGCGAGCGATCCACGCCACCGCCGGGGCCGATCACGATGTCCCGCCCGTGCCGGTCCCCCGCTTCCTGGTGGAACATGGCCAGAGCGATGGGATCCGCAGCCGGCCTGTCGGGATGGCGGACCTGGAACGCGGCGTTGGCCGCCCGCAGGACCTCTGGACCCAGGGCCGCGAAGCGCGCAGCGCTCTCCGGCCCGATGGGCGTTCCGGAGGCGCACGGGGGGAAGCCGAGCTGTCCGACGTCCACCAGCACGAAGAAGACGCCGCTGTACGCGACAGCCAACTCCAGGCGGAGCTCGTCGCCCACGTCCAGCCGTGCCGAGCGGGTGTGCACGAACGCGGCCGCGGGCCGGAGAGCTACCGATCCCACCCGCCCATCCTCCCACTCCGGGATCAGTGTGACGAGCCCGGACGGCGTCTCCATCCGGATGGCGCCTCCGTCGCGACCGGGGCTCCGGATGAACCCCGTCTCGAGGCCCGCTGTCGCCACGCCGATGGCGGAGTGGACGCACGCCGGAAGGTAGCCCGATGCGTTCAGGAAGAACGCGCCGACATCGGCGTCCGGGTCCGCCGGCTCGGTCACGACCGCGCCCCACATGTCACGATGGCCGCGCGGCTCGTTCATGAGGAGCTTGCGCACCGAGTCGTACTCGGAGCGGAAGTGCTCCATCTTCGCGGCGACGCTGTTCCCGTGAAGGGGAGGCAGGCCCCCGATGAGCGTCCGGGTCGGCCCACCGGCCGTGTGGGTATCCACGGTCGTCAGGATCCTGCGGATCTGCATCGCATTCTCCTCGGACAGACGACCGCGAGCGCAGCGGTGGGTTGATCCGGCACGTGTATCGTAGCCAGTATGCGGCAGGGAGCAACGGCCGCCGCGCCCGCTCGCGGACGTCGCAGCCATCACCATAAGACACGCGGAGCGCCAGGTTCATGAATGGTCGTGTGGCCGGTAAGGTCGCCATCGTCACGGGAGCGGGGTCCGTCGGACCAGGGATCGGCAACGGCCGGGCCGCCGCCATCGTCTACGCCCGCGAGGGAGCCAGGGTCCTGCTCGTCGACCTCGACGTGGAATCCGCCGAGGACACGCGCAAGCTCATCGCCGACGAGAAGGGGGAAGCGTCTGCGCTCAGGGCCGACGTCAGCGTCCCGGAAGAGTGCGAGCGGATCGTGCGCACGTGCATCGCACGCTACGGCCGGGTGGACATCCTGCACAACAACGTGGGCATCGAGCTCCCGGGCGGGCTGGCGGACACGACCGTGGAGATGTGGGATCGCACCCTGGCCGTGAACCTCAGGAGCGTGTTCCTCATGTGCCGGAGCGTCGTGCCCCACATGGAGCGGCAGGGGGGTGGCGCCATCGTGAACATCTCCTCCATCAACGCCATCCGGACTCTTCCGGCGCTCTCCCTCCCGTACGCGGTCTCGAAGGCAGGCATGATCGCGTTCACCCGGGACGTGGCGGTGGAACTCGCGAAGAAGAAGATCCGGGTCAACGCCGTGCTCCCGGGGATGATGGCCACGCCGTTCGTCGTCGGGGCCCTCACCGAAGCCTACGGCGGCGACGTGGAGGCGATGATGGCCCGGCGTGACTCGCTCTGCCCCACGGGCAAGCAGGGGGAGTCGTGGGACGTGGCGTATCTGTCTCTGTTCCTGGCCTCGGACGAGGCCAAGTACATCACCGGAGCCGCCATGGTGGTGGACGGGGCCCAGACCTGCCGGATGTGAGCGCCCCGGGAAGGAGACGCCGAGCAGACCCCGGCAGGTGAACGGGGCAAGGCGGGGGGTGGTCCGCCCGGCCATGGCCAGCGGACCCCCCCGGTTATAGACTCCCGCCACTGCTCCCGGCAGAGTCCTCCCGCTCCGACGGCGCAAACGCGACGCTTTCCAGCACGGGAGGTGCCATGCCCCGGCGTGACGACATCCGGAAGGTCATGATCATCGGGTCCGGCCCCATCGTGATCGGCCAGGCCTGCGAGTTCGACTACTCGGGGACGCAGGCGTGCAAGGCCCTGCGCGCGCTGGGTTACGAGGTGGTCCTGGCGAACTCGAACCCCGCCACGATCATGACCGACCCGGGCATGGCCGACGTGACGTATCTGGAGCCGCTCAACGCCGCCCGCATGACCGAGATCATCGAGAAGGAGCGTCCCGACGCCCTCCTCCCCAACCTGGGCGGCCAGTCGGGCCTGAACCTCAGCTCCGAGCTCGCCCGCTCCGGCGTGCTCCGGCAGCACGGCGTGGAGGTCATCGGCGTCAACGTGGACGCCATCGAGCGGGGCGAGGACCGGGAAGCTTTCAAGGCGACGATGACCCGGCTGGGCATCGACATGCCGCAGAGCGCTCTGGCTTACTCCGTGGAGGAGGCCGAGGCCATCGCCACGAAGCTCGGCTACCCGGTGGTGGTGCGCCCGGCGTACACCATGGGCGGGACGGGCGGGGGGATCGTCTACAACGTGGAAGAGCTGCGCACGGTTTCCTCCCGCGGCCTCGCGGCCAGCCTCATCGGCCAGATCCTCGTCGAGGAGGCGGTGGTGGGGTGGGAGGAGCTGGAGTTGGAAGTGGTGCGGGACGCCAAGAACCAGAAGATCACGGTGTGCTTCATCGAGAACGTGGACGCCATGGGCGTGCACACCGGCGACTCGTTCTGCACCGCGCCCATGCTCACCATCTCCGAGGAACTCCAGCAGCGCCTCCAGAAGCACTCCTACGACGTGGTGGAGGCCATCGAGGTCATCGGCGGCACCAACGTCCAGTTCGCCCACGATCCCGAGACGGGCCGGGTGGTGATCATCGAGATCAACCCGCGCACGTCGCGCTCCTCCGCCCTCGCCTCCAAGGCCACCGGCTTCCCCATCGCCCATGTGTCCGCCCTCCTCGCCGGCGGCCTCACCCTGGACGAGATCCCCTACTGGCGTGACGGCACGCTGGAGAAGTACACGCCCTCGGGCGACTACGTGGTGGTCAAGTTCGCGCGCTGGGCCTTCGAGAAGTTCAAGGGCGCCGAGGACAGGCTCGGCACGCAGATGCGGGCCGTCGGCGAGGTGATGAGCATCGGGAAGACCTACAAGGAGGCCTTCCAGAAGGCGATCCGGTCGCTGGAGAACGGCCGCTACGGTCTCGGCTTCGCCAAGGACTTCCACGAGAGACCGCTCGAGGACCTCCTCGCCCTCCTCGCCGAGCCCTCCAGCGAACGCCAGTTCATCCTCTACGAGGCGCTCCGCAAGGGCGCCGGCATCGAGGAGCTCCATCGCCGGACCCACATCAAGGCGTGGTTCCTAGAGCAGATGAAGGAGCTGGTGGAGCTGGAGGAGGAGATCCTCGCCCATCGGGGCGGGAGGATCCCCGACGACCTGCTCCGGCAGGCGAAGAAGGATGGGTTCGCCGACCGCTACCTGGCCCAGCTCATGGGCGTGCCCGAGGCCGAGATCCGCGCGCAGCGCACAGCCCTGGGCGTGGTGCACGCCTGGGATGCGGTTCCGGTGAGCGGCGTGGAGAACGCCGCCTATTACTACTCGACCTACAACGGGGTGGACACGGTGCCGGTAAGCGGCCGGCGCAAGGTCATGATCCTGGGGGGCGGCCCCAACCGAATCGGCCAGGGGATCGAGTTCGACTACTGCTGCGTCCATGCCGCGTTCGCCCTGCGCGACCTCGGCATCGAGACGATCATGGTCAACTGCAACCCCGAGACCGTCTCCACCGACTACGACACGTCCGACAAGCTCTACTTCGAGCCCCTCACCGTGGAGGACGTGCTCGCCATCTACGAGAAGGAGAAGCCCGAGGGCGTCATCGTCCAGTTCGGTGGCCAGACGCCGCTCAACATCGCCGACGAACTGCAGCACGCCGGCGTGAGGATCCTGGGCACCTCCGTGGAGGCCATCGCGCTGGCGGAGGACCGGGACCTCTTCGGGAAGAGCATGAACCGGATGGGCATCCGCATGCCCGAGGCCGGAATGGCGAGCAGCATGGACGAGGCCCTGGAGATCGCCGCCCGCATCGGCTACCCCCTCGTCGTGCGGCCATCCTACGTCCTCGGCGGACGAGGCATGGAGGTGGTCCACGACGAGGAGTCGCTCCGCGACTATGTCGCCCGGGCCGTCCAGGTGACGCCCGAGCACCCCATCCTCATCGACCGCTTCCTCGCCGACGCCACCGAGTGCGAGGCCGATGCGCTCTCCGACGGGGAGGAGGTCTTCGTCCCGGCGGTCATGGAGCACATCGAGTACGCCGGCGTTCATTCCGGCGACTCGGCGTGCGTCATCCCCCCGGTGAGCATCTCTCCCGAGCACCTGGCCGAGATCGAGGAGACCACGCGGCGTATCGCCCGGGAGCTCGGGGTGGTGGGGCTGATGAACATCCAGTACGCCATCGAGAACAGCCAGCTCTACGTGTTGGAGGCCAACCCCCGGGCGTCGCGCACCGTGCCCTTGGTTTCCAAGGTCTGCAACGTCCAGATGGCACACCTCGCCACCGAGCTCATGATGGGCAAGCGCCTCTCCGACGTCAGGCCCGAGCGGCGGCCCATCCCCCACTTCGGCGTCAAGGAGGCGGTCTTTCCCTTCGACAAGATGCCCGAGGTGGACCCGATCCTCGGCCCCGAGATGCGCTCCACGGGCGAGGTGCTGGGGATGGCCATGTCTTTCGACCTGGCCTTCGTGAAAGCCATCGAGGCCGCTAAGCCACCGCTTCCCATGGACGGCACGGTGCTCATCAGCCTGGCGGAGAAGCCGCCCATCGCGCTGCAGGTGGCGCGGGAGTTCCACGCGCTGGGGTTCCACATCGTCGCCACCAAAGGCACCGCGGCGTTCCTCCAGGAGCAGGGCGTCCCCGCCGAGCCCATCCGCAAGCTCCACGAGGGAAGGCCCCACATCGCCGACGCCATCAAGAGTGGAAAGATCGACCTGGTGGTGAACACCCCGGCGGGCCGGCTCAGCGAGTACGACGACTCCTACATCCGCAAGACCGCCATCCGCCAGCAGGTCCCCTACTTCACCACCCTCCCCGTGGCGCTGGCGGCCGCCCGCGGCATCAGCGCGCGGCGCAGGGGCGCAGGGGGCGTCACGTCGCTGCAGGAGTACCACGCCAGAATGAACGACTGAGGGCATGGCCTTGGACCGCCGCCCGGGCCGTCCTACCCCACCCCCCAGAAGAGGACCATCCCCACCATCAGTCCGGTGAGCACCACGATGGTCATCCCCGCACCGACCCGGCCGAAGTCGCCGGGACGGTAGCCGGCGGTGCCCATCATCATGGCGTTGACCGGGTGGGCCATGGGCGTGAGGAACGCGGTCGAAGCTC
>Ga0315541_1001000_pt1 | contig 27799 bp, 14 predicted proteins | sample SalMarSW160190MG_FD_203095 | JGI IMG/M metagenome (GOLD analysis project Ga0315541, IMG submission 203095) | Salt marsh sediment microbial communities from the Plum Island Ecosystem LTER, Massachusetts, United States - Salt Marsh Sediment SW1601-190 ...
CCGCAGCATCGGCGGGGACTACGGGCTGTTCGAGAAGGGCACGGGGCGGATCATGACGGTGTGCAGCCCCTGGGATTATCACTGCGGCTGGTGCTGCATGTTCTTCACCGCCGAGCAGAACGACGACGCCATCCGCATGGGCATCAACATCATCGTCTACTACTTGACGCATTGACGAACCGGCTCGCCAGGCGTGACGTGCCGGATTCGAACGAAGGCTCGCGCCTGGAAGGGCATCGCGGGGTGCCTGGACCGACGGGGGCGGCGACAAAGGCGATGCCGGAGAAGGAAGTGGAAATGACGCGATTGCTGGTCTTTCCGGTCGTGGTCTTGTACGTCTCAGTCTTGGGGATGGCGCAGCCGGCCACGGCGCCCACGACGCAGCCGACCACCCGGGCGGCGCCCCGAGCGCCGGTGGCGCGGGCCGTCCTGATCTCGGGCCTGGGCGGCTCGGAAGCGTATTCCCGCAACCTGTTGGATTGGTCGAACCGGCTGCACAAGGTCCTGACCACCCAGTGCGGACTCAAGGCGGAGAACATCGTCGTCCTGACCGAGAAGGCCGACCCCAAGGCGACCCCTCCGCGGCGGGAGGCGACGCTGAAGAACGTCCGGGCCGCGATCAAGAAGATGAAACAGGCGTTCGGGCCGGACGACCAGTTCATCCTGTATATGGCCGGCCACGGGCAGATCAACGAGCCGGTCGGCAAGCTCTGCCTGCCCGGCCGGGACCTCGAAGCCGACGAGCTGGCCGACATGCTTGATGAGTTGCCCATCGGCAAGATTGTGATTCTCAACGCCGCCAGCGGCGGGGCGGAGTTCATCAAGACCTGTGCCGACATCGGCCGCGTCATCCTCACCGGGGCCGGGGCCGAGGACGATGGAAACCAGACCTACTTCGCCGAGTTCCTCATCCGCGGCTACGAGACTCACCTGGCCGATGCCAACAAGGACAAGCTCATCGACCTGATGGAGGCCTACCTCTACGCCGCCCGGGAGACCGCCAACTTCTATCATCGGCAATACCTGCTCGGCGGCGGAAGGCGCCGCGCCGCAGGGGACGCCCTGGTCTGGGACGTCCGCGGAAAGAACACGCGCGCGATCTGGCGCAAGCTCTACGCCGGCACCACGAACGGCCTGGGCAAGCCCCCGCAGTTGCCCGACCAGCCGCCCCCGCCCGACCCGGAGACCGAGCCGGACAAAGAGCCCAGGTTCGGGGATTTCGGGCCCAACTGGCACAATCGCCGCGTCCTCGCCGAGCACGCCCGCCTGGACGATAACGCCGGGAAGATGGGCTTCTACCTCTGGCAGCCGTACGAGTTCGTCAAGCCGCCCAAAGACGAGCCCGGCGGAACCGGCTATCTCGCCCGCCGCACCGTCCTGGGCAAGACCGGGCAGCTCGAACGTGCCCTCGGGAAATGATACCGAAGAAGCTGATTAGCTGTTTGTTGCTGGCTTTTGCCGCCTGCGGGCAGGCCGCGGCGCAGAAGGGTGACTCTGAGCCTCTCCTGTGGAGCCCTTATCGGGAGCTGCGGGACGTCAAAGGCATCTTCTGCCACCCTACCGACCCGCTCACGGCATGGGCGGCCACCTCAAAGGGCCTGCTGATCAGCGTCGATGAAGGACAAAGCTGGCAGCCGGTCGCCGAGGCAACGACCGAGAAGGTCGGACTGGTAACCAACCTGATTGTTTGTCCGGCCCGCGCGAACCGGTTGGTCATGGGCACGCAGGACAAGGGGCTCTTTCTCAGCGTGGATGGGGGCAAGTCGTTCAAGCCGCTGGGAGACGGAGCCAGGAAGCCGGCGTCTGCACACATCGCCTTCGTTGATTTCGGCGATTCGGATCCTTCCTGGCGGACGCTTTACGTCACCCACGGCCGGGCGGCCCCGGGCATCTCCGTGTCCCGCGACCTGGGAAAGACCTGGGAGGTTTTCGGGAAGGATCGGTTCCTCAAGAGCTTCGTCAAGGACGGCGACACGATTGTGGCGGCCGGCTCGATGGCCGAAACGGATGGCGAAGTCTGGGGCATCCACCGCTCCGGCTTCGAGGGCCAGCGCTGGGAAGAGTGCAACCGCGGCATCCGTCCCGGTCAGGCGGCCCTGCCGCTGATTCGCCCGCTGCGCTTCCTGTTTTCCACGCTGGAGGGAGACGTGCTCCAGTCCAACGACGACGGTCGGACGTGGTACGTCGTTTCCCAGGTCGAATCGGCCTCGTGGGGGTCTCTGTTCTTTACCTACGGATCGACGGACGCCGCCCAGGTGCTGGTGGGCTATGACCCCCACCGGGAGGGCGTGGTGCTTTCCGAGGCCCGCTTCCGCCCCGGCTCGCTGCGCAAGGCCAACCGCGGACTGTACGTGGGCCCGTTCGTCAAGACCGGGGCCGTCTGCCGGGCCAACGCCAACGGCACGATTTTCTACATCGTGATGAACGACATGCTCTGGATCGGCCGGCGGCCGCGGCCAAAGACCGGGCCGGCGCTGATCCAGGTCAGATGCCTGCCGCCGTCGACGAGGGTGGACAGTTATGCAACCCGCAGCGCAGAAGCCACCCTCCACGAACGCATCGAATCGGCGGCCGGCAGCGCGCCCGGCCCGGCCGACGTAAAGGCGATCGCTCAGGCTTACAATGGACTGTCCGAGCTGAAAGGGGCTCTGAGATTCACCGTGGAGGCCCGGGTGGAACATCCCAAGGGCGCCTCGGCCATCAAGGTGGTGACGGTGGACCTCAGCATCCTGAGCCGCGGCCGGTCGGTCGAGCTGTTCGACGACGGCAAGCACGCCGACGGAAAGGCCCGCGACGGGCTGTGGGCCAGGCAGATGCCATTCTCGCCGAGCGACTTTGGCAAACTGCCGAACCGCGACCGCCGCCCGGGCCTGCCCGGGAGGGCCGCCGTCACCGTTACCGCGATTGACACCGACGGGGCGAGCGACCACTGGCCGGCGGTGCTGAGCATCTTCAGCCGGCCCGAGCCGGTCTCCCTCTGGCCGGGGGGCAGAGGCTTGCGATTCAGCAAGACGGACAGCGAGGGGCCCGTTTCGGTCAGCCCAGCCGGGAGCCAGGGCCTGAACCAGAACGCCGACGCCTTGTGCTTCGACGCCTCCGGGCCCGGGCCCTGGCGGGGCGCCTGGATCATGGGCGCAGGCGGGATGAACATCTCCGGACGGGACGCGCTGTCCTTCCACATCAAGGGCGACGTCAACCAGGAGTTGTACGTGTGCATCGTGGACCGATACGTTGTTGGCGTGGACGCCGTCGACGTGCCCCACTACGGGCGGGCCGTGCCGCTGCTCGCCGGCCGGTATCTACAGGCGATCACCAGCCGGTACCAGAAGGTCCGCATCCCCATGACCGAGCTGCTGCCCAACGGGACGCTGTTCCTGCGGCGGCACACGGCGGGCATTGCCCTGACCGTCAAGGCAGACGGCAAGCCCGGCCGATACTACGTTGACCAAGTCCAGGCGGAGCCGTAGCTCCCTTTGCGGCCCGATTGGGCGCTGCCGGCAAAGGCTCCCGGTCGGGCAGGTCCCTGGTCTGCACCATCCCCGGGAAGATCGTCGACCGCGCTTGTCATGCGCGGTTGGCGGGGCGGGTCAGGCGGGCGAATCAACCGAACGGCGCTGCTGTTTCCTGTGTGCGGAAGGTCGACGGACGCGCGGGCGCGGGCAGGAACGTCTGTGCCGACGGGAATGTCCCCGACCGACACGGCCCGCTCGAGGCAAACGGCGGGCAGGACATCGCCTCGTCACGGAAGGGCGGCGGCTCCATAGCCGCGGGAACGTTTCAGCTCCTCCTGGAGATGAAGCAGCCGCGTCGCCATGCGCAGATGGATCTTCAGGTCCACCGGGTCGAACGGCTTCATGAGGTAGTCGTCCGCGCCGCAAACCATGACCCTCATGACTTCCTCTTTGTGCCGGCTTCCCGTGATCAGCAGGATGAATATGCTCTCGTCCGCCTTTTCGCTGCGGATCATCTTGGATACTTCGAAGCCGTCCATCCCCGGCATCCTCCAGTCGAGGATGACCATACTGGGAGCATCCGCTTGCCTCATGATCTCCCACGCTTGCCGACCATCGCAAGCCTGCACGACCTCGAAGTTCCACTGTATGAGCAGATCTGTAACCAAGGTCCGATAGGTCGGATCGTCGTCTGCCACTAAGACTCGCACGGTGCCTTCTCCTCAACCAAGGTCTGAAGTTCTCTTTGGAACAGGTCGACTTCCTTCTCCAGACGTTCCAACGTCCCCGCGGTGCGTTGCCACTCGCCTGTGCCGGCGGTGGCCTCCAGTTCTTCGGTCAGGTCGCAGGCGGCCTTGGCGGCGAACAACGCCAGCGACCCTTTCAAACGATGTGCCAGCCTCTGCAAACTGTCCGCTTGTCTTGCGTCCGCCGCCAGTCGGGTCTCGGCCATCAGCTTCGGGCACTCATGCAGGAACACGCCGGCTATCCGGGCCAGAGCGCCGCGGTCGCCGCCTGCGAATTGAAGTGCTGCTGTAAGATCCCAGGTCCCCTCGGCCCCTTCGGCCTGTGTTTTCGCCTCCTCCTGCGGGCGGCCGGGAGGGTCGGCCGGCTCAGCCGCGGACCTGATCAGAACGTCTTCGATGGCTCTGGAAAGTTCCTCTGAGCGGATCGGCTTTGACAGGTAGGCGTCCATTCCCGCCTGGAGGCACTCATCGTACGCGGAACGCATGGCGTGCGCGGTCATGGCGACGATGGGTATGTGCCCCCCGGTGGCCTTTTCCGCCTGGCGGATGGCCGCGGTCGCCTGCAAACCGTCCATTTCGGGCATCTGAACGTCCATCAGCACCAGATCGAAGGTTGCGGACGCCAGTTTGTCGAGTGCTTCCTTTCCCGTGGCAGCGCAGGTGACCTCATGCCCCCACTTGCCGAGAACCAGCCTGGCGTGCTCCTGGTTGACGGCGTTGTCCTCCGCCACCAGCACCCGGAGGCGGCGGCGGCTCTCGCGGACGGAATGGCGGGTGACGACCTCCGCCTTCTGGTCGGGCGGGCCGCTCTTGGAGACGGCGAGAATCGCTTCTTGCAGCACGGACGCGCTTACCGGCCTGGTGAGGTACGCCGCGGCACCCGATTGGCGACATCGGGTTTCGTCGCCGCGCAGCCCGGCGGACGAGAGCACGATCAGAACCGTGCCGGCAAGGGCCGGCTCCCGCTTGATACTTGTAGCCAGAGAGAACCCGTCCAAGCCCGGCAGGTCCACTTCGAGCAGCGCCAGGGAGAACGGTTTTTTCGCGTCACACGCCTCCCTCATGCTCACAAGAGCGGTCTCGCCATCCGGTACCAGCGTGGGCTTCATGTTCCAGGCGGAAAGATGCTTTTGTATACGGTCCCCTCTGGAGGCGACGGGGTCCACGACCAGAACGCGCACCCCTGTGAGGGCTTCTGCGGTCGGATGGAACTGGCCGAGGTCCGGGCTCTTCGGCCGGCCGAACCGCAACGTGAAGAAAAACGTGCTGCCCTTGCCAACTTCGCTTTGGAGCTGGACGCGCCCGCCCATCATCTGCACCAGCTCGGAGACAATCGCCAAGCCCAGTCCCGTCCCCCCATGCTCGCGCGAAGTTGAGTTGTCGCCCTGTTCGAAGGCTTCGAAGATCTTGTGCTGTTTGTCAGGTGGGATCCCCTGACCGGTATCCTCCACGGCGAACGCCAGGCAAATCTTTTCGGCGTCTTCCGAACCGATCTTCACCGTCACCGCCACGTGGCCGCTCGGGGTGAACTTGATGGCATTGCCGACCAGATTGCCGACGATCTGGCGAAGGCGGCCGGGATCCCCATTCAACAGACAGGGGACGTCCGGGCGAATGTGCAATTCCAGGGCCAGATCCTTCTCCCGCGCAAGCGGGGTCGACAGTCTGAGAGTGTCCTCGAGGCAGTCGCGCAAGTTGAAGTCGACGTCAACGAGCCGGAACTTTCCGGCCTCGACCTTGGCGATGTCGAGGATGTCATTGATCACCGTCAGCAAAGAATCGGCTGAGCGATTGGCGAGGCTCAGGAGTCTGCGCTGGTGGGGGGTCAGGTCTGTGTCCAGCGCCAATTCCGTCATTCCCATGATGCCGTTCATGGGCGTGCGGATCTCGTGGCTCATCTTCGCAAGGAATTCGCTCTTGGCGCGATTGGCCTCCTCGGCCGCTGCCAGCCGTTGCTTGGCCAACTGCACGTGGGACTTCTCGGACCTGTATGCCACGTAGCCCGTGGCGAAGTAGAGCATCGCCAGCGCCCCGATCAGGGCGTAGGTCACTCGCTCGTGGGATCCCAGCGGCACCGAAACGTCCGATCTTGGAGCCCCCACCGCCACTGCGTAGCGATGGTCGCCCAGCATGAACGGGGCGTACGCGACGAGCATTGGGACGGGCATCTTGGCGCCATCGTTGATCTCGGCCGTGCCGGTTCGGCCTTTGCGCACGCATTCCTCGGCCACCAGGGAGGAAGCTCGCGCTTGCGCTGCGGCCTTGGGGTCGAGCTGCGCACGGTCGGAAGGACTCCCATCCTGGGCGGGCACATGCCGGGAACGGGAGCCGAACGCAATCTGGCCCGTGCCGTCGGTCACCCAGCACTTTTCCACTCCCTCGATGCCCGCGAGACACTTGGCCAGGAGGCGGTCGAAGCCGACGTCACAGCCGACCACGCCCAACCGTCCATCGCCTGACCGTATCGGGGCAAGCAACCGGATTACCTTCTTGCTCGGAAAGTGGACGTAGCCGGCCCTCTGGGCGCGAGAAGGGCAGGCCATCGCAAGCGCGCGGGCGATCTCCGGCCACTCTGCCGGTTCCGGCTTCGCGGCGACTGCCGGTGCGTGAAACAGCACCTTGCCGGCACTGTTTGCAACAACGATGCTGCTGAGGATGTCTTTGTGGGTTTCGAAATAGGCGTTGATCATGTCTTGGCGGCCGGCGCTGCCGCTGTCGATCGCGAGGTAGGTGCCGACCAGGTGCAGGCTCTCCGTGACGTTGGCGAACGCCCTTTCGAAAGCTGCGGCGATGCTCTGGGCCTCGTCCGTTTGATATCGCTGAAACTTCTCGACGAGGTCCCGCTCAAACCTGCAGTGGTGCCAGCGCAGCAAGCCGGCAAAAGCCACCGCAGCCAGCGCTGCCAACAGCACCGGCCTGCCCATCCTGGCGCCGGCTCGGACGGTCGAGAACCGCCGCCGGGCCCCACCGTCGCGGGCCTGCGACTCGTCCTTCACAGAATTCTCCTTGAGTAGCGGACTACTTCGAACGTTATTGGGCCTTATGAAGGCGCGAAGCACACATTTTCGCCCCGAGACGCCTCTTGAAATTCAGGTGCGAGGCTCCATCCTGGCGAGCCGTCCGGGCCTACAATCCCTCTATGATCTTGTCTTGTAAGCGCCTATCGACAATAAAGAGGGGCGGGTTAAGAGTCTCGCCGGGTCTTCCGGAACATTCGGCCGACCTCGTGCTCGTTCGCTTCGCCCATGCGTTTGCCCACGGCGTGGCTCGTTGCCGTATGGCCTTGGGGTGCATGGGGATGGAACGTCAACAGCGGTCGACGTGAGTCCAGGCAGCCGCCACTCGGCGCCGGCCAAGAACCCCTGGCTTCCTCGCCACAGGCGGGCCCGGCCAGTACGTCCGGGGCAGCCTGGTTGCCGCCGGCTCCTCGGCCGGGACGGCCAAGGGCTTTCCTACGCCGGCGCCTCCAGCACCAGCAGGCCGTCCTCCCAGCCATCGGGCGTCGAGAATGCCTGCTGTCCGGCACTGGCGCATTTCATCCTGTCGCCGGACCGGCCCGTTCTGGGATCAACCCAGAACGCCTCGCACTCGGCGGGGGCGGCGACCCTTTCCATGGAGACGGAAAAGCTTGACGGGGCCCCCGTATACACAACAGCCCAACGGCCTTCAGGATGCCGCGCCGCCAGGTTGATGATTCGCCCCTCTGTCCGGCCGCCGGTCGCCAGCAGCTCCTGATCGGGCGTGAGCCGCCACCACTCCTTTCTCTCGGCGAGCACCTTCCTGAGAACGCCCATCTGCCGCGCGCCGGGCGAACGGAGAGCCTGCGGCCAGGAGGGCCGTATGTCCCAGAAAACCCTGTGGCCGTAGGTGTGGTGTCCGCCGGCGAGGCAACTGTAGTAGGCCTGTCTGCGAAGCCAGAGATCAGTCACCTCAAATCCGTACTCCGTGCCTCCTTCGTAGGCTCCCTCCGCCATGACGACCGGCTTGGTGGGCTGGCGGGCATAGTCCGCCGCCACCATGGGCTGAATCAGGTCCACGTGGCTGAACGTCTGGATCGAGTTGAACGCCAGCCAGGCCTCTTCGTGGAGGAAGGCGCCGCTGGAGGCCGGCGACGGGTCCGGATGGGCGGTGATCAGGTGCGAGCCGCCGTCTCCTTCCCGCAGGCCGCGGGCCAGCTCCCGGCAGATGGGGACGTCCTCCTGAACCGCGCGAGGATACATCGACCAGGTGATTTTGGAAACGGCCCCGTACCGCTGCGCGACCCACCGAGCCCATGGCCGGGCGTTCTCCGCGTTGATCCGCCCCTTCATGCGGACGGAGTGGTACACGCCGACGACGAGCACCATGTCCGGATAGGCTCGGCACACGTCGACCGCCTCATCCACGTGCGCGAAGTATTTCTCGTTGGGCTTGAGGGGGTCTCCGTCGAGCCACGGCGGGTTTCCTTCGACGTTCTCCAGCGGATCGACGCCGACCAGCATGATCTGGAGGCAGGTGAAACCCGCCCTGGATCTGCTGTCCACGATCCGCCGGACGTCGGCCAGGGAGAACAAGCGGAAGAGTTCCCACTGCGTGTCCGCCAGCCAGAAGAACGGCTCTCCGCCCGGGCGCACGAAGTATCGGCCGTTGTCGCTGACAAGGATCGGAGTAGTCTGATGTGCTTGAGTTTGCATCCCACTGTACTCCATGTCTGCCCGGGCCGCACGCTCGCCCGGCCCGCTCTGACGGCCGCGCCGTTCTGTCCGCTGGCCTGGTTGTCGGACGGCTAGAATACACGCACCGTCGCTCCGTCGCCAGCGGCCGGAGGAGCGGTCTTCAGCCAACGGCCGGCGCCTACGGCCTCCGCCAGCCTTTGCTGTTCGCTGCTTTCCCTGGTATTGTGCTTGGAGGCGCATCCAGCGCGGCCGGGGACGGGGTCCGTCGGCCGCATGTCAGGTGGCACCTCGCCCGAGAGATGAGAGGAGCGGCAACATGGCTGATCTGAAGGGAACGAAGACCGAGAGCAATCTGTGGGCGGCCTTTGCGGGGGAATCCCAGGCAAGGAACAAGTATACGTACTTCGCCTCCGTCGCCAGGAAGGAAGGTTACGAGCAGATCGCGGCCATCTTCCAGGAGACGGCCGAGCAGGAAAAAGAGCACGCCAAGCTGCACCTCAAGCTTCTCAACGGGATCGGCGAGACGCTGTCGAACTTGACGGCGGCCGCGGACGGCGAGAACCATGAATGGACGGATATGTATCCGAACATGGCCAAGGTCGCCAAGGAAGAGGGCTTTGACGACGTTGCCCGCCTGTTCGAGGGATTGGCCAAGATCGAGAAGGAGCACGAAGCCCGCTACAGAAGGCTCCGCAAAAACCTCGAGGGCGGAACGGTCTTTGCCAGGCAGGAAAAAGTGAGGTGGCGCTGCCGCAACTGCGGCTTTACTACCGAAGGCAGCAAGCCGCCCCGGCAATGCCGCGTCTGCAAACACCCGCAGGCGTATTTCGAGATGGTCGCGGACAATTTCTGAACGGACCTGCGCCGGTAGCTTGTCCCATTTGCTCTCGCCGGGCGCGCGCCGGCGTGTTCGGCGTCCGGTGCGTGTTCGATTGCCCGCGATTTGGGGCGTAAGCTTTCATCCGGTAGGCCCGAATGGTCTAATGCCCCGTCATGAGCAGGAATCCAAATCGTATTCTCGTCGGTCTGATTGCGGCCGCGTTCGCCGCCGGCCTGACGCCGCTCGGCCGGGACGCAACCGGAGTTGAATGGCCGGGGCGGCCGGCCCGGGCCGCCGCGGAGACGGAACCCGCGGCGAAGCAGGCGCCCAGTGTGCTCACGGAGTTGCGGGCGCGGGGCTATGCAGTCTTGCCCGCGCCCCGCCGGGTGAAGCTTCAGTCGGGATCGGTCCGGTTGGACGCGAGCTGGCGCCTGGAAAGGCCCGGACTGGGCGAGAAGGACATCGTCGTCCAGACGCTGGTGGACTGCCTGAAGCGCGAGCACGGACTTGCCCTGACCGGCGGCCGCGGAGCCAAGGTCCTTCGCCTGCGCATCTCCGACGGCGCGGTCAAGACGGGCCTCGCGGACGATCGGAATTCGCAGGCCTATCGCCTCGTCATCGCGCCGGACCGCGTCGAGGTCGTGGGCAACGCTCCCGCCGGCCTGTTCTACGGGGTGCAGACGCTGCTGCAACTGCTGGAAGGAGACGGCGGGCATCCCCTGCTGCTGCCGACCGGCACGATCACCGATTGGCCGTCCTGCTCGCTGCGGTTCGTCCATTGGGACACCAAGCACCATCAGGACCGCGTCGAGACGCTCAAGCGATTCCTGGACTGGATGGCGCGGTTCAAGCTGAACATGGTGTCGTTCGAGCTGGAGGACAAGTTCGAGTACCCCTCGCACCCGATCATCGGCGCCCCCGGCGCGTTCACCACTGGGCAGATGCGGGAGCTTACCCGCTACGGGCTGCGGCGCCACATCCAGATCGTTCCCAACGTCCAGGCCCCCGCCCACATGTGCTACGTGCTCAAGCACAAGCAGTTCGCCCACCTCCGCTGCGACGGCAGCAACTACCAGATCTGCATGGACAACCCCGCGGCGCGGAAACTCATCTTCGACATGTATGACGATCTCTGCCGGGCCACGCCGGGCGTCAAGTACTTCCACGTCTCCACCGACGAGGTGTACTACGCGGGCATCTGCCAGAAGTATCGAAAGCCCTACAATCCCGTGAACCGTTCCCTGACCTGGGTGGACTACGTCAAGGCCGCGCACGCTCACCTGGGAAAGAGGGGACGGCGGATCATCGTCTGGGCGGAGTTTCCCCTGCTCGCCGAGCACGTGAGCCTGCTGCCCCGTGACATCATCAACGGCATCTGCACCCCCGGGGCGAATCAGGAGTTCGTGCGGGCCATGGAAAAGCGCGGCATCCGGCAGTTGGCCTATGCCGCCATGCAGGGGGCGGAGAAGCTGTTCCCGAATCACTTCACATACACCGATCGCGGCGGGCGGCGCCGGGCGGGCCGGCTGCCCAACGCGTTCGAGACCGCACGTCGCCTGGCTTTGCGCCCCGCGACGATCGGCACCTTCGCGGCCGCGTGGGACGACGCCGGCCTGCACAACGAGACCTTCTGGCTGGGCTGGGCGGCGACGGCCCAGTGCGGCTGGACGCCGGGCGCGGTCAGCGTCGACCAGACCGCCGCGGACTTCATGGACGTCTACTACGGCCGAAACGTCGTCGACATGGTGGAGGTGTACCGCGACCTTCAGGCGGGGGCGCGGTTCTGGGAGTCGGCGTGGGAGCGGCTGCCGTCGAAGGTCCGCGGCCCGGCGTACGGCTACTCCAAGGCCAAGCGCCCGGTCAATCGGACCGACATGGCCCTGCTGCCGCCGGCGCTGCCGAAACTGCCGGACCTCGCCGTCCAGCCGGTGTATCGCAGCCGCTACGCGAAGCTGCTGGCGGGGGTGCCGGAGCAACTGCAACAGAGCGACCGGCTGCTCGCTCGGCTCCACGCCAACCTCAGCCGGGCCCGGCGGAACCGCCACAACCTGGAGGTCCTGCTTTCGCTGGCCTACTTCCAGCGGAGCTGCTTTGAGATGCTGGCCGGAATCGGCCCGGCGGAGGACCTGCTGGCCCAGGCGGCCGAGGCACAGAAGGACGACAAGCCCGCCCGCGCCGTCTCGCTGCTGGCACGGGCCCACCGCCGGGTCGGACGGGCCCTGGACGACGTGTACCGCAGCTACCGGGACTTGGTGAAGGTGTGGGAGAAGAGCCGCTATCCCCGCAACGCTCCCGTCGCCGGCCGGAAGTTCCTCCACGTCATGGACGACGTCAAGGACCACTTCGCCGATCGTCGGGCCGATCTGAGCTATCACGTCGCCCCGGTCGAAAGCATCGGCCTGAACGAGTGGCGCCGCCGCCTGGGGAAGCTGATCCGCTCGTACGCCCGCGAGCACCGCCTCCAGGAGCCGGACTTGGGCGAGGCCGGCAAAGCCGGCTGAATGGAGCCGATGCAAGCGCGGCGGCCGAAGCTCTCGCGGGCGGGGCGTGAATGGTCCAGATTGGCCAGTGTCGACCGGAGGCCGTGCCGCCTCGGCTCCGGCGGCTCGCGAGGATGGCCGCGGCCCGATTGCGAGCCTCTTGTGCGAAAGGAGCTTTTCGAAAATGCTTCTCAAGGGCAAGCTGACAGTAGCGGCAGTGGCGATTGTGGCGGTGAGCTTACTAGCGGCCGCGGCGGCGGCAGGGGAGGCGACGACCGCCCCCGAATATGACGCCAAGTTCATCAGGATGGAGGTCCCCAAGAAGCTCAAGACGGACGAGGTGTTCAAGGTCGTGATCGTGATGAGGAACACCGGCACCCGGAGTTGGGGCCCGGCCAACGACGCTCATGGCCTGCTGCGGTCGCAGGACCCGACCAAGAACACCACCTGGGGAACGAACTTCATCATCCAGCGGCAAGGAACCAACTGCAAGGTGGGGCAGGAGTTCCCGTACACTTCGTACCTCAGGGCCCCCCATACGCCCGGAGAATACAGCTTCCAGTGGAGGCTGACCAAACGCAAGGGCGGCACCTTCTTCGGCGAAGCAACCGCCCGGGAAATCATCCAGGTCGAAAAGAGGCCCGAGGAGCCCGCCCCTGCGCCCCTTCCGCCGCCGGGGCCCGGGTCGAAGCCGGTACTGGGCTACGACGACTTTGAGTATGTGGGCTCTTTCAGGGTTCCCGGTCGGGTCGGGGGCGGACGGGCCGGCTACTCCGAAAGCGGCCTGGCGCTGCGGGAGATGACCGACGGCACCAAGCGGCTCTTCATGAACTTCACGCACCCGGGGCAGGCGCTGTTTGAGGTCGAGATTCCGGCCCTGGTGAAGCTGGAGAAGGGCAACCAGGCGGAGCTGAAGGTCGCACCGTTGAAGAAGACGTGGGGCGCCATTCAGCTCAAGGGCAGGGCCGGAAAGAAGGAAATCACGATCCGGCCAAACGGGGACTTCTGGTGGGACCAGAGCAGCAACAGTCTGTACTGGACGTACTACTATTACTACTGGGCGTCGGGCGAGCTGTTGCCGACGCTGGGGGTCTCGAAGCTGGCCGATGACGGCACGATGACCCACTCCGGCCCGTGGAAGGTGCCGACCGGGCACTTCAAGGCGTACTGGCGCGGCGTGACCAGACTGTCCAAGGGATTCGCGGCCAAGTACACCGGGGGCAGGAGGCTGGCTTTGGGATTCGGCGGCGTCTACTGCTGCTGCGGCTCGGCCAGCCGGGGCCCGGCGCTGTGCGCCATCGCCGAGCCCGATCCGGGCGAGGACACGGTGGACATGGTCGAGCTTCTCGCCTACGCCCGCGGCGCCAAGGCACCCAGGGACGGCCATTACTTCTCCAACGTGGGCTACTGGAGCGATCAGCCGGAGGGCCTCACGAAAGGCTACTGGGCGCCCACCGACGCGGTGCCCACGGCCGTGTTCGTCGACCTGCCGACCAAGCATGCCTACATCGCCTTCGCCCACCTCGGCACCGGCAGGATGGGGTACGACTACGGGGGAGTGAGCCGCGGCGGCTCAGTATCGTGCTGGTATTTTTACGATCCGAGGAACCTGGGCGAAGCGGCCAAGGGAACCAGGAAGATCGGCCAGGTCCTGCCGCGGTCGAGAACCAACGTCTCCGGCCCCGGCGGCAGGGGCATAGTCGTCGGCTCCTGTTTCGACGAGGCGGACAGGCTGCTCTATCTGTACTGCCGCGGAGCGCTGCCGGGCGGGATGGAGTCTCAGCCCTGCGTCCACGTCTACCGGGTTAAAGATACTGGTGAAGTGGACAGGTGATCCGAAAACGGAGGCTGGTCCACGGTCGCGGGAATCCTGTAAGCGACGCGGCCGGCGGCGGACTGTCTGTACTTGATTGACTCCAGAGGAGAGGCATGCAATGCACGGACTTGTGAAGTGCGTCCGCGTGGCGTTGGTTGGCTTGATCGGCGGCGTCGCGGTCGGGGCGGGGCCTATACTCGGCGCGCCGCCGCCGGCCGCGGCGGCCCGGGACGGGCTGGTGCTGAGCAACGCCAGCAACTGGCGGTGGTGTGCAGCCAACCGCAAGCCGGTCGCGCGGGCAGGGGGGAAGATACAGACGCTCGGGCTGTACGCCTATGGCGGAGTCTGGGTGCCGGTTCAGGGAGCCAGGAACCTCACGCCGACGATCGACTCACCCGCGCCACCGGCCGACTGGGCGGCGCCGGACTTCGACGACCGCGCCTGGAGGCGGTCGCCTGGGCCCTTCTTCCCCGCCCATCGGGGGCACGCCTACTGCAAGGAAGTAAACGACGCCGGCTATACGTATTTCGAGGGCACATATCCCAGCCTGGCGGTGGTCTGCCTGCGCGGAAAGTTCATGGTGACCGACCCCGCCACAGCCGGCGACCTGAAGCTCTCGCTGGCCTATCGCGGCGGCGTGGTGGTCTACCTCAACGGCCGGGAGATCGCCCGCGCAAACATCCCCGAAACGCAGCGAGCCCGGGGCATCGAGGCCCTGGCCGAAGACTACCCGCGGGCGGTATTCGTCAAGGAAGACGGCAAGGTCATCAGTTGGGGCTTCGGCGATCCCAGGAACTGCCACGGGCAGCTCCAGCAGCGAATCCGCCGGCTCGGCGACGTGGCCGTGCCGGCCCGGCTCCTCCGCCAGGGCGTGAACGTCCTGGCCGTCGAGGCCCACCGCGCGCCGTACGACGAGGCGATACAGGGCACCAGCGCGAGCGGGCGGGGCAAGGGCTACCTCATCAACTGGGTTACGGTGGGCGTGACGAATGTGGAGCTGACGGGGGCCGGCCCGGGCGTGACGGCCAACGTCGCCCGCCCGCCGGGTCTGCGTGTCTGGAACCAGGACCCGGAGCGGCGCGTGCAGGCGGCGGCCTACGGCGACCCGTGCGAGCCGCTTCGACCGATCCGGCTGGTGGGGGCACGCAACGGGGCCTTCAGCGGGCAGGTCGTCGTCAGTTCGAGGGGCGCGCTGCGCGGCCTGAAGGCCGCGGCGAGCGAGTTGACCGGGCCGGGCACGATCCCGGCGGCGGCAGTTCAGGTCCGCTACGCCCTGCCGGACAAGGACACGCGCCTGCTGTTTGAGGTGCTGTCCCCGTCCGCCCCGGCGGAGGTCGCGCCCGGCAATGGCGGCGCCGTGATGGGCGTCTGGGTCACCGTCAAGGTGCCCGCCGATGCCAGGCCGGGCGACTACAAGGGCGCCCTGACTGTCTCCGTCGAGGGTGAACGGCCGGTCGAGGTGCCCGTGGAGCTTCGCGTTTCCGCATGGACAATGCCGGATTCCAAGGACTTCGTCAGCCACGTCGGGCTGACCCAGTCCCCCGAATCCGTGGCCATGCGCTACGACGTGCCGCTATGGTCGGCCGAGCACTGGAAGCTGCTGAGGCAATCCTTCGAGCTGCTGGGCCAGGCCGGCTCCGACGACGTCTTCATCACGGCCCTCCGCCGCACGCACTTTGGCAACATGCATTCCATGGTCCGCTGGGTCCGCCAGTCCGACGGCTCGCTGAAGCCCGACCTGAGCATCGCTCGGAAGTATCTGGACCTGGCCGCCAGCCACCTGGGCAAGGTGCCGGTGGTCTGCCTCTACTGCTGGGAGCCGTTCACCGGCAGCCACTACGGCAGGAAGAAGTCCACCGGCAACACCGGCATGCTCTTCACGATCGTCGATCCGGCCACGGGCAAGCTGGAAGAGGCCGTGGGCCCAAAGTGGGGCACGCCGGAGGTCCGCGAGTTCTGGAAGCCCGTGTTCGAGGGGCTTCGCGGGATCCTGAAAGAGCGCGGCCTGGAAGGTTCGGTGATGGTCGGCGTGGCGGGCGATTCCCGCCCCAACAAGGACGCCGTCGAGGACCTGAAGGCCGTGGCGCCCGAGGCCAAATGGGTCGTCCAGTCGCACATGCGGGCGAACAACTTCTTCGGCCAGCCGGTGGGCTATCTGGCCGACGTGTGGAACTCGCCGGTAGCGCCGGACCCGGACGTGAAGCGGCTGTACGGGTGGAAGAGCCCGGTCCTGCGGACGACCTTCCCCCGGGCCGGCAGCAGCACGGTGAATCCGCTGCGGACCTTCTCGCCGCTGGTTCAGTACCGCGTCGCCCTGGAGGGCATGAGCGCCGCCGGCCTGCGCGGGTTCGGGCGCATGGGCGCCGACTTCTGGGAAGTGCTCGACCCGAAGGCCCCGTACCGCAACGGCTACAGCCGCAGCCTGAATATCCTCGGGCGGTTCCGCGAGAGCAATTGGGGCCAGCTCTACCTGGGCAACTCGACGCCGTACGTTCTCGCCCCCGGACCGGCGGGCCCGCTGCCCACCGTCCGCTTCGAGATGATCCGACAGGGCGCGCAGGACCTGGAGGCCCGCGTCTACCTTGAGAAGGCCCTGCTGGACGACGCCCTCCGCGCCCGGCTGGGCGAGGACCTCGCCCGGCGCTGCCGGCAACTGCTCGATGACCGCCTCCGGGCCGTGCTGATCGGCCGGACGAGCTGGCTGCTGTTCTCCGGCGGCCAGGAGCGCCTGGAACGGCTCTACGCCCTGGCGGGCGAGGCGGCGGCCAAGCTCGCGAAGTAGCCGGCGAGGCCCTGCTGGCTGAGCCGGCCTTGCCGCGGCCGGGGCTTTCGAAGATGATGCGAGGACATCAGTCAATCCCGACCTGAAGGAGCCCGGAATGAACGAACTCGCCATGGCCCTGGTCATCTGGGTGGCCAGCGACGCCAACAAGGTCAATCCCATTTCCGGCAACGTCCTGGAGGAGCACTACTGGCAGGCGACCGGCCGGAGCCCGTACAACTTCGCCCCCAGCTACCAGGGCGAGCGATCCGGCAAGTTGCGCGGCAAGTCCGCCATCTGGGACGCCGCCAGGAGGCAGATCTCCCTTCGCGCCGCCGGCAACGAGTTCGTGTCCTTCCAGGTCATCGTCGAGAAGCCCGCGGACGCCGGCCTCAAGGGTATTTCCGTGAGCGTCAGCGACCTCGCCGGCCCCAACGGCAAAAAGCTCGGGGGCGGGAACGTCGAGGTGTTCGTCGAGCACTACATGAAACTCTTCACCAGGGCCAGGGACGCCTGGGACCTGTCGACTTATTACGGCGACCAATACTGGTTCCCCGACGGGCTGATCCCGACGACCGCCAAGGGCTGGGACAAGGTGGACCTGCCCGAGCCTCGCCTGAACGTGGAAGGCCAGAAGGTGCAGGGCTTCTGGATCGACGTGTACGTCCCTCACAAGACCCCGGCCGGGCTGTACAAGGGCAAAGTGACGGTGTCGGCCCGGGGGGCCGCCGATACCGAGCTGGACCTTCAGTTGGAGGTGCTGCCCTGGGAGCTGCCCGACGAGACGAGCTTCGCGATGGAGCTGAACACCTACCACAGCGCCTTCGCCGCCAGGCCCAGCTTCCGCGCCGAGCTGGGCAGCCGGAGGCACTATGCCATCGAGCAGGCCTTCTACAAGATGGCCCACGCCCACCGCTGCACGCTGAACGTCTTCCCCGGATGGGCGAGCACGCGGCAGAAGACCGTCGAGCAGACGGTGGAGAAGTTCATGGTCCCGCCGCTGACGGGCAAGGGCAAGGACATCCGCGTGGCGGACTGGTCGGCCTGGGACAAGCGCTACGAGAAGTACTTCACCGGCGAGGCCTTCAACGACTGCCCCCGCAAGGGCGTTCCCCTGACGCACTTTTACCTGCCCTTCAGCCTGGGCTGGCCCAGCCGGTTCAGCCAGTACTACGGGGACCGCGCCACGTACGAGGCGGAGTGGACGGCCATCTTCAAGCAGTTCGACGAACACATCGCCCGGAAGGGCTGGAAGCGGACGCAGTTCCAGTTCTTCCTCAACGGCAAGAAGAAATTCGGCGAGCCGTGGAACACCGACGAGCCCAAGAGCAAGGACGAGTACGACGCCCTGCGCTACTACGGGGAGCTGATGATCAAGACCATCGGGCGGCGAAACGAGCGCAAGAGCAACATCCGCTACCGGGTCGACATCGGCACGTACAGGACCACCAAGGATCAGCTCGACGGCATCGTGGACCTGCGGTGCGTCAACTACGAGGTCACGCCGCCGGCCTTCTGGTCCGACATGCCCAGCGGCATGAAGGACACGCGCCGCCGGCTGGCCGACGAGTGGTGGCACTACGCCAAGGACGACGCCCGCATGCGCCACACCCGCATGGACTGGTCGCTGGTCAGCCCCATCCTCTACGGCTGGAGCGGCTGGGACCTGAAGACCCAGGGCTACTGCCTGTGGCAGTGCATGGACTGGAACCGGGAGGACCCCTTCAACAAACCCGGGGCCATCTGGAGCTACGTGGTCATGTGGTATCCCGGCGAGAAGTTTGGCATCGACGGACCCGTCGCGTCGATGCGGCTGAAGGGCTTCCGCCGCGGCCTTCAGGACTTGGAGCACCTGGCCATCCTGACGAAGCTCAGCGGCGGCCAGACCAGGGCCGCCGACGCCATCATGAACAAGTACTACAAGCTGGCCAACGCTCCGCGGTATTCGGTCAAGGTCGGCCCGGAGGACACCTACCGGATGCGATACGAGGTTTTTGACGCGATCGGCTCAGCCCGAAAAAGCCGGTGAACGGCGCCTGCGGGCGGCGACGGGCAGGTGAATGAGGTAACCACTTCCTGGTCGCGGGCGGGCGATCTCGGCCTGACATCGGCGATCCATCCGCAGCTAGAAGATGACAGTTCGCTCCGGCTCGGTAACATGGGCGCATCTGTCGTTCTCGCCGCGGGCTACCTCCTCAAGCTGGCTTCGTAGTGATCCTTCGCTGCCTTATAGGCCTTGTAGGCCGCCTGTGCTTCGGGCGTGTCGCCTTTGCCTTTCGACATCAGTTTAGTCAGGCGATTGTAGGCGGCTATGTAGTCAGCATAAGCCTTCTTCGTGTCTGTCGTGTTGGCGGAAGGGGTGGCCTGCTTCTTGCCATCGCCGGAGGTATGGGAGCCGGCATTGGCCTTGGTCGTTCCGGTCGCCAAGGTTACCGTCCTGCCCGCGACCTGTAGCACCATCAGGTGTGACGCCTCCTCTCCGCTGCGATACATCCGCATCGCAAGGAATCGTCCGTCCGGCGACCAGCCAGGTGTTCCGTAGGTTATCGCACCAGAGGCAATGGTTTGTTCCTTCGTCAATGCGCCAGTTTCCTTGATGACAACTTTCGCCTGCTTGCCCAGTTTGACCGCTGCGATGTACTTGCCTTCCGGCGAGAACCCGAGGCGGAACACGCTCTCGGAAACCGGGATTGTCCCCAGCAACCGACACGCCGTCGCCGACTGCGGAACGCCGTAAATACCCCATTTGGCGCCCTGGCCGCCGCTCCATTCAGGGCAGGCGAGTCGCTTCCAGTTACCGGAGACGGCCGTCGGCGGCAGGGATGTTTCCGGCAGCATGCCGACCCATTGGCCTTTCCGCGGGTCCGGAACCGCGCCTTTGACCACGTACAGCCCTTGCTGGATGGGTGTTTTCTGCCACGAGTTGGCCGGAACGTGGCGATAGAACAGAAACGCCGGTTCGCGACCGGCCTTAACGTCGAGCAGGAGCATGTGCTCCCCGCGACCCATGGGATCGTGGTGGATCGCGTTGTACAGCTTCACGGGTTTGCCGCCCAGCAAGGGCACGGCCATCTGGAAAAAAGACCCGTGGTCAACGGTGAGATAGATGACGTGCTTGCCCAGGATGTGCGGATTCGCGGCCTGATGTGGCGAGGCGGGTTTCAGGTCCCGCACGAGGGGATCCGGCGGGGCGGTCACGATCCGGTCGCGGCTGCCCTTGGCGAGCGTGATTCGCGTCATGCCCTGCTCGGGCGTGACGATGTACTTCGAATCGTCGCTCCAGCAAGGTGCAGTCTTGTCGGCGATCATCGACTCGCAGATCAGCGATGCGTGGACGTTCTTGAAGTCGTAGTTGCCCACCGCAGTCACGCCGCCGCCGCCGAGGACGGGCCTGGCCGTGAACGTAACGACCTGCCGGGACTTCGCGGCCAGTGTTACCGTCTTTGACGCCGGAGTTACCTGCACCCCGGGCGACTTGGCGGTGACGGTGTAGGAGCGCGGGTCGAGGCGATAGGTCCAGGTGTTTCCCGCTTGCTGGAGTGCGACCTCCTCTGCGCCTTTGGCGTCGCGAATGCGAATGTCCACGTTGGAGAGCGTTGTTCCTGCGGGAGCGACGACCGTGACGACCAGGGTCGCCAGGTTCGCGTTCTTCAGGCGCCCCAGAAGCGAGGCCAGTTCGCTTTCCTGTCGTAGTGCGTCCGGTAGTTTGACCAACTCCCAGTCTGTGCCCAGCGTCTCCGAGTGATAGCGGCCGTTGAATTGCACGCCGATACCGCGCCTGTATTCGTGCGGTTTGATGATCTCACTCGCCTGTTGCCAGGCTTGCCGGGCGGGGCCTTCCTGACCGGCCCGGGCGATCAAGACGGCTTGGGCGATCAGCTTGGCGTGCCGATGGCTGTCAGCGAGCAGCACGTCGAAACTGAACCTCGGGGTCGAGCGGTTCAGCACGCTCTTCTGCTTGAGAGCCCGCTGCTGGTCGCGCGTTTTGCCGAGGTGGATGGCGGCCTCGCTGAGCCGCTTCAGTGACACCGCCGATGCAGGCGGAAAGGCCCGCTTGCTCATCGCGACGTTCATCTCGGCGACGCTCCATCCGGTATGTCGCATCGTCGCGAGGCGCCCGCGGATCTGGCTGGCCACCTTGGCCAGGGCAGCGGTCCACGCGTCGATTGCCGGGCTGGATTTCTGCAATTGTGATACGAGCGGTATCGCCTGACTCGCCTTTTCGGCGATCTGCCATTTCTCGTAGGCGTCGGCCCCGAATCCGTTGTGTCCGGCCTGGGCCCAAGCCTGCTTTTCGTAGCTGTCCGGCAGTTGCCGCGCGTAGCTGGGAGGCCCTTTCACTCGGGCCTTGTGGCACGCGGTCACAACCGAGTCGAAGAGCTTGCCCGCATCCTGGATATCTTGAGCGACCTTTGCGGGCGAACCAACTCTCAGCGGAGGAGACTCCGCCAACGCGTCGTATTGGTTCATAAGCTTGACGTCCCGGGCGGCCTGGATCTGCACACCGCCATGCAGGTTGTCAGCCCATTTCAGCATCTCCACCGCCGTTTGGGCTTGTTTGGCGGTCAGGGCGCCGTCCAGCGATCCGACGGCATGACGGGCGTTGAACAGCGCGGAGCTCATTCGCGCCTCGAAGCCCGCAACATCGCGCAGACCCCGGGCGGAGGTGTGAAATTCGGCGGCGGCCAGCATTTGGGCCTTCAGCGCCGCTGCGCCCGCCTGGATGCTCTTGCGTTGTGGGCCGAGTTGCCCTTCCAGCTTTTCGGTGGCCGCGATGGCCAGGGCCAACCTCTTCCGGGCGGCCTGGACTTCCGCGAGCGTGGCGAACCGGGTCGGTCGCCCGGCGACGATCGCCTGCTCGGTTCGCGCCTGCAATTCGCGCAGGCTCGCCAGAGCGGCTTGCGTTGCCCGCGCCAGCGCGTCCGCAGATGCGTTCGCTGCCTTTTGCCGGGCGTCGGCTTGCTTGCCGGTGTTCTGTGCCCGTGCCGATAGGCGGGCGGCGGTTTGGTCTTGACCGGTCGTCGCGGTCTCAAATGGCGCAAAGTACGTCGCTCGCTGCTTCGTGAGGGCCTGCTTTGCCGCGTTGGCGGCCTTGCTCGCCGAAGCCGCCGACTGCGGCGACATGCCCGGCTTGATCGCATATTGGCGGGCGATCTGCGCCTGTTTGGTGACCTGATACGTGTTCCACAGATTCTTGGCATTTTCGACGGACCGGGCGGCTGCCGCCTTCGACCTGTCGGCTTTGCGCTTGGCCTGATTGTAACTGGTCTTTCCTGCCGAATAGGCGGTCAGGGCGGTCAGGGCGCTCTTGGTGGCCTCCCTGATGCCGAACGTCTTGAGCGGCGGGACTTTCGGGCTTTGGGAAACCCGAATCGTCACCACGAGATTCGGATTGCCCATAACCTCGCTGCCTTTGACGAATGACCAATTACCGCTAGCCCGGCCGCTGAACTGCAACTCGATGAAGTGCTCTCCGGTTACAGGAATAGGCATCTCGGCCAGACCGTTGTCGTCGGTCGTTGCCGACAGCCCGGCCGGGCCAATCAAGTGGGCCTTCTTCATGGGTTGGCCCTTCTCGTCCAGGACGCGAATCTTCACCGGCACGGACACCAGCTCGATGTCGAGCTGACCCAGCCAGATGTAGCTCCTCTTGCCGTACCTCGCCTCGCCCTTCTGCCCGACCTGGAACTCGTCGCCATTCCGGGCTACTTGAAAGCGAATTCGCCCGGGCAGGTTGAATCCGTAAGGCTCGATCAGCTCCCGCACCAACCCGGTCTTCCTGTCGAGACCCAAGCTGGGCAGCTTGTCCGGCGCCTTCCTCGGAGCCGTCGGCGTGTGTCGCCAGAACGCCTCGACCTGGAAGTCGCCCTTGGCCTTTCCAACGGCGGCGAGGAAATCCTTCAGGTTGACCTTTACCGACGCCTGCTGCGTGGAAAATGGTAAATCAGCGATTTTCTGACCGTTGGCATAGATGCCCATCACAATATGTGACGCCGCGAGCGAAAGCTCATTCGCGAAATCGTCAACGACTCGGGGTGTGGCCACGATCGTGATGGTCTTACGCGGAAATTCCCGAAGGAAGCGTTGTGCGTCGTGGATCACCTTGTCTCGCTGCGCATCGGCTAGGTCCTTCATGTGGACGGCGAGTATCCCCGCGACATACTTCTGGAAGTACTTCCGCGCGATGATCGCCTTGTAATCCTTCTTCCAGGTCTGCAAGGCCCAACCGTTTCGGATTCCCGTGAGCTTGGCGCTCTGAAGGCCATCGTTCCAGAAGCCGTCCGCCTCGAGAATCTTCAGCAGGCCGGCGTCGCCTTTTGCGTCTTCCCACCTCTTCACCCACATGCCGCGCCACTGTCCCTCCGTCTTGGCCTGATCCCGCCAATACGCGCAGTACATCTTGTAGATAGTGGCCTCGGCGTCATTCATCGCCCAGGTTCGCGCGCACATGCCCAGATTGTAGCCCGTGTTGGCCGCCGCCCCGAGAAGGTTGCCGTAGCTGCCCAAGTACGTGCTTGCGAGCTTCGTGTAGCAGGCAAGGGCAAAAGCGCTCTTCGTGGATTCGTCCAGTTCCCCCTTGCTGTACTTGGTGTAATAGTCGTACGCGCCGAGAAACAGCCCAAGATCGCCGAGGTTCGTCAGCGTTCCGTCGAGTTCCTCACAAACGACCCCGATGTTTCCCAAGGTCGCGAAGTTCAGTCCGTCGCTGACATACCCGGAGTAGCCGCAGGTATCCATGATGCTTTTGAGGCACGCCTGACGCCCGAACGCGCCGCCGTGGCGTTTCATCTGTCCGGCGGAGAGCCTCTGCTGATAGGCGTCGAACTTCGCGTTCCGCTCCTCGAGGAGCATCGGATGGAATTCGCGCAGGTATTTTCGCACCTCCGCTTCCTTGCCCGAGGCGATTGCCGTCTGCAACTTGGCCATCTGCGCATCGACCATGTTGCCGATGGCGCGGGCTTGTTCGTCCGCTGAGAGGGGCTTGGTCTGCGCTGAAGCCACACCGGCAACCACGCCGATAACGGCGGCGACCACGAGGAGGAACCTGTTCCTGTGCATGCGCGAATTCCACATTGAAACTCTCCTTCACATGATCCGCTGTCGCAATCCCGCGGCCGGGACTACTTGAAAGAGCTCAGTCGCTCATCCGGCAAGGTCGCAGATGGGCCGAAAACAACCCACTTACATAAAGCGCTTCCCGGAACCCCGACAATCACTGCTATCGACAGCTTTACCCCTTTCCTTCAAGTTGCGCAGATTGGGAGGCAGTATGCCGCCGTACTCTCATCGCGCCATCTCCGAATCCGGCTGGTTGCTGTGCATCGCATGCGGTCTGCGCCGAAGGCGGCGCCGAGGCTGAGAAACGTGCCCGAATCGCCCCGCAAGCCTGACGCGCCAGGTTGGCGCGGGTTCGACGACCTCGGCCAATCCGGTGAGCCCTACGACTTCCACCGGAGGTCGCGATGTGCGCGAACCTGGCGCAAATGTTTCCTCCGCCGGGAGGACCTCCACTCCCGCAGGCCAATCAGGGGCGTCGAGGGGACCGACGAATGACAACCCGGTCCCTTCCGCGGCGCTGAGAAGCACCCTGGGCTCCAGCGACTCGAGGCGTGGAATCGAAGCGTCGGCGTGAGGTGATACTCCCGTCGTACTCCCCTTTCTGCTGGCCCCATCTTGGGGGATCGACGACCTCGACCGCGGCTATCGGCCCCGCCTGTTCCGGCGGGAGCAGGAACACAGGCCCGACATCGCCTTTCCGGCCGGACAGATACTGTTCGGCTCGCACACGCCGTTTCGCTATACTCGCTCGGCCGTTGTGAAGCTGGCAATAGCGGACGTCCCCTGGCCGGCGGTCCGCACCATCGCCGCCGGGAGCGCCCGACGCGTGCTGAAAGGGTGAAACAGGATCGCGCTTCGAGGACGAAGGCGGCTTTTCTGGCCAAGAGCAATGAAAGCAAGCGAGGTATCCGCAGTGTTCGAGACGGTCGCCCCGATCGAGGGCGGGCTCCAGACGGATAGAGACAAGAGAGTGCTCGGGTTCCGGTTTGGCAGGCCCGACGTCGAGGTCAAGGGAATCGGCGTGGCCTGGTTTCTGGCGACGGAGGTGATCGAGCAGGCCGCTGGAAAGGGTCTGAATCTCCTGCTGATTCACGAGCCGCGACTGTTCTACGACAACAACGCGCCTTGGCATACGTGCCTTCTGCCGGATACCAACCCGGCCAATCTGGCCAAGAAGCGGCTCCTGATCGAAAACGACATGTGCGTCTACACCGCCCACTCGAACTGGGATCTCCAGAGGCAGGTCGGCATGCAGCCGACCTTCGCCAAGGCCCTGGGCCTCACCGACGAGATCAAGCGGGACGTCGCGGTAGGCGTGTATCGGATCGAGCCAATCTCGTTTTCCGACCTGGTCGCGAAGGTGAAGGCCGCGACCGGGTTGCAGCACGCGCGGGTCCAGGGAGACCCGGACAAGCTGATCCGCACCGTGGCCGTCGGCTTCGGCAACATGGGATTCGCGATCGACGGAATTCTCGCCAATCACGCGGACGCCGGCATTTTCGGCGAGCTGGGCGAGTTCTCGTTCCTGGCCGCGCGCGAGTCGGGCGTGGCCGTCATCGAGACCACCCACCTTCTCAGCGAAAGCATCGGCTTCCGCAGCGTGGTCGAGGTCATGAGAGAAAAGCTGCCCCGGCTGCCGATTGAGTTTCTGGAGGTTCCTTTCGCGTATCGATGGGTTTGATTTCCCGTTCGGCGGCGGCAGTGAGACAATGTCCGATGACAAGGAGCGGGTAATGTTCAAGGTCGGCCTCATCGGCTGCGGCGGCATGGGCAATCACCATGGGCGAATACTGGCGGCGATGGAAAACGTCGAGGTCGTGGGCGTCTGCGACCTGATTGAGGAAAAGGCGCGCAAGCTGGGCGAGCGGATCGCCGTCAAGTGGTGGCTGGATTACCGCCGGCTTCTGGACGAGGCGGACGCCGTCTGGGTGTGCACCGAACCGTTCAATCGTCTCGACGTCGTCACCACCAGCGCCGCCGCGGGCAAGCACGTCTTCACCGAGAAGCCCATCTGCCTGGAGCTGAAGGAAGCTGACGAAATGATCGCGGCCGCGCGGCGGGCCGGCGTGAAGTACATGCTGGGCTACTGCCTGCGCTTCACCGACCCGTATCGGCTGATCCACGACGCCTTCGCCCGCGGCGAGTTGGGCGAGCTGGTGAACTGCTGGACGCGCCGCTACATGCCGTTCGATACGAGCAACTCCTGGTACGGCCGGCAGGACAAGAGCGGCGGCGTGACCCTGGATTTCGGCAGCCACGATTGCGACTGGCTCCGCTGGATCGGCGGCGACGCCCGGACGGTCTTCGCCAGGACGTTCCGGGTACGCCCGGCCGCCGACGGCGACGAGCACGGCCAGATGCTGATGCTCTTCGAGGAAGGCGGCATGGGCGCCATGGACGTGAGCTGGTCCTCGTTCCTGTCCGAAAGCTCCATCGGCGTGGTCGGCACCAAGGGGGCGATGATCGTCGGCCGCGACGGCAAGGTCCGCAGGAAGATCGGCGAAGACGGCGACGAGGAGATCCTCGATACGGAAAGCGCAATGGACATCAATCCGGCCGGCGAGCTGGGCACGAAGGACGCCTCGGGCAAGGTCCGGGCGGTCGGAGGACGCAGCGAGACGATCCAGCAGCACTTCTTCCGCTGTATCCAGGAAGACATTGAGCCTGTTACCCCGGCCACCGACGGCCGGAAGACCCTGGCCACCGTCAAGGCCCTTCAGGAATCGGCCCGGCGGGGCCAGAGCGTGGCCGTGGCGGAAATGGGCTGAGCGAGCGAAAAAGGGGTTGCCATGAAGAAAGGGATCTGCCTGGGCTCCGTGCCCGGCAACGACGACGAGGAGAAGTTCGCCAACGCGGCCAGGTACGGCTTCGAGGGCGTGGAGGTCGGCACGCTGCGCGACCCCGCCGGGCGGCAGGCGCACAAGGAGCTGTCGGCCAGGCACGGCGTGGCCGTCTTCAGCGTGATGAACTCTGACCACTGGAAGTATCCTCTCTCTGACCCGGATCCGGCCGTGCGCGAAAGATCGCTCGAAGGCGTGGCGGCGTCCATCGAAACGGCCGCGGCTCTCGGGGGCGACACCGTGCTGATCGTTCCCGCCGTGGTCAAGCCGGACGTGCCCTACGAGGCGGCGCAGGAGCGCTCGGTCGAGTCCATCAGGAAGGTTCTGCCTCTGGCCGAGGAGAAGGGCATCGTCCTGGCCGTGGAGAACGTCTGGAACAAATTCCTGCTGGGCCCGATCGAGTTCGCCGCGTACGTGGACGCCTTCGAAAGTCCGTATCTGCGGGCCTACTTCGACGTGGGCAACATCGTGGCCTATGGATATCCGGCCCACTGGGTGCGGACGCTGGGCGATCGCATCGCCAAGGTGCACGTCAAGGGCTTCGACGCCAAGCGCCACGCCTTCGTGCAGCTCCTGGAAGGCACGATCGACTGGCCGGGCGTGATGGCGGCCCTCCAGGCGATCGGCTACGAGGACTACGTCACGGCCGAACTCGGCCCCGCCGGCGACGACCCCATCCGGGGCTTCGAGCGGATTAGCTCGGAAATGGATCAGATCCTGGCGATGGTCTAGCACAAGGCTGCCTCCTGCGCAGTGACCGAAGGAAGGACGGAGGTCTTCACATACGAGACAGCATTGACATCGGGGCGCGGCGGGAGCTTTTCGTTGACGGCTTCTTGATCGACCGGATGAAAGGCGTCCGGCTGGACCTGAAGAAGCCCGAGCGCCGCGAGGTATCCTTCACGGCCGATGCGCCCTGGGAGGACAACGTCGCCAGCTTCCTCAGCGTCTTCCGTGACGGCGAGACGGTCCGGCTGTACTACCGGGCCAGCATTCCCGACCTCGGCGACGAGGACTGCAACATCGTCGCCCTGGCTGAAAGCACGGACGGCGGCGTGACGTTCTCGCGGCCGAATCTCGGCCTGGTCGAGTTCGAGGGGTCCAAGAGAAACAACATCCTCAGCATCGGCGGGCCTCCGCGGATTCCGCCGGCCTTCATCGACACCAACC
>Ga0315541_1001005_pt1 | contig 27626 bp, 26 predicted proteins | sample SalMarSW160190MG_FD_203095 | JGI IMG/M metagenome (GOLD analysis project Ga0315541, IMG submission 203095) | Salt marsh sediment microbial communities from the Plum Island Ecosystem LTER, Massachusetts, United States - Salt Marsh Sediment SW1601-190 ...
CCGGTCAATTTCAGCCATAGAGCGCAAGAGGTTCGCGCGGTCTATCCAATGAAACACAAAATTAACGATGATAAGATCAAACGACCCGCGCAAAGGAATGGCACTGGCACCTGCCTTGACAAATTCCACATGTGGAAATTTGGCCCGGCCGTCAATGATTGCCTCCGCCGAAGGTTCCACCGCCACTGCGCGGGCTTTGTATCGATCGGAAATCATCTCCAACCTGAAACCATTGGCCGCGCCGACCTCCAGGACATTTTTAGGATGCAGCTGATAAAGTTCAACGAGCTTGCAGGGAAGATCTTCTTCGGGTTTGAAGCCATTCAAGGCATTGTTATTCCGCGCGAACCAGTTGTCGCCTTCATAGGCAGCGAAAACCTGGTCTTGACTAATTGGCATAGTTGTTCACCACTTCTCTTACAGCCTCGACTACCCGACCAATATCCTGGCCATGCATTGCAGGATAGATTGGGAGGCTGATCAGTTGTCTGTAAAGTTTCTCTGATACTGGATATTCTCCCTCCCGGTGCCCAAAACACTCCCGATAATAAGGGTGCAGATGAACAGGAATATAATGCACGTTTACTCCGATGCCCATTTCTCTCAAATCAGAAAAAATTGCGGATCGCCCGGCTGTCAAGTCGCTGAGGCTTAATCGAACAACATAAAGATGATAAGCATGGTTAGAGGGCATAGAGCATGGAGCCCCAGTGGAATAGCCCTCGCCCCGATGGAATGGACTTCGTATTCCATTGGGCAAGGATTCCACAGGGTAAACATGGCGCATGGCGTCAGAAGAAGAGTGTATATCACCTGGCGTTTGGTGTTTGGCGAAATGCTTGGCGGTTAAGACGTCGGCTCGGAGCCCGAGAGGTTCTATTCCGGGGATGTCCGCTAAGGCTTCGTCATATAAGGCAGCTATCTCACACCTTCGCTTCAAGAATTTTGGGAGCTTTTGCAATTGAGAGATGCCAAGCGCACACTGAATATCGGTAATGCGATAATTGTACCCCAGATCTTCCATCTCGTAATACCAGGTATTTTGCTCGCTCCGCTGCCGGTGGTCGGTGTTGATGCCGTGGTTGCGGAAGGTGCGCATCTTTTGAGCAAACTCAAGGTTGTCGGTAACAATCATCCCACCCTCACCGGTTGTAATGTGCTTGAGCGGGTGAAAACTGAACACGGTGAGATCCGCCAGTGAACCTACTTTGCTTCCCTTATATTCTGCTCCCAGAGCATGGCAGGCATCAGCAACCAGAAACAGGTCGTGTTTGGCAGCCACGGTTCTCAACGCATCGTAATCGCAAGGGTGACCGGCATAATCGACAGCCACAATTGCTTTCGTCTTAGGTGTGATTTTATCCTCCACCTCGTTTGGGTCTATGAGCAGCGTATCAGGATCAACGTCCGCAAAGACAGGCGTTCCCCCCTGGAACACCACGGCATTTGCGGTAGCCACGAAAGTCATTGGTGGCAGGATAACTTCGTCTCCCAGCCCTATATCGAGAGCATACATGGCCGCATGCAGTGCTGCGGTTCCGCTGTTTACAGCCACCGCATATTTTGCGCCCACATAATCCGCAAAGGCCTGCTCAAACTCAGCCACCTTTGGCCCCGTAGTCAACCAGTCAGAGCGGAGGACTTCCACTACAGCTTGGATGTCCTCTTCATCGATCCATTGGCGACCATAGGGAATAAAAGATCGTTCACCGTTCATTGTTGTCCGTTGTCCGTTGGTTGTGGTTCGTTTCCGATTGTTAGTTGTCTGTTGAGCGTTATTCATTGTTGTCCGTTGACCGTTGTCTGTTATCCGTTTACTGTTCTCTGTTGACCGTTTACCGTTGATTATTGTCTGCGATGTCGCTATTTTCTCAATGAATTCTTGAGGGCACTGATTTTTGCTGATATTTTATGCAGCTCATCTATTAACTCATTAAACATATCATCCTTAACATATCCTTGCTTTCTTGAGATTTCCAAAAGTGGAACACATTCATAAGCGGAGCCAAGGGCTATATTCAGAAAATGAATGAATTCTTTCTTACCACGGCTACTTCCCTCCGCAATATTGCTTGGAGTTGAAATAGATGCCCTTCTAATTTGGTTTGTAATTCCAAACATTTCACTTTTTGGAAATGGTTTGGTTATGTTATAAATTTGGTTAGCAAACTCAACAGCATCCTGGTACACTTCTAACTTTTCAAAATTAAATTGCATATTAACTCCAACTGATGTTCACCGTTTTCCGCTGTATGTTGTCCGCCGGAGAACGGTCAACGGATAACACTTTTTAATGGTCAACGGACAACGATCCTTTACGGCGAACGGTAAACGGCTGACTGTGAACTTCCCTCTAAAATACCTTCCTCGGCGCTGAGCATGTTCAGAATGGTCTTTTCATTTAATTGGTGAATTGTAGTCGCCAATTTAGTAGTTAAGTCATCTTCCAACGTCTCAGATCCATAGATAATTTTTGTTAAGTCATCTACAGTCAACCATTCATCGTTGTTGTTGCTTGTATATATAAAACCATCAGATAACTTTTCACCGATATCGTAATTTTGTCTCTCCCACCACGAATAATTGGGCATAATCACGTACATACCATTGTACATCACAGAGTTCCGTCCTTCTTCTTCCGTGATGAGGACTTCGTGAAGCTTTTCGCCCGGCCTTATTCCAATAATTTTAATTTCACATTCCGGAGCTACAGCCTTTGCCAGGTCCACAATTTTCATACTTGGGATTTTGGGGACAAAAATTTCGCCTCCCTGCATATGGTTAAATCCATCGATAACTAGCTCAACCGCCTGATCCAGGGTAAGCCAGAATCTTGTCATGCGTTTGTCTGTTATGGTTATTTTCCCGGTTTTCTTTTGTTCTTTGAAAACAGGGATCACGCTTCCCCGGCTTCCAATGACGTTTCCATAGCGGACACAACTGAATATTGTACCTCGCGGGCCTGAATAGGCATTGCCCTGAACAATAATTTTTTCGGCACAAAGCTTGGTGGCGCCATACAAATTGACCGGATTGACGGCTTTGTCGGTGCTTAAAGCGATGACCTTTTTGACGCCTGTATCGATTGCCGCATCAATGACATTTTGAGCACCATGAATATTGGTTTTGATTGCTTCAAGCGGATTATATTCACATGCCGGGACCTGTTTTAAAGCAGCAGCGTGAACAACGATGTCAACACCTTCCATAGCTCTTCTCAAACGATCAGAGTCACGCACATCTCCTATAAAGTATCTGAGGTCTTCTTCGCCAAATTTTTGACGCATTTCATGTTGCTTTAACTCATCTCGACTGTATATTCGTATGACCCTGGGGCGATACTTTTCGATCATTATACTGCAAAAGTGCTTCCCAAAAGACCCCGTCCCACCGGTCAGAAGAATCGATTGATTTTCCCAGTCAATCTTTCCTATGTCAGTATTCCCCTGTTTAAGAATAACCCTTGCTTGATCAATGGTTCTGTTTTTGTGATGAAGCAGGTTCTTGATCTTATGCAAATTGTTGATATCCTGCTCGGAATATCTTCTTTGCCCGCCATTGGTTCTTTTAGGGCTTACAAGTTGAGGAAACTCCTTTTCCCAGTATCGAATAGTGGATCGTGGAACCTCTATTTTATCGCTAACTTTTTGAATTCTGAATACCATCTAATTCTCCCCAAAAAGTCTGTTCAAAGCATAAACTTACTTTTCGTTTGTATTTCGGCTGAAAATTTAAAAACTTTAATTCAACTTTCAGGTAAACTTTAAAAATTCGCAAAGAACGTGCCATGATATTCAATAATTTTATCCTTATTAATTTAAATAGGTTATAGAAGTCCTTTTGACCTATGTAGACATTTAAGCCGGAATATTTTGCCTGGATTTAGTGTTAAAAGATATCCGTTTTTACTTTAGGAATCCTTTCATCAAATTACTTTCATTTGGAAACAGCCGTAGAATTTTGCTTTCTATTTAAAATTTCATTCCAATCCCAAGCTTTTTCATTGTATAGATTATTATTACATGTTAAATTATAAATATATATTTCCTGCTCAACCATTTATTTTACCCAGTGAAATTTTTCGGAGAAAAGGAGCGAAGCGAATTTCACCGGGGCCACTCAACTATTTGACGATATCTGAAGCTTTAACTTTGACTTGAATTTTGCAAGAAGAATGCCAGCTTATTTTTAAAATATTTTTATCTATTATTTTAGGTGGATAGGTCTGGAAGGGAGATCTGATAGAGAGTGCGGACCAGGAAAAATTGTCATTTTTTTGCCGCTTAAAGTTGAAGAATTTGCCGGTTGTATATTTTGTTAAGGAAAAAGGGGCCGGCCTCGGTTCCCTTTCAGTTTTTTCTAAAGGGGCAGGAATAACATGCCGAATATGGACGGGGAAATGTATGTGGTGGGAAAAGATGTTTCCCCAATCCCAAAAGGAAGGTGTGATGCTAAACAGCATTTCAGCTTGTTGCAGGTCAGATCGGTTAAGGTTCAGCAAGAGAGAAAATTCTTTACCTAAACCTTTCTATCGACTAATATGGAAACTCGAAAATCCCATAACTCATCGAATTCGATTAACTTTGCCCGCTTTGCCAGTGAACTTATCGCCCTTCGGGCGTACTTTTTGACAGGACCAACAGGATATTCAGGATATATTAATCAGGTTATTCCTGTTAATCTTGTCGGAAACATTCCTATACTATCAAGTTAAAAGCAAGCGCATAAAACTGAAGAGGTAATCAATAAGCTTTTAACCGATCTTTTGACGAGTGATTTTCATCTCCCACCTCCCTTAACTCTGATGTGTCCTTTGTCTACAGGATACTTTTCACGAATCTCACGTTGAACTTTGCCTACAGATAAGCGATCAGAGTCATTATTCCGAACAGCCTTCCGATGTTCTGCTACTGAAGCACAGTTTTGCGAAGATGTCTGAGTTACTGAGAATACCGACCAAATTGGTTCCGTCAAGCACAGGCAATCTTCTAACGCCGACCATACGCATCAACTGATGACAGTTTGAGATCGACAAGCCGGAGTTGGTGGTGATCGAAGGTTTGGTCATCACGTCATTGACCGTGAGCGACACCCATCCGTTTGCGTCCATGACAATCGCTTCAACGATATCCTTTCGAGTTATAATGCCGAATGCATCTCCATCGTCATCAGGTTCAACGACGAGACACGATACCTCGAATTCGCGCATCATTTCAGCAACTGTCAACAACGTTACATTTTTCTGGACCGTCTTGACGTCAGTCTGCATAAGATCCCTGGCACTCAATTTCTTTGCATCCATATTATTTTCCCTCCATATAACACATCATCCTACAAGCTCTATAGACTGTTGTTCCGCATTCGGAACAAACATCACTTTTCCTCCGATATCTTCCTTGACGTAATAGCCGTATCCGCATACGACCACGGTAGTCCCAAAATACGCGGTCTTTTTCACCTTCACTGCCACGGGTTCGATTTCGGTTTCAGACATTTTTTGTACCAGTTCTTTCCTATATTTGATCATCCTAGTTTCTTTACTCACTATCTCACGCCTGAGCTTAACCAGCTTTCCAAGTTTACGGGATGTCTCTTTGGGAAGTGCTTTTTTTTTGTATTTTTTAACGTATTGGGCTAAAATCATGTCCATCTTTGCCCTCTTATGTTTGAAATCTATCAACCGTTTTGTAACATCAGGCAAAAGCTTACGAGCCTTTGATTTCCTTCCGACGCTCACGCGTGTTCTGACGCCGGCATCTGATCCTATTTCATTAACTTCGATACCCTTGACGGCCTCAACGGAACCACCCCTTATACTACCCTTTCCTTCAGTCACGATTATGCTGCCATTGGCCGATACAGTACTTCGCAATATATCATCGCATACGAATATGTTGCCGTCAGAATGAACCGTGGCATTTTCAAAAAAGCGGGCTGTGAGATTTCCACCTGCGTGGACTCTTCCTTCTCCTGAACCGATGATCCCGCCGTGTATGTAGATGTCTCCACCGGCTTTGACTGTAGCATCTTCAATGCCACCTCCGACTCTAATCTCACCGCTGGCACGTACATCGAATCCTGACCTGATCCAACCTTTGATGTTCAATGAACCGTCCATTGACAGGTTGCCAGTCGAATAATCCACATCACCGGGTATTTCGTACTGTTTGGAAACCCATATTTTGTTGTCTCGAGTAAGAATGACCATACCGTCGATTTCTGATGTAAAGATAAGCCCATCGTCTGAGACCTCAACGTTACTAGCCGGAGTGAGAACTTTGTCGGTACCAGGCTCAGCGGTGATGATATCGCCGAACACGTTAACCCCTTCTTTCCCATGCGTCAACGGAGTCTTGACCGCCAATATATCTCCAGCTTTAACGCTTTGTATTGATCCGCGTTTTTTATAATCTATGCGCCCGGATCGCTCATCAATTGTTCCCGCAATTTTCTCTTGTTGAAACTTGAGTTCTATTCGTGCGTCGACACCGTCTTTGGCAGGTGTTGCCTCGGCGACCGTAAGATTCCGAACCGGTTCACCCGCTTCAATAACCTCTTTGATCAAATCCTCTTTAATACCGTGAACAATACTTGTCTGTACCAGCGTTGCCCACACGTCTTCGAATGTAAGCTTGCTGTTGTCTGCAAGTGTGGGGAATATGGACATCTTGGCCCACATTCCGGATTTGTTTGCCTTGACCAGGTTTGTTACTGACACGTCCTTTGAGGTTGACCGTGCCTCACCATATAAGGCAGCGATAAATGTAATACCATCCTCAGTGATAATCACATTGTCTCCAGCGGCAAAATTGACGTCCTTACCATCCTCAGCGGGTACTTCTTCACCAAAAATGTTTCTGCCTGGCGCTCCTTTTGTGGCGGGAATTCTGACGGCAACGATCTGGCCCTGTTTAACCATACTATTGGCACTGGGATCCTTGTTGACCGCACCCTGACCTATTTTCAGCTCGATTCGGCCGTCTTTTCCACTTTTGGCAGACTCGCCGACCGCAACCTGTATATTGTTCCTCGGGGTATCGGTATCTATAACTTCAGAAACAATATTCACTATTACCTCCATGTTTATTCCAACAACTATATTCAGATCGGCGAGCGCGTGTTTAATATCCTCGACTGTTACCGGTTTGCCGTTGCCCAACGGCGGCGTTATTGTCTTGATGGTAGCACCCATCTTATCTTCCCGGATGACAATATCGAATTGACCAGGTGCGTTCTTCATTGAAACAATATAAGTTGCTTTATCGACCTGTACAACCGTTACTTCATCGGGCTGCACACCGAGTTGTCGAGCGCCTTCAATACGGGCAGCCTTATCGTTTTCTTCGGAAATGGTAACGGTGGTTTGTCGCATTTTTAGATCCTATATCACCAAGCCTAATTGTTACACGTATAAGTTAAATTCAAGGATTCTGATAAATTTTTTTCTGGAAATAATTATTCCTTAAATCGCTTGCGCTTAATAATTTCTTTCTCGAACTCTTTTACTATCTGTTCCAATTCTTCATAGGTTGGTTTTCCAGCCATTGGAAAATCCTCCGATCAAGCATGATAATTATAGGAAAGAACAAAATTATAGAAATGATATGAATTGATTAAATGCTATTCTATTTGCCAAAAGTTTTGCTCGGTTTCAGATAGATTTAGTCCTAAAATAAGCGAATATTGAAAGCTAAAGAAAATTTCGGTAGTATTTACTACCATGAATAACAGTTATCAATAATAGTAATAGAAGAAGTGGTTTTTTAACGCACTTCTCCCTGAGCTTACCTTAGAATAGAAGCAAATTGTCGAGTTGAAGATTGACAGCCCCCTTTCAGTTTAGGTTGAAATAGGCTCGCGATTGTTTTCACAATCACTGCCCGGCAGGTGTAAAGCTTTACTGGAAACTGAAAGATTTGAGTATATGTGAAAAGTTGAGTGTGTGTTTCAGCTTGGCATTATACCCCACAAGCCTATAACAAATCCGCCTGCCGGCTTTAATAATCAGACACGGTATTCGGATGAACGTATTGATGAACCGTTTGAATTCCATGCGCATGATTTGCAGCCCGATATGCCGGTAGGGTAGTAGCATGCCATACCAGGCCTTCAAATCCCAGGCCAAAGAAGCAATTACCATGTAGGCCCAGTTGGAAAGTAGGTTGTCGGAAGGTGCTTGGAGGGCACGGACGCCATTTTTCAACTGTTCGATGTCATTTTCATGATCTGCGCGTCCTCGATAAAATTCGACCAAATCCTTTACAGACATTTTCATGTCGTTGGTGATGTAAAAGAAATAACGGATGTCATCGAAGAGCTTGAGTTCACCTTTGGTTACTTTAATCGTTTTTCTTAGCACAATCATCCGATAGGATATTTTGCATTTACCTGGTTGGTATGGAAATTCGGCAATATGTTCTGCTTCGGTTTGCACATTTTTAAACTTTCTTCTTTTTACCACTTGCTTTTTTACATTTTTCGGTCGTCTACGCTTCCTGGTTTTGACCTCATATTTGGGTTCCTTTTCCAGGTACTGCCAATCTGCCGGGTCTATAGCATTGGCGATCTTAACCAGCTTTGGCATGGCATCCATACCAAAAACAAACATGCAGCGTTGATCCCATTTGTCAAAATTTGCTGTCAGACTAAAATCGGTATCACCACGTAGCCGTACCTTCTTGAATGTATCGCAGACCAGATCCAGACTTTTGTCTATCCACTGGGCAGAGTCTAAATGAGAAGGGGCATTGCCGGAACGATTTACAATGTAAAGCGGCTCACGCGTCTTGGCTAATGAAACAACCAACGGATGATAGCCCCACTGGCCGTCATAGGAAATGTCCATCCCCTCTTTGCATTCGCCATCGGTCGGACTAATGGTTCCGTCCACATTGAGAACGGCCTGACTAAGGAAATTCTTGGGCTGTTGCTGCCAGATCCTCTTCCGAATTGTGTTTTTGATTTCCATCAACTCTGTGATGTCGTCTTTATCGAATCGTCTCAAAAAGTCGCCAGCGGTAGTCGGATCTGGGATAATTTCAGCATCCAGTGCATCAAGCCAGGCCTCATCATTTCTCAACAATTCGATGTCCTCCAAGCAATGACCGCCGGCAAGAATGTTGTAGGCAATATTAAGCACATGGTCTGATTCATGATAAGGCAGATAGCGCTTAAGTAGCTTAAGACGCCCATCAATTTCATTAACCAAACCGGATTTTCCGGTTAATTGATGTATGATGCCGATGCCACCGTTGGCAATCCCTTTGTTGCGGCCATCAATATCATAGTGAATGTTAGAGGCCGATAGCATAGGATGAGGTTGGTTTTCCCAATTTCTTTTTTTTAATCTTTTAGTGATTTTTTTCTTGCGTTTTCCCAGTTTTTTGGAGATATTTCGTTTCACTCGAGATGCTCCTTTTTGTGTATTAATGTTTAACTACTTAATTTCCATAATACACTGTTTTATGGAGCATTTCGAGTGCTTTTTTACTTCTTTTGCAATTAATTTGCGCTTGTATTGGGTTTAGTTGGTGATTGCCTTAATCGTAAACCACCTAAAATTGAAGATGTGTAACCAATTTTTCGTTCAACATACCGTGCCTGAAGCTTGCATCAACATAACACTAATATCATTGAAGATTTGTTTTGTAAATCGTAAATATTTCGGGCTTCAATTTTTTAACCTGTTATGTTGAATTTGGGTTCCAGAGGCCAGACCGCAAGATATGGGATTTCCCGACTTTAGACCAGACCTGTAGCTGATGGTATGCCAACTGAGATACACATTATATATCATTGAAGTTAAAGGATTTTACAACACCTGACCAACATAACAGATAGCACCAAACTATCGTTTGGTGATACGGTATCGAGGTATCTCAAAAAATTCAGGCCATTGATAAGTTGTTTCAATTGCAGTTATCACCTGTAGTTTTTCACAATATATGGATATAGAAGCGATGTAAATTTTCAGAATAGATTGACAGATAGAACGAGATTATCGGATTAAATGGGCCTTTGTCAGAGGCCCATTTTTATTTGACGAGAAAGGGCGGTTTGGTTTTGGGGCCTGACCGCCCTTTCCATAACCGAGGATCGTCAGAGATCCTCAACACAGTGTTAAAGATGATACTCTTTGTGACTGTCAATTTCAAGAAGCTTTTAAAGCAGCAGCGCGATTATGATTGGCCACGGCCTAAAGTTTGTCCAAGTTGTGCCCAAAGCGGCTTATGGGGTCATGGATATGTTTTGGCCTATTTCGACGTATTGGCTGTTGGGGTGTTTGTTCGCCGTTATCGGTGTCCGGTTTGTCATTGTGTCATCCGTTTACGGCCTGAAGGTTATTTTAGACGTTTTCAGGCTTCGATTGATACAATCTTTCGCAGTTTAACCCACCGTTTAGCCAAAGGGCGATATTTAGCGGGTATCAGCCGCAGCCGTCAGCGCCACTGGCTGTTGGGATTGGTTCGCAACACCGCTGCTTATCTGGGCAACAGTTGGTCAAATCGGCTGCTTTCAGCATTTGCATGTTTACGACAAATGGGTCGTGTGCCTGTGAGCCGTAGCATTTAATTCGGCCAGCTAACCATTTTTTAGCCACCCTACCGAAGGGTGTGATCGACTTGGTCTTCGATCTGTCGTAAAGCAATCCTCAAAACTGTAAAAGGAGGATGGTTATGACAGAAGATGAGAAAAATCAGATTGCGGCCTTTCGATTTGGGGTGATTGGCGATTTGGTGACGGCATCCGCTCTTGAGCCGGGTGAACAAGAGCGTGTGATCCAGGAAAAATGCGCCCGCAAGTGGCAGATCCCTTTTTCTGCCAAAACGCGCATCAGTCGTTCGACAATCCTGCGCTGGATGCGCCTGTATAAAGACAGCAACGGCAAGCTGGAATCGCTGTATCCTTCGGATCGATCAGATCAGGGCCGAAGCCGGGCATTGGATGAAGAAACCTGTTTAGCGTTAATCCGATTGCGAAAAGAGCTGCCCAAAGCCACCATTGCCCATGTTATTGAGCAAATGAATCGACGTGGTCTGGTGACACCCGGCATCCGGCTTACCCCATCCACGGTGTATCGATTTTTGCATCAGCAAAACCTAATGCACCCATCTTCGAACCAACCCAAGGACCGTCGAAAGTTTGAAGCCGAACTGCCTAACGATCTGTGGCAAAGCGATGTTATGCACGGCCTAAAAGTAGAAGTTGCCGGCAAGATGAAAAAGGTCTATCTCATTGCCATCATCGATGATCACAGCCGCCTGGTGCCCCATGGCGAGTTTTATCTGTCCGAAAGGCTATCCTCATATCTAGATGTACTGGAACAGGCCCTTTTAAAAAGAGGCTTACCGCGAAAGTTGTATGTAGACAATAGCCCCGCCTTCAGGTCCCGTCACCTTGAGCATATTACAGCTTCTTTGGGCATCGCGTTGGTGCATTCAAAACCCTATAAACCCCAGGGGCGGGGAAAGATCGAACGGTTTTTTCGCACCGTGCGCCAAGGCTTTGTCTACGGATTTAAAGGCCACACTCTAATGGAACTTAATGAAGCCTTTGATATCTGGCTCAATCAAATCTACCATCAGCGCAAACACAGCGCCACCGGCCAGACACCGTTTGAACGCTTTACCTCTAATATCCAGTGCCTTCGAGCCGCACCGTCCAATCTTAAAGATCACTTCCGCCAACACGTCCGGCGGCGTGTTGCCAAAGATCGCACCATTACCCTTAACGGTAGGCTGTATGAAGCGCCCGTGGCCCTGATCGGCCTTCAGGTGGAGTTGCTGTATCACCCAGATGACCCGGATCAGGTGGAGATCAAATACCAATATAAAACCTATGGCTTTGTCCGACCGGTCAATCTGCATGTCAATTGCCGGGTTAAACGGGATAGGAATCGCAACGCTGAAATACACCTAAACCCGGACCCTTCAAAATACCGGGGCGGCAGACTGCTTTAAACAGGAGGTACATCAATGAATACAAACTATCACGCGTTCTTTGGCTTCAAAAAAGAACCATTTGGAGCCGATCTTGCCCTTAAAGAAATCCTTAAAACCCATGCTCTGGTCGGAGTGAAAAACCGTTTTGACTACACCTTACGTTTGGGCGGTATTGCCCTGGTAACCGGAGAAATCGGCAGCGGCAAATCCACGGCATTGCGATATGCTGCCGGCCAACTGCATCCATCCGAATATCAAACCTTTTATGTGGTGGCCTCCTCAGGCTCTATCCTGGAACTGTACCGGCAAATTAGCGCTGAGCTGGGTATCAGTAAAGCCAGTAACTCAAAAGCGGTGATGACCAGAACAATCCGCAAAGAAATCAAAGAACTGGTTTGCGGTAAAAAAATGAAGGTGGCGCTGATCATCGATGAAGCTTCATTATTGCGCCTGGAAGTCTTTACCGAATTGCATACCATCGCACAGTTCGAAGCCGACTCCAAACCTTACCTGCCCATTATTCTTGCCGGCCAGTCCAACCTGGTCGATAAGCTGATGTATCGCGCCTCAGCACCCCTGGCATCACGAATTATCGCCCGAAGCCACCTGGAAGGTTTGGATCAAAACACCATGCAGCAGTACCTTGAACATCATCTGAAACTGGCCGGAGTCAACACCAATCTTTTTGATGACACGGCTATCACCGCCATCCATCAAGGCTCCGGAGGACTGCTCAGAAAAGCCAACCACTTAGCCCGAGGCGCCCTGGTTGCTGCTGCAAACAACCAATCACAAAATGTTCATGCTGAACACGTCAGACTGGCTTCCACGGAAGTCTTTTAAAGCCAAAGGGAAAAAAAATGAATACACATGAAGAAGAAATGGTCTATGAACAAAAAATGGATCAAGTAACCGAACAGCTCGAAGAATTGATCCTGGATGCCTTGCTCAAAGCTTTAAAGAAAATAAAAAATCGTAACTTAACGTTCGAAGAACTATACAGGAGGGCACAAAATCAACTCAACCAATTCTAAAAACAACCGGGGTCGATCATAAATGGTCGCCTCCGGTTAATACAATCCGAAAAATTTTAAACAGTTCAAAATAATTAGAAAATATCAGACAAAATAATTTGGAAATCTACATCACCAGCCGGGGAGTAGTTTTCTAACAATAAAATATGTTGAAATCTCTACCTTGGTTGAACACAAAAATATGTAAATTCGAATATATTATTTCTCTAATTCAGCTTTTACAGCTAAACCAATCTGTTCCAAAGTATATGGTTTTTTTACATATGCTCCTGCACCTATTCTTCGAGCCTCTCCGACTCGTTCTGTTTCAGAAAAACCACTTGCAATGATTGCTTTTTGACCCGGATGCATTTCGAGAATTTTCCTGTATGTGTCAAGGCCATCTATGCCTGGGTCCATAATCATATCAAGTACGATTAAATCTACGCTGTGTTCTTTTAGATATTCAACTGCTTCTTCACCGCTTGAAACAGCATGGGCTGAGTAGCCCAATGCGGTCAACATAGTAAGTGCCAACTCTCTTTGCCCTTTTACATCATCTACCACTAAAATTGACTCTCCCTTGCCCATATAGTCTTCAACAGGTAATATGCTTTCCTCTTTGGCCATTTTTTCCCGGCTTGCAGGAAAATAAAGTGTGAATGTGCTTCCTTTTCCTTCTGTGCTTTGAACATCAATATATCCTTTGTGGTCTTTTACTGTACCCCATACAACTGCCATGCCTAATCCTGTTCCGCTTCTTCCCATTACCTTTTTCGTATAAAAAGGCTCAAATATCCGCTCTAAATCTTTTTTAGAAATCCCGATGCCAGTATCAGAAACCATAAGGGTAATATAGTCTCCTTCCTCTATGCTGTCATAACTGTTAATGGGTCTGCTGATGTATCGATTTTCTGCGGATATGAAAATCTTTCCCCCAGCGGGCATGGCCTCTGCTGCATTGGAGACTAAATTCATAACAGTTTTGGACAGATGAACAGAAGAGCCCGAGATGTTTAAGAGATCTGATTCAATATTGGTCTCTATTTCAACCCCGGGATGGTATAATTTCAACTTTTCATGCTCTGGGCTTTTCAAATATTCAAGAATAATATCGTTTAGGTTCACCACCTCCGTAATATCAACCCCCCTTCTTGCCAGAGTCAACAGATCCTGCACAATAGCGGCAGCTTTTTTCCCTGAGTCTTGTATGCTTAAGATGGACTTTCTTAAGGGACTGTCTTCCGGGATTTGCATTAATAACAGGTCAGGATAACCTACAATACCGGAGAGCATATTATTGAGATCATGAGCCACCCCTCCTGCCAGTGTTCCTAAAGCCTCCATCTTCTGGACTCGCTGGAGTTGGGCTTCAAGTTTCTTTTTCTCCTCCTCAGCCAGCTTGCGATCGGTGTTGTCAAAAAAAGTGCCGGTAACATATTCAATCTCTCCCTTGCTGTCACAAACTATATGCCCTCTTTCTTGTATCCAATGGATGTCCCCAGCCTTGGATTTGATCCTATACTCCCTAACATATGACTTATCTGTTTTTAGAGCCCGGATAAAACTTTGCCTTGCAGTTTTAATATCTTCCTTAACAATTATATCGGACCATTTCATTCTCTCGGAATTAAATTCATCAACATTATAGCCAGTGAATATCTCAATCTTATTATCAAAGAATTCGACAGACCAGTCTTTATATCCTCTGTAAACAGTACTTGGGAGATTTTCTACTAAGAATCTGTATTTCTGCTCACTTTCCCGCAGCGCCTCCTCTGCCTGCTTGCGTTCGGTGACTTCTCTGGAAATTTCTAACACTGCTTTGGGTTTTCCCTCTTTATCTTTTAATGCCACATTAGCAGTACAATGGAATGATAATATTTTCCCGTCTTTATCAATTAGTTGCGTATCATGCTCATGAACCTTTTCGTCCTGAAATGCCTTAAGCGTAAAACAAGGATATGGTTCACAAGGTTCTTCTTTTTGATGAAATGCCTCATAGCATTTTTTGCCAATAATATTATCACCAAATGTTTTTTTGGCTGTTTCATTGGCCCAGATAATATTTAAATCTTTATCCATCATGCTCACATAATCTCCAATAGATTGCAACATGGCATTGAGCTTTCCTTCACTCTCCCGGAGAGCCTCTTCGGTTTGCTTTCGTTCGGCTATATTGATTCCCAATCCTCCAAGATGATTTTTATTATCCATTTGTATTAATACTCCCGTAAAATAGTAAGGAGTTTTTTTGCCATTTTTGGAAACAAAATCAGCTTCAACAAAAGATTCTCCTTTAATAAATACCTCCTGAATCTTATCTTCGACATTGTGTTTGTCTTCCCCTTTAATGAAATCAAGCGAGCTCATACTCGATATTTCTTCAGCCGAATAACCTGAAACTTTTTCAAGATTTTTGTTCCATCGTAAAATTTTGTCTGTATCATCAACAAAATAAAAGATTCCGGGCAGACTTTCTATTATTGATTCTGAATAATACTTCTCTCGAAATAGTAATTCCTCAAGATGCTTGAATTTTATAGCTTCTTTCTTTAATTCTTTTACCCTTTGTTCCAATTCTTCATAGGTTGGTTTTCTGGCCATTAGAAAATCCTCCAATTAAAAACCTGGTATCGTTGAATACCATGTATGAGCCTTTATACATCACATAGGGCTTGCCCCCTTAAGTTGGTTATTTCAGTTCACCTTCGAGATAGATTCATTTTCTATGGAATCTTAATGGTGTTTTTCCATTTCCTGTTCGATCAATTTTCTTCCGAAATATGCAAAAATCATGCAAAATTAAATAGTTGAAGCATAATAGCATATATATCAATTGTTTATACTAATTATTATTTAAAATTCTTAGTATTATTTAAAAAATTTAATCTATGTAATTGTGGGATAAATTACATAAAAAATATGAAGTGTTTCATGTAAGCACGCACTTGATTTGCAATAAAAACGCACTTGATTTGCAATAAATAATTTACAGGTCTAATAATAATGGGAAAAAGGTTTGACCAAAACTACCGCTGAAATTTATAGTTCGATGTGGAATTTTATCAACAATCCTCGCTTTCTAATTCAAGATTTCTTCTAAAATATCTTTCGTATCTTTAATAAATCTTATGTGTCGGTAGACGAAGATGATTTGACAATTGTCAAAAATAGGATTTGCTTGACTTGACACCAGAAAAATATGATATCTGTATATAAATTATTGTTGTGAATGGTGTCGATACGGCAAGTGATCTGTACTTTTTATGATTTCGGTTATAAACTTTCACTTTTCGGAAATTGAAGCTTCAGGCACGAAATCAGCAGCTATTTCAATATCTATTAATCCTTAATAAGGGTAACATGGCTTCGTTGCATAATAGCTATTTTTTTCGGAGGAATAACCTCTGCAAGTAGTAAATGATTTCGGCCAAGTTCTTTTTTTCACCTCTGCGAATGTCCATAAATTCAAATGCATAATAATCTAAGTATTTATGCCGGCCGTGTTCAACCCTTTTTACAACCATTTTTTTTACCTTTACCTTTCGTTCGCTTCTTTCTTTGTCAGGCGGGAATACTATTTCTATGTTTTTCAGAGAATCTCCTTTCTTTAAAATTAGTTCCTTACTGTCTTCTCCTTTAAGCCTGCTCAGACTGCCAAGGGTTCCGCTCAAACTGATGTTAACCAGATTAATTTCCCGCTGAACCTCACCAGACATAAAAAAAAGTTTTGGCCCAATAGGAACATGCATTCTAAAATGTCTTCTTCGTTGCAACCGCTCAATATAATCTGGAAAGGGTATCTGTATTTCATTGCCAGAAAATTCTCCCCCGGAAGTGGTGAAGATGTATTCAAGAGTGTCCGGGCCATTGAATTCGAAATGGATTTCCCATACAGCTATCTTTGCAACTGCATCCATGAAATCCCTGGGCTGATCAATGACAAAAAAAGATGCCTTTTTATGCTTTCTGATGTCGGTAATCATGGTATGTCGCTCATAGTCTTGACCTACCAATCTCATAGAAAGCAGGATTTTATCCTGTTTCAACTGTTCCATGAGTTTGAATAGCTTTTTATTTTGAATTTTTTCGGGTTCCAACATCGTTACGATCTTTAAGTCTATAATTATCTAATAATAAAACTTTTATTTAAGGAGTTTTGATATCAGCATAGCCTATATGTATGTACGGGTAATATCTGCTGTAAAAACGCTCTTGATTTGCAATATTCGTTAGAACGGCTTAAATAAGGGGTAATTATATAACAATTCCTTTCGTGTATACTTCATTAACTGTAATCACGTATTTGGTTTAGGTAGTGTCAATTTAATTGTGTGAGATTATTATGGGCCAATTCTTTAAAGAATGGCAAGTTCTTACGCACTTTTCCTATTGGGTTTGACCGCCAGTGCAATTCCATTTTTATACTGATAAAAGCCAGGAGAGTATAGCAAGCCTGTTCTCCTGCCACGATCTCCATTGGTTTTGTCCTGCGTTTAAATTCTTTGTTGAGTCGCTCAATAATGTTTGTTGTTCTTAACGAAATCCATTCTTCTTCAGGAAAAGCAAAAAACGTCAAACAGGCAGTTATTGAATTATCAAGGCATTTTACAGCTGAGGGAAGATCTTTTCCCCAACGCTTTTTAAATTCGGAGAAAAACTCCATAGCCTTCTTTTTTGAAGAGGCGTAAAAGATGGACCGTATATCATCTGCCACAGCTTTTTTAAACTTCTTGGGAACCTTGGCCAAAACATTCTTGGACACATGTACCTGGCAGCGCTGGGTTTTGGCATTTGAAAATTCTTCTTTAAATACCCGTTCCAAGCCCGGCAACCCGTCCATAATACCCAGGGTTACCTCCTGGCAATTTAATCCTCTGGTCTTTAAATCCTTAAAGAATTCACGCCAATTGGAAGCCGATTCCTTATCCCCGGCCTGCAAGCCCAGCACCAATTTATGTCCTGTCTTTTTCACCCCAATGGCAACTAACACAGGAACAGTCTCGATGCTTTTGCCGATTCGCATATCAAAGCAAACGCCGTCTAAAAACATATACTTAATGGACTCTTGCGATAAATCGCGGGTTCGCCACTTTTCTGCGGCCTCTATCAGTTCTTTATTAACATTGCTGACTTCGACGGCTGATATCTTGCGACCGACCAGCTTTTTGGAAATCATAGAAAGACTTCGGGTACTTATACCCGTTAAAAACATTAAACATAAATCCTGGCGAATAGTATCTTCGTATTGTTTACCGCGCGGAATGACATGGGTTTTAAAGTCACCCTTGCGGTCTCTTGGAACATGGAGATCAACCTCACCGATACCTTTTAACGTAAAGTTTCGATCATAGGAGCCATTGCGATGATTTACATCCCCTTGACGACGCTCATAGCGCTTTCTGCCAAGAAAATGCGTAAGCTCAGCATCCATCAGCCCGGAAAGGTACTGACCAATTGTCTCTCTGATATCGGCTCTGATCATATCGTAAAGTTGCTCGGGTTGCTCTTGAATTTCCTTGAAAATACTGACAAGTTCAGGTACACTAATTTCTACTTTCATGGCGCTTCTCCTTTCTTTTTGGTTTTTGCGGAAAAACCTTTTTAAAGGAAAAGCGCCTTTTTTTTCAACCTCTTTTAAATTTTACACAATCTATTTTACACTACCCACTAATATCCGGGTTTTGTAGCACTGCATCAAAGGATGTTTGAAATTCTTTCTCCGGATATTTTTCTTTAAAAAACCTTAGGGTTTCGGGATTACTGTCACAGATGGTGTGAAGCGCTCCCAGCTCATTAAAATTACGAACCAGATTTTTTCCCCAATATCCGGATCCAATTACTGCGACATTGGTCATGATAAAATCAACTCCATTGTGAGGCCTTTGCAAAACGCCCCCTTTTGCCCAATTCCGGCGTCCCCGCGGAGCGGGATTTGTCAACAGGCTCAAATTTTAACCCGCCACCGAACTTTGGTGGGTTAATCCTCAAAATACTCAATGTATTCCTGCCTGCCCCGTAGGTCCCCGTGAAAATGCCGGGACATGGCCGGTAGGTCGTACTGGGGTGGTTAAAATTTTCACGTTGACTCGGGGCGTCCATGCCCCTCGCCCTTACGGGCAGCTTGACAGCTGTCCAATTCTGCTATCCTGCAGAATTGTCCTTGGCCTTGAACAAAATTGAACGTTTTTCAAAGGTCTCATTATTTCTTTATTCAAACAGGATTAACTGGATTGATAGAATTATTATTTCCTCTGGAATTGAGAAAAGAGAAAAAAGTCCGAGTAGACCTTGTAAATCATGTCAAATAAAAATTGCTGTAAGTTGCTCAGATGGTGTTATTTTTGGAAGAAGCTGTAAACTTCAGTCCTTACCACGTCTGCAATCCGTTCTGCCAAAAGGTCAATATTATTCAAATCAGAATAATCACCTTTCTTTTTATTACTAAGCTGCACCCTAATTTCGGCCAGACTCATTCCCCTTTCCCTTAGTCTTTTTATCTCTTCAATTACCGAGACAGTCTCAACGCTATACCGCCTCTGCCCGCCGGAGGTCCTGAGAGGAACAATAATGCCGTCCAGTTCCTTTTCCCAGAATCGGAGCGTGGGTTTAGGAATATCGAGCTTCAGACTGAGTTGCTGGATTGTGAAAAGTTGTTTCTGTGTATCCATAGAACCTTATTTAAGGAGAGCTTCGCCCCTTGGGTTACATCCAATTTTGTTTCGCAACCTATTGATTTTGGGTGTTTTATAATGCCAATGTTAAAACATTTGGCGCTTTTTTTTAGAAAAGCTCATCAATATTATAGGAAAAAACATTATAGAGCTTTAACTTTGACTTGAATTTTTGCAAGAAGGGTGCCAGCTTATTTGGAAAATAATTTTATTTATTATTTTAAGGAGATAGACATGATAGAGAGTGAGGAAAAGGCATAAACGTCATATTTTTGCCGCTTAAAGTTGAAGAATTTGGCGGTTTATGGGAATTGTTAGGTTCAGATTTTCTTGGCTATTTGTTTTACCTCTTCGGTTAACACGCGCTTAATCTCATTCCAATCTGAGTCCCAGATCATATTGACAGGCTTTTCTGTATCCGCCTCTTCGAAATCGAGTAGGCCCTTCAAGAAAAGCATCTTGCTATAGCTAACCCCCTGGTTTTCTGCCATGGCTAATTGGAGGAGAGTATCTAGAGAAATTATCTGTCTGGTCAAGCAATAGAGGTCCACGAAGTCTTTCCTATCACCCCTGCTTGCTATAGCCATAAGTTTCATCCTGCCGATATCCCTGGCGTCAGCCACGAGAAAAGTTGTGTCTAAGTGCCTCATGTCTATCAGGGGGAATGTCAAAGGAATTGATTCTTTGATAAAATCAACCTTGATTGATTGAATAATCATTTCCGTGTGCCGGTTAGTTTCATTCACTGTCAAACCCTTTAAGCCGGTTTTCTGGAAATAAAGCCTGAGCTGTTCGGCATTGAAATCCTTTGCCGAAAAAAAGTCCAGATCTTCAGAAACCCTATGCCCCAACTGAAGGGCTAGGGCGCTGCCACCTGCCAGGTAAAACTCTCCTTCTTGAAGAACAGAATGAAGCTTTTCTAGTAATTCCCAAAGGGATTGGGGTAAGACCTCGGAATACATTCTTCATGCTCCAAATCTAATAGCACCTTCCAGAAATTCCTTGACCTTCGAGAAAGCAACCGACTCTGTCGAACCACTGTGGCCATCTCTTCCTGGCTATAAGTCTTTAACAAGAAGCGCACAGCCACATCATCTCCATGTTCCATCAGACGGGCAATAATAAAACGCCACGATTTTCCGATGTACAATTTATCGAAATCAACATCCCAAAAAAACGGCTTAAAATATCTTGGCAGAGCTTTATAAGTTTTCATACACGTTAAAAAGAACTCGAAGCACATGTTGTTCGGTTCAATAATTCTCCATAAAGTCAATGCTGATTACTTGGATTGCGTTAACTCAGATTTCAATAATTACACCGATTACTCTATCTTTACTACAGTCTATCATAAACGTCAAGAAGGGCCTTTTTCGCTGGGATAGAAAAAAGCGCCTTATTAACACTTGACATGCACACTTTGACATTATATTTTGTGTAAAAAATGGTGTAACCATCCGAAAAACAGCCGACTGTCTGATAGCTCAATCTGCTATAGAGCACCGATTATTCTTGCTTCACAATGACAACGACTTTGGTCGCATTGCCTCAATTTGCAACTTGCGAATTTTTCCAACTTGAGAAGGATGTTGAAAAGTACTCCCTTTTGTTGGTATCGGAAAGCCGAAATCATTGAAATTCAACGTCTCAAGCAACTGGTCGCACCGCTTAACCCAGGAACATCATATTGTTTACAACGTGAGTAATAACCAAATAGACTTCCTTATGTACAGATATCATAATGAAAAAAGATTTTTTACAAATAATCGTTGAAGACAAAAAACAAGAAATAGCTGCGGCAAAAAAACGCGTGCCTGAACGTCTACTCCGTGAAAAAGCACTGGTCCCCCAAAAAAAACGCCCGTTTTTACAAAAACTTGCGCAACCGGGTCGATCCGGAGTAAATATCATTGCTGAAATCAAACGGGCCTCTCCTTCTAAGGGGGTCATTTGTCCGGATCTGAATCCGGTCACATATGCTGCAGAATACGAAAAGGGAGGAGCGGCGGCGCTGTCCGTTTTGACCGATGGGCCTCATTTTAAGGGCAGTATCCTTGATTTGAAACGCGCCCGGGAAAACACGACCCTTCCGGTGCTTCGCAAAGACTTTCTGATCTCCTCATACCAGATTTATGAGTCTGCGGTCATGGGGGCGGATGCCCTTTTGTTGATTGCCCGTATTCTTGATCCCAAACAGTTGAGAGATTATCTTAACTTATGCAACGAACTTCAAATGGATGCCCTGGTGGAAATTCATTCGGAAAAGGACCTCAAAAAGGCTACCCGGGCAGGTGCCGGGCTTATTGGAATAAACAACCGTAATCTTCGTTCTTTTGAGACCGATATCGACATCTCAATTCGCATGAAATCTCTTCTCGAACCCGATCAAGTGGCGGTAGCTGCCAGCGGAATCAGATCACGGAAAGACATTGAAAAAATGAATTCTTCGGGAATATGGAATTTTCTGATCGGCGAAAGCCTTGTTCGTGCTGATAATCCAGGGGCTTTCCTCAAATCGCTCCTTGGAGAAGATTCACCCGAAAATACGCAAAGAACGTAGAAACAAACAAAGACGGCTTCGTAAAAAGTCCAACTTCTGCGTTGCGCTGCATCCTTCGTCATTGCAGCGTACTATAAGTACGCCTCATTCCTCAGGATTTGCACGCCTTGAATTTGGATCTTTTTACTTTGCCGTCGGACTGTGACTTTTTGCGAGACTGTCAACAAAAGTCTTGCATCAGATCAAAACAAACGTTTATAATATTTATTTTTGTACATAGTAAAAGTGTCTAAAGAATACTAATCCGCCACCGATCTTTGGCTGACTGAAGCTAAGGTATCGCTCCCGCCTGCAATTGCAAGCTCGCCAGCCAGCCAAGCCCGCCCGGCATTCGCCTGAGGCGCAGCCGATGGCGGACGGGCAAGGCGAGGCGGCCTGGGGCACAAGCGGGTAGGTCGCTCCATCTTTTCATATTAGAATTGGCAGAATACCTTAACTTTAGATCACTTTAGTCACTTCAAACTTTTAAGTTCTATATTTTTCTGACATAAAATGCACAATAACAACTTTATACCTCAGGTCAAGATATGCGGCCTGACCCGGGTCGAACAAGCACTGCAATGTGCGGACCTTGGGGCGGATGCCATCGGATGCGTCTTTTATCCCAAAAGCCCGAGACATCTGACTGACGACCGGGCCGGAGAAATTTGCTTAGCATTGGCGGATCGCGTAAAAACCGTGGGCGTGTTTGTAAATGAAACGTTTTCGAGCATCATGAATCATGTTGAACGCTGTCATCTTTCTACAGTCCAGCTGCACGGTCAGGAATCCCCTGAGCTGGTTCGTCGTCTTCGCAACGAAAACCTTCAGGTGATAAAGGCTTTATTTGTTGACGGCAATCCTTCTTTAAAAGATGCTGAAAATTATCAGGCATCGGCTTTTCTGGTGGAATGCGGACAGGGCAAACTTCCCGGAGGGAATGCGCTGGAATGGAACTGGGATCAGGCCAAAAGCTTTGGTGAAAAACATCCGCTGATCATTGCCGGAGGTCTTTCCCCTGAAAATGTTTCCCATGCAATAAAGGTGAGTTCGCCCCATGCCGTGGATGTAAGTTCCGGTGTGGAATCGAGTCCCGGGCACAAAGATATTGACAAAGTTTCGCTTTTTCTTGATGCTGTTTTCAGGTGCGGCTTTGATAAAAAAGCGGAAAAGATATTTTAAGAGGTAAAAAAAATGAGAAAAACCATAGAATTAAACAGGGTTGTAGTCACCGGGATAGGGATGGTTACGTCACTGGGACTGGATGTACCGACCACATGGGAGGCCATGCTGGCAGGCAAATCAGGTATTGACTGGATTACCCAGTGGGGTGATCTGGATGAAGTGAAAGCCAAATATAAATTGGCGGAAGATTTTCCTTTGATTGCCGGCGAAGTCAAAGACTTTAACATTAAAGATATTGTCAAACAGAGAAAAACAGGTTTTTCAAAAGAGGATCTGAAACAGATTAAATATATGGATGCGTTCATCCAGTTTGCCTACGCAGCAACATTGGAAGCCATTGCCGACTCTAATGTAAATTTAGAAAAAGGAGAAGTTGATCCGTATCGGGTTGGCGTCATTATCGGCTCGGGTTTGGGTGGCCCCCAGTCATGGGAAAACGAATTTAAACGTTTCTTAAACGGTAAAAAAGTATCCCCTTTTTTAATTCCGCGTCTGATACCCAATCTGGCGGCCGGCAATGTCAGTATTTCTTTTAAGGCCAAAGGTGCCAATGCGTGCATAGCCACTGCCTGCGCTTCCGGGGCTCATGCGATTGGCGAATCTTTCCAGAGAATTCAATTGGGCAAAGAAGACGCCATTGCCTGTGGCGGAACCGAAGGTGCAATTACCCCATTAACCATAGCCGGTTTTCATGCGCTTAGAGCACTGTCGCCAAAATACACAACCCCCCAATCCGCTTCCCGACCATTTGAGGCAGACCGTAACGGCTTTGTTATGGCAGAAGGATCAGGCGTTTTGATCCTGGAAGAGCTGGAACACGCCTTAAAAAGAGGGGCGAAGATCTATGCGGAACTCATCGGTTTTGGAATGACCGGGGATGCCAGCCATATTACCGAGCCTGATATTGACGGCGCCATTAGATGCATTAAACTGGCCTTGGAAGATGCACAAATTGAGTCCAAAGACATCGATTTAATCAACCCTCATGCCACATCCACACCCAAAGGGGATATTAATGAAGCCAATGCCATAAAAAAAGTCTTTGGATCTGATGGGGAACGGCCGTTTATAACCGCAAACAAATCTCAGCTTGGCCATTCTCTGGGAGCCATAGGAGGAATCGAAGCAATTTCGACCGTATTATCCGTTTATAATAATAAGGTCCCTCTGATTTTGAACCTGGAAAAGATTGACCCGGAATGCCAGGGATTGAATTATATCTGCGGGGAAACAAAAGAGGCAAGAATTGATACCGCTCTTTCCAATTCTTTCGGCTTCGGCGGCACGAATGCGACTTTGATTTTTCGGAAATACAGATAGGGTTTAAGGTTCTGGGTTCTGGGTTCTGGGTTCTGGGTTTACTCATTACGGGTCACTGGCTTTTGGTCAGTTGTCACGAATAGACCATTCTTACTTCAGGCTTTTGATAAATTTACCGACAGCTCCCACGCCTTCTTTATCAACCAGCCGAATGGTTTGCGATCCCACCACGGCGATATCGGCTTTTCCCTTTAGAAAATCGACATCTATTTTCTCTTTCACACCAAAACCCAGGGCCAGAGGAAGATCTGTGGCTTTCCGGCATCGAGCAAGATATTTTTTCAGCTGATTGGAAAAATCCGTATACACACCGGTCACCCCCTTTCTGGCCACGCAATAGATGAAGCCTTTTCCAAAGGAGGCAAGGTATTTCATCCGCTCATCCGGCGTGGTTGGAGAAAATATGAAGATCGGAACAAGGTTGTGTTTTTCCATGGCGCCAAGGTAGTCTCTCCCTTCTTCAGGAGGAAGATCCGGCACAATGGCACCCTTAATATTGCTTTGGGCCATTGCTTCAGTAAACCTGCCGACCCCGTATTTAAAAAGAATGTTGTAGTAACTCATAAAAAGGAATGGAACATCAAAAGCTCCGGTAACCTTTTGGGCAAAATCCATGCATTTTTGCACGGTTGTCTCCCTTGAAAGAGACTTTTGATTGGCGTGCAGGATTACCGGGCCGTCTGCAATCGGTTCGGAAAAAGGGATTTGCAGTTCCATCAGGTCCACGCCTGCTTTGACCATCGATTCTATAATTTTGAAACTATCCTCGAATGTGGGGTATCCAAGAACGATATGTGTCATTAACAGGATTTCTTTTTCTTTGAGTCTGTTTTTTAAATATGATTCAAGCATGATATTCCTTTGCTTTTTCTTTGATAAATTCCTGCCACTTTGGGTCGGCAAATGCATCGGCAACGGTAAAAATATCTTTGTCTCCTCTGCCGGATTGGTTGATCAGAATAATATCCTCTTTAGGCATGGCCGGCGCCTCTTTAAATGCCTGTGCAAAGGCATGGGCCGACTCTAAGGCCGGGATCAAACCCTCCTTTTGAATCGTAAGCGAGAGGGCATCTATGACTTCCCTGTCCGTTGCTGCTTCGAATCGGATACGACCGCTTTCTGCAAATTGGGCCAGGATCGGTGAAACACCCACATAATCCAGGCCGGCTGCAACACTGTGGGTCTCTTTCATCTGGCCGTCATTGTCCTGCAAAAAATATGTCTTATATCCCTGGGCTACACCGATGCTTGCATCTTCGGAACAAAGGCGTGACGCATGCTTGCCGGTGTCCAGCCCTTTTCCCCCGGCTTCAACCCCTATAAGTTCAACAGGATCATCCAGGAAAGCCTTGAATATCCCCAGTGCATTTGACCCCCCTCCTACACACGCATAAATACGGGCAGGCAGCCTGCTCTCTTTTTCCAAAATTTGCCTGCGGGCCTCTTTTCCAATGATCGACTGCAAAAAAGAGACCATTTCCGGGAAAGGATGCGGACCGCAGGCGGTTCCCAGTACATAATGAGTGGTATCCATATTCGTCACCCAATCACGAAATGCCTCATTAATGGCATCCTTTAAGATCCGGGTCCCTTCCCGTACAGTGACGACGTCCGCGCCCAGTCGCTCCATCCAGAAAACATTGGGGCGCTGCCGCCGGACATCCACTTCGCCCATGTAGATTGTGCATTTGAATCCAAACCGTGCAGCCATGGTGGCAGTCGCCACTCCGTGTTGGCCGGCCCCGGTCTCCGCAATAACCCGGGACTTTCCCATCCGTTTTACCAACAGCCCCTGCCCCATAACATTGTTGGCCTTATGAGCTCCGGTATGGTTAAGGTCTTCTCTCTTGATATAAATGCGGGCGCCTCCAAAATGCCGGGTAAGATTTTCAGCAAAGGTTATGGGTGTGGGCCTGCAGGAATAGGTTGACATGATATCAACATATTCCTTCCAGAACACGGGGTCATCTTTTGCCTTTTGAAAGGTTTCGACAAGCTCATCAAAGGTGGCGATAAGAATTTCAGGAAGATAAGCTCCTCCGAATCCTTCATAGTAACCTCTATCTTTCATCTGCATATTCTCCTAATGTCTGTGAAAAAACAAATTTATCTGTTCTACAATAAAGCTCTGAATAAATGACGTTTTTTGCCTGTTCAAAATGAAGGAACCGTTTTACTGTAAGAATCGGGGTGTCCGGTGCAACGTGTAAACTCTTCGCCTTTTTCCCGGTTAAATAGCCTATCCTAAAGTTCTGTTTTCCGCCTTTGGGCCGCATGTAATAATTTTCATCGACAATTTGAGAAAGAGATCTGTCCGACAGGTCGATGCTGTCTATCTTTGCAAACAGAGTTTCATGGAGATAAATATCCTCGATAAGAACAGGTACATTTTCAACCCGGCTGAGCCTGGAAAAAAAATATGCCTTTTTATTGGCGAAAGGATTTTCCGGATCCTCTCCAATCGATTTCAAGGTGATCTTTTGCAGAATTCGTGTGGTAACCGATATCCCTTTTTTATGAAATGATGAGAGCGTTCCTGCCAGTGAAAAGAGATCAACCTCTTTTTGTTCTTTGCAAACAAAAGTCCCTGAGCCTCGCTTTCGGATAAGTATTCCTTTACGAACCAGTAAATCGGTAGCCTGCCTTGCCGTGGGCCGGCCGATACCGTAACGCTCGGCAAGGCGTTTTTCCGACAGTATCCTTGACCCTGAAGGGTATTCTCCTAAACGTATTTTGGCCAGCAGGATATCCGCCAGTTGGCGATATAATGGAATAGGAGATTTTGAATTCAGCATAAATGCATGCTGACACATATTGGTTAAGTTGTCAAGACAAATTTAGATTTCAAAATACATAATCCGGCAATAAATAAAATAACAATGTCAAAAATTTAACACCTTGTCACATTTCTAATCAAACTTTGGTATGAGTCTCACCCAGATTTGGCATA
>Ga0315541_1001007_pt1 | contig 27588 bp, 31 predicted proteins | sample SalMarSW160190MG_FD_203095 | JGI IMG/M metagenome (GOLD analysis project Ga0315541, IMG submission 203095) | Salt marsh sediment microbial communities from the Plum Island Ecosystem LTER, Massachusetts, United States - Salt Marsh Sediment SW1601-190 ...
CCCACCCTAAATGTCCAGATGGATGGGAATGATTGGACTACTCTGTGCCCGGCGCCAATGCATAACGACCCGGTCTGGCCGGCATCGAATCCTGGGGACAGGTATGGCTGGGGATGCGTGGTCTTCGACACATACATGAACGACAACTACTCGGCCGCTAGTGCCTTGGTTAGAGTAACTGGCGGGCCTACCTATGCTCATACTTGGGCAGGGAATACGTATGGGAAGTCAATCCTCGGCTTCGACTTCGACAAGACGGGCGGCGGCGCTACTACCATGAAGGCGGAGGCCGACAATTGCAGAAACAAAGATGGCGCTGGCAAAGGCCGCAAATTGGATCAGAATCGGGTAGCGCCGAACGGGGATGACAGGACTTGGTCATACTAGGTACGGACTGAGGAGCGGAGAATGAAGCGACTGGAACGTACAGCATGCGTGGGGCTTTGTTGCGTCGTCGTTGGGGTGGCCGTTTACGGTATTCTGATCAAGGACAGGACAACAGGCGGCGTAGCATCAAACACCACCGATAGTGTGTCAGGGAAGGCTTCGAGCAAACCTGGGCCCAGCGGGAGTCTGGAAAGCGGGCCACAGAAGGTGCAACATTCACAATCGATGCCGGACCTTCACGAGAACGAACTCGGCACCACGCAGGGAGAGCCCTTTGCGACGGGCTTTCTGTTCTTTGACGGGCAGTATGTCGATGTGCCGTATAGGGTCACCCGCAAGGGCCTGGGCGTTTTCGTCAACGATAAGATGGTGGTGCCACCTCCTGTCCAGTGGCCAATCAGGGAACCACCATCGGGTGAAGCTGATCCGGAACTGCCCAGACAGCTCACGAGAAACACATCGTTCTACGACGAGGTGTTCCACGATTACTTGAGAAAGAAGATCGCCTATGTTCAGAATAAGCATGGTCGGAAGGAAGAACGCGAGATTATGGAGAAGGTCATCAGAAGCCTGCCGTTCATTAAGGAGGCGAGCCTTGACCCAAAGATCCCTGACATCCTTCAAATCAAGACATATGAGGGTGATGAAACATATAACATTTTGCTTGTCTCGCCAAGACGGCGAAGCGCTGACGCGAAGGCCGTCCTGAAGTCCGTGAAGGACGAGAGGGGCCGGCTTGAACAATACCTACGGGCAGGAGGCTGCTGCTATTTCTTTTCGGAGGGTGGACGTATTCAGATGGGCAGAGATAAGGCCCGGGAACGGCTTCCCAGAATCGTGGCGATTCTGCGCTCTGCCCAGCCGACAGAGGTCAAATTCACAGAGCTCCAGAAGGTGGGTATGCCTTTCGTTAACGCCGAGAGCTTCTCCGCACTGGTGAAGGGATTCTCCCCATCCCGACAACTGGACGAGCGGCTTCGGGAAATGGCAGAGGGAAAACAGGCAACTAGTGGGCCCTAGGGTTCGAACAAGCGCGCTGGCAGGCGCGGATGGCACTCCGGCGCCGGGTATCCCGACGTAACAGTCATGGTCGGATACTCAAGGAGAACGCCCTGCCCTGCGCCCGTCAGCCCGAACGGCACAACTTGTCGCATCGAAAACACTTCTGTTGTTTCCCGATGTGAGAGTCGTTCGTAAGAGGGTCGGGTTCGGGGAGGTCAAACGAGAATCCGCCGAATCCGGCGGCCCAACGGTTAGCGCGAAAGCCCGCCATCAGACCAGCAAATGTAAACAGTTCGCCGCCAGTTGCGCCGCCTCCACTCGATGCGTCCCCGCGGCTCCGTAGGAGCCACCGAGACTTGCTCGTGGCAGGCCATCGGCTTGACGCGAGCAGCGCTCGCGTCCCGGCCGTCAGAGGGTATGGCGAGATCGGACGCGGGAAAGACGCTGTGCGGATCCTGAAGGAGCTCGCCAAGCACAGCAACGACCAGGCAATCCGCAAGGCAGCGGAGGACGCGATGCGAAAGATGGCTGGAAGCGGAAGGAAAGTGGTAGCGAGTCAACGCCTTTCGACGATGAGAGCATGTGGAAGTGACGTTGATTGGAGACCGAGCTGGCTATTCCAGTCTGTCGCAACCACGGACCAGAGCCCGGCCTCATATATAGGCAACGGGACAGGTAACCTGGCGCAGGGCCGGCTGTGCCCATTCGCGACCACTTTGGCCCCTGAAATCGGACCGAAAGCGGGCTCTGGAGAACAGAGACCGTTTCGATCACGGTTACACTTGCTCCAGTAGACGGGCTTAACCAACCCGTCTCGACCGCCTACAAGGCCCGTTGCCAACCGGCAATGAGTCCGTCAACGGTTCGGCAATTGACGGAAACGCGCGAAAAGCCCCCGGAAACGCCGTCAATAGCCGTCAATGATTGACAGCGCCCCTAGTTATGAAGGGGCGGCACGCGGCCCGAACACACCCACCAGAAGCAAGCCCGCCCTGACCCCTCCCGCCCGACGCTGAGCGGCCGAACACCCCTGTTTTTTTCGTGGCCGCTGCCGGATTCGGTGCACGGTGTACCGGAAGGGGCGAGCGTTTGCGTTGCCATCAACAGGAGTAGCTGAGATGTCTGACTGTCTATTTGCTGTGCCGACCGTCGGGGAGATCGCCCGGCGGATCGGAGAACCCATCCACCGCGTCGAGTACATCATCCGGGCGCGTGGGATTCGGCCGAGCGGCCGAGCAGGCAACTGCCGCGTCTTCACCGACGCCGACGTTGACTTCATCGCCGCGGAGTTCCGGCGGATCGACGCCGAGAGAGGGGGAAACCGATGAAGGCCACGGCATTGACTGATCGTTTACTGACGGCGACAGAGGTCGCGGAACTCCTTGGGGTGCACGTGCCGACCGTCTGGCGGATGGCCCAGCGGCTAGAAAACCCGTTGCCGGCGGTCCGCTTCGGCGAGCGGATTACCCGCTTTCGCCTGACAGACGTGGAGCGGCTCATCACCAACGGGACGGAGGGCCGGTCATGTTAAGCGTTGACTGTGAAATGGTGCGCGTGAGCAAACGACATCCCTGCCCGGTCTGCGGCAAGCCCGACTGGTGTGGATTCTCGCCGGATGAGCGCCTCGCTGTCTGCATGCGGGTGTCCGAAGGGGCCAGGAAGCAGACGCGGAACGGCGGGTTCCTGCACGTTCTTCGGGACGATCCCGAATGGCGGGAGCGGCCGAGGGCGCGAACGCTGACCGTGCCCACGCGGGACGAGTCCCCAATCGACTTCGGCCGGCCCGCGGCCGATTACGCGGTGGCCGTCGATATGGGCGAGCTTCAGGACTTCGCCGAGGGACTTGGCTTGTGTGCCGAAAGCCTTGTCCGCTTGGGGATCGGCTGGGCCGCCGAGCATCGGGCGTGGTCTTTTCCCATGTACGACGGTGGCCGACGGGTGCGGGGCATTCGCCTGCGCTGCGGGGCTGGCCGCAAGTGGGCGGTGACGGGCAGCGGAGACGGCCTGTTCGTTCCGAGCGGCCTGGACTTCGCCAAGCCTCTGCTGATCTGCGAGGGGCCAACGGACACGGCAGCTTTGCTCGACCTTGGCTTTGAGGCCGTCGGCCGACCGAGTTGCACCGGCGGCACGCGACTTCTGGCCGAGCTTGTCGCGCACAGGAAGCCGCCCGGCGTGGTGATCGTCGCGGACCGCGACGAGCCAGGCGGGCGCGGGGCCGAAGCCCTGGCGGCCGCGCTTCTGCCGGTCTGCCGGTCGGTGGGCGTGATCTGCCCGCCGGAGGGCATCAAGGACGCGCGGGCATGGAAGCAGGCGGGCGCGGCCCATCAGGACGTTCAGGCGGCCATTGACGCCGCGCCGGAGCAGTCGCTGGGAGTAGAACGGAGGCCGAGACGATGAAGACACAAAGGGAGACGTTGCGGCTCGACTACGAACCAGTTGGCAACAACGGCCGGATAAGCGTAAGGGTCACGCTCGGCGACGACGTTCTCGCCCTGGACAAGCTGGACGTTCTATCGGCCAGCGCCCGATCCCGTTTCACCAGGGGCTTGTGCAAAGACCGCCCTGGGATCGACCCGGCCGAGGTGGAACAGCAGCTATTGAGCATCGCCCGTGAGATTCAGGAGCGGAAACAAGCCCCAGCCCAATCGGCGACGGCCACCGAACTGGACGTGTCGCGGATCGTCCGGCCTGAGCGGTTCATCACGCCGGAGGTATCCGGGCTGGGGGTGGCGATTCCCACGCTGTGCGACGGCAGGCCCGCCGGGCGCTGGATGCTCTATCTCCGCTGGGCCGACGGCCGGCGTGAGGCGATGGAGCTTCCAGACTCGCTGGTCCTGTCGGACGGGGGCAAACTGTGGATACACCCGACGCCCGGCGAGCCGAGCGTACGTCAAGTGCCCGCATGGACCGAGGCCGACCGGAAGGCATGGCTGGCCGGGTCGGAACCGCCTGACCCAGCAGAAGTGTTCCAACGGCTCTGCAAGTGCATCGCGCACTTCATAGACTTCCCGTCCGACCGCGCGCCGGGCATGGCGGCGACGTTGGCCTTGTGGGCGATGCTGACCTACGCCTACCCGGCATGGCCGGCAATCCCGTACCTATACCTCGGCGGGCCGATGGGGTCGGGCAAGACGCGCGTCTTCGAGGTGCTGAGCCGGCTGGTCTTCCGGCCGCTGCAATCGTCCAACATGACCGGAGCCGCCCTGTTCCGGACGCTTCACAGCAGAGGCGGGACGCTGCTGTATGACGAGGCCGAACGTCTGAAGCAATCGACGCCGGACGTGGGCGAGATCAACTCGATGCTTCTGGCCGGGTACAAGAGCGGCGGCCGGGCAACGCGGCTTGAGCCTGTCGGAGACACCTTCCGCACCGTGGAGTTCGACGTATTCGGGCCGAAGGCCCTGGCCTGCGTCCGGGGCCTGCCGGAAGCCCTTTCCAGCCGGTGCATCCCGGTGATGATGTTCCGGGCTGGCAAGGACTCGCCCAAGCCGCGTCGCCACATCGACGGCCAGGCGGAACGGTGGCGAACACTTCGGGCAGACCTGCACGCGATGGCGCTTGAGTACGGGCCAGACTTCCTGGACTTGGCGGCGCGGGGCCACGTCTGCCCGGCCATGAGCGGACGGCAGTATGAGCTTTGGCAGCCGCTCCTGGCGTTGGCCTCCTGGGTGGAGGATCACGGCGCGAAGGGGCTGCTGGCGCTGATGCAGGGCTTCGCAACCGCGAGCAACGAATCGGCCGAGGAAGAGCAGACGCCCGACTGTGACGAAGTACTCCTGCGGGCGCTGGCCGAGCTGGTTCGAGCCGGACAATCGCCCATCGCCAAGGAGGTGCTGGAGAAGGCCCAGCAGGAGGAGCCGCGCATGTTCGCCAACTGGAGTGCCAAGGGTGCAGCCAACGCCCTGCGCCGGTACGGGATCGAGACGCGGAAGACCCACGGTAGGCGCTCCTACGGGCACGTGACGTTGGCCGACATTCGGCGCATTCAGGCGACCTACAACATGGACCTCGGCCTGCCGGACGCGGGAAACGGTGAGAATACCCCTGAGAACGTGCCCCACGTACCCCAAGTGCCCCAAGGACACCCTGAAGGGGCTGTAGGGGCCTCCGCGGGGGCACATGGGGTATGTAGGGCACATGGGGCACTTGCGGAGGGGGATAGTCATGGCTTTTGACGCGGCGACCTTCCTAGCCAGCCTTTTCTGCGCGATACCTCGGTTCCGTCCCAGTGAGTTGCGCGAGAACCTCAGGTATGCTTACGAAGAGCGCGCGGCTATCAAGGAGTTCTGCGGGAACGTGCCCCGCGAGCGGGCCGAGGCAGAGGCATTAGCGGAAGTCGTGAGGACCATGAGGGGGGGTTGGACGACATGAGCGTAAGAGCGGAACGGACGCCGAACACAGGAAGCGTTGGCCCGGTCGTGATACTTCCGGGGGATCCGCCGACCCCGTGCCCTGAGCTCCTGACTGAGGAGGAAGCCATTCGGTACCTACGGCTGGACACTGTGGGCATTGAGCACCCTAAGGACACGTTGCGCCGGTACCGGGAAAAGGGCCTCCTCCGGGGTACGCAGGTATCCAAGCGGATATTCTACCGTCGGGTTGAACTGGACCGGCTCTTGGAGCGGTTGACCGAGGAGAATCCGCGATGACGCCCGGCTGGGGTAGCTGAATGTCCGGTCTGGAACCAATGTAAGGCGAGACCCGGTGAAAGGTTAGGATATGGGCGGTAGCGGTCTTGTAGCGAGTCTTGCATCAATCCCGCGGCAGCGATCGTCCGAGGCGCCTACGTCTGAGAGGCGGGCGGCCGCCCGAGGCGAGCCGAAAGGCCTGCGCAGCGCAGGGGCAGGCAAGAATTGTTTATGTTTTTTGTCATATGCTTATTGACATAGCACATCCGCTGTGCTAGAATGCGGGCAGATGGCGGCTCGAAGGTTGCACGATGGGAAGCAAGCCGACAAAGATCGAAAGGCAGCTCATTGAGGCGATAAGGGCCTCCGGGCTGACCCAGGAGGACCTGGCGAAGCTTTCCGGCGTTGACCAGGGGGCCATCTCCCGCTTCCTGACGGCGGACCTGAAGGCACGCAGGTCGCTTTCCCTGCCCACGGCCGACAAGCTGTGTCGCCTACTTGGCATGGAATTGGTGCAAGTTCAGAAGCCGAAACCTCCAAAGCCCGCCAAGGGCAGAAAGGAGAAATGAGCCATGAGAGAGGCGGTCATACTCACGCCGATCGCCAGGAGCAAACCCAATGGGCGAACGTACACCTATTGGGTCCTCCGATGGCACGACAGTAGCGGGAAATCGCACAGCAAGAGCTTGGGCCCTGCTAACAAGGTGTCCAAGCGCCAGGCGGAGAAGCTGAGGAGGCGGAAACAAGCTGAGCTTGAGCAGAACCCCGGACGGCGGGCGGCGTCCAGGGCGCCAGCGGTGGGGCAATACCTCGAAACGTATTTCCGCGTCCGCGAAGCCGAGCTTGCCCCTGGCACGCTGGAGCTCCATCGGCAAACGGGGCGGTACCTCGTAGCGTTCTTCGGCCAAAACCGACGACTGGACCTGATCCAAAGGACCGATGCGCGTGCGTTCAAGGCGGCCCTGGCCAACGGAGAACTCGCCTACGTGCAAGAGCGCAGGCGCGATCTGGCCGAAGCCACGGTGAACCTGCACGTTCGCAATGCTCGACGGATCTTCGGACTGGCCATGGAGGATGATGTGATCCCGTTCAACCCATTCGACAGGATCGCCGGATCCGCCACCCCTCCGAAGGCTTGGCACGAGGTGACAGACGAGGAGTTCGAGCGGCTTCTGGTGACAGCGCGGCCCGCTTGGCCTCTGCTCCTGGCACTGGCCCGATTGGCGGGACTCCGGCGCGGAGAGGCCCTGAACCTCCGCTGGGACCAGGTAGACTGGCAGCGTTCTCGGTTGACGGTCATCGCTAACGACGAATGGCGTCCGAAGGACAGGGACTCCCGCGTGGTGCCGGTGGTGGCCTCACTCCGGGCGATCTTGCTTGAGGCGTTCGAGCAGGCCGAGCCTGGGGCCGAGAGGGTGATTTCTCCCGGCGCTATCAACGTCCGAAACCTCAGCAGGGACTTCACGGTCCTTTGCAGGCGGGCCGGGGTGCAAAGGTATGCCAAGCCCTTTCACACGCTCCGCAAGACGTGCCTGACCGCATGGTCCAGAGAATTCCCGCAGCACGTGGTGGCAGCGTGGGCCGGCCACGCCAGCACCCAAACCACCAGCGAGTACTACCTGCAGGTCAGCGAAGCGGAATACGATAGGGCAGCAGGAAGGGCCGCGCCTGCACAGACTTCTAAGGCAACTGTTGCAAGACTTGATGCAAGACCTGCCGATTCTCGGCCTTCCCACCCCATAATGACAAGAGGCACAGATTCGCAAATCCGTGCCTCTGAGTCACTTCCGCGATAGCGGGCGAAGGGATTCGAACCCTCGACGTCCAGCTTGGGAAGCTGGCATTCTACCACTGAATTACGCCCGCGAGTTGACCATGCACAATGATATATTCTCCTCGAGCCTTGTCCAGATCACAGTGTCAATTTCGTCGGCCATAGGCCTTTGCCCGCGGCCGGCTGATGCGGCCGGAATGTTCCCGCGGATTGCCATGCGTTCAATCCTAACCGCCCGCAGTGGTCTCGCCCTGCCGCCTTCCACATGGTACTTGGACGCCCCGGCCGTGGCAAAGACGGCGCGATCCGCAAACACGATGGCCGGTTCCGCTCTCAAAGAAGTCGCTGGCGGCGCATCCATTCCACGGCCCGGGCCATGGCCTGCTCGGGGGTGTATCGCGGCCGGTAAGACAGCTTCGAGAGGGCCTTGGAGATATCCGGACACATGTGATACCGGAAGTGATTGTTGGCGTCCGGGTCCGGCAGGACCTCGCTGAAGAACTTCGAGTGAGAGACCCACCGAATGGGGATGTTCACGCCGTGGATCTGGGAGAAGACTCTGGCCAACTGCGGGGCCGTCAGGGCGTGGGGGGGCCCGACGTTGAACATTTCCCCGGCCGCCGCCTGGGGGTTGGACAGGGCCAGGCGGAACCCCCGGGCCACGTCCTCCACGTCGCAGGGGCCCAGCAGCGTGTTGCAGCCTTCGAAGAGTGTCACCGGCTCGCCGCGGGCGTGGGCGCGGTGGACCTCCACGTCGCGCCCGCCGCGGAGTTCCAGCGGGACCTTGCCCGGGCCGCAGATGTTCGACGGCAGGATGGCCGTGAAGGCGATGCCGTCGTCGCGGGCCCGCCCTTGCAGCTCCACGAGCTCGTCCATCCTCCGCTGGTATCCTTCCGTCAGGGCCGGGCCGAAGCGGACCTCCGGCGTGGGCACGACCGCCGGCGGGCCGAGCATCCACAGAGACCCGCACCAGATGAAATGACGGCAGCTCGCCCGCATCGCCTCGTACATGGCCGTGGCCTGGGCCTGGACGATGTCCACCAGAACGTCGCAGGGCTGCCCGGCGAGGAAGGCGGGGGCCTCCCGTGCCGGCAGCGCGAGCAGCTCCACGCTTTCCCAGGGCTTGCCCGCCGGCTTGGGCCGGCGCCCGCGCGTGGCCACCTTGACCTCGTGGCCCGCTTCGACCAACTGCGGAATCAGTGCGGATCCGATGTGTCCCGTGCCGCCGACGACGATGATTCGCATGTGGTCTCCTTTATGCAGACTCAGAACAGCTCCAAGGTCATGAGTTCTTCCGCGAAGATGATCCGGCCGTCAAAGGCCGCGGCGATCTCGGCTATGCCCTTTTCCGTGGCGGCGGGCTCGCAGAGGGCCGGCCCGGTGTGGGTTAGAATGAGTGTACGGGCTCCGGCGCCCTTTGCCATGTTGGCGGCGTCGATGGTGCCGGTCTGCCCCGGGTGCTCGCCGTTTGCGTCCATCCTCTCCTGCAGGTCCCAGCAATTGACTACCAGCGCGTCGCAGCCCCTGGCGAGCTCGGTCACGGCTGCCACCGAGCCCGTGTCGCCTGCGAAAGCAATGCTGCCGGCGGGTGAGTCGAAACGATAGGCAAGCGATCTCAGGAATGGCTCGACGTGGCCGACCTCGGCGGCGGTGACGCTCCAGCCGTCTTGCCCGGCCACCAATCCTGGCCCGACGTCGGTTACATGGACTTCCGGCGCGGGTCGGGGAAGCGACCCGCCGCGGTTCCTGTGCACCGCCTGACTGACGGGCGCGCCGACACGGGCTTGCCAATCGCACGCATAGGCGCCGTCGGACCCGATCAGACGTTGGGTGATCAGGGCGGTCGGCTCTGGGCCCCATACGTGCAGCTTGTTCTCCCGGCCGGTGCTCTGATCCCACCGGCAGAGCAGGAAGCACGGGTAGTCGGCATTGTGGTCGAAGTGATGATGTGTAAAGAAGAGGTGGTCCACCTGCGTCGGCCACAGGCCCGCCTTGACCAGCTTGTGGGTCGCCGCCGGCCCGCAGTCGATCATGACGTACTCGTCCCCCAGTTGCAGCACGTGTGAGGTGCCGAACCTCTTCTCAGTTGGCGTCGGCGTGCCCGTTCCCAGCAGATATAGCCTGTTCATGCCGCCTCCTTCGCTGCGCCGTCGTGACCTGGCTGGACGGCCGAAGAAAACATGTTGCTCCGCGGGCCGAACGCAAAGCTATACGAACGAAGCTGCGATCGTCGAGGAGCCGGATTCTGCGCGGCTCTATCTCGGCGCCGAGCCCACCCACTGGCGGTATCGCCGGAGGACCATGTCGGGTCCTTCAAAGCTCGTATAGATCAGTCGGCCGTCGAAGCCGATCGGCTCGTTCAAAGGGTAATCGTCCGCGGCCCACTCGAAGTCCCAGGCGGGATTCTGGACGGGCGAGAGGTACTGATGCCCGCCGGCGTTGACGACGAAAAGCAGCACCGCGGCATCGCTGAACATGCGGCTTGCAGGTTCAGCCAGGAGACAAAGGGCACGACCAGGTTCCGCTTCTCGACCTTGTCGTAGAGCGTGCGGATGCCGTGGTAGCCGAGGTGGTGCGTGAACGGCGTGAACACGTGCGATTGCCGGAAGTATGGCTGGGACCGGCAAGTCCGCCCGCGCAGCCCGGTGTTGTCGATCACCTTGACCACGAGCCGCTGTGTCTCAATCGTCAGGCTCGGGTCCTGCTCCTCGCGGACGTACTTGAGCTGCTCGTATTGCATTGGCCCATCCTGTGAGATTATGAGGCATCTCCCGGTGATCGGATAGCCCTTACCGCCCGCTGCCGTCCGGGCAGCAGCGGGACAGGATATGTTAGCCCGTGGGCTGCCTTCCGGGAATTCCATGCCGCGCCTCCTCGCCTCGGCGGAAGGCCGCCCGGCGGGCATCGAGCCTTGCCTCACAAGAGGTCTGGGATTCGCGCGGCCGATTGTGAAAAATTTCTCGAATTGCCATTGAACGATTCCTTAGGCTCTCCTTATAGTGTATGGCTGATGGTTGCTGACGACGGGTTTTTGGGCTTTATGTAAGTCCATGTCCGAGGAATTTTGAGCCATCCAGACTCGCCCCATAAAGCTTTGCCGCTTGGCGCCTTCCGGAAACGTGCGCCAGGGCATTGTTCCATGAACGAACTCCGGTGGAGACGGTTGTGGCTGTCTATCATGTACCCAAGCCCGGATTCATAGAGTGGTTGTCCGACTTAGGCAGTAGGTCGGTCTTCATTCCCGAGGCCAAGCCGCCGGGCCGCGAAAGACTCCAGGCCGGCACTTCCCGAACCGGCGCTGCCTGGGTCCGACAGCTTGCCGGCCAGGAGCAGCAGACGCCGGCCCTGGACTTGCCGCGGGCCTCTCAGAGCTGCAAAGGCTTTCTGCTGCCGGCGGCTGAGACGGTGGCCAAGTACGGGCGGGCCGCCGGGCAGCCCGTGGCCGTCGCCGAAGCCGAGATCGTCTTGGTGGGCGTGCGGGCGTGCGAGCTGCGGGCCTTTGCCTATCTGGACAAGGTCATGCTCGAGGGCGAGTTCGTTGAGCCCCTGTATAAGGCCCGCCGGGAAAGCGCCATCGTCGTTTCCTGCGACTGCGTTGACTGCGCGGAGACCTGCCACTGCGTTCTCGTCGGCGGCCGGCCGTACGCCGAAGAAGGATCCGACGTCAACGTCACGCCCCTGGACGACGCCTTCCTGGTAGAGCCGCTCAGCGACAAGGGGCGGGAACTGCTGGCCTCGAAATCGCGGGATTGGGCCGAGGCCACGGACGAGCACCTCGACCGGCGCCGGCAGCTTCGCGAGGCGATGGTCGAGCGGCTTGAGAAGCAGAACGCGGAGTTCACCCTGGGCGCGACCGACGAAAACCCCCCGGCGCTGCCTGAGGCGGACGAGGAGTCCTGGCAGCGGTTCGCGGCCGACTGCGTGGAATGCGGGGCGTGCACCAACATTTGCCCGACCTGTCATTGCTTCTATCTGTTCGATCATGCGGTCGCGGCCGACTCGGCCGAGCGCGTCCGCACCTGGGATAGCTGCCTGCTGGGCACGTATCACCGCATGGCCGGCGGGGCGGGAATGAAGCTGACGCCGCGACCGGAGCTTCGCAGCCGCCTGGCCAACCGCATCCTGCACAAGTTCGTGTATTCGCCGCAGCAGTACGGCGTGCTGGGCTGCGTGGGCTGCGGCAGATGCATCGACGCCTGCCTGGGCGCCATTGACATCCGCAAGGTGGTCGAGGATCTGAAACAGTGATCTCGGAAAACCCATACGTTCCCGAGCCGGTCAAGCTGGTCGAGGTGATTGACGAGACCCCGACCATCAAGACCCTGGTGCTTGCGCCTGAAAAGCCAATGTCCTTCCGGTCGGGCCAGTTCCTCCAACTGACGCTGCCGGGCGTCGGGGAGGCCCCGTTCACGCCCTCCTCCAGCCCGCTGGAGCCCGAGCGGATTGCCATCACGATCCTGAAGACGGGCATGCTCACCGACCGCCTGCACGAATGCCGCCCCGGCGAGATGCTGGGCCTGCGCGGGCCGTTCGGCAAGGGCTACCCCGTCGACGAGCTGGACGGGACGGAGGTGCTCGTCGTCGGCGGCGGCGTGGGGCTGGCCCCGTTGCGGGCGCTGATCCACGTGCTGCTGGCGCGGCTGGCCAGGCTCAAGCGCGTCAGCATCAAATACGGCGCCCGCGGTACGGCCGAGCTGCTCTACCGGCGGCAGTACGATCAATGGGCCGGCGCCGACAAGGTCGATTTCACCTGCACCATCGACAATCCCGAGCCCGGCTGGGACGGCCGCACCGGCGTGGTCACGACCCTGCTGAAAGACCTGGACATCGACCGCGGAAACGCCACGGCCTTTGTCTGCGGGCCGAGCATCATGCTGAGGTTCACGACGTATGAGCTCATGAGCGAAGGCCTGTCGGCGGACCAGATTTACCTGTCGATGAACCGGCGGATGAGCTGCGGGATGGGCAAGTGCGGCCGGTGCAACATCGGCCCGTACTACCTCTGCAAAGACGGGCCGGACATGAAGTATTCCCTGATCCAGAATTATCCCAACGTGTTCTGAGTCTGCGGTGATCATGGCGACGAAAGAGAACTTGGCGCGCTGCACGCTTTGCCCGGGGCTGTGCGCGCTGGGCCTGGGCTGGAACGGTCCGGACCTGCCTCGGGTGGAATACCCTTCCGATTCGGGGGCGGGCCTGTGCCCGCGTGGTTCGGCTTTGGGTGAGCTTTTGGCCTCGCCGGCGCGGCTGCGATGGGCCCGTCGCCGGGAAGGCCGGCGGCTGGTTGACATGGACTTTTCCGGCGCGATTGCGGCCGCCGCCGAGCGCATCTCCGGCGGGGCGACCGTATTGATGGATGGCGGCTGCTCTGTCGAGGAGATCGCGGCCGCGGCCGAGATCGCCGCCGCCTGGGAGGGCGTGCGGTTGTGCTTGGTGGTGGCCCCGGACGACGAGCAGATGCTGCTGGGGGTGGAAGCCTCGGGCGCCAATTACCTGGCCGACGAGGAGCTTGCCAATTGCGACGGCTTTGTGGTCGTCGGCGATCCCTTTGCGGTCAATCCCAGATGCGCGCGGGGCGTGCTGGACGCGCTGCGGGCGCAGCGGCGGGCGCCGCTGGTGGTGATCGACAGCGGCGGGGGGGTGGCGGCCGGCTTTGCCACGATGCGGGCGGGATGTCGCCCCGGCGGTGAGCTTGAGGCGCTGCAAAGCGATGCGGTCGCATCGGCCGTTGAGCCCTGCCGGAAGCTGGGCGTGCTCCTGGCCGCCGACCCGGGAAGAGGCGCCGGCTGGGGCCGGATCGGATACCTGGCCGGAAAGCTGGCCAACGCCCATGGCGGCGGCGTGTCCGTCCAGACCGTCGGCGCGAACGCCCTTGCGGCCGTGAGGGCGAGGAAGCAGCTCGCCCTGGGTTCGCTGGCCGAGGCGGCCACGCCCGGACGCGGCGAGGCGGTGCGCGTGGCCCTGGGCGTCGACATGCTGGGGCTGCTTGGCTGGGCGGGCCCGGCGGTGGCGGTGGCGGCCGCTGCCGTGGCTAATCCGACTACCAACTCCGCTGAAATCATTCTCCCGCTGGCGCTGCCGTGCGAGTCCGGCGGCACGTTCCTTCAGGCGGGCACCCGCCGCGTAAGCACGGCGCCGCTGCTTTCGCCCCCGGCCGGCGTGCCCACGCCGGCCGAGCTGCTGGCGAAGCTGGCGGCGGCCGCCGGCGTCAAGACCGGGCCCTGGTCCGGCAAGTTGCCGTCGCTGGACCGATTGACCGTTGAAGCGCCGGCGGAGGTGGCCGCGGGCTCGACCACGGGCAGGTCCCTGGTCGCCGCCTCGCAGGCTTTGCTGGACGCCGGTGGGGCCCTGATGGGGCAAGCGTCCTGGCAGAGGCAGGTACGGCCGCTGCCGGAGCTGCGGATGTCTCCGGCGGACGCGGGCGCCCTTGGCGTGGCCGACCTGGCGGAGGTGACCGTCGAGACCGAGTCCCACAGCACTGCCGCCAAGGTGCGTCTGGTCGATTGGATGGCGGCCGGGACGATGGCAATTTCGGCCGGCTTCTACGAAGCCCGCGAGCTTCTGCCGTATACGATCGACGCCGAGCGCGACATGGTCGTTTCTCGCCCGGCGGCGGTTCAGGTGAGCAAGTAAGCTTGATTTCCTGGCAGGCGTAACGCGTTTGGAGCCTGGGAAGACATGGCGGTTGGCAGTCAACAAGTGGTCAAACGAGTTCTGATCGACCTGGATCGCTGCGTGGAGTGCGGGTCGTGCGCGGCGGCGTGTTACTACAGCCACAATGCGATGCCGACCGTGCAGACGGCCCGGCAGGGCCCGGCGCTGCTGCCGGTCATCTGCCGGCAGTGCAAGGCCGCTGCGTGCGTGGACGCCTGCCCGGTCGAGGCGATGCAGCGGGACGAAAACGGCGTCGTCAGGCGGGCCCTGTTGCGGTGCATCGGCTGCGGCAGTTGCGCCAGGGCGTGCCCGTTCGGCGTGCTGCCGGTGGAGGTGACGCACCGGCAGATCGCCAAGTGCGACTTGTGCGAGGATCGAACGGCGGTCGATGGCGGCGTCCCGCGCTGCGTGGCGGCCTGCCCGACCGGGGCCCTGCGCTTCGAGGACGAAAGCAAGGCCGTCGAGGCGAAAATCCTTATACTCGGCGGCAGAAGCACCGGTCAGGACCCCTTCAAACGAAGGTAGCGTAAATGGACACGCTGTTGGTCATCGTGATCTATATTGTGGCGGCGGCGGGAACGCTGGCGCTGGGCCTGTTGTCGCGCTGGTACGACCGCAAGCTGACGGCCATGGTGCAGTACCGCAAGGGCCCGCCGGTGTATCAGCCGATCGCCGACGTGCTGAAGCTGTTCTACAAGGAAACGCTTGTGCCGGCGACGGCCCGGGCGACGGGCTTCCTGCTGGCCCCGGCCGTGAGTCTGGCGGCGGTGAGCCTGGCCGCGTCCATCCTGTGGGCGGCGATGTTCGCCCGCGACGGCAGCTTCGTCGGCGACCTGATCGTGGTGGTCTACCTTCTGATTATCCCGCCCCTGGCGACCATCCTGGGGGCAAGCGCCTCCGGAAATCCCTACGCCAGCATCGGCGCCAGCCGGGAGATGAAGCTGATCCTCTCCTACGAGCTGCCGCTGTTTCTGGCGCTGATGGTCGGCGTGGTTCACGCCGGCTGGACGCTGCGGCTGGGCGCGATGGCGGCCTCCGGCGCGGCCGTGTACAGCATCTCGGGCGTGCTGGCGATGATCGTGGCCATTCTGGCCGTGCAGGCCAAGCTGGGGCAGGTGCCCTTCGACGCAGCTGAGGCCGAGTGCGAGATCATGAGCGGCGTGTACGTGGAGTATTCCGGCCCGCCGCTGGCGCTGATCTACCTGTCCCGGGCGATGCTGCTGGCGACGATGCCGCTGTTGCTGATTACGGTTCTCTGGGGCGGCCTGCAAGGCGGCTGGGGCGTGCTGGCCTTTGCCGGCAAGTACATCCTGCTGATCACGCTGGCGACGCTGATTCGCAACACCAACCCGCGCCTGCGAATCGACCAGACGGTGAAATTGTTCTGGTACGGCTTGACCCCGATTGCGGTGCTGGCCGTGGTGCTGGCGGTCCTGGGCAGCAGTTGGAAGATCTCATGGCTCTGAAAAACTGGGCATTGCGGAAGTCGTTGTGGGTTTACCACGTCAACACCGGCGCCTGCAATAACTGTGACATCGAGGTGCTGGACCTCTTGACGCCGCGCTACGACATCGAGCGCTTCGGCATGATCCTGGTCGGCTCCCCGCGGCACGCCGACGTGCTGGCCGTGACCGGTTCCTGCACCCGCCAGGCGCAGCCGCGGCTACAGGAGGTGTACCGGCAGACGGCCAAGCCCTGCGTGGTAATGGCGATCGGCTCTTGCGCCAACGCCCAGGGCATCTTCGCCGAGTCGTATCACATGGGCAGCCCCGTGGACGAGACCATTCGAGCGGTGGATCCCGACGCCATTATCGCCTACGTGCCCGGCTGCCCGCCCAAGCCGGAAGCGATGATCGCCGCGGTGGTGAAGGCCTGGGACGTGATCAACACCCTTTAGGCAGGAGCAGTATGCTATGAGTCAGGCCGTCACGCCAAGTCGAGCGCAAGTGCCCCTGGTGGGGTTTGTCGGGCAGGCGCTGGCGGAGCTGGGCGATGCGGTGGTCGCCGTCGAGCGGTGCGACGAGCGTCGTGGCGTGGCACGGATCGACGCGGAACGGACGCTGGAGGTGGCCAAGAAGCTGTTGGCGATGGACGGCTCGCGGCTGGCCACGGCCACCGGCATCGACGTTCGTGACGGCATCGACGTGCTGTATCACTGGTGCTTCGAGCCGCAGGGCGTGGTCATCACCATCAAGGTCCTCGCCGCCAGGCCTTCTCTCACGCTGGAGTCGATCGCGACACACGTGCCGGCGGCCAACTGGATCGAGCGTGAGATGCACGATTTGCTCGGCGCCAACTTCCGCAACCATCCGGACATGCGCCGGCTGATCCTGGACGACTCCTGGCCGGAGGGCGTGTATCCCCTGCGCAAGGACTTTGACCAGGTCGCCGACCGGCCGCCGCTGCCGCCGGTTCCGCCGGCGCCGGAGGAGGGAGTTTCATGACCCACAAGACCATGCTCAACATCGGGCCCTTCCACCCGCTCCAGGAAGAGGCCGAGTTCTTTCAACTGTCCATTGAGGGCGAGCGCGTCGTGGACGTGGACGTCCGCACCAGCTACAACCACCGCGGCATCGAGAAGCTGGACGAGTCCAAGACGTTCGACCAGGTGCCGTTTGTGGTCGAGCGCGTCTGCGGCATTTGCTCCGCCAGCCATCCGCTGGCGTACATCCAGGCGGTCGAGGACATCGCTCACGTCCAGGCGCCCCCGCGGGCGCTGTACCTGAGGACGATCGTCAACGAGCTGGAGCGCATGCACTCCCACCTGCTGTGGGCGGGCCTGGCGGGGCATTTCCTCGGTTACAACACGGTGTTCATGTGGGCCTGGAAGTGTCGCGAGCCGGTCCTGGACGCCCTGGAAATTGCCACCGGCAGCCGCGTCAACTACGCCAACTGCAAGATCGGCGGCGTCCGCCGCGACATGACGGACGAGCAGCTCCAGGAGATCGCCCGCATCGCCGGTGAGGCCAAAGGCCCCGTCGAGATGTTGATCGGGGCGGTGCTGGACGATCCGGTGCTGCACGCCCGGCTGAAGAACGTCGGCGTCTTGTCCAAGAAAGACGCCAAGGCCTACGGCGCGCTGGGACCGACCGCCCGCGGCTCCGGGTTGCCGATAGACGTCCGCCGCGACGACCCCTACGCGGCCTACGACCGTCTGGACTGGAACGTCATCGTGGCCGAGGAAGGCGACGTCTTCGCCAAGACCAAGGTTCGCCTGCTGGAGACGGTGGAGGCGATCAAGATCATCCGACAGGCCGTGCGCGACATCCCGGGAGGCCAGATCGACGCCAAGGTCGAGCACATCCCGCCGGGCGAGGGCATCGGCCGCGTCGAGGCCCCTCGCGGCGAGACGTTCCATTATGTCCGGTCGGACGGCTCCAATTATCCCGTCCGGCACAAGGTTCGCGCTCCCAGCTTTAATAATATTCCCACGTTCAAGGCTTCCTGCATTGGCTATGAGGTGGCCGACGTGGCCATTACGCTGGCCAGCGTCGACCCGTGCTATTCCTGCACCGAGCGGATGTGCACGGCCGTGGACGCCGAAAGCGGCAGGGAGATGTACAACTTCAGCCAGTTGGTCAAGCTTTCCCAGCAGAAGACCGAGCGGGTCCGCAGACAGGCATAGCCCCGGCCGGGCAGCTTCCGCGGCAGGCGCTGAGAAAGGGCGTTGGCGAGACGTCTTTGGCAAGGGCGGCTGGCCGGTGACGTCACCGGCGGCCGGCCCAGAGACGGTACTGGAAAGACATGATTGAACTCTGGAAAGACTTGGTCGGTCAGCCGATTCTGCTGGTGCTGGCTCTGGGGGCGGTGGCGTATGCGTTCGCGCGCCTGACGCCCTGGCTGGGACGGCTGCTGGTGCTGGTGGCGGGCGCCTGGGTGCTTGCCGCCGGCGTGCACATCGCCGCCCGCGTGCCGGCGACGTTCGACCCGATCCTCAGGCTGGACCTCGACCGGGTCGTGCTGAACGTTCAGTTTTCCGCCACGTACCTGGGGACGCTGCTGTCGATGGGGGCGGCGGCGTTCGCCCTGCTCGTCGCGCTGTATTCCTTCCGCTACATGGCCGGGGAGTACTGGGAAGGCAAGTTCTACGCCTACCTGATCTGGACGCTGGCGGGGGCGTGCATGGTCGGATGGGCCGGCAATTTCTTCGTCCTGCTGTTGGGCTGGGAACTGGTGACCTTGATGCTGTTCCTGATGCTCAACCAGGGCAAAGCCGGCGCCGAGGTCGGGGCGGCCAAGACGTACTCGATCCTGGGCTTTGCCGACGGCTGCCTGCTGCTGGCGATCGTGCTGATGTTCACGTTGGACGTCCCGTTCGGCCAGCCGCTTTACAAGCTGCTGCTGCCCGCCGCCGGCACCCCATTGTCCGTGGGGGCGTTCGGCTGGACGGGCTACGCGATTTACGCCCTGCTGCTGGTGGCGGCCCTGGCCAAGGCCGGTGCCGTGCCCCTGCACACGTGGGTGCCGGCCGCTGCCCCGAAGGCGCCGACCCCGGTGATGGCGTATCTGCCGGCCGCGGTGGACAAGCTGATGGGGATCTACCTGCTGGCGCGCGTGTCCCTGGACGTGTTTCGACCCGACCCGACCATGCAGACGATCCTCATGATCGTCGGGGCGGTCACCATCATCGCCGCCGTGTTCATGGCCATGATCCAGCACAATCTCAAGAGGCTGCTCTCCTTCCACGCCGTCAGCCAGGTCGGCTACATGGTGGTGGGCATTGCCACCGGCACGACGGCGGGCGTCATCGGCGGCCTGTTCCACATGGTCAACAACGCCATCTACAAGTGCGACCTGTTCCTCATGAGCGGGGTCGTCGGGCGGGCGGCCGGCTCCGACGACCTGGAAGACATGGGGGGCCTGGCGCGGACGCTGCCGATTACCTTTGTCTGCGGTGGCATCGGCGCCGCGGCCATTTCGGGCGTGCCGCCTTTCAATGGATTTGTCAGCAAGTGGCTCATATACCAGGGCGCGTTGGAGCTGCACAGCGGGCTGGGCACGGCCGTGCTGGTGGCGGCCGTCTTCGGCAGCGCGCTGACCTTGGCGAGCTTCGTCAAGGTGATCTACTCGGCCTTCCTCGGCCGGCGGCCGACACCCGCGCCGGCAACCGCCACTGGGCGGAAAGAGAGCTTCTGGATGGCCGTGCCGATGATCGTGCTGGCCGGTGCGTGCGTGACCCTGGGCCTGTGGCCGCAGTTGGTCACTGAGAACATACTGAGGCCTGCCGTTCCCGCGGGCCTGCTGGCCGGTGAAACCGGCGGGCTGTGGCGGCCCGGAGCGGCCCTGGGACTGATCCTGATCGGCGTGGCCGGGGGACTGCTGCTGCTGGCGGTCTTCTCGTTGAAGAAGGTTCGCGTGGTCCGCCCCTTCCTGGGCGGTGAAATCGGCGCCGGCGAGGATCGCTGGCGCGTGCCCGGCACGGGTTTTTATGAGACCATCCGCCGGCTGCCGGTCTTCAGCGCGCTGTTTGAACATGGCGAGCGGGGGGCGATGGACCTGTATTACTGGTCCGGGCGGTACGGCGGGACGCTGGTGCGGTTGCTGCGCGCGCAGCACACCGGATTGATCAGCTTGTACGTCGCCTGGGCCGTGGTCGGACTGGCCGTAACACTCATCTATCTGTTGGTCGTGGGACCCGTAAAACCATGACGATCGATCTATTCATCCTGGTGCTGGTGGCCTTCATGGTGGTGGCGGGCCTGATCGCCGTCGAGGCCTCTGACCTGCTCAGCGCGGTCATCGCCGTCGGCGCCGCGGGCTTTGCCCTCAGCGTGATCGACCTGCTGCTGGGGGCGCCGGACCTGGCGTTTCCCCAGGTCCTGGTCGAGGTCATTACCGTGGTGCTGTTGATTCGGATGATCATGACGCGCCGGGACACCTCCCGGCAGACGCCGCGGGACACGCTGCGAACGGCGGCGGTGCTGCTCGCGGGCGGGGTGTTCCTGGTGACGGCGTTCCTGGCCGCCGGCGGGCTGGGCATGACCGGCAACATCCCGGCCTTCGGCGATCCGCTTCTGGCAAAGGACGCCCACGCCGATGCCGCCGGGGCCCCCGTTCTGGCCGAAGACCCGGTCGGCGTCAGCGCGCAGTATCTGGCCGGCAGCGCCAGCCAGACCGGAGCGGCCAACACCGTCATGGGCATCCTCCTGGACTACCGCGGCTACGACACGCTGGGAGAGGCCACCGTCATCTTCGTGGCCATACTCGGCGGGTACGTGGTCCTGAGGAAGGTTGGCCGCAAGAGAGGAAGCGAGGCGCAGCCGTCATGAAGGGAATGACGCTCATCGTGCGGAACGTTGCGGGCCTGATTTCCGGCTTCGTCATGATGTACGGGCTGTACGTGGTGGCGACCGGCCATTTGGCCCCCGGGGGCGGGTTTGCCGGGGGCGTGATCATCATGGCCGGCGTCGTCATGCTGGTGCTGGCCTTCGGCGGCGACCGGGCCAAGGCGCTGCTGGACGAGAAACGCTGCCACGTCATTGACGCCTCCGGGGCGTTGGTATTTGCCGTGGTCGCCTTGCTGGGACTGTTTCTCGGCGGCTTTTTCAAGAACTTTCTGCCGGTTGGCAAGGTGCACGAGTTCTTCAGCGGCGGGACGATCCTGATTTCGAACGTTGCGATTGGGGTGAAAGTCGCGGCCGGCCTGGTGGGGATCTTTCTGGCCTTGATCGTGGCAACGCGACAGGTCATGCCCAAGGAGTAGACGGATGGGAATCGCCATATACATATTGGCCTTCGCTTGCCTGCTTACCGGCGTGTACGCGCTGGTGGCGAAGAAGAACATCGTCAGGATCATCCTCGGCATCGCCATTCTGGAGTATGCCGTCAACCTGCTGCTGGTGCTGGTGGGCTACCGCAGGGGCGGCTCGGCGCCGATTCTCGCCCGCGGGGAGGCCCCGGCCGCCCTGGCCGCCCGGGCGGTGGATCCGCTGCCGCAGGCGATGGTGCTGACCAGCATCGTGATCGGGCTGAGCGTCACCGCGCTGGCGGTGGCCATGGCGATTCGGCTTTACGACAAGTACGGCACGTTCGACATGAACGACATTCGCAATCTTAGAGGCTGACCCTCATGAAGGAATTGGTGCCACTGCTGGTCGGAATACCGCTGGGCACGGCGTTCCTGATCGTCATCCTGGCCCACGTCAGGGGGCTTTCACGCCTGACGGGACTGCTGGCCACGGCGGTAGTGGCGGTGAACCTGCTGCTGGGCGTTTGGATGTGCATTGCCATGCATGACGGCGCCGCCCCGGCGATCTGGGCCGGCGAATGGAACGGTCTCGGCCGGCCCATCGGCATCGAGCTGGTTTGCGACGGCCTGGCGCGGCTGATGGTCGTCGTCATCAACATGGTCGCGCTGGCGGCGATCATCTTCGCCGCCTCGTACATGCGGCGGTTCACCACCGTCTGGCTGTTTCACAGCCTCTTCCTGCTGATGACCGGCGCCATGAACGGCGTGGTGCTGTCCGGCGACCTGTTCAACATGTACGTCTTCATCGAGGTGGCGGCCATTGCCAGCTACGGGCTGGTGGCCTTCGGCACCGAGAGCGAGGAACTCGAAGCGGCGTTCAAGTACCTCGTCCTGGGCGTGCTGGCATCGACGTTTATCCTGGTCGGGATCACGGTGCTGTACTCCCTGACCGGGCATCTGAACATGGCCAAGATGGCGGAGGGCCTGCGGCGGCTGCCGAAGCCCGAGGGCCTCTCCGCCAGCCCGGCCGTCCTGCTGGCGGCGGCTTGCCTGCTGGGCGGGCTGGCGCTGAAGGCGGCCATGGTGCCGTTTCACGCGTGGCTGCCGGACGCCCACCCCTCGGCGCCGGCGCCGATCTCGGCCATGCTGTCGGGCGTGCTCATCAAGGCCGCCGGCGTGTATGCCCTGGCCCGGATCGTTTTCACCGTGCTCGGCGTCAACCCGTATTACGCCAACATCCTGATCGCGCTGGGCGTATTGTCGATGGTGGTGGGAATGTTCCTGGCGCTGGGCCAGTGGGACCTGAAGCGGCTGCTGGCGTACAGCAGCATCTCTCAGGCCGGCTATATCGTCCTGGCGCTGGGGGTGGCGGCCGAGGTGCTGTCGCGCTCGCCGCCGGACCGGGCCGTCGCCGGCCTGTGCCTGTTGGGCGGCCTGTTTCATTTGTTCAATCACGCGGCCTTCAAGGGCCTGCTGTTCCTTTCCAGCGGGTCGATCGAGCAGGCCACCGGCACGCGCCAGCTCAAGCAGATGGGCGGGCTGGCCCGTCAGATGCCGGTCACAGGTTTCTGCTGCCGCGTTGGGGCCCTCTCCATCGCCGGCGTGCCGCCCTTCAACGGGTTCTTCTCCAAGATCATCATCATTATCGCCCTGGCGCTGGCGGGGCGGCCGATCTTGTGTGCCGTGGCCGTGGGCGTGGCCGTGGGGACGCTGTTGATGTACGTGAAGGTGCAGCGGTACGTGCTGGAGGGCGCCCCCACACAGCGGGCCGTGCGGGAGTCGCCCTGGCCGATGGGAGTGGGCATGGCCATCCTGGCGGTCGTGTGCGTGCTGGGGGGGCTCGCCATTTTGCCGCTGAAGGAGTATCTGTTTGACCCGGCGGGCAAGGTTCTGCTCGACAGCGTGACCGCTGCCGGCCGGCTTGCCATGGGAGCTACCCCGTGAAATCAGTGGTCTGTTTCGTCGCGACGTTGGGCCTGTGGCTGCTGCTGTTCTGGTCGCTGCAGTGGTCGGTGCTGGCGGTGGGCGCCGGCTTCGCCCTGCTGGTCACGGCGACCGTGGGCTTGCGCTTTCCCTGCGGCGCCGAAAAGTCGCTGGACCCGCGGCGGTGGTTCTTCGCGGCCGTCTACCTGCCGTATTTCCTTTACTACTGCATTCGGGCGAACCTCGACGTGGCCGTCCGCGTCATCCACCCGGACGTGCCCATCCGCCCCGGCATCGTGAAGGTCGCCACCACCCTGAGCAGCGACATGGCCAAGACGTTCCTGGCCAATTCCATCACGCTGACCCCGGGAACCCTCACCATCGACATCAAAGGCCAGGACCTGTACGTGCACTGGATCAACATCAACACCGATGATCCGGCGAAGCGCTATGCCCAGATCGTCGGACGTTTCGAAGGGCTGCTGAGGAGAATCTTCGAATGAACGCGGCCGTATTGGAAGGGCTTCTTCAGGTCGCCATGGTGGTGTTGCTGCTCGGGTCGGTCCTGTGCCTGGACCGCATCGGCCGGGGGCCCACCGCCCCCGACCGGACCGTCGCCATCGACATCCTCGGCACGCTGATGGTCGGGTTTTGCTGCGTGATGGCGCTGTGGCCGTATCGGACCGACGCCGCGGGCCAGCCGCTGTTTCAGGATTATTACATGACCATTGCCATTGCCTGGGCGCTGACCAGCTTTGTCGGAACGTTGGCTCTGGCCAAGTACCTGGAAGGCAGGTCGTACGATGCTTGAAACCATTGCCTATTGGGTTTTCGGAATCGGCCTGGCGTTCGACCTGCTGGGCTGCATCGGCCTGGTGCGGCTGCCGGACGTGTATAACCGCGCCCAGGCGGCCACCAAGTGTGTCACCCTGGGCACGTGCATGATTCTGACAGCCACGGCCCTGTTCGGCTTCGGCAGCAACTGGAGCCTGTTCGTCAAGGGCATTATCTGCGCGGGTTTCGTGCTGCTGACCTCGCCGGTGGGGGCCCACGCCGTCTGTCGCGGGGCCTACATCTCCGGCGTGCCGCTGGCCGACGTCAGCGTCGAGGACTCCTTCGTCCAACGCGCGGAGGAAATCCGCAAAGAGCGCGATCTGCCGAGTGAAGAGGTTCGACGTGAGGAAACCGAAGCTGAGAGAACTTAAAGAGGCCATCTGCGCGATCTTCCGCGGGCCGTATACGACCAAGTACCCCTTCGAGCCCCACGTCCCGCCGGACGGGTTCCGCGGCAAGCCGGCTTTCCAGGAGGACGGCTGCGTCGGCTGCAAGGCCTGCGCCGAAGTGTGCCCGGCCCTTGCCATCAAGGTCGTCGACGACGTCCAGGCCTCCCCGCCGACGCGGCGGCTGACCGTCCATTACGACAAGTGCATCTTCTGCGGGCAGTGCGAGTTGAACTGCACCACCGGCGAGGGCATCAAGCTCACCAAGGAATACGATCTGGCCGGCTTGGACCGCTCCAGCTTCCGCGAGGGCATCGAGCAGGAGCTGGTCGTCTGCCAGGGTTGCGGCGCCGTCGTCGGCGCCCGCAAGCACCTGATCTGGGTGGCCGAGAGGCTCGGGGCCAAGGCCTACGCCAACCCGACGCTTATTATCGCCGCCGACGGGGCGATGAGCCTGGCCGAGCCGGTCGCCACCGGAACCACGCCAAGCCTGCCGCGCAACGACATGATGCGCATCCTGTGCCCGGACTGCCGACGCACCATCGTGGTCCGCGAGCTGTGGGGCGAGTAGCTCCGCCGGCCGCGTCCGCCCGCTGAAGAACGCCGCCCGGTGAGGGCGACGCCCGTTCCCCCGGCGCTGCTCCTGCGGTAGGATGGCTAACATGTCCGATCGCCACCAGCACTCTCGCGGCATCGACACGGTCGAGCATCTCGCCGAGCACCTGCGCGAAATCCTCCCTCCGGGCAGCGTGATCCTGTGCGTGGGCAACCAACTCAACGGCGACGACGGCGCCGGCCCGGAGATCGCCCGGCGGCTAAGTGGGCGCTTGCCCTGGCGGGTCTTCGACGTCCAGGGCGTGCCCGAGAATTTCCTGATGAAGATCGTCGACGCCCGCCCGGAGACGGTCCTGCTGATCGACGCCCTGGACTTCGACGCCGCCCCGGGCTCGGTCGAGCTGCTGTCGGCCGAGGGCGTCACCGGGCAGGGGCCCAGCACGCACGGTCCGGCGCCCATTGCCTTCCTGGACATTCTCAAGATGTTCCACCCGTGTCGGCGTGCGGTCCTGGGCATCCAGCCGGCCCAGACCGAATTCGGCCGGGAAATGACCGACGCGGTGAAGGGCGCCGTCGACTTCGTCTGCCGCGCCCTGCTTCAGGCCTCCGACTGACTGGGCGCGCGTCGGCCCGTCAGCTTTGATCCGCGGCGGCCCACTGGCGCGAGTCGGGCACGTCCAGCCAGCCACCGGCGGCGACGGCCTGCTGGGAGATCAACCCCGGCAGCGTCATGTCCATCGCCTCGTGAATGCCGATCGGCGCCGCGGCCCCTTGCCGTATCGCCCGGGTGAAATCGTGCAGCACCCAGAAATCGCCCCCGCCGTGGCCGGCCTTGGCCGAGACCTCCAACAGAACCCGGAAGTGCTCCGGCAGGAAGCGCTGGCGGTAGTTCTCCAGCGGCTCCCACTCCAGCGCGCTCTGGTCGTCCGGCGCCCGCGGCCGCGACCGCAGCGAAACCTTGTCGGCCTCGCCCGGGGCGCGCCCGGCCTCGTAGGCGCCCAGCGTGCCCTGCAATCGGTAGTAGTTCATCTTGTGCGGCCGCTCGGAGAGCATGTCGATCTGGCACTGCACCAGCCCGCCGCCGGTGAGCCGGCCGAGGGTGACGATCACGTCCTGAATGCCGTAGCCTGCCGCCCGCGGGTCGACGTAGTGATGCCCGCTGCCGGCGCAGGCGACCTGGACCACGCGCTGGGGAGCGAGCCATTGAAGCGGCGGGCCCAGCTCGTGCGTGATGTAGGTGTTGCCGTCGATGCCCGTCTGCCACTTCCGCCGCCAGCGGGTGATCTCGTTGAGGGCCTTCAGCTCGTGCAGGTAGTGCCCTTCGGCGTAGTACATTTCGCCGAACAGCCCCGCCCGCGCCATCTCGCCGACGATGACGTTGGAGATTCCGTAACAGTAGTTCTCGGCCATCATGTACACGGCCTGGCTGCCGGCCGCGGCCCGGACGAGCTGCCTGCACTCCTCGACGCTCACGGCCGCGGGCACCTCGCTGAGCACGTGCACGCCCCTTTGCAGGGCGGCGATCGCCTGGGGCGCGTGCAGCGGCATGGGCGTGCCGATGACGACGGCGTCGACCACGCCGGCGTCCAGCAGGGCCTCGTACTCCGTGAAGGTGTGCGGGATCGACCATTGCTCGGCCGCCTTGGCCAGGCCCTCGGCGTTGAGGTCGCACGCGGCCGTGACGCCCACGCCGTCCAGCGCCAGCAGCGACCGGAAAAAGCTCCCGCCCCGGCCGGCGGCGCCGACCACGCCCACGCGCACCTCGTCAGTTGCCATTGCGCATCTCCGCCAGGATGGTATCGGCGACCTTCCGCACCTCGCCGGCGAGGGCCTCCACGGCCGGCCGGCTGTCGGCCTCGGCCGTGATGCGCATGATGGGCTCGGTGTTGGAGGCCCTGACGTGCACCCAGCCTTCGGGCAGGTCCACGCGGAGCCCATCCTCTCTGTTGAGCCGCGCGCCGGGGCGCCCGGCCAGCAGGTCCCCGGCGGCCGAGAGGATCCTCGGGGACACGGTCAGCGGGCAGGCGAACTTGTCCTTGAGCATCTCATACCGCGGCAAGGCGGCGACCAGCTCGCCCACGGATTTTCCCGTCTGGGCCAGGTAGTTCAGCATCAGCGCGATGCCGACGAAGCTGTCGCGGACGATCACCACGCGCGGGTCCATCACGCCGCCGTTGCCCTCGCCGCCGAAGATGCAGCCGGCCTCGACCATCCTGGCGGCGACGTTGGCTTCGCCGACGGGCGTGCGATGGAGCTTCACCCCGGCCGCCGCCGCCACGTCGTCCATCATCCGCGTGGTCGAGAGGTTCGTCGCCAGGTCGCCCTTGCGGCCGCTGAGCACGAACGCCGACGTCAGGGTCAGTGTGTATTCCTCGCCGATGAAGTTTCCCTTCTCGTCGACGATGACCAGCCGGTCGGCGTCGGGGTCCTGGCCGAAGCCGATGTTGGCCTTATGCCGCCGCACCGCCTCGCACAGGCCCGTTAGGTGGGCCGCCACCGGCTCGGGGGCGTGGGCGAACTCGCCGGTCGGCTCGCCGTTGACGTGGATCAGCTCACAGCCGAGCCGCTCCAGCAGCTTCGGCGTGCCCACGCAGCCGGCGCCGTTGATGCTGTCCAGCACCACCTTGAACTTCCTGGCGGCGATGGCGGCCGTGTCGGCAATGTCGCAGGCCGCCTCAACGTGCAGCTCGTGCGTCCGGTCGTTGCGCGTGACCGTGCCTTTCCGCTGGCCCGTGGTGAAGCGGCCGCTCTGCCGGA
>Ga0315541_1001008_pt1 | contig 27575 bp, 28 predicted proteins | sample SalMarSW160190MG_FD_203095 | JGI IMG/M metagenome (GOLD analysis project Ga0315541, IMG submission 203095) | Salt marsh sediment microbial communities from the Plum Island Ecosystem LTER, Massachusetts, United States - Salt Marsh Sediment SW1601-190 ...
CGGCGCTTACGTAGCCAGAGGGCAAGAAGACCAAAACCCCGGTCACGACAAGCAAAGCTGCCAGCATGACCCTGATATGTCTACTCATATCCCACCTCCTCTCGTAACAGTTTAAATTTTCCAAAATTATAGCTCCTAGCCAATATTATATCATCCTTTGCGCATCGTCAAGATTTTGCAAGAATTCCGTCAACATTGGTAAAAAGTTAGCAAAATGGGTGATAGTGGCTCGCCACCAGCCCCACACCATCACCTAATGGCAGGCTGATAAGCCAGAAACCCTTGAGGCAGTTTTTGGGAAAACTCACCTGTTACCAATCGTACTATACAGGCAAGATTTTTAACAACTGAATAGTGGAAGGAAGAAAAACTTCAAACACTCAACGATAGACTTCACAATCCATCGACCGACCTAGGAATCACTAAGCTTTTCACTTACGACTCCCTAGAAAGGAGGTGATTCAGCCACACGTTCCCGTACGGCTGCCTTGTTACGACTTCGTCACAGTCACCAACCCCACCTTAGGCGACTGCCTCTTGTTAATCACAAGTTAGCCCATCGACTTCAGGTGTTGCCAACTCCCATGGCGTGACGGGCGGTGTGTACAAGGCCCGAGAACGTATTCACCGCAGTATAGCTGACCTGCAGTTACTAGCAACTCCGACTTCATGCAGGCGATTTCAGCCTGCAATCCGAACTGAGGATGATTTTAAGGGATTAGCTCCGGATCGCTCCTTGGCAACCCTCTGTATCACCCATTGTAGCGTGTGTGTAGCCCAGGGCATAAAGGCCATGCTGACTTGACGTCATCCTTTCCTTCCTCCTTGCTGTACAAGGCAGTCTCCTATGAGAATTTAACATAGGACAAGGGTTGCGCTCGTTGCGGGACTTAACCCAACACCTCACGGCACGAGCTGACGACAGCCATGCAGCACCTGTGACAGCTCCTGACTGGATACAGGTCGTCCTCCTTTCGGATTCCTACTTCTGCCATGTCAAACCCTGGTAAGGTTCTTCGTGTAGCATCGAATTAAACCACACGCTCCGCTGCTTGTGCGGACCCCCGTCAATTCCTTTGAGTTTTAGCCTTGCGGCCGTACTCCCCAGGCGGGACACTTAAGGCGTTAGCTTCGACACAGAAAGGGTCGATACCTCCCATGTCTAGTGTCCACCGTTTAGGGCGTGGACTACGCGGGTATCTAATCCGCTTCGCTCCCCACGCTTTCGAGCCTCAGCGTCAGAAACAACCTGGGAAATCGCCTTCGCCACTGGTGTTCTCCCCAATATCTACGCATTTCACCGCTACACTGGGGATTCCATTTCCCTCTGCTATTCTCAAGTCCCTCAGTATCAAATGACGCCTTCTGATTGAATCAGAAGATTTCACATCTGACTTAAGGAACCGCCTACGCTCCCTTTACGCCCAGTAAATCCGAATAACGTTCGCCTCCTACGTATTACCGCGGCTGCTGGCACGTAGTTAGCCGAGGCTTATTCCTTGGGTACCGTCAGAATTCTTCCCCAAGAAAAGAGGTTTACAACCCGAAGGCCTTCCTCCCTCACGCGGTGTCGCTGGGTCAAGCTTTCGCTCATTGCCCAAGATTCCTTGCTGCTGCCTCCCGTAGGAGTTGGGGCCGTGTCCCAGTCCCCATCTGGCTGACCATCCTCTCAGACCAGCTACCGATCATCGCCTTGGTAGGCCATTACCCTACCAACTAGCTAATCAGACGCAAGTCCCTCTTCGAGCACCCTAAGGCTTTAATAACAAAGCATTTGCTTCGTTACCACATGGGACATTAGCTTGCCTTTCGGCAAGTTATTTCCCACTCTAAGGCAGGTTACTTACGTGTTACTCAGCCGTCCGCCACTAGGTTACAATCCGAAGACTATAACCCCGTTCGACTTGCATGCATAAGGCGCACCGCCAACGTTTATTCTGAGCCAGGATCAAGCTCTCCACTCAAAATCTTCCTTCCACTATTCAATTGTTAAAGTACTAATACACCAATATTTTATAGCAATCTCTCTTCCTTGTCAACTTTTCCTTTGGCTCCAAGTACAATAATACCTTCTCATGGTGTCAGGGCAAGTTTGACATTAAGGAAATTTTCCATTATATTTTACCATAAATTCTTTATACGGCCCCGTGGTGTAGCGGTTTAACATGCCACCCTGTCACGGTGGAGATCAGGGGTTCAAATCCCCTCGGGGTCGCTTCTTTAATACATGGTTTAACAGCCCTTCATGAAGTTAGCCTTATCGCTTTGCTTTTTGAGCATGCGGCTTGTAGCTACAACTTCAGCAAGGCAAGCGGCGTTGATTAAAGACTAGGTAACAATTAGCTATACTGTTGTTTCACGCGATAATCAATAATCCAACCAATGTAAAGGCAGCGATAGGTGGCAGAGCTGGCATCGGCTTCCCCTTTAAAAATATCGCTTGAATCACATAGACGCTGACCAATCCCAGTAATCCGAGTACCGCAATAATAGCCGCTGGAGCTAGCCCTCGGGCAAAATAAACGGAGGCTGTAAGCAGACAAGGGAAGGCAATGTCGCCGCCGCCCAATATGGAGTATTCCCTGTCGGCGGGATTCACTTCTATCATTTTCTCTCCGTGCTTTTTCAAGTTTGAGTTCCACTCAGAATAGTTTTTGGGAATGATTAGTGCCGGCAAGGCATTTATTTGCGATAGCCTGTCTGCCATCCAGAGCATGAATCTGAAACGAACCGCCAGGAAGTCATAGATGGCAAGTGCCAGAATAATAGCCATCGCCGTCCACGGCGTAATAAAGCGACCAAAAACTGCTCCTAAACTGCTAACCGCCAGAATCAATACCAGGTTATGTAGCCAGACAAGTGGTATCAAGAACCAGAATGTTCCAAACACGACAGCGATGGCGACAGCTACTGGAAGGGGCACGTAGAAGACAGTTGCGATGAATGCGCCCCAACTAAACAGAAGGGCAAACAAGAGTCTAAGAAGAACCTTTAAAGCTTTAAGTGGAATCTTGGAGAGCGTAAGTCCAAGCACGGCTGCTGCCGCCAGAATATAGATTAAAATTGGTCCTAACGCTGAATGGGCTGGTACCTCGATAACCTCTCCATCGGGTAATGTCACTTCCCCAGGCCACCAGGATATCGGCGCGGATGGCTGGGTCGGTATATCTATATCGTTTTCTTCCAAGAATGGGTCTATACGGGGAACAACAAGAAGGATGAGCATCTGAGCGACGACAAAAAGAAGAAGGCCCAAATAGACCGTATTCAGCTTTACCGGCCTCTTTGTGCTCATATAGGAGGTATTTTACATCGAAGAAGGCCCAATGTCGAAGTATAACTGTGACCAGCAAACCGGGCGAAGAATGGTTTGAGTGAGTGTGTAAGAATGCAAATCTGTTATGTACAAGGTGCGAAATTTTGAACTGGCAATGATCTCATGTTAGCTTCATCAGGTATTTCTCGTAATCGCCAACATGGTACTTCTTGCCTCGAGCAATGACCCTGAAATTTTCTCCCTCAAGTAGTCTCTTATGCGCTTCTTGTCCACCGGGGTATTTTTTATTCAAAAAACCATCTGCTTTGAGCGTCCGCCAGTATGGTATGTCTAGTGACTTACCTTCCCTTATGGCTTCTTCCACCGCATTGGCCGCCGTCATTATGAAAATCCCGGTGGTTAAAGAGCAGCAAGCTTTCACGCCGTGATTCCTGGCTATTTGCTTGCATATTTCGACAATCGTGATAAGCTTACCTTTCGGTACCTGCCTCATAATTGCCACTACTTCAGATGGATTCACCAGGACGACGCTATCACCGACTTCGGCACCCATCTCGTGCACGGCATTGTAACAGGGAAACCCTTCCTCCAGCCTGAGCACCTTAGGAAAAGAGGGTTTGTCCTTCAATTTCTCCTGCCAGGTTTTCTTCATCAGTTCTCCTCCCAGCGATATCTTTGCTTCTTTTGGCGCAGTTTATCGATACCACAATTAAAACAGATACCATTGTGGCAACATATCACCCCACCACACTCAGGGCATCGCCACTTCTCCTGCTCTCTTTCAAGGAATTTATTAATACCATTATCTCTGATGTATTCCAGGTTCTCAATCATGCTCATATGGTAAAAAGTGCGATAGCGCTTGTCGAGAGTCTTTAGCCGGCGGCAGGGGAAATCCCCGCAATCGTAGCAAAACCGTACCAGTCCTTTTCCTAGGAGATCACACTGTTTTTTATAATAGCAATTCTTGCCTCGTGGCAGGCAGCCGGCGCAGTATGTCTTCCCAATTCCCTTCTTTTTCAGATCGTTTTCCATCGCCAGGTAGCTAGCGCACAAGCCGCAGTTCATCCCACAGGGAGCGATTAGTTCTTCATTCATGGCTTCCACAACAGTAATATACAGGATTTTAAGCGACAGACACCAGTTCGATAAGAATCAATCTATATCAGCGTTGGAGTGAGTAAATTGCACGAAATCCCGAGTTATGTGCAACGGCAATATAACACCTCTCCCGGTGCGTTAAGAGATGCAAGGCAAATTGGTCAAGTGATTATTTGCCAAAGCAGTTAGTTGACGCGAACCCAATAAAAGGTTATTATTAATATGCGATGTTTTGCATTTATTATCACAACGAAATAAAGAGGAAAAATGGACTATACATTAATGATAGGTGGCCTTGCTCTTGTCTTAGGCATCCTTATTGGGTACTTTGTCAGGCAAATAGTAGCCAACCGGGATATTCAAAAAACAAGAAAAGAGGCACAGAACTTATTAGATGAGGCAACAACCAAGTATAATGAGCTACTCCGTGCAGCTAGAGAAGAAGCTATCAAGGTTGGCAACGCTGCCGAGGCGGAAAGCAAGGAACGTCGCCTTGAAATACAACGAATAGAAAAGCGTGTTAACCAGAAAGAAGAGGCGCTGGAGCGGAAGTTAGAGGCTGTAGAGCGGCGTGATCGTGATTTAGATAGCAAGAAAAAAGATATTGAGAGGACAACAGCTGAACTTCAGGCAATAAGAGAAAAGCAGCTGGCAAAATTAGAATCCATCTCTGGCACATCTAGTGAAGAAGCAAGAACTCTCTTGCTTCAAGAGCTAAAACAAGAGGTTGAAGAAGAAGCCTCGCAACAGGTTAGGGTGTGGGAGGCGCAAATAAAGGAAGAAGCTGATGAAAGGGTTCGGGATATTCTGGCCACAGCTATTCAAAGGTGTGCTACCGATGTTGTTTCGGAAACTACAATATCCGCTGTTCCCCTGCCTAGTGACGAGATGAAGGGGCGGCTCATTGGGCGTGAGGGACGCAATATCCGAGCTCTGGAGCAAGCTACTGGCGTTGATCTTATCATTGATGATACTCCGGAGACGGTTACCATCTCCAGCTTTGACCCTATGAGGCGTGAAGTAGCTCGCCTTGCCTTAAGCAAACTTATCCTTGATGGGCGCATTCACCCAGCCCGGATTAAGGAAATAGTGGACAAAACCAAAACAGAGGTTGAAGCTACTGCCCGTAGTGAGGGTGAGCGAGCTGCTTATGAAGCTGGGGTGCCAGGCTTACATCCTGAACTGATTAAGCTACTTGGTCAGCTTAAATTTCGTACCAGTTATGGTCAGAATGTTTTACTTCACAGTCTCGAAGTTTCTCATCTGGCGGGGATGCTGGCTAGCGAAATTGGGGCTAATGCCAATATCGCTAAGAAAGCCGGCCTGCTTCATGATATTGGAAAGGCAATAGACCATCAAACGGAGGGCCCGCATGCTCTGATAGGTGCTGACCTGGTTAAGCAATGGGATAAAAATCCAGAGGTGGTTCAAGCCGTTGCTGAACATCATGGCGAGGCAGAGACTAGTACTGTTATGGGCTTTATTGTTGCTGCTGCCGATGCCATAAGTGGTTCGCGGCCTGGTGCAAGACGTGAGTCCTTGGACCAATATTTGAAGCGTGTTAAGGACTTAGAGGACATAGCAGCCGATTTTCCTGGCGTGGAAAAGACTTTTGCTATTCAAGCTGGACGCGAAGTGCGCGTCATGGTAAAACCAGATAAAGTTGATGATTTAACAGCGGTGAGATTGGCTCGGGATATTTCTAAGAAGATAGAGGAAAGCCTGACCTATCCTGGCCAGATAAAAGTAATGGTGATAAGGGAGACTACGGCGATAGATTACGCTAAGTAAAATTGAGAATACTGGCAATAGGCGACATCATCGGCAAGCCTGGTCGGAAGGCAGTGAAGGAAATCCTACCAGGCTTATATTCTGAATATAATATTGACCTCGTAGTAGGCAATGGCGAGAATGCTGCCGGTGGGTTAGGGCTGACTCCAAGTACAGCAGAAGAGCTCTTTGATTCTGGAATTGATGTCATAACCACAGGCAATCATATCTGGGCCTACAAAGAGATTATTCCCTACCTGGATAATGAACCCGCTCTCCTCCGCCCATTGAATTATCCGCCGACAAATCCTGGTCGTGGCTATTTGCTTAAAAACAATGTTCTGATAGTTAACCTCGTTGGGCGTGTTTTCATAGGCAACTTCGATTGTCCCTTTCGAGCCATGGATCAGCTACTGGCTGAGTTTAAACATAAATCAATTCCTATTATTGTTGACTTTCATGCTGAGGCAACCTCGGAGAAAGTGGCAATGGGTAAATATCTCGATGGACGAGTCAGCGCTGTGTTGGGCACCCATACCCATGTGGGCACCATTGATGCTCACATATTGCCCGGAGGCACTGCTTATGTCACCGACATAGGCATGGTTGGCCCTATAGATTCGGTTATCGGGGATGACCCAAATTCTGTAATTGAGCGCTTCCTTACTCAGATGCCCAGTCGGTTATCGGTCGGGAAGGGAAAAGTCAGCTTCGATGCAATTCTGGTCGAAGTGGATGAAAATACTGGCAAGGCAGTGGATATCAAGCGTATCCAAAAAATAGCGGACTAGGAAGAGGTATTCAGCCGTTAGTTTAGCTGAGAGCTCACAACTAAGAGAGCCCCACCTTTTCCATCACCCTGGGCATTATTTCGCCAGCTTTACCCCGGATGACTACTGCGGCATATTGGTCGAAGGGAGTTGGAGTTAAATTAACGATAGCTAACTTTGCTCCAGCCTCCGCGGCATATGTTGGAATATAAGCAGCGGGGTAAATGACAAGAGTAGAACCAATGACAATAAAAAGGTCGCAGTTCCGTGAGTGGCGGATAGCTTCCTGTAATGTCTCTTGTGGTAATGCTTCTCCGAAAAACACTGCATCTGGCTTCAGGATACCCTGACAGTCAGGGCAATCGGGAACTTCTATCCCTTCCTTTATTTGTTGTAATACTTCAGGCATCGGAAAGCGTCTACGGCAATTTAAGCACACCACCCATCCCATATTACCGTGAAGCTCGAACACCTTATCGTCAGGGACTCCAGCCTTCTGGTGCAGGTTGTCGATATTTTGAGTGATGACGCAATCTAATTTGCCCAAATGGTAGAGCTCGGCGATGGCATAATGGGCGAGATTTGGTTCAGCTTCAGTAAGAAGTCCACCTTCGGCGGACATCTTCCAAATAGTTTTGCGAGCGGCCGGGCCGCTGAGGAACTTTTGAATGGTGAAGTCCTCAGGGTCATATCTGCTCCAGATTCCTCCCGGGCTGCGGAAATCGGGGATACCTGACTCCGTGCTTATCCCGGCCCCGGTAAACACAATGGTCTTTTGAGACTCTACGATAAGCTGAGCTAACCGTTCTATCTCTTCCACTATCTTACTCCTTTGAAACTGACTTTCTTACCTATAACCTGACCTTTACTACTCTTTCGATACCGCCCAAGTCGGAAATTAACTCGATACTGGCCTGTGGGAAATAGCTCTTTATTAGCGAAGTCACCATTCTTCCCTGTCCTTGACCTATCTCCAAAAGGAAACAGCCTCCGTAATTAAGTTTTCCCGGCATCTGTTCTAGTATTTGTTGTATTTTGCCCAAGCCATCCTCACCACCAGCCAAGGCTGTCGTGGGCTCAAAATTTCTTACTTCTGGGCTCAAATCCTTAAATTCACAACTTTTAATATAAGGCAGATTGGCTACTATCATATCTACGGGTTGAGACAGTGGCTCAAGCAAATTCCCTTGTAAAAGTTCCACCTGGCTGCTAACGGCGTGACGCCGGCAATTCATCTCAGCTACCTGCAGAGCTGAAGCTGAAATATCCGTGGCATAGATTTTAGCTTGGGGTAATGCTAAAGCAAGGCTGATGGCAATAGCTCCGCAGCCTGTGCCGACGTCGGCTATGGTAATTCGCTTTCCTGGGTAGGGAATGCGACGGGCAAGTTCCACAGCTTTTTCCACTAGAAGTTCTGTTTCTGGTCGAGGGATGAAAGTGTGACAGTCAATGCAGAAGTCAATTCCGTAAAATTCACAGTTGCCTAAAATATAAGCAGCAGGCTCGTGGTCAAGGCGACGCTGGACAAGACGCCGCAGATGCTTTATTTCTACTGAAGTTAAGCTTCTCTCTGGTTCTATGTAAAGCTGTGTTTTAGACATTCCCAAGATGTGGCCTAGCAAAAGTCCAGCCTCAACAGAGGCATCAGCAATTCCTGCCCTGCGTAATGTTTGGGTAACTGATTGTAAAGCTTCGCGTAAAATCACGTAAGAGCCGCTTCTAATTGTTCAACCTGCTCTTTGCTGGACAGGGCTTCAATGATTTCATCCAGTTCTCCATCTAAAATCTGTTGAAGGTTGTGAAAACTTGAGCTGATTCGGTGGTCGGTGACCCGGTTCTGGGGGAAATTGTAGGTGCGGATCTTTTCCGACCGTTGGCCACTGCCTACCTGCATCCGCCGCTCTTTATCCATGCTTTCAGATTGTTTCCGTTGTTCAAGGTCAAGCAGCCTGGCCCGAAGCACCGCCATGGCCTTCATCCTGTTTCTTATTTGAGACCTTTCATCCTGGCAGGAGGCCATTATGCCTGTGGGCAAGTGCGTGAGGCGAACCGCCGTAGTTACTTTATTTACATTTTGCCCTCCAGCCCCCCGGCTATGGAAAAATTCCATTTTGAGATCATCAGGCTTGATGTTGAGCTCAATCTCTTCTGCCTCGGGCAGGACCGCTACCGTAGCTGTCGAGGTATGAAGTCGTCCCGAGGCTTCGGTGGCTGGCACCCTTTGCACTCGATGGACACCACGCTCGTGCTTAAAGCGGCTGAAGGCGCCTTTACCCTTGATTTCGAATATTAGCTCCTTGAAACCTCCGATTTCACTTTGATTACTATCGATGATCCCCACCTGCCAGCCTTTGCCCTCGGCATATCTGCTGTACATGCGGAATAAGTCGGCGGCAAAGAGGCTTGCCTCCCCACCACCAGCACCAGCCCTTATCTCAACGATGACATCTCGATCCTTGGCTGGGTCTTTGGGCATCAGGGAAAGCTTGAGTCGGCGAAGAAGGTCATCTTGCTGCTGTTTGATTTTGTTCACTTCTTCCTTGATTAAAGTCATCATTTCCGCTTCGTCATGGGAATTAAGCAGAGCTTCAAGTTCCGCCAGCGCTTTGCCCTTGGCTTTATATTGCTGGTATGTGCCAACGATATCTTCAAGAGCAGCCTTCTCCTTGCTTAGCTCTTGAAGCCGCTTGAGATTCGTAGCTACATCTGCTCGAGCCAAGAGTTGGCTTAGCTCGTCATAGCGCTTTTGTATTAATTCTAGTTTCTCAAACATACCCGATACTATTATAATACAGCGACACAAGCTGCTCAAATTTGAGTTAAGGGAGTTAGTATGAAACTGATGCCAGGTTGCTATGAATGCTTACGCAGATTAATCTGCCAAGCTGCAGAGCTAGCCACAGATGATGCTTCGCTGAAGCAAAATGCAATAAAAGAAGCGATGAAGATATTGGATGATGAGTTCTCTTATAGCCAATTATCCATTGTGATTGCCACCAAGATTAACAAGGTAGTAAGAGAAGTGACCCACAATCCTGACCCTTACAGGGCAATGAAGGAAAGGGAGATGACGCTCGCCAGAGAATTATATCCTGAGCTGAGGTCTCGATATAATGATGACCTCAGGGGTTGTCTTAAGCTGGCCGCAGCAGCGAATGTTATCGATTTCTTCAGGGAGCCTGGTTCTATTAGGGAGGATATCAGGAAACCTGTAAGCTTTGTTGTAGACGATTCGGAGCAATTGGAAGCAAAGTTAAAAGATGCCGGCAAAGTTTTATATCTGGCGGATAATGCCGGGGAGCTCTACTTCGACCTGCCTCTAGTCAAGTGGATGAAGCAGTTTGCCCAGGTTATCTATGTGGTTAAACCATCGCCTGTTCAAGACGATTTGACCATGGACAATGTGAGGAGGTCTGGCTTGGAAGGTGAGTTTGGGAAGGTCATAAGCACGGGCATAGCTTCACCAGGAATAGTTTTTTCTTTAGCTTCAGCCCAGTTCAAACGAGAATTTGAGTCAGCAGACCTTATATTCGCCAAAGGGATGGGACATTATGAGGCTTTATCCGAGCTCCCCCCGGAAGGGAAGTTTTTCTATTGCCTCATGGCGAAGTGCATGCCCGTAGCAGATTCGCTGGGGGTGCCTATAAACAGCTATGTGGCCATGCTACAATGATTCAACTCTGTCCCCGGCAATGGAAAATCGCTTCAGAGGACACTGACAGGCTCTAGAAAGGGCATGAAATAAGAAATACGGCGCCTTTCCTCTCTCTTCTCTCCCCTTCTTAAAACAGCAGAGGCACGATTTTTGATATCGCCCAAGATTCTCACTGACCAAGGTCGACAGTCACAAGCCCCTAGGTCGTTGACTTTGCGCTCAGCCTTGGTTATGTTTGCTTTCTGGAATTGGCTATAATCTCGGTACAGTAAACAAAATAAACTCGAAATTTTTGGCTTCATTTGTATACTTTTACTGTATAATAGGCAAAATTTGATGAGAAAACCGACTAAAAATGAAGCCTTAATAGGTGGCATATCTTTAGCAGTCACCATATCCTTATCTCTTCTTATCCTTGAGCATCGAAGCTACATCGAACAGATAGCAGAGTGGGGCTATTTGGGTTGCTTTTTTATCAACGTCCTCTCCAGCGGGACCCTGGCTATGCCCGGCTTTGGCCTTGTTCTTACATTCACACTGGGTGGAGTATTAAATCCTGCCATAGTTGGCGCCGTAGCTGGAATTGGTGAGGCTATAGGTGCTATTGGTGCTTATTTCACTGGATACGCTGGCAGGGGATTATTCCGAGATAGTAACAGCGGCCTTTACCTTCGCTTCAGCAATATTATTGACCGCCACGGCTCTAAAGCTGTTTTCCTCATAGCATCCTTAATCACCCCCTTTTATTACCCTTTTGCCATATTTGCGGGCATGGTTCGCTTTGGTTGGATAAGATTTTTCCTCGCCACCTGGGCAGGGAGAACGGTCAAAAGCATGGTACTGGCTTACCTGGGATACTTCGGTTTGAAGGCCGTCCTGCGATGGCTGGGCGTGGATATTTGACCCAACCCAAGAAATTTTGCGATTTTCTTGAGACCCAATTAGTGTTTAAAACAAATTTAGCGGGGTCCCCAAACAGTCTTGCGACTTTTGGGGGTTGTTTTAACTTGAGTTTTCCAAGCTGTTTTGTTATATTCTTGAACCAAGTGGGGCTGTAGCTCAATCGGGAGAGCGTCTGACTGGCAGTCAGAAGGTAGTGGGTTCGAATCCCATCAGCTCCACCAGTCTTATAGCTAAAAAGTTCACAAGCTACCAAGTTCAAAAGTTCACAACCGAGCTGCTGGAGAAGTTCATCTCTTCCCGTCCTGAAGGCTTGAGCAAGAGAACAATAGAGTTCTACCAATATACGCTCACCAACTTTGTCGGTTATCCTTTGAGCCCTGAGGGTGTTGGTTCTTATTTGAAGTCTCTTACCTGCAGGAATGCTAAGCTCAGGTTCTATCAGAGCCTAAAAATCCTTTTCAGATGGTTGCAGCGTAACGCATACATATCAGAGAATGCTATGGAGAAGGTATCACCTCCCAAAGTTCAGAAGAAGCTCCTACCTGCAATCACAGAGGAACAGCTACAGGTTCTCCTAGAACATTGTCAAAACGATAGAGATGTAGCACTGATTAGCTTCCTCTGGCATTCGGGTGTAAGAGTGAGTGAAGCAGCAAGGGTCAGAGCCAAGGATTTCAACTGGCACGAAGGCACGGTCATTGTCCTGGGCAAAGGCAATCGTTATCGTAAAGCCCTGGCTGGCAATGGCATCGTGAAGGACTGGTTCGCTGAACATGATAGCTTTGGACTAACTGCAGAGGGAATACAGACACTCCTCAAGATACTATCCAAAGAGACGGGTATCCATTGCAATCCCCATAGCTTCAGAAGAGGCTTTGCAGTTCACCTGGTCAAGTCAGGACTATCAACAAGGGTGGTTCAGAGTCTCGGTGGTTGGGAATCAATAGCTATGGTAGAACGCTATACCAAGTCGCTTAGCTTCTATGATGCGTTGCAGATTTACCATGCTGAGTGTCAATCAGAAGAGCAAAGCTAGGAGTTCACAAACCAATAGTCATACTGAGTGTGAACTATTGATTGGTGGTACGGTCAGATGAGTTTGGTGTGTGAATGTTCTCTCTAGTGGTCAGGCAAGATTTCCCACGTGCAGAAACTATCACAGAACAGTTTCCTTGATATAACTAACCGAACTTAAGAGGTCCGATTATTTCATTTGGGTTAACCTTCAAAGCCTCTATAATCTTAATCAGATTAAGTACTGAAATATTTCGCTTCCCAGTTTCAATCTCAGTGTAATAAGAGCGACTGAAGCCTGCAATATCGGCGAACTCTTCCTGTGAATATCCCCTCTTCTTCCGCACTGCTCTTATATTCTCGCCAATCTTCAGCAAATATTTCTTATCCTTGGCATTCCTACCCAGGCTATTCTGCTTTACCATCTTTTATAGATTCTGGTATGCTGTCACTTTATTCACAACCTGATATAAGTGACATTTAGTCATAAATTTGTTAAAGTGGCATCAATGGCTGCTTTGTGGTAGGTGTTTGCTCGTGAGGACAAATAAGAGTATCGGGCTTAGAATAATCTTGGCAATAGCAGCTATTGCCTTGGGAATTGGAGTTCAGGTTTCAGGCTCACTTTTTAGCAAGCTCTTTGGTATACCTACACTAGAATATATTATCGGCTTGCTAGGCTTCGTTGTAATGGGGCTGTGTTTTTACAAGTGGGTGATAAAATGAGAATGCGAGCAATTCAGCGATACCTTGTGCCAATTTTGCTGGCAATTCTAGTGCTTGCGATTATAATATCTGTTCGTTGCCCATCAAGAAAGGTACTAAGTGAATATCTAAATGAGATGCTTCCTTTATGTGAATACTACACTGGGGCAATGGCGAAGGTGTCAGGAAAGGGAATGTCTGAAATAAGTGTAGAAGCTCAGGCTGAATGGCTAACATACTGGAAGAGTTACCTCGTCATGTTAAGGGCAAATATGGATGCTATCGAACCTCCTGAGCAGTCAGACTATTTCCACTGGTGTGCACTGAGGAGTATTGACAGGGCAATAGTTGGTGTATCAAAACTAGCAGATGCCTACGAGGAAGCTTCTGCATCGTACTCTGATAAACCAGACTTGGAGAAATTACGTTCTGGTAGTATTGACATTGATGGAGCTCTGATGCTATGGAGATTGGCTTCAACCGAATTGGACAAGTTGGTTGAAATGGTGAATCACTAGGGCAAGCATCAGCATTCTGGCAGAAGGTGTAGTAAGGGACAGTTTAGATTCAAAAAAGTAGAGATACAAAACATTGGTGTTTTTGGATTAGCGTCTCTTAATTTAGTTAAACTGGAGGTGAGTTAATGAAGCAATACATATTACTAATTCTGGTACTAGTGTTGATGGTGGTCTCAGGAGTGCTTGTAGGTTATCAAGTGAGTTCCCATAAAACAATAACGGGATTGGAAAGCCATATTGCTAGCTTAGACACAAAACTGACGCTAGCCGAATCAACGATTATTGCTTTGAATCAAAGGATTGAGTCACTAGAAAATGGAAATCATGAATCGCTGACCGAGACCGATATACTTGAGACTCTCCAAGGGAAAACATATTGGGCATATGTGGGTAACATGGGATATATGCAAGTCAGGTTTGGAGCCTGCTTAAACTTAGGCGAATGATGCTCGACCACTGTTTAACAGGATTCAATATAATCTTGCACCTGGTTTAGAAAACCAGCTATCTCTATATCCAACTATTCGTACTCACATTGTACTTTTGCTATTCCTGTTGCATGGCACAACAAGCAGCCGTGTCATCATGTGCTTGTCCTCACTAATGTAGTCCAGTAGAGGTATACAGACTTCCATACCACTCTCATAAAAAACAATCAAACAATCAAATATTTGAACGTTTGATTGAATTGGGAGCGAGCTAGGAAAGCTAGCAGATTATCAATATGAATTTGCCAGACGAGTCTGAGTATCACACTGACCTGTTATTCAAGTTTAGCTAGCCCGTCAGAGCTTATTTCCTCACCACTTGCTCTATACACTTTGATTCTCTGAGGTTCGTGTTTGTAGTTATCACCTACAATTACTGCCAGTGATTCACCTTCCTCACCACGCATACATACAGAATCGGAGTCGAAGATATATTGCTCTAAGGCATCTTCAGCATCTTTAGCCAAGATAGCACGTTCTATACGTACTAATGTCCAGCCGTCAGACAGACCTAACGAGTGCTCAATTCTGTATAATATCTGCCTACCTACAGCTTTCTTCGACTCCGCAGCAGGTGGACGATACTCTAACGATTCCTTAGTAGTCATTAGTCTGGAATATTTGTCGGGCGAAATTGTTAGATGACGAGTGTCTGTCCACTTCCTTATAGCCTTTCCGCTATCTAGGTCAATGAAATCATTCATCTTTACCTCCTATATTGACTGGATGTTTTCAATAGCTCAGCCAGTCAAACCAATGATTCTTCTATTCCCTGCACCGGGGCCTTTATATACTTTGACCTGGCTAACCTCCAGTAGCTCTTTTCTTGCTCGCCAAAATGCATAGTCACTGTGCCTCTGCTCCATCACATAAAACCTCACATCCTTTTCTGGCGTATCGCCTTTCTGCTGAAGCAGTTGTAGTATACACTGTTTAGCTTTGTCAGTCTTGGCCTTCCTCTCAGCCACAAGATTAGGTGCTACCTTGTGAACTGGATAGTCAAAGATAGCCACAATAGTTTCCCTTTCACTGTCTCTAGACCAAATATCAATATCTCGTGCTCTGGGGTCTAAGGATTGTGGCTTTATCTTGAACCAGCCATCCAGCCAGGCATCAAAGACTGTGCTGCCTTTGCCAGCCTTATCCGAAGGCGTACCAGCACCTTCATGGTGGACGATAATTAGAGTAACTTTGTATTGCTTAATTATCTTGTCGAGGTTGACGCAGAAGGCATTTAGCACCTCATCCTGGTTACTATCCCTGCGAATTGCATGCCATCTGGGGTCAATAACGAGCACCTCAACTGGAAAGCCTTCCCTTATCGACTGGGTAAGTAGCTCGTCCAGTTCTCGGGTGTGCATGTCCAGGCTAAGGTCAGTAATTGTTAAGTAGTTGAACCTGGATAAGTCATAGCCTAACTTGTGGTGCATATCCTGTATCCTTTGCCTAAACATCTCTTCAGATATCTCAAAGTTTGTATACAGAACGTTTGCCTGAGTAGTTTTGAAGCCTAGGAACTCAACACCAGCGGCAATAGCCATACCCATCTGTATAGTTAGGAATGATTTACCTACCTTCCATTTGCCAATTACGGAGACCTTAGCCTGGCGCCTAAGCTTTTGCTCAATTATGTAGTCTATCTCAGGCACATCAGCTTCAATGGCTTCTTTGCCAGAGCGAATATTGAACTTCTTAGCTTCTTGAATATTCATATCTCACCTTCATGTTTCAAATATTCAAAGTTTGGCATTATAATAGTGAACTGGTAACGGACATTACTACACCAAAAGCGGGCATTTTAGGACGCAGAAAAGAAGCGATGCAATACTCCGAGGTATACAAGCAAAGAGCGGTTCAACTATATACGGAATCCACTGCGAAAGTAGTATTTCAACAGCTTAGAGAGGATTTCCCGAAGAAACCACATCCTAACGAACGAACCCTCAGGAGATGGAGCAAGCGGAGGGAAGCTGGGAAAGATAAATGTGGGTTAGAGTACCTTGAATCTCAAAGCTTAAAGGAGCATCTTACACAGCTAACAAATATAGCAAATTGCATTCTGGAGGACGATGTAGGCAGGGTGTTGACAATAGCTGATGAGGCTGATACCTCAGAACGGATGTACCAAATAGTCAGCGAGGATTCAGGATTTACTGAACTGACTCACGACCAACTCGTTGGCAGGATAGAGGGCAATATCGACTATGTCTGCCAGCATTATAGCCCCTGGCATATGTGGGACTGCTTTGCTGCTCATCTGGAGGCCGAATATCCAGAAAGCAAGGATTTCCGCAGATTTCTTTACACGCAGACCAGCACTTTAGTAAATGCCTTAAGAACGATTGCTGAAAGGAAGACATTCAAAGGCATCTGTCCTGTGTGTGAGCATTTGCGGTAGCCGCATTTTCCACTATAAACCACAACTAGATTCTATCTTTGGTTGCTTGACATTATACCTTTATGCGTGTATAATATAGCTATGTATAGTGTGAAGGAAACAGCACAAAAGCTGAGACTGGATACCAGTCAAGTAAGACGGCTGCTAGCCAAAGGTGAAATCAAAGGGGTGAAGTTAGCTAGGGATTGGATAGTGCTGGACTTGAGTTATAAGAGGAAAAGGAGACCTAAAACCAGAAGGCAAGGAGGTTAAGATGAAGAGACTAAAACAGGTGCAGATTGCAAAGGAGCTAGGTATTAGCAAGAGCTATTTGAGTATGATTCTAAGTGGGCAGAGGAAGTGTCCACCTGAGCTTATAGAGAAGCTACAATCAATCCCAGGAATTCACAAAGTAGTGAATAATCAGCTATGGATGGGGACTGGCAGTCAGAAGGTAGTGGGTTCGAATCCCATCAGCTCCACCAGTCCTTTCCCGGCTTTGATTACCACAGGGTGGAGGAGAAAAGCTCATAGATTTTAACTATACGAGAATGGCAGTTGGTTCTATCACCCTTGCTCTGGCTCAATCAGGCCATAGTCGCCATCCTCACGACGGTATAGCAGATTGAGCCTCTCAGTATCGGCATCTATGAAAAGAAAGAAATCATGCCCTAAAAGCTCCATCTGACTTATAGCTTCATCTACAAGCATGGGTTTGACTAAGAAGCGTTTACTCTTTACCACTCTTTTGGGAGCCTCGATTTCCTCCGCCTCGATTGCCGCTCCCTGCCGAGCAAAAGAAATGCCTCTGCCTTTATCATATAATTTGCCTTTGTATCGCTCGATTCGCTTAGACAGCACATCCACTATTTTGTCAATGGCTGTGCGAATATCCTTAGACTCTTCCTGCGCTCTAATTAAGACACCTTTGCTGTCAATGGTAACCTGGACAGTGAATCTTTGCTCAGGCAGCTTTGCACCTTCGTGGGAAATCTCCACTTTGCCTTCGCCGATGGTAGGTAAGTAACGACTTAGTTTGCCAATCTTCTTCTCAACATATGCCTCCAACGTTTCAGAGACCTCCACATTATTCCTAGCGATAATCTGTAGCTTCATTTCTCCTCCTTCAGTTGTAAATCTCCCTTGCTAACGTTAAGCCCCAAACAGACGCAGCGCCCTTGTTCTTGAGAGCTGCGGCACAGGACTCCAGCGTGGCTCCAGAGGTGCATACATCGTCTATAAGGATAATTTGTTTACCGCTTACCCTTTCATCACAGCACAAGAAGGCATCGGCTACATTCCTCCGGCGCTCTTCTACATCAACTGCTCTCACCTGAGGCCGTGCCTGCTTAACCCGAATGAGGCAATCCTCAATCACTGGCAAATCAATGCTCTTACCCAACTCCCTGGCGAGAAGGCTGGACTGGTTATAACCCCTCTCTCTCAATCGCCGTGGATGAAGAGGTACGCAAATCAAGGCTTCGCCAGGCAAGGGATTTGACCTAAGATAATCAGCTAGTAATTCAGCCAGACAGGGAGAGATTGCCTTCAAGTTTTGATACTTCAACTGATGGATGGCTTTCCGCATTATCTCGTCAAACCTAAATGGAGAACGGATGCCGTCAATCTCAGTTTGTCTTCGCCGACAGTCCGGGCATACAATACCGCTAGCCTGAGGTCTGCCACAGTTGGGGCACAGCGGGGGTAATAGCCTTGGTAGCTTTCCGAGACATTCAGGGCACAGAAACCCGCCTACTTTTCCACAGCCAACGCATCGACGCGGGAAAAAAGAGTCAACCGCCAGCTCAATTAATTTACCTGAGCGAAGCAAATCCTCTGCTACGGAGTGTATTCCCGGCGTGTGCGGGTATGAAGTTCTCCACTAAGAATAGGCTCATTAATGTATATCTCACCATTCCTGATCTTTATATTGTAACCACAATCAGGATGGGTACACACCCAAGCCTTGTAGTGAATCGGTGCCCCCTGACTACCAAAGTCAGACAGAGGCACTAAATCCCCCTTTCCGCATTTTTGGCACTTAGGTAATGGACCGTTTTCCAAGTTCCACCTCCACAATTAATTTATTTGCCTGTATCAAAAGTAGTAAGTATATACTATCAAAAATTCGTTTGCAAGGCCACTTCCCGAATAAACCCAAATTTTTTAGACTTTCCTAATGGCCCAGCCCAACCGCCGACAGGCAGGTATAAATAGCCCCGGCAGGCGTCAGCTGGCTTCTCATTAAGCTGATAGCCTCGACTTTAATATGATATTTATCTTCAAAGACGGCAGAGCCCACAAGTTCGCCAAAGCTCCTTCTTTCCGGTGGTGATGCTCCTTGCCTGATGCGAGCTAGGGTCAAATGTGGCACAAAGGAGCGTTCCTCATTGGCAAATCCCAGGACGGCGAGCACAGAGTCGATGTTTTGCTGTAACCTGGATAGCTTGTCCACCTCCCCACCGATGCCGACCCAAAGGACCCGAGCTTGCCTTAGACTGGGGAAAGCCCCCAGGCCTGAAATCTCTAAATGGAACGGAGAAATCCCTTGTGCAGCTTCTTCTATAGCTCCGGTTATCTCTGTTATTCGCTTGGAAGGAATATTGCCCAGAAACTTTAAGGTCAGGTGAATTCCCCCTGGGTCCACCCACTTGACGAACCTATGTTCGTCTCTCTCCAATTCTTTTCTCAGCCTGGTTAATCCCTTCTTAGCCTCCTCGGACAGTTTAATGGCAATAAAGGAACGGATTTGCTCAGGATTATGTGACACTTCCGCTCCTTTCAGCCCGGCATAGCAGTTTTTGGGCGTTAGCCCCCAGGATTCTAGCTTTATCTTCCTCTGGAAGCTGCGAAGATTGGATTTGGGCAATCACTCGATTCTGGTGCATAAGAGGATAGTCAGTGCCGAAAAGGACTTTATCACTGCCGAGGATGCGACTCACCTGCTCAAAAATCTCGGGCTTGTAAAGGAAGACGGTAGCCGCGGTATCAAAGAAGACGTTGGCTAAAGCCTTGGCTACTTCAGGCATCAGGGCATAAAAAGGCAACCCTCCACCCCAGTGAGCACAAACAAGCTTCAAGTTCGGGAAAGCCGTGATAAAGGAGTAGAGAATGTCCGGGGTGATACTACCCTTGCCGGAGTACTCATGCCCCACCGGCTCAGAAGAGTGGGTCAGAAAAATCAAGTCATGCTTTAGCGCGGCATCAACTAGAGGCTTCATTGTTGTCCTATCAGCGAGATCGAAGCCCTGCACATCAGACCTTAATTCGCCAATCCCCTTAGCCCCAGCTTTAGCACATCGCTCCAGTTCAGCTATGGCAGCATCTCCTGCCCTGGGTTGAATCGCACAAAAGCCGACAAGCCTTGTGGGATAGCGTGATACCGAATCTAAAATGTAATCGTTTGTTTTCACACAGAGCTCATGGCTTACCCAACCGACGTTAAGAACGACGGACAAACCAATGCCGGCTTCATCCATGCTGGCAAGCAGTTCCTCCGCTGTGGCTATCCTGGCTTTCGGCTGGGAATAAAGCAAGGAAAAGCAAGGATCACGCTTGATATATTCGTCACGCCTCTCCCTCAGCCAGGGGGGAAATATATGGGTATGAAAATCTATAATCACTTAAGCCATTATACCCAAACGACTAAAAATACTAAAATACCATAGTCTTTTGTCATTGCGAGCACCCTACCTTTCTTGTCATTGCGAGCCCCGACTTGTCGGGGCGTGGCAATCTCATTACTGCTTCCGAGATTGCGGAGCCTGTTCCGAAGCGTAAGCGAGGAATCTCACTCCTCGCAACAACAGAAGAGGAAAAGTAGAGTTGCCCCCATTTAAAATTTCGAAAACCGCTTGGCAATGCATGTGGTGATATAATACGGACTAATATTTTGGAAAAATTAAACTATTCCCGCGGAGGAATAAAAGATGTTAAACATCCGTGCACTCAAAAAAGATACCCTCTATAACGTCATGATCCAGCAGTTGTATAGCCTTAATTACATGTGGCTGAGGTTCGAAGATTTTATACGGGTGAAAGCTCCCGAAGCATATATGAGTGAGGAATATTATCAGCTTATGGAAGAATATGGTTCGGAGGAAGCCAGGCGATTGATCAAAACTTTGGGTTTTCCGAGAGAGGAAATCAAGGACCTGACCAGGTTTTTAAAATATTCCCACTGGGCTATTTTTGAGAATATCGAAATAGCGGAACTGACCGCAAACAGCTTCAGAATGCGCACACTCGATTGTTCGGCGCAAAGTGCAGCGAAGAGATGGGGGATGGAGTATTATGATTGCAGAACTGCAGGCCTGCGGATTCGCAGCGGTTTCTTTAAAGGTATTAACCCTAAGGCAAAGGTCCAGAGGATTTTTACCCCGCCTGAAGCCAGACCTGAAGGTACACGTGCAATCGTCTCTTGCGAGTGGCTGGTTTCATTGGAGTGAGACACTTCATAGCGGAGAAAAATAGAGTTAACCTCTTTTATATTTCAATTATCCCACCTTCAGTGGGCAGGATGACTTTTATTCCGCTGTTACTAAGATTATCCACGTAGAATTCGGGCTTCTCGGAGTGCACCGGTATAAGCAGCTCTGGGTGAATCTCACGGGCAACTCTCAGCAGGTCAGGACCACAGGCATGACCAGAGGCATGCAAGCCCTTCTCTTCCTCTGGTATTTCCCATCCGCCGTTCCTTTCTATAGGGAGACCAGATGCTCGTAATTGGAAGCGCTCAAGCCAGCTGTGCAAACGCCGGAAGTCCATCTCCTGCTCCTCGTTATGAGGTTCGCTCGAGCTAAAGACATAAAGACTGCCGGCTCTGGGCTGTATGCTGGGCAGCTCATTCAAGTCCCAGAAGCTGAAGCAGAGGATGAAATCACCCTGATTAGAACGAACATCCTTAGCCAGAACAATTTTGCTGGAGTAGTCCTGGTAGGTTTTTCGTAACCATGAAGCAGGACTTCTCGCAGCCGTTGTCTTCTGGTAGATGACCAGAGCGTCTTCTTCGGTTAAGTCAGGTATCTCTCGGTCGAGAAGGCGCATGGTCTTTAAAAGGTAAGCATCCCTGGGCAAAATGGTTAACTTCCTTTTTGTGTCTCTGGCAACCTGCAAGAAGGTAAGCAAGCGATTTACATCTCTGGGAGGAAAATCGGCAATGACCAGACCCCTGGCATCGTTAATAGCTTTGAAGGCATTTTCATATACCTCCTGCTCGAAAACATTCGCGGCCTTGTCCACATTAGTGCCTTCCAGGATTAATGCCCTGGGATGTAGCTGAGCTGCCTCCTTTATCATTGACTCGGTAAGTTTACCGTGCCTACCATGAAGTCGCAGGTCGCCGCTGTAAATCACCCAACCAGAGCTTGTCTCAATCCCCCAGGAGCAGGCACCGGGGATGGAGTGGTCCACGGGGAAGCAACGCAGATTAAAGCGACATTTACTAATAACATCCAGCGGTTGTGAGGCAAGTTTTTTCCGTCGGGTAGGTTTTCCCCAAAAATTTTCGGCCTCCTCACTCAGCTCGAGCTTATCAGCAACGCAGAAGCGACGTTGACGGTCACCGCTGCTGCTGGCAACGTAAGCCCCCTGCTTCCATCCCTTCAGACATTCCTCAACTCGGGGGGTGAAATAGCACACCTGCTGGTCGAAGGCTGCTATGCCCGAGTCCTGCACTGCCTTGGCGATAAATGCTGTGGTCGCAGTGGCATATACCGAAATGTCCTCTCTCAGAAAAGATATGTGGCCTGAGTGGTCGAGATGGGCGTGGGTTAGCAGAACTCCATCTATATCTTCAAGTTTGCGATAGTGCTCTGCTCGGCGAAACTGCTGCCACAGGTTTTCTGTCTCCAGGTCAGTGCGGTAAATGCCCTCAAGCTGGGGAAGCAGCCCCATTATTAACAGGTCGAGGAGTCCTGCTCCGGGTCGAGGCTTTAAATATTCCTCGTAGAAGGTTCGATACTTACTATAGGGATAACCAAAGTCCAGGAAAAGCTTCCCCTTATCATCTTCAAGGAGGATTTTATTGCCTCCGATTTCTTCGACGCCTCCGTAGAACGTAAGCTTTACCATACCGATAGTGTATCATAGAAAAGGGGGCAACTCTTTTTTCCTCCCCAGTCATTGCAAGCACCCCACGTCTTTTGTCATTGCGAGCGAAGCGTGGCAATCTCGCATAATTACCTTGAGATTGCTTCGGCTGACTTCGTCAGCCTCGCAACGACAGGTGGGGGTGGGCAAAAAATAGAGTCGACCCCATTTCCTGCATTCGGCGAGTGCTAAGCTCCAGGTTTTTCGGTATACTTAGGGTGATGGACAAAATGTTACTGGTGGACAAGCCTAAAGGGCTTACCTCCTCCCGAGTGGTACAGCGAATAAAAAAGAGGTTCAACGTGAAGGTTGGTCATACTGGTACCTTAGACCCCCTAGCTACGGGGCTTTTAGTGGTTCTCACCGGCAAACGGACGAAAAACGCCTCCTTGTTTCTTAAGCTGGACAAGGCTTACGAAGTTAAGGCTGTTCTCGGTATTGAGACAGATACCTTTGACTCTGAAGGAAGGATTTTGCGACGAAGCGATAGCGAAGTAACTAGAGAAGAATTGGAAAGGGCGATGAAGGAATTTTATGGTGATATTTGGCAGACCCCTCCATCGTTTTCAGCTAAAAAAATGGCAGGTCAAAAAGCTTACCAACTAGCCAGAAAGGGTATCAGCGTAGAGATACCACCCAAAAAGGTAAGCATTTATTCCTTAGAGCTCAAGGAGTTCCAGTTTCCCTATTTCACTTTTACTTGCGAGGTGTCTTCGGGATTTTACGTTAGAAGCCTTGCTCATGATATCGGAGAGAAACTCGGGGTGGGCGCTACTGTAGTGGAAGTCCGCCGCACTAGAGTGGGCCCTTATCACGTGGAACAGGCTAAAAGCTTGGAGGAGCTCCTGGGCTATAAGTAGTTGCCCCCTGCAGTCAACAGCCTGAACACGTCTCCAGTCTCGCTTTGTAGCGACAGTGGTAAACTCGGGCAAATTTTCACGCTAAAAAGGACCTGGCATTATTTTTCCTTTGAATGGGTTATAGTGCCATGATATAATGCTTCAACAATGGCTACTGAAAAAGAGAAGGCAGTCGAATTGGCTATTGAGCAAATCGAGAGGCAATATGGCAAAGGTTCGATTATGAAGTTAGGCGAAGCTCCAGCTAGAGTAGCTGGAGATGCCATTCCCACCGGGGCACTGGCTCTTGATCTGGCTTTAGGAATAGGTGGCATACCTAAAGGGCGAGTTACCGAGATATTTGGTTCTGAGGCTTCGGGTAAAACTACACTCGCCCAGCATATAATCGCTGAAACTCAAAAAGCTGGCGGTATTGCTGCATATATTGATGCCGAGCATGCCCTTGACCCTAGCTATGCCGCTAACTGCGGTGTCAACCTGCGCGATTTACTTATCTCCCAACCTGACACCGGCGAGCAAGCTCTGGAAATTACTGAAACCCTGGTGAGAAGCGGTGCTGTAGATGTAATAATCATCGACAGTGTAGCCGCCCTGGCGCCCAGAGCTGAGATAGAAGGTGAGATGGGCGATACCCATGTTGGTTTGCAGGCACGATTGATGTCTCAGGCACTGAGAAAATTGAGCGCTGCTATCAGTAAGTCTAAAACAGCGGTTATTTTCATTAACCAGTTGCGAGAAAAGGTGGGCATTGTTTTCGGTAATCCGGAGGTAACTCCCGGGGGAAGGGCACTTAAGTTCTATAGTTCGGTGAGGATAGATTTAAGGCGGGGTGAATCCATCAAGGTGGGCACAGAAATGGTAGGCGCAAGGGTAAAAGCCAGGGTGGTTAAGAATAAAGTAGCTCCTCCCTTTCGCAGCGCTGAATTTGATATTATGTTTAATCACGGGATAAGCAAGGAGGGAAATCTGGTTGACCTTGGGGTGGCAACAGGTGTGATAAAGAAAGCTGGTGCCTTCTTTACTTACGGTGATACGAAGTTGGGGCAGGGCAGGGAAAATGCCAAGGATTACCTGAGGCAGCACTCTGAACTAGCTTCACAATTAGAAAGCACAATAAGAGCTTCAACAGCTATTCCCAGCATCTCTCTCGGAAAGAGTTCAGAAACCTTCTCCCAAGAAGCTTGATGTAATTCAGGAAGAAGCCAGTTGATAGATAGTAATTCCTTGCAGGACTGCCTCAACGCAGCCTACCATTATCTCAGTTATCGCCCGCGCAGCGAAGGGGAAATCAGGCATTGGCTTCACCGGCGCGGTTTTGCTAATGGAGTGGCAGAGAAAACAATTGCCAAACTCAGGGAGCAAAACTTGAGCGATGATCTTGCCTTCGCCCAATTCTGGAAGGATAACCGCTTATCATTCAGGCCCAAGAGCAAAAGATTGATAAAAAAGGAATTAAGAGATAAAAAAGTAGCCGCAGAAATCATCGAACAAGTGACCAAGGACATAGATGACGAAGAGATTGCTTATAAGCTAGGCTCTAGCCGGATGCCGGCCCTTGCCCATTTAGATTATCCAGACTTTTACCGACGCCTATCAAGTTACCTTGCTTACCGCGGTTTTAGTTACGAAGTCATAAAGCATGCCGCGGCTCTTGTCTGGCAGGAAAGGGAATGACGCTAAGATAATGGACTGGGGATTAATCGCAAAAATCGCTGGCGGTGGTTTTGGATCTACCCTCCTCATCCTGGCGATTCTATGTATTATAATCTGGATAATAGGGCTTGTGGTACGAAGAAGAGCCTCAAAAGATAAGAGGTGAACTAAGATGTTTGGCTTATACGAAATGGCTTTTGGCGGATTAACCTGGGGCAACCTCTTGATGCTCTTCATTGGGGGTGGGCTCATCTATCTTGGCGTGGCCCGAAAAATGGAGCCCATTTTATTAGTGCCCATAGGTATAGGCATCATGATGGTTAATATACCTTTTTCTGGATTAATGGTCTATGCCCCGGCAGAGCCCGGGGCTGTCCCACTGCCAGCATCAGGCGGACTGAAAGAGATAGCCGAAGGGAAAATAGGAATCTTAAACTTGCTATACCAGTATGGGTTAGAGAGTGAAATAATTCCCTTACTTATCTTCCTAGGAATTGGTGCCATGTCAGATTTTTCTCCAGCTATAGCTCGCCCCTCGTCTTTTATGTTTGGGGCTACAGCACAGCTAGGAGTTTTCGTTGTATTCCTTATTGCTTACCTTACAGGATGGTTCACCATCAACGAAGCCATCTGTGTTGGTATTATCGGGGGCTCCGATGGTCCTCCTACGGTTTACCTTACCGTAGCTAAGGCGCCCCAGTTGCTGGGCCCTATTACGCTGGTAGCTTATTCTTACATGGCGCTGGTACCCATACTCCAGCCACCAATAATAAGATTGCTTACCACGAAAAAGGAGCGGCAAATATATATGAAGCCCCAGATACGAGAGGTTTCCAGGTTAGAGAAGGTCATATTCCCCATAGCCGTCTTCGTGGTGGCTGCTTTACTTGTCCCTGCCTCAGCACCTCTTATCGGCATGCTCATGTTTGGCAATTTACTTTCTGTTACCGGCGTTACTGATAGGTTAGCAGCATCAGCAGGTGGCGTATTCGTAGATGTACTAACATTTTCGTTAGGGCTGACCGTTGGGGCACTGATGCCTGCGGTGGTATTCTTGAATCCCAAGACTTTGATAATTATTGGTCTGGCTGTAGTAGCCTTTGCCTTTGGTACTGCCGGTGGCATCTGGGGAGCGAAAATAGCCAATTTATTCTTAAAAGAGAAGATAAATCCGTTGATTGGTGCAGCAGGTGTCTCCGCGATTCCCATGGCAGCCAGGGTAGCTCAGGTACAGGGGCAAAAGGCGAACCCCAGAAACTTCTTGTTGATGCATGCCATGGGGCCTAACATGGCAGGTGCCATCGCTACCTCAGTGGTTGCTGGAATATTCCTGTCCATGGTTTAGTTAGCTTGACAGTCGCTTTCCACATAAGCTATATTTTAACCGCCAAGGGCCATTAGCTCAGTTGGTTAGAGCACGGTCCTGATAAGACCGGGGTCTGTGGTTCGAGTCCACAATGGCCCACCATTCTAGCCTCAAGAAGTCATCGGGTTCAATAGACAGAACTCTATTTGATACCAAAGAGTTTTTTGGCATTACCACAGAAAATCTGCTCTTTCTCTTCTTCTGATATATCCAGGCTTTTGATGTATTCTACCCCATTTAGTACCCAATCCAACCTAACCGGGTAACTGCTGCCATAAAGGATATGGTCAGCTCCAAACTCTTTAACCGCACACTCAAGCTGAGATTTGCTCCAGGCCAACGGGGTGGTAATATCAAAATACAAATTGTTATGGAAGAAATTTTTGTATTTAGTGACTTGGGGGTTAAATCTTTCGATCTCTTCTCTTTCTTTGGATTTCCGTGGAAGGACCTGTTCCGTAAAGGCAAAAATACCGCCTCCCAACATGGTATGAATAACCTTCAAATTGGGACATTCTTCGAAAAGGTCGCTGAAAAGCTCGCGGCTTACCGCTATCATCTGGTCTATACAGCGCCCGATGGAACGGCGAAGATTATTGTACTCATAAAGGGTATGATACTCTACAGGTAAGGGAGTATGATGAACTACCACCGGCACATTGAGTTCATTGAGTTTCCTAAAGTAAGGTCTGAAGAGGGGGTCATCTAAATAGAGATTTCCGTAATGGGCTGCTAGTTCGACCCCAACGAAACCTAATTTATCCAGACATCTTTCCAATTCCTGGAGACAGCCTTTATCGCCCCAGGGAGGGATGGTGGCCAGAGCCAGGAATTTATCTGGATGCTGGTTCACAGCTTTAGCCATACTATCATTAACCTGATGGCACATCTCTAGAGTCAGCCATTCCTGCCAGCAAGGCGTTCTTAATATTGCTTTATCCAGGCCAGCTTTTCCCATAATTTCCAAACGAGCTTTGACATCTACGGCATTCTGGCTGAAATTCAGATTTTCATAACCCCTAGGTTTT
>Ga0315541_1001011_pt1 | contig 27521 bp, 24 predicted proteins | sample SalMarSW160190MG_FD_203095 | JGI IMG/M metagenome (GOLD analysis project Ga0315541, IMG submission 203095) | Salt marsh sediment microbial communities from the Plum Island Ecosystem LTER, Massachusetts, United States - Salt Marsh Sediment SW1601-190 ...
GATGTCCCTGTCCAGATAGAGCAGCAGGTAAGCAGGCTCAAACTGAAGTCGATGTCAATCGATATAGACAAGCTTACTGCTGAACAGGTTGAATATTTAGCCACCAGTAGCGAAGGGACATAAGTACAGAATACAGAAATCAGACAGCAGATGACAGCGATTTTGTTTTCTGTCTTCTGTCTTCTGAGTTCTGCCATCTGAATCATTTCTAATTATGTACAAAGGTCAAGGAGCAATAAACGGGCGACGAACGACAAGTGACGAGACCTTGGCAAGCTCGGTCGAGTCACGGCGGGCAAAGTCTTTTATGGCGGTTGGACCTACGCTTCATTACAGCCATAAAAATGTGCAGAGATGCTGGCTGCTTGCTGTTGTGGCGTTTGGCCTGGTCTGTCTTTTTTTCTCAGAGATAGTAAGTGGTTCTTTATGGTCGTTTAGTCTTAAAGCAGTAATTTCTCCGAGACTTTGGCGTCTTGACCGGTTTAGTATGGCCGGTGTGAGCATATTTGAGTATCCGTGGCAGATCCTTGTATTGGGATTGCTAATGGGTATTTTTGCGATTGTACCGGTGCTGACATCACAGCTTTTGAGCTTTCAATACAGTCTTATTTTTATCTTGGAGGTATTTTTCTTAGCCAATTTACCAGCCTTTGCGTTGTGTCTTTTAATAAGCTGTATAGCCGTAGCTTGCCGTCCTCTTCGTTTTCGCTCCCGTTTTGCTGCAATAGCTTTGTGTGCGGCTCCTCAGCTTCTTTATTGGGGATGCTACGGCGGTGCCAGGGGCGTAGAGCCTATTAAATGGGGATTTTCTTTTGCACCTTGGGTTTGCGCTTGGTTTATTGCTTTGGCAATAGCGGGATTGGTTCTTGGTATAGGTCATTTTACACGTTATAAGCCGGGCCTTGTTTGGATGTTTACCTCTGTTTTCTTTTTGTTAGCTGTCCTGACCTTTGAAATTCGAGTGGGCCTTGATGAATTAGATTATCAGCTCTATGTGGCCAAAAATAATCCGGAATACGTGAGCGAATTTCATGACCACAGTATAACGGAGGCATTGGACAAAACAATCAAAGACCCGACCGTAAGAAAATATTTGACAGGCTTCTTTTATCCTGATGAATCAATTCCGCTGCGGAAGGAGCTTAAAAAGGAAATACAGGTTCAACTAAGCTATGATCGTTGGCCGAGCTGGTTCATAGTACCCGACGAGTTAAAGTATCAGATAAAAAGGCAGTGGCTCGACGGGCAGTACGATTTGTTTATCAATCCGCCCAAACCCTGGTGGATGCCGTCATTACTTTATACTGAGTTTCAAAAAAGTCGCTATGTAAGTGACCGGATGCCCATAGCGCTATACTACAAAGCGCTTTTGAATGAATACAAGCCTGATATCGAGCTGCTGGAGCAAAAAGAGCTGTTGCATTTCTACAATGACTATCCACACCGTGAGTCTATGCTGATATGGTATCGTCTTTATGACGACTTTCCCCAGAGCCCTGAGTCGCTTGAAGCACGATGGCGTATTGCGAGGCATTATGCGGGCCTGGATTTATTTGAGCAGGCTGATGAGCTTCTTGCTGAGGCACAGAACATTCTTGTAGAGCGTCTGAATCTGCTCAAACAAAAACAGGCGGATGAAAACAGATATTTTAGTCAGTTTTCCGCCTTCACCAAACCGGCAGAGTCTGCAATGACGGAAATCAAGCTGGTCGAATTACAAAGAAAGCTGGCTCAGCTCCGCGTTCTCATAGGACCGGAAAATCGAACCCAGCAGGCTGACTCAAGAAAACGCCTGGTGGAATTTGTTATGTTGAATCAGCACAGCCAGGATTATTCGAGGCGTATCAACAGCTTGTTGGAACAAATGGGTGAGGATGACCCACTTCGTGATAATGTTTTGCTTGCACAGGCCAAGATGATTGCTGATGAGCAGCGGCGGGCTGAACAATTAAGTAAGCTCCATAAAGAATTTCAGAATACCGACGGCGGAATGCAGGCTCTATACGAGTTGGCATTGCTGAAAATCGTGCTGTGGCGCAAGCACAGTAAAACAAGCTTGGAGCAGAATAAAAAGTACTTGGCCGATGCCAGAGCAACCCTAACGAGCTTCATAAGCTTATATCCTGACAGTATTTATATAGAACAAGTCCAAAACAATCTAAATGGCCTGCCGACAGCAGAATAACGGATAACAGAAGGCAGAAGACAGAAATAACCTGTTCGATTATTTTGTTCTTTGCATTTTGTTTTCTGCAGAGAGGAGGATTGATTTTTTCCGGTTAGTTTGCTATCATGGAAATTGCTCGGCTGTTTTTCTTGGACAGAGAGATGAAAACTCCTAATATGCCTATTTCTTCCGACGGAGCGAGTGGTAAGATTCTGCTGGTGGGTGACATCAACAAAGCCTTTTTTGATGCCGACACCATTACGGCGGAGCTCTGTGAAGTCTCTAACAATATACCCGATGCGGTTAATGCTGCTTCGAAAAATAACTTTACAGCAATTGGTATTGTGATGGCTGGAATGTCGGCCAGATTGAGTTCAGCCCTTAAGACCTTAAGAGAAACCAACTCGAAAGCAAAGATTATTCTTTTAGCGCAGATGTATGAGGAGCCGATAGCCAGACAGTTCATCAATCCCTCTTCCAACGGCACAAGCGTGGCGGATGATTATCTGATTTGTCCTGTCCAGGTAAAGAAACTTTATGAATCAATAATGCCTGCTGTAGATTATGGGCGTGCTGATGCCGCTTCAATTATTACTATCAATGAAAAGTTAGAGAGGAGAATAAAACAGCTTGAAATATTGGCTACAACGGACGATTTGACGGGTCTGAGGAATAGAAGATATATATGGGAATTTTGCCGCCAGATTTTAGAGCATGCCAAAAAGGAAAAGGGGCAGGTGACGCTGCTTGCTTTTGATATCGATAACTTTAAGCATTATAATGACGTTTACGGCCATCCGGTAGGGGACAAGATTCTAAAGCAGGCTGCTGTTTTAATGCAGCGTTGCTGCCGTGCACACGATGTGGTTGGCAGGATTGGCGGTGACGAATTTGCAGTTGTTTTCTGGGATCCAGACTTGGATGGTCGGCACAAAGCGGTCGATATGGAAACTGAAAGACGCTCTGCATCCCGTTCAGGACGGGACCATCCTCAGGAAGTAATTTTCATAGCAAAGAGATTTATAAGGGAATTGGAGAAGGCGGAGCTGAATCTCTTGGGTCAGAAGGGCGAGGGAGTTCTTACAATAAGTGGCGGCCTGGCAGGTTTTCCACGCGATGGTTCTGATCCACAGGAGCTTTTCCAGGAGGCGGATAAAGCACTGCTGGAAGCAAAGCGCAGCGGCAAAAATAGGATATATTTAGTTGGTCAGCCGCAGAGTGACATCGCTGACATTAAATAGATTTTAGATAATTGCTGCTGTAAGCGTTCATATTTTGAAGTTTCTTAATCACGTACCTATGGCGGACTCCTCTCAGCAAGGAAAGAAGCAAAAATTATTTGAATAAATTGTGTTTGAAAAGAAATTGAAGATATGAAAATTAAGAGCACCAAACCAACTATGTCCCCACCTTAACAGCTAATCTTTCAATTCAGCCGTCAATATGGATTTGTTGCTTATTTTACGTAACAACTTTGTCCGGCAAAACCACCTTTTCAGACTTTTAAGATTATACCTATTCAGAGCATTGCGAAGATGAGTATAAGGAGACGTATATGCGTACAATTCTTACCACCGCGATTCTTTTATGTTTCAGTAACATATTTATGACATTTGCCTGGTACGCCCATTTGAAAAATCTCGCACATCGTCCGTGGATTGTGGCGGCTCTTGTAAGCTGGGGGATAGCGTTTTTTGAGTATCTTATTCAGGTGCCGGCCAACAGGATCGGCCATCAGGTATTAAATGTTGGCCAGCTCAAGATTATCCAGGAGATAGTGACATTGTCCGTTTTTGTTCCTTTTTCGATTTTATATATGAAGGAGCATATTCGCCTGGATTATCTCTGGGCAGGCCTGTGTATAATGGGTGCAGTATTTTTCGTATTCCGCCAAAAGCTATTCGGTGCGTGATTTTATATTTTAGTTTGACACTAGTACGATAAATCAATAGACTGATTTGCAAGAATAATTTATAGAATGCAGGTAAATATGATAAAAGCGATAATAGAGCACAAACAAGAGCTTCATAACCTTTGTCAGAAATTCAACGTCAAGAGACTGGATGTTTTTGGATCGGCTTTATCTGAAAAAACATTCGTAAAACACAAAAGCGATATTGATTTTCTTGTTGAATTTGAGCCGATGGAAGCGGTCCAGCACGCCAGATCTTATTTCGGATTGCTTCAATCTCTTCAGGATATACTTTCATGTAGGATAGATTTAATTGAGATAAAGGCTGTGCAAAATCCATATTTTCTTAACTCAATCAATAAAAATCGGAGTCGGATATATGCAGCCTGAAAGTGCAAAATATCTTTATGATATTCTTAAGGCCTGCGAGGCAATCCTGCAATTCACAGAAGGTAAAGATTTTAAGGATTACGAGGAAGATTTGCTTTTGCGTTCTGGGGTAGAGCGTCAATTTATGATTATTGGAGAGGCCTTGAATCAGGCGGTTGGAGACGACCCGGAAATCGAGGACTTAATACCGGAGAGCAGGGAAATTATCAACCTTCGCAATATAATTGTACATGGTTACGCTGTTGTCGAGAACAAAACTATCTGGGGGATTTTACAAGGTGATCTGCCGAGTTTGTACGATCAGGTAAAAGAAATTCTTAGAAAAGCATAAGCGATTAGTGGGATGTAAAAATACTCTTATGTATATGGGGGGCTATTATGCAACGTTCTTTATCTGAAACAGCCAATTATGTCTTGTTGCAATTTAATTGCTTCGAGATCAAAGTACCAAACAATTCAAGATTACTACTCGAATATAAATCAGTATGTAATGATAATGGTAGTTCTCGCGGCTTCATACAGGAAGATGATCCTAACTTTGATATAGCATTAGAAGCTCAAAGGGATTTCAGGCAACTTGAGTTCTTCTTTGATCAAATAGACAATGATGTACAAAAGACCAACTACGGATCTATACTTAAGCAAATAATAAAAGATTCAGTATTTCCGCAAGATGATAAATTAGATAGCTCTGGTCGAAACGCTCAGGCAGAAGCCTTTGTATTTGCTGTTTGCAGGAATTCAGGAATGAATCCTTTATTTGAAGAACCTGATGTTACTTGTCAGGTTAAGGGCAAGAAATATGGAATTGCTGTTAAACGGATAAAGAATTTGTCGAAAATCAAAACACGATTAGTTGAAGGAGAAAGCCAGATCCATAAGGTAGGTCTTCCTGGAATTATTTTTGTAGAACTGACAATAGCGGTGAATCCACAGAATTTTAAAATAGTTACAAATGAAAATGAACAAAAAGTTAGGGACTGGTGGACAGCAAAAATGAGACAGACTACAAATAGAGTATTGAAGGATGTTCACAACGAAGAAGTCAGAGGTATTTTACTTCATGAGTGCTGTCCGATACGTTTTCCAGATGGACAATATTTCCTTAGAGGTATGACGTATGGGATATTAACTGCAAAAAATGAAGAACAGAAAAACGAATGGAAACAATTCAAAGATACATTTGTCAAGGGACTGCCAAATCTAATTCCATAAACTACTATCCTCTTTTTGAGAGTTTGCCTATAACAGACCGATGAGATTTATAAAAGCCGAGCGGTAATCACGCTTGGCTTCTTCCTTGCGCTTATTTTCTTTTGACTCTGTGGAATGTTAAAACTACACTCTTGTACGCCTATTGCGTAGAGAAAAAAAGGTATTTGCCAACTGAAAGGAGCCATGAGATGAAACGGACAATTATTTGCTGGATTATATTACTAACATTGGGTGTTGCACTCGGCGCTGAGGGCGATCCTAATTCGACACTCAGACTAACCGATCCCTTGGCCACGCCCGAAACGAAGGCCCTCTATCGAAACCTTTACAAGGTGGCGCAGGATGGAATCCTGTTCGGTCATCAGGATACGCTCGCATACGGAGTCGGATGGAAGGCTGACGCAAACGATTTTGACAGTGACGTCTATCGTGTCTGCGGCAAGTTCCCCGCTGTCTTCGGCTGGGATATAGGCCATATCGGTACAGACAAGAACATCGATGGCGTTCCATTTGAGAATATGAAGATCTGGATCGCAAAGGGCTATGAAAAAGGTGGGATCAATACGATTAGCTGGCACGCCCGCGTTCCTGGAACAAATGAAAGCTCCTGGACCAAGAAAAAAGTTATTAACCGCCTGTTACCCGACGGGGACATGCACGAGACATATCTGGCCAAGCTGGATGAGGTCGCAGCCTTTCTGGCCGATCTGAAAGGTCCCCAGGGCGAACCGGTCCCCATCATCTTTCGACCATTCCATGAGCACAATGGCAGCTGGTTCTGGTGGGGGGCCGAGTGGTGCACGCCGGACGAATACAAACAGATTTGGCGCTTCACCGTGGATTATTTGAGAAAGACAAAAGGCCTGCACAACATCATTACCTGCTACTCCCCCGATCGTTTCAAAGGCAGCGAAGAGTATCTCGAACGCTATCCAGGCGATGACTACATCGATATCATCGGTCACGACAACTACGGCGATTTCAGGTCGATCCAGACAAAAGACCAGGCCCAACAGGCGTTAGAGATCGTAGTCTCATTGGCCGAGGAGCGGAACAAGATTGCCGCCCTGACTGAAACCGGTGTCGGTCAAGTTGCCGCCAATGCAAACTGGTGGACCGACATACTACTCGAAATTGTCAAGTCCAGCCCCTCGACAAAAAAAATTGCCTGGGTTCTGGTCTGGCGAAACGCCGACAAGCGTCAGAACTACGCCGCTTTCCCCGGTTCGGCAACTGCCGAGAACTTCAAGGCCTTTGAACACGATCCATTCACCTTGTTTATGGAAGATCTGCCTATGATGTATAAATGAGAATATAGAACGTAGATTTTCAAGCCCGAAAAAACAAAGGAATGTAATCATGTTGAAATATACCAGAGTATATGTGTGGGTGGCTTTTAGCTTCGTCATTTTGCTTTTTCACTGTTCTTTGGCGAACAGCTATGAAAATTTTGAAGTTGCTGTGTACTGCCGGGCGTACGAAACACGGCAGATGGGAGATCCGAATTGGCTCCAGCCACGCTGGGATGAGCTTGCAAAGCAGGTACATGTTGATAAAGTCTATCTCGAAACACATCGTGACATGATTATAGTCGATGAGGTGACAATCGAAAAAGCCAAGAAATTCTTCGAAGATAGAGGTGTCCGAACAGCCGGTGGAATTACCTTGACCGTTAATGAAAGAAACCGGTTCCAGACGTTCTGCTACACCCAACCCGAATCTCGCCAGCGCGTTAAAGAGATCATTGAGTACACGGCCAGGCTCTTCGATGAAGTCATTCTCGATGACTTTTTCTTCACCAACTGCAAGTGTGAATCATGTATTAAAGCCAAAGGCGACAAAAGCTGGACACAGTTTCGGCTGGATCTCTTGGAAGAAGCCTCGCGAGAATTGATTATTGGGCCGGCCAAGGCTGTCAATCCAAAAGTCACGATGGTCATTAAGTATCCGAACTGGTACGAGCACTTCCAGGGACTTGGCTACAACTTAGAGGCTGAGCCTAAGCTTTTCGACAAGATTTACACTGGCACAGAGACAAGAGACCCCGTCCGAAGCAATCAGCACCTGCAGCAATACCAAGGTTATTTGATTTTTCGGTATCTTGAAAATATAAAGCCGGGCGGCAACGCTGGTGGCTGGGTCGATACCGGCGGCATGTCATATATGGACCGCTACGCGGAGCAGCTTTGGCTGACTCTATTCGCCAAGGCGCCGGAAATCACGCTCTTCGACATCCGCCAGATGCAAAGAGCCATTCGCGATTCGGACCGAAGTCCCTGGCACGGACAACAGACCAGCTTCGACTTCGATGAGATGACCAAACCCATACAGTTGGAAGATGGAAAGACGGTGCAGCCGACCACGATTGCCCGCGCAGCAGGTTACACTTTCGAGCAGGTTGACCGCTTTTTAGGCAAGCTTGGTAAACCCATTGGCGTGAAAAGTTATAAGCCATATCATTCAACAGGAGAGGATTTTCTGCACAATTATCTCGGCATGTGTGGTATCCCCATGGACCTGGTGCCCGAATTTCCGACCGATGCAAATATTATTCTTTTAGCTGAATCAGCAGAGTTTGACGAATCAATCATGGACAGAATCAAGGGACAATTGGTTGCAGGCAAAACGGTTGTGATTACATCGGGCCTATTAAGAGCTTTACAAGGCAGGGGAATCGAAGATATCGTTGAGCTGGAATACACCGACAAAAAGGCTGTGATTCGGGATTTCGTGCTCGGCTTTCGCGGCACATATCAAGCCAAATCGGATATTCTCATTCCGCAGATAAAATATCTGACCAACGATTCCTGGGAGGAAATTTCCTGCTTAGCCAGCGGCATCGGCTATCCCATCCTTCACTCGGCTGATTACGCGGACGGCACTTTGTATGTTCTGACTATACCGGAGAACTTCGGCGACCTATACAACTTTCCAGCCGAGGTATTAACACGAATCAAGGAAACGCTGACACAGGACCTTTACGTCCGGCTGGATGGTCCGAGCGGAGTCGCTCTGTTTGTTTATGATAATGATACTTTTATTGTGGAGTCCTTTTTGCCAGAGCTTGTAGATATTAATATTGTAGTTACCAAGCAGGTTAGTGGACTTCGTGACATACTCTCCGGCGAGATGCTTTCACAGAGCACAGCGCCTTCGAATCGGGGCATGTTCGGCCGACGAAGAGGGGAAAGAACCAGAGTTGTTTTCAATACACAAATAAAGCCGCATTCTTATCGTGTATTTCAGTGCCAGTAGTTCAGAGGATATTAGGCTATATCCTTCTCAATAGATCAATCTTTACAGATTGCCATTTCCAAGGTCTATACTAATACAGTATAGTACAGTATAGGCCTTGTGTTTATTATAGCATTATGTCAATTTCAAAAGCTGCTATTTGCAAAAGGATTGTGAAAATGAACCGCGCCTCTGTAGGCCGGGAAAACAAAGCCAAACAAAGCCAATCTCAGACGACAGAAGCCTGCCCCTTCGACAAGCTCAGGGCAAGCTCTGAGCGACCTATGGTGAGCGAAGTCGAACCAAGTCGAAGGGACGGAAAACGAACGATGGACGATATACAAGTCGATGGCGCTTACAAACCAGCTTACAAAGAACTTACAAAAAATGCTTACTCTGGATATAACGAGTCGGCAACAGTTGGCACTAATCAGATCGAGGCCAAGCAGGGAATTGAGCTAAAAAATAATAGCGATAAGGTTTTGGTAGAAGGGCGGTTAGGCAACGAATGTGATTCCGTTTCCTCACTTGACAACAGTTCAAAAAACAATGGGCCCGGTAGGATTCGAACCTACGACCAATGGATTATGAGTCCACTGCTCTACCGCTGAGCTACGAGCCCTAATGCTATTGTGACTTTACATCGCAGAGGCAAATGCCGCAAGGAAATTCAATCCGACTTACACGAACATTTTTGGTATAACAAATTCTCTCGTACGTACTTAACTGCATTGTTGAAGATTGTCATTCCGTCACCGTCGGTTTTATCTCTTAAACGGGTCCATCGAGGGTGCTGTGTCGGACGAACGTGTCTTTCCGGATGCGGCATAAGCCCAAGAACTCGGCCTGTCGAATCCGTCAGTCCTGCTATTGAATCTACAGAGCCATTCGGGTTAACAGGGTAGTCACCTTCGTTACCGTTTTCGTCGACATATTTAAATGCGATGTATTCCTCAGTTCTCAATTTCTGTAAAGTTGGTTCGTCTTTGGTGACTACTTTGCCCTCTCCATGAGCGATTGGCAGATAGATTTGTCTACCAGGCTCGATGAAAACGCACCTGTCTGTTTGTGGAGCTAAATATACCCACCTGTCCTCAAATTTACCACTGTCGTTATATGTAATGGTGACTTCCTGCTGGCGAATCTCTCCATTGGAGATATCACCCGGCAGAATACCTGCTTTGACTAACACCTGAAAACCATTGCAGATTCCGAGCACTAATTTGCCATTCTCAATAAATTTTTGTATCGGCTCGTAAAGATGATGCACGATTTGGTTTGCGAGGATTTTACCTGCAGCCACATCGTCACCATAGCTAAAACCGCCCGGAACAACGAGAATGTGATATTGCTCCAGCGCACTTTTATCTTCAATTATCCTGTTAATGTGCATACGCTCAGCCTGTGCACCTGCAAGTTCCAGCGCTTGCTCGGTTTCCATATCACAGTTTATACCTGCTGCCCGTAAAACTATAGCTCTTACTTGTGCCATATTTGTCCCTCGTCTTTCGTTTCTAACGACTACCAATCAAACGTTTTTTGCCAGGACTGTTTCAGTAAATCTATATCTGCCTCGATAACAGTTTTGTTGTCTTCGGTCTTTATGATTAGCGTTCTTTCTTCTGTAACTTTTCCGATTTGTCCGAAGGGTAGATTCAGCATCATTTTTGCGAACGCATCATAATTTTCGGGCTCAACCTCCACGATATAACGCGAGTTTGATTCGCTGAATAACTGTGCATCCGTTCGCGAGCAGTCTTTGCTTTTAGGAAGACCACGCAAGTCAGCTTCTATACCCAGCCCACCGGCGAAAGCCATCTCTGCAAGTGCAACCGCTAAGCCACCCTCGGAACAATCGTGACAACTGACGATAAGATCACGCTCTATTGCTGCTGAGATTTTTTGCGCTATTATAGGGGCCATTTCTAAATCTAACTTCGGGACATTAGCTCCCAATTCGCCTTTGATTTTATAATAGTGTGAGCCGCCCAATTCATTTTTTGTTTCGCCGACTATAAAGAGTAAATTACCGGCTTTCTTTGCATCCATTGTGACGCAACTGTTTATGTCATCAACTATGGATATTGCGCTTATTAGAAGTGTGGACGGTATGGAAATCTTTGACCCATCTTCGCATGCAAATACGTTGTTAAGAGAATCTTTGCCGGAAATAAACGGGGCGCCGAAGGCTATCGCACCATCATAGCAGGCCTGAGCCGCACGCACTAATGGGCCGAACGTTTCCGGCTTCGTACAATCGCCCCAGCAGAAGTTATCCAACAGCGCAATTCTGTCAGCTCGACCACCGATGCATATAAGGTTTCTAATTGCCTCATCGATCCCGGCTAAAGCCATCCAATACGGATCAATGTCACCGTAGCACGGATTCATTCCACAACTGATAGCCAGACCCCTGTCCGAGTTGTATTTGGGTTGTATTACCGCTGCGTCGCTGGGGCCGTCGTTGGTCACACCTGTTAACGGCTTGACCACGGAGCCGCCCTGGACTTCGTGATCGTATTGGCGGATTACCCATTCCTTGCTGGCAACATTGTAAGATGAGAGAATCTGCAAAAGCTCATTATTATAATTATCCTTTTCCGCAATCACGGGCTCTACCAGCTTCTGGTTTTGCCAGACCGCCTTTCGAGAGTATTTAGGCAGTCCCTCATGCCAAAATTCCATATTCAGCTCGCCGACTTTTTGGCCGTTGTATCGTAGTGTCAACTTCTTATCGCCTGTGAATCTGCCGATTATCGTTGCCTCGACATTTTCACCTGCGAATATTTGCATAATGGCTTTTAGGTTCTCCGGCTTGACAGCCAAGACCATTCTTTCCTGGGCTTCGCTTATCCAGATTTCGGTGTAATTGAGGCCGGCATATTTTAACGGCACTTTTTCCAGATCGATTTCTACGCCAAGCTCCTTGCCCATTTCGCCCACTGCACCGCTCAGTCCGCCGGCTCCGCAGTCGGCGACCGCCTCATATAAATTGGCTTCATTTGCCTGGAGCAGCACATCCAGGACCTTCTTTTCCGTTATGGGATTACCGATTTGCACGGCGTGCGAAAAGATTGTTTCGTGCTCATGTGTCATTTCACCACTGGAGAAGGTTGCTCCGTGTATTCCATCCCGGCCGGTTCTGCCGCCGACAACTACGACGAGATTTCCAACTTGCGGATTGTCGAAGCACTTATTTTTGTCAATTAAGCCGATGTTGCCGCAATATACCAAAGGATTCGCCAAGTATCTGTCGTCGAAATAGATTGCGCCGTTGACAGTCGGTATGCCCATTCTGTTGCCGTAGTCGCGCACGCCTGCAACTACGCCTTTCATAATTCTTCTCGGATGCAGTACTCCTTTAGGAATCTCTTCGAGTTTTTTATCAGGCGGGCCGAAACAGAATATATCCGTATTGGCGATGGGTTTCGCGCCTAAGCCTGTAGCCATAGGGTCGCGAATCACGCCGCCTATGCCGGTAGCCGAGCCGCCGTAAGGGTCGAGTGCCGATGGGTGATTATGTGTTTCCACCTTGAAACATATCGCTGAGTCTTCGTCAAATTCTACTACGCCGGCATTATCGGTAAATACGGATATGCACCATTCCTTACCAAGCTGTTTGGTGGCTTTGAATATGGTATCTTTCAGCAGATTATCAAAATGTATCTGCTGGCCGTCGATTGTCATATCAACAGCGCTTTTGAGCGTTTTATGCACACAATGCTCGCTCCATGTCTGTGCGATTGCTTCCAGCTCGACGTCGGTGGGGTCTCTATCGAGCTGTCGAAAATACCTTTGGATTGTCTGCATCTCGACCAGATTCAAAAAGAGGTCTTTTTCTTTGCTCAATGCCATCAATCCATTGTCATTGAGGTCGCGGATAGGCCAATGCACTATATTCAGTTCGTATGGTTTTAGATGCGGACTTGGCGGTTCTGTTTCATTGCCGATCAGCACAACCTCGATGCAGTCATTAGCTAAGATTTTTTTTGCGATTGTTTCGACTTTGTTCGATTTTATGTCACCAAGCAGGATATACTTTCGTGCGGTGCGGACATTATTGGCCTTGACACCCATATCAGTAAGTGCTGCCATAACGGATCCAGCTACGGGATCGGTGACACCGCTTTTTAAGTGCACCTCAATCAGTGTAGCCTTTGCCAATCCGGCCGGTGGACCGCTTCTGCCGATATAATACTCTTCGCAGACCGGATCAGCTAAAAGCTCTTTTGCCAGACGCTTTGCGAAGGTCTCATCGAAGTCAGCCTCAATCAAGAAGGCTTTAGCCGATTGAACCGCTTCGACTGAGCTGATGCCCAGCTCTTTAACATCTTCCAGCACGCTGCTGCCATGCACATCGGCAAAACCCGGCTTATTAAATACCTCAAAACGCCATTGTCTCATGATATAAATTCCTTCTGTTTTATTTTATAGTTTATCATAGCAGCACGTTTAGCTCTTGCAGCTTCAAGCAGTTTTTCAATCTGTTTTTTGTCTCCGTTCTTTATTGCTCTTTTGAGCTTTGATAATTCCTCTATGATTTTGTTGATTCCGCGGTTGATGTTACCTGTATTTGTCAGCAGTACATCGGTCCATATATTAGCCGGTCCGGATGCAATTCTGGAAGTATCTATGAAGCCTTTGCCGGCAAATTTCAACTCTTCACCTTTATTGGCATTTATCAGTGCCGCTGCAGTCACATGCGGCAAATGGCTGACGTTCGCCAAGATTCTATCATGTTCTGTCGGCTTCATATATTTCACCCTACAACCGAGGTCAGACCAGAATCTCTTAAGTGTCAGCACAGCCTGGCGATTGGTCTTTTTCGTCGTTGTCAAAATGCAAATGGCCTGGTCGAATAAATCATCTCTGGCAAATTCTATGCCTCGTTGTTCTGAGCCGGCAATCGGGTGCGAGCCTACGTAATGCACCGTTTCGGGTAGTACCTTGTTGGCCCAACGGTGGGGCATGATTTTTGTCGAGCCGAGGTCGGTTACAATGCTTCCTCGTGGTAATACACCGGCAATAGTGCTAAAGATTTTCTCGAATGTGCAAATGGGAGTAGCCAGGATAACCATGTCTGCCTGCGATACACTTTTAGTTATATCATCGGCGATCTCGGTTGCAACAGCCAGATTCTTTGCTTTTCGGCGAGTAGCGGGACGGTGCGCGTAACCTGTTACTTTTACGCTGGGCAAAGAGCGTAAAATCGTTAAGCAGGCCGATCCTCCTAAAAGACCAAGCCCGATAACGGTTATTTGCCTTAACTCTTTCACTGTAAAGACCTTATGAAAAAACAGTGGAAAATGATTTATGCTAAAAACTATAGCAAGTTGCATCGGATGTCAATTTTTTTCTTTAATTTGTGCTATGAAAATGTTAACATTCTCATCTTTAGAAAGGGCCAACGGATATGGCTAAACAAAAAGAAGTCCCACACATTGTGTGGGCAGTTTTTTGTGTGGTGTATCTTTTTGTTGCATATCTATGGTGACATCAATCGTTTACGGCTAAGGGAAATACTCAAGAATTAAAATGCCACCTAATTACGGTAACAATCAGTATCCGGACTTTGAAGAAAAGGTAGCTGACCTTGACCGTCAGATGAATGAGCTACGCAAGCTCAGCTCTGTTAAAGGCATCGATTATTCCACCGAGATTCGTCGCCTGCAGCAGGAGCAGGTTGCAGAGCTGAAACGTATCTATTCAAATCTGACCGCCTGGCAGATTGTCCAGGTTGCTCGTCATCCGAACAGACCTCTTCTTACCGACTACCTTGACCTGATGGTAAAGGATTTCCGCGAGCTGCACGGCGACAGATGCTTCGGCGACGACCGGGCAATCATAACCGGCATCGGACAGATAGCGAGGAACAGGGTATTAATCGTCGGACAAAACAAGGGCAAAACGATGAAGGAAAAAATTGCCTGCAATTTCGGATGTTCTAATCCTGAAGGTTATCGCAAGGCGATAGCTAAAATGAAATTTGCAGAAAAGTTTAACATTCCCATCGTTACACTCATAGATACGCCGGGCGCCTATCCGGGCATCGGGGCCGAAGAACGCGGCCAAGCTCGGGCGATAGCGGTCAATCTTACAGAGATGTCACGACTAAGAGTGCCGATAATTTGCATTTGTATCGGTGAGGGCGGCTCAGGCGGCGCCTTGGGAATAAGCGTAGGCGATAAACTGGCGATGCTTGAATATGCTTATTACTCGGTGATATCACCTGAAGGCTGTGCAGCAATTCTTTGGCGGGACGGCTCTCAGGCAGCCGATGCCGCAGAGGCACTTAAGCTGACAAGCAGGGATTTAATAAAGCTGGGATTGATTGATTCAATTATTCCGGAACCGCTCGGTGGAGCACACCGTAACGTGCACGATACTGTATATAATGTCGAAAGGTACATCGCTAAGACTTTAGCCGACCTCAAGCGCACCAAGATTGATAACCTGCTTGAGAACAGATACCAAAAATGGCGTTCAATGGGAACCGAAGCAGCAAGCAAAAGAAAGCTGCGTTTGCGTTTGTTACCTGTAAAATCAACCGCAAAAACCGCATCGACCGCAGCAAGTCGCCTGCAACGGACTGCTAAAGTTTAATTTGTTTTTTTCTGCACGAGGCAGAGTATATCAACATTCTGGCTCACGTGAGCCTAACGGGAAAGGAGGACCGCAATGATAAAGTGGAAACGGATTCCAACATTCTTATTTACCTTTGCTTGTTTACTCACCCTCATTGGCTGTGACGATATCGAGAAGCAAAAGGCTCTCGCTGAAGCCGATCAAGCCAAAGCACAAGTGGCAAAGCTCCAAGATACTTTGGACAAAACTCAAAGCGAAAAAGACAACTTTAAAGCGGGGGTTACCAAGCTGTCAGATTCGTTGCGTGAAGCTGAGGCCAAACTCGCTGATGTAGTTCAGGCAAGAGACAACTTGAAGGACCAAATCAGTGAAATTACTACATCACGTGATGAGCTGCAAAAACAGGTCATTCAGCTTACCGAGTCACGTGATAATTTACAACAGCAGGTCGAAGACCTGACTCGGTCGCAGGATGAGTTACAACAAAAAATCGATGCAATCACCAAGGTACGAGATGGTCTGCAAAAGCGAGTTACTGAGCTGATTGGATTTTGGGTGGCGGCACTTACGGATGCAAGAGACGCCAGGGCCGAGATTCAGAAACTCACAGCTCAGTTACAAAGGCACGTAACAGATATTGCCAGGCTTAACAACCGCATCAAAACACTGCAACTATCTTTTGTGCAACTGAAGGAAAGGCTTGAGCAGATGACAGTATCTCCCATCAGCCAGCTATGATCTGTCAATTAAAGTTTTCCGGTTAAAAGTTATCAGTTGAATCAGGTGTTTGTGATTTCTCGCGGGTCTTTGCCTTCTTCGATAGCTGCTATCTTATTTACTCTTCTTTGATGTCTTCCGCCGGCGAACTCGGTGTTTAACCAGACTTCGACTATTTTTCGCAGCATTACCTCTCCGATTTGGTCGCCTGACAGACAAAGAATATTTGAGTCATTGTGGTCACGTGAAATATGAGCGCATAGCTCGTCATGGCATAGAACAGCTCTGATACCTTTTATTTTATTCGCGGCTATGCACATTCCAAGGCCGGTTGCACAAGCCAAAATAGCTCTATCAGCCTCTTTTTTTGATACGGCCATTGCTGCTGCGTATGCCAAGTCAGGATAGTCAACCGGATTACTGTCACCAGTGCCAAAATCGATACACTCATGGCCGAACTGAGTAACGATGACCTTTATTATTTGCTTCGCCTCAAAACCACGATGATCGCTTCCAATTGCTATTTTCATATCACAAGCTCGTCAATTCTTTTTTTTACAGCTTTTTCTATTAATGTCGCACAATCATTGAAGACATCCTGCCCCTGGCATATCGGGTCAACAATATCATTATTTTCCGCCAACAGCATGCACTTGCTCTGGGCATCAGAGCACAAAGCAGTGATGTGATTGCAATGTATTTGTTCCATTGCAAATACAAAATCACTTTCCTGGATAAGCTGCAGGGTCAGTAACTTGCTCTTATGGGTCTTTATATCAATCCCTAAAGCTTCGCAGGCTGCCATTGCTTCCCCGCTTGCCGGAGCACCGGCCAGGTCCATAATGCCGGCCGAGGAAATTTTATAACCTGTTTTACCAAGGTCGTCAACATTGCATTCTAATTTTTCTGCAAGATATTTGCGACATATTCCCTCAGCCATAGCGCTTCGACAGGTATTGCCGGTACAAACGAAAAGAAAATTTATCGTGGACAGCTCTTCCAGCTCAGATTGGGAATATACACCCGGCCTTAGAATCTCCAGCTCTTTTGTTCCTACTTTCACAACTGTGCTGCTCTTTTTGTACCTGCATGGTCCTGCATCCAGCAGCACCTCAATTTGGTCCGATAGCTCTTCAAGGACTTGTTCAGGCTCTACAGCCGGGTTTTCACCTGTAATGTTTGCACTCGGTGCAACCACAGGATGGTGTGTTAGCCGCAGTAATATCGAAGCTATAGGATTATCAGGACAGCGGATGCCTATAGAGCTGTTTTTATATAAGCCATCAAAAACTTCCCTCTTGAGATCCCTTTGCTGTTTGTGCAAGTCCTGTTCATTTAACGGGAATACTATAGTCAAAGGGCCGGGCCAGGCGTTCCTGATTAGCTTTTTGGCTCTGAGACCGATTGTGGGCACATATTTTGTGACCTCATGTTTCTGACTGATATGTAACGTATAGTGTTTTTTATGGCGATTGCCTTTAAGATTTTCCAGCTTGTTTAAGGAATCCTGCCTGACTCGACAGGCAATCCCATAGACTGTTTCTGTAGGAAATGCAACGAGTCCACCAGCATCGACCATTGCTGCGGCCTCTTTGATTTTTGATATATTAGCTTTAGCCGTATCAAGTTTTACAACTTTTGTGTGCATTGACATTACAGAATACATCGAGTGAGTCAAAATCGCAAGAAAACTTATTTGAAATTGTTTTTCAAAAATTACCGTGATTTGTCAAACTGCAATTCTACCAAGGTTGTGACATTCATAAAGCACGGTAACCCATACCAACAATAAAAAGTCCACGTTGCGATAAACAGATATTCCTGTTCATCCTTCGTAGTACTACGGAGAATGGAAAAAATCTTTTATCACCCAACAATCAAAATGAAAACGCCCGATAAAAAGAGCGAAAAGAAAGCTGCTGGAGAAGGATCAAAAAAGTCTTTAGGAAAAGTTTGTATTTTATGTAATTATGCTAATCTATCCAAATTAACATTGCCGATAAGGATATCATCAATGGAGTCGTGATTGAAAGGAGATTTGGACTATGGAGACTATAGTTGAGCAAAGGCTGGAGAGCCGAACTAATCTTTATTGGCCTGTCAGCATTTGGCTGCCTCAGGCTAATAGATTCTTTAACGGCAGAAGCACTAATATAAGCAAGGTAGGCGTTTTTATAACGGTTCCCATGACAACGCCTATACAGCCGGGCAATATTGTCGAAGTTAATTTTCCACGTACAACAACTTTGGCCAAGCAAAAAGGTCAATTTGCCCGTATAAAGAAAGGTCGAGTAGTAAGAGTTGATCGCAAAAACACGCTCAATGATGCGAGTATTGGTGTTGGTATTGCTTTCGAGTAGCTAATAACTTGTGCTACGCAGCGGACTTAGTAGAGTAGCATCGGCTCTGGTTGTTTTCAACAGCAGTGATTGCGGAGTGACTGCGACTCTTGAAAGCCGCGGGGCGATGGAAAAGCTGAGACTGATGGCTGAAAACCTGTCATCAGTCTTTTTTTTTGGGGATTTCCTTTAATCTAACAAACGGTTTTGTCCATTTCGTTTCTACGTCAAAAACAGCAATCTTAGTATAAGAGCTAACTTGCCGGAACTCACTTCCGCTTGCCTCCTAAATCTATAATAGAGCTTCCTGCTTATAGTCCGGAATTGAATCCGGTTGAGAATTTGTGGCAATATCTTCGTAGTCATTATTGGTCAAATCGCAGCTACGATGGTTATGATGATTTGCGTGAGGCTGCTTGTGAGTCTTGGCAAGTTGTTTGTCTTGATACAGAGCTTATTCGTAGTATATGTCGCTGCTCCTATGTCGAGCGTAATAATTTATTATGATTGGTTATTACCAGAAGAAACCGGGGGAACTTCCATATCGAGGCACTGCAACACCACTTTCAATATCAGGCCTGAAATGCCTCCATTCCGTGTGGCCATCTAAAAAGCCGATGTTTCCGCCGAGAGGTTCTTCGTCGCTTTTCAAATGGCTTGTTTGATCGTATACTTGACTTTGACCATAAATACCTCCCGGAACTTGGCCAAAATTACGCCCATATAAAGTGTTGTTTTGAGGGACACCCATTATTGAATCAATACACAATTCTCTACTAGCCGGCTGTTTCTCCTGATTTGTCTTTAACCATATCTTTTGCTCGCTGTCATCCTCATAACGTACGATTTCTGGCCGTGATCCTGTTGTCGTCTGTAATATGAAGCAATATCCAGACACAATAAAGCTACTACTACTGTAGTTCGTGAACCTTTTTCCGTTCCACGATTGGTTGTTAAACAACCAGAATAAGTCATTGTACTTTTGGTGGTTAGTGTTCGACGGACAATAGAATATCTCTCGCGTCATACCGGTATCGAGCATGAAGTGTACCGTATTGATTGCAACATCCTGCAGCCAGGCTCCGCCTGTTGATGGCAAGGGCAGCTTTGAACTATTTTCATCTGCATACATGGTCAAAGCGTATAAGTGCTGACGAATACGCATTGCACAGGATTTTTGTCTGGCTTGTTCTTTCACTCTTCGCAGAGCAGGTAGCAGTATTGCCATTAAAATAGCTATTATTGCTATCACAACAAGCAATTCAATTAAAGTAAAGGCTCTTCGTTTCACCATGTTTCACCTTCCTTATCAAAATAGGTAAAAGCTATAGTATCTGGTCTCTGACATAACACAAGGAGAAAATCTCTCTAATTTATCATAAAAATCACAGCCTTGCTCTGTCAGTGGGGGGCCTCTACCGGGACTGTGGCGGCCAGCTCCAGGAAAGGATCGCCGAAGAAGATCCAGGAATAGCCCGCGTCCCCAGAGCAGGTGGTGACCAGCGTCAGGAATCGTGTCTGGGCAGCTATCGGCACGTCCACCTCTCCAACGACGTACTGCTCCGGAGGATAGTGCAGGTGAAGACGAACAACGCCATCCAGAAGGACCCAGGCATCGGCTGCGCTCACTTGAACGTGAGGCAACTCCTTTGGGATGCCGCACACGGCGGTAAACCGGGTAATCCGGAAATCGGGATTGTCTTGCCGAATCTGGTCCAGGTCGAAGGTGATGCCTGCGTTGGGATGGAGATTCAGGGCCGGGTGTCCGGATGTGCCATACTTAATGCCATTGAGACAAGCCCTATATGTCTGTTTAGCCATTATTCTAAGGAACTTGCCGCTGTTCGCTGGGCCGCCGTAGTAGCTTCCTGCCGTCCGAGGGCACTGGGAGAAGAGCAATCCGGTAGAGCTGATCACTACCGGGCCCAAGGCCCCATTGGGCACGAACACGCCGTCAATCCCGCGGAACTGCGGTGACGGCCGGAACTCGTTGCGCTGGATCTGTTTAATAATAGTGGCGGGATACTTGAATGCTCGGCCGGTCTCTAAATCGATGCCCCGCTCCAACTTGCCGGTGCCGTGGCCATTGCCTCCACCCACGATGTTTGCCAGATTCAGTCGTCCCGTCGGACTGTAGGGCTGTCTGACCGGCGGCAATTGAAGGAGGAAAAGATCTGCCCGGGCAGTCAGCCCGCCTCTAAGAACCTGTCCGGATATGTCAACCGCTGCAGCAAGACCCTCATTCACGACGAGCGGCGCTGTCCAGCCCGATTTGTTGTGGGTGAGGACCACGCTGATACGCCCTTTCAGAACATGGGCATCGGTGCTCCCATCGGAATGCACGATTACCCCGAATTCTGTACCCAGGTCCGTGATCAGGGCCGTGTGTGTTCGCACTTGGAATCCCTTTGCCTGCGGAGGGACCGCAGCGGCAAGCCTGCCGCTTCTCAGAGTCACTTCACCAACGTGCGTCAGTTCGACCTGGCAAGGAGCTTCGAGCAGAATGCTCGTCCCTTGGCCTAGTTCCATCTTGGCCACACCTTGGCGCAAATCGTAGCGACCGACGTAGAGCGGCTGGCCTGGACGCGGACTAGCCCCTTTCCACTGAGCCTCACACTCTGCGACCAACGTGCCAATCGCCGGGCCTTGAGCCTTATGAAGGAACAAGTAGAGAGACACCAGAACCAAGGCTCCCAGCACCAGGAGCGCCGCAATCGAATGGAAGCGTCGCCCCAAGCGTTTGGAACCGCCCTGACTTCCGCTGCCCGAGAGCGCCTGGATCAGATCCGACTCAGAGAATTCCCCAGTCACCTGACTGGAACGCCGGATCACAGCACAGACCAGCATGCTATCAACATAGTAATCCCGCACGCGGGGGTCCTCACGTATCGCTTTTTGAAGACGCTCCATTTCATCAGGCTGGATATTGTCGTCCAGCAGACGCTGCAATAACTCATCTATGTCCGGAAAAGGCGGTTTACTCATACTGAATAACTCCATTCTGCCAAGGTTCGACGCATACATCGTAACAGCACATTGTTGATTTGGCCGAGAACATGATAGACGTGACGGCGCGATAGCTTCAGGTACAAGGCGATCTTCTCCACCGAGATGTTACGCTCGTAGCGCATCTTGATGAGCCGCTTGGCCCGATCGTCCAAAAGGGCCAGACATTTGTGCAGGGCTTCTATACGCGCGGCCGCTTCATCCTGAATAGTGGGCATGTGGTCTATCAGCACCTCAAACAACGAATCCTCCATTAAGATTTGCTTATTGCGGGCCAGGTTTCGGCGGTAATCCAGAATCTGAAAGCGCATGATTTGGACGCCCCAAGCTGCAAAGTTCGTGCCTGGCTGGAACTGATCGAACTTCTGCCACATCACGATCATCCCATCCTGGAACAGATCGTCCGCGTCGTGCACGTGAGGCACCAAAGTGAGAATATAGGCATATATTTCCTGCTGATGTCGTACAAAGAGCTTCAGGAATTCCAAAGTGCGCTTATCCTGATCCATATCAAATCCATGCTATTTGGGTTACTTTCTCCTAATTTACCGGCAAAAACAGCGAAGTGAGATACGAAAAATGCAAAAAAAGTGAAAAGACCATGCTCGCGTCCCTAATGATCCCCCGGCCGTGTTCGAATTGCATTTAACGATTCCCATGAGGAAACCCGCCCCGCGACCGCTCGCAGTGGATGCACGTTTTAGATTATACTCGCACACTTCACCGCCGGTGAGATGAAAAATCTTGCCAGTATTCCGTTTTTTATCTCACTTATGACACTTCTGAGCGGTATTTTAAAGATAGAATAACTATTTTTGTACCTGGTCGCTACTTGGCATCCAATCGTGTGTTTTTGTATAATAATTAATGTTGCTAGCGGGATAGTTCGATTTAAGAAAATGTGTTGTTATACGTTTGGCAGTTACGACATGAGTTTGAGATAGAGATTGCTTAACTTGTATACTAATCTATGTATGAGCCAACAAAGTTCACGTTTGATATGATGCCTCCAGCAGATGAACGAGAAGATTACGAATTCATGGCCAGGGGATTTCCATGCAAGAGCCATAATTAGTCACTTGAATAATATTTTCAATTTAACTTTTTAGGAGGAGGATTATTACGTGTAAGACAAATACTTGTATGCTTTATTTCACTTCGTATAGTTTTTGAAATTTTTTAGGAGGTATAATCATGATTAAAAGAAATTTTGTGAGCCTGATAGTTATAATGCTTGTCATTATTTGCGGCGGTTTCGGTCTAACGACGGCTAATGCGATCAGTCCGGTCTTAAGCATTAGTTTTGGATCTAACAGCGATATAGAGCCAGGTTTTACTAGATTCAATGTCACAGATAGCGGCTCGACTGTGAATGGTATAAAAATCACACTTGAGCTAATGCTACCCCCCGTTGCTGGCAACTGGACCCCTGCCTGGAACGCACGAGACCGCGGCGCGGCGATACCCAACACAATACAATGGTACCGGATGTATCGTGGGGAACTATTTGCACGGCCGGGTGGAATAAGGATTGGATTAGAAGGGTTGGAGCCCAGTACGCCATACCAGTTAGAGATATGGGATTATTCTTCCGGTAGTGCAAATAACCGGATCGCAGATGTTAATGCCAATGACGTATATTGCATGACAATTCAAACCAACAATGCAAATCCTCCTGTGACTGGAGAAGAAAACCACTATTGGGGAGAGTGCAGTTCAGATCCAAACGGTGGAATCGTCCTGGAACTTTGGCCTAATCCAGAAACCGATGAATTAGCTGGTTCATATAACCCATACGCCATTATCAATGGCTTTAGGTTAACTCCGATTAACGTTTCACCGATAGCTACAAATCCCGTACCGCCAACTGGTTCTACGATCTATACTACACATCCAGATTTTAAGTGGGAACCAGGAGTTGGTGCAGCTTCGCACGATGTATATTTAGGTACCGATTATAGCAAAGTAAGCGACGCCACCAGAGACACTCCGTTGGGCGTACTGGTCGTACAAGGCATTGAACCTAACTCTTATGATCCAGGAGTCTTGCAAGCTGATACAACCTATTACTGGCGGATTGACGAGGTCAATGGCCAAACTATCCAAAAAGGTAAAGTCTGGAACTTTTACATTCCACCGATAACCGCTTATAATCCCAGCCCGGTTAACGGGGTTTTGTTTGCCGACGCAAATTTCCTTGATCCGGCTGTCTTTTTGAGCTGGTATCAAGCTGCTGAAGCGACTTCGTATCATGTGTATTTCGGTGATAACCTTCAGAATGTAGAGGCGGGCACAGGAGGCACAGACCAAGGTACTGTTACAGATCCAAATTATGACCTTCCTAACATGCTCGAACTTAATAAGACCTATTATTGGCGAGTCGATTCGTTTGACGGCACAACCACAAATAGAGGTGCTGTATGGAGCTTTAAGACTTCTGGTGCGGATTTAGGGACGATCGAAAAGGATATATGGGAGAATGTTACTTCTGGCAACGATTTGAACGTACTGAAGGATGATATTCGCTACCCTTATAGTCCGACCGTAACCCAAACGTTAACCTCGTTCGACACTGGGCCCGATGGCTATGACCTTGCTAACTACGGTGGCCAAATTTCTGGCTGGCTCTATGTGCCGTTGACCGGGAACTATACGTTCTTGTTAAACACTGCCGGCCAAGGCGAACTATGGCTAAGTACCGATGAAGACGCCGAAAACCTGATGCCTCAGTATCTCGATAATGAAACTGTGTGGGGAACGTACGGCGGTTTTTCTCATTATTCAAACCCAATCCCATTGATAGGCGGCAACAGATACTACATCAAGGCGCTATGGGTGAGTGTCGATTGGGACTACTGCCAGGTGGCCTGGAAAGGTGCCGGAATCCGGGACCAGGAGATTATTCGAGGCTGTTACCTGGCTCCATATAAGCCCGTACAAGCCTTAGGTCCGATCCCAAGAAATGGCAGCACAAATGTAAATCAGACGCCGATTCTTAAGTGGAGGCCTGGAATATATGCCGCTTCGCATAATATCTATTTGGGCTTGGATCCAAATAATTTGAGTTTAATTGGGACCACGGCGGTTGGAGAGGAAAGCCTCGGACCTTTGGCCCCTGCGCTTGATCCGAACAAGACTTACTACTGGCGGATTGATGAGGTGAACGACCTGCATCCGGAGAAACTCTGGGTAGGCAAGGTCTGGAGCTTTACGACAGCCCCATATCTTGTTGTGGATGATTTTGAATATTATGATGATGTTGATAACAGGATTTACGATACATGGGGTGACTACTACGTAAATAACACCGGCATGACCGTTGGTCACCTTGATCCTCCGTTTGCCGAGCGCACCATTATCCACTATGGCTCTCAAGCCATGTATATGCGATATGACAACGATGGTACTGTAAACGAGGGTACTGACTACGAGCAGAGCGGGACATTGTATTATTCCGAGGCTGAGCGTGAATGGGAAGAGGCACAGGACTGGACGGCACAAGGTGCTACCTCTTTATTGCTATGGTTCAGGGGCATACCTCCTGTTTATGGCAGCTTTAACGCCGGGCCGCCAATCACGATGACCGCCCGTGGTGCAGATATCTGGGATGAGGCTGACGAGTTCCACTTTGCCTATAAACAGCTCTCCGGCATTGGTAGCATAACTGCAAGAGTAGTCAGCATTACTGACACCGACCCGTGGGCCAAGGCAGGAGTGATGATTCGCGAGTCGTTGGAACCCGGTTCTGTAAATGTTATGATAGCTGTCACTCCTAGTAATGGAGTTACCTTCCAGAACCGTAGTTCTACAGGTGCTGCTAGTGTGTCAACCGTACAAGCTGGAATTACTGCTCCGCAATGGGTCAGGCTAACTCGCAGCGGTAACAGCTTTACAGCCGATTATTCAGCTACCGGAACTGCTAATAGCTGGACAACACTGGGTTCGGTGGATATAGCTATGCTTGCGGATGTCTATATAGGCTTATGCCTAACCAGCCATAACGTCGATGCAACGTGTACCGCGGAATTCTCAAATGTGAACATATCCGGTACGGTTACAGGTAACTGGCAGTCGCAGGACATCGGTATAGAAAGTAACATTGCTGAGCCGATGTATATAGTCCTGGAGGATAACGCAGGTAACAATGCCATCGTTACACATTCGGACCCTGCTGCTACGACCACAAACACCTGGACACAGTGGGATATTCCGCTTGCAGAATTTACCGGCGTGAATCCGCAGGCTATCAAGAAGATGGCTATAGGTGTTGACAATAGGGCGAATACACAACCTGGTGGTGCAGGTGATTTATATATTGATGATATTGGATTGAAACTTCCCGGGCTGGTAGAATAAATCCCTGATTTATTGGGGTGAAGTTGGACAAGTTTAGGGCTTATACCGCTTGTTTCGGTATAGGCCCTGTTTTTTTGTCTGCGAAGACTACATAATTAAGGAAGTCCACCTTACAGTTACCGTCAAGGTCGAAAGTAATGCCTGCGGTTCAGTTGTAGGTTGGAAATAGCGTCCCGCCTTGTGCCAGGAATTCGAGATAGTCATCCGGGTTGGCGTAGCCGTCACCGTCGGGATCGCTGTTAGTATCGGAGTAGTCACCTGCTGGTGAGTTAGGATTGAAGCCGTGCTGAGTTTCCCACCAGTCCGGCATACCATCATGATTGGAGTCCGCTGGGACGGGTCAAACGTGGATAACTCTCTAATTCAATGTGGTACATAATCTGGGGGTCAGACCACCCCCAATTCAGCAGATGATCTACTCATTAATCAAGTGTTGTTATATTGGCTCTTAGGTTACTTCCGATACGAGATATTTGCCTAATTCATCAAATCGTTTTTTATGCCTGTTATGAAAAGGAAGCAGCCTCTGATATTTTCTTACTTTTGATGAATCCTTTATTTCTCTAACTCGAATGTCTTTAGGAAGCTTTTTCTTGATTTTATGCAGAGCACCAATAAATAAAATTGCCTTCTCATTCACCTTAAGAGTTTGGTCTATCCTTCTGGTGATAAAACCATCCCTTTTGTTCAATAGTATATTTTTTAGCAACTTGTACCTTAAAAAAGCTGTTATCTTACGGATAGTTGCTTTCGCCTGTGTTATAGCAAGCAATCTGTCGTACTCTTGCTTGACTAACTTAAAATCCTCTGTTTTGACCAAAACAGCTCCTTTGTCGAGCAGCCTTAATAGTAGTTGATAATTCTTGCTTCCAGCTTTAGCAGTGTCTTCAACTATTTTCTTTCCTATTTCATCCTCAGCAATCATTCCGTCCTGATATATCTTCATTTCCTTTACATCTAAGGAATCGAAGTAATGCGATATAACATCCCAGAAGCCTTCGACTGTTTTTATATGTTTTGCCCAGATTTCTTCTCCTAAATTGGCAATGCCTCTCTTAGTTACATCTTTTGCTATGGAACCGAGGTCGGCGCTGGTATGTATAATGGGAACGTAAATCAGCGTCCTCATGAGTCATTGTCCTTAAGTAACCTGCACTTCGGCACGTTCTAATCGCCTTTTGAGTTCTTCGTTTCGCTCTATTCTTTTCTTCAGCTCTCTATTTTCCTGTTCAAGGTCTGTTTTACCTGCTCTCGAAGATAGATATGGGTCCTGCTGCCACCAGTTTATTCCCATCTCCATGGCTTTGTCCACGGAGGCAACCAAAAGCCTTATTTTGATGTTAAGAAGGTCAATGTCGGCAAGTTGAATCTTAATATCTCCTGCAATAACAATTCCTTTATCCAGCACTCTTTCAAGGATATCGGCCAAGTTTGTTGCTTCTACGGCATGGACCATTTTTTGCTCTGCCATTGTTTATTCCTCTTTTCCTTAATTACGCCAATTTTTCAGCTTTTAAGATCAAACCTGCTGTTTTTGTACGTACGTTCGCAATGAAACGGCAATTATTACAATCTGTATTTTTTTCGTCATAATCCGGAC